>ERZ650306.72-NODE-72-length-49233-cov-6.227337_pt1 | contig 49233 bp, 48 predicted proteins | sample MGYA00376242_ERZ650306 | MGnify/ENA primary metagenome ERZ650306 (study PRJEB26733, sample SAMN07839244) | wastewater metagenome | biome: urban; feature: wastewater treatment plant; material: waste water | place: USA: North Carolina | collected 2016-03-31 ... | reverse complement strand
GTTGAAAATCGTAGGGAAACCATTCTTCGGGTCGGTCAGGAAATTTTACGGCACCAGTCTGACTTTTTCTTAGATGACCGTCACCCGCTTAAACCGCTCACCTTAAAGGAAGTTGCCCAAAGTTTAGACCTACACGAATCAACCATCAGTCGCGCAGTCAATCAAAAATACATGCGCACGCCTTGGGGCATTTATGAATTAAAACACTTTTTCCCACAAGGGATTCTGCAGAAAAATGGCGAGGGAACTGGCGAAGTGGTTGCCAATACCGCGATCAAATCGGAGCTTCAGAATATTGTCGCAAATGAAAATAAACAAGCGCCTTTGTCAGATCAGAAAATTGTTGACCAACTGAAACAAGCAGGCTTTGATATCTCACGCCGAACCGTCGTTAAATACAGGGATGCTTTAGGTATTCCAACGTCTCGCAATCGAAAACGATATTAAGAAGAAATTGAACTAACAAAAAAATCAAGCACTCAATACTTGATTTCAAAAGTTTATATTTTAGGGTTCACATCATTTTTCTTACTATTTTCGTATTGTTTCCCAGAAACAATACGAAAATGGTATTTTTATGACGATCAAGCCTGCTGCTTAACCCCTGATCCCAAGCCACACAAAAAAGGCGATGACTGATTCCGTTTTACACCGAAAATCAGTCATCGCCTCTTTTTCAAAGGACTCTCGTTTTCAAAAAAGCTGAGATTTGTTTCACACCAAAGGCAAGTGCCGCTTCATTGGGCGACATTTTAGGGTGGTGCAGGGCATAAGGCGTCTCAATCCCTAACCAGAACATGACACCTGGTATTTTTGACAAGATATAACCGAAATCTTCTCCTGTCATGGCTGGCGCAATGTCAATCAAATTCACGCCATCTCGCGCATCAAAGAAGGTCATCAATTCCTGAGCCAAGTCAGGATTATTTTCAACTGGTAGATAGCCGCCTTGTTTAAGCTCAATGTCAACTGCCAGACCAAAGCTCAAGGCAACGCCTTCTGCAATGGCCCTGATTCTTTTTTGGGTCAAGGCGTTCATTTCCTGCGTCAAGGTCCGAATCGTCCCGTGAAGAAAGGCCGTTTCAGCAATCACATTATTTGTTGTGCCAGCATGGAGACTACCAAAAGTCACCACTGCCCCTTCAATCGGATCGACATTCCGGCTGACAATAGTCTGAACCTGTGTGATAAAATAACTTGCTGCAACCAAGGCATCATTAGCATGGTGCGGAAAGGCAGCATGCCCACCCGTTCCCTTGAAGTTAATCTTAACTTCACAAGTTCCCGCAAATAGGGTATGGGTATTGGTCGCGATATCACCAACTTTAAGATCAGGTCTAACATGGAGGCCGTAAAATTCATCCGGCTTCCAGTCGCCATCAAAGACGCCAGCTTCATACATGAGCATGCCACCCGCTTCATTTTCTTCAGCTGGTTGGAAAAGGAAAATCAGATTGTTTTTGGGTTGGCTTTCAAGCATAGCTTCCAAAATACCAAGTGCTAAAGTCATGTGCATGTCATGACCGCAAGCGTGCATCCGACCTTCATGGCGCGAGGCGAAAGTCAGTCCCGTATCTTCAACAATCGGTAAGCCGTCAATATCTGTCCGCCAAGCAATCGTCTTGTCAGGAGCAAAGCCATTTAACTTGACGACAATACCTGTCTGCCAAGTTTTGATGTCAACGAAGGATTTATCCGCTGTCAACTCACGAATTTGTGCCATGAGATAGGCATGTGTCTCGAACTCTTCCAAACCAATTTCAGGAATCTGATGCAACTCCCTGCGAATTTTAATCAAATCTAACATCTTTTCACCACACATTTCATATGTTCCCTAAGAACTGAGCCGTCATCCACATCCAGGCATTTAAAAAATTCTTTTTAAAGGTTCCTTTATGTCGTAAGGTTTGGACTAACGCATAAATCGAGGCAACAAGCAAAGTAGCACTTGCAATACATAGAACGCTCACCCATAGTGCTTTTCTATTGAAGATCAAACCGAGGAACAATATAACTAAGCCAATCCCCAAATAACAGCAGTGACTTGCAGATTCAGCTTACTTATCCTCATCCATATCCGTATCATCCTTTGATTACAAAGTTCTCAGTGCATCTTCAAGTGCTGTTTTTTGCTTGGTCTTCTCATCAATTTCTTTAATTACACGTGCAGGAACACCTGCCACGACAACATTTTCAGGGACATCTTGTGTGACGATAGCACCCGCTGCAACAACAGAACCATTGCCGACTTGCACGCCTTCAATGACCACGGCGTTAGCACCGACTAAGACGTTGTCCCCCACACGAACTGGCTCAGCACTAGCAGGCTCAATTACACCCGCAAGGACAGCACCTGCACCAATATGCGAATTCTCACCGACAATAGCACGGCCACCTAAAATCGCACCCATGTCAATCATCGTCCCCGCACCGATTTCAGCGCCAATATTAATCACAGCACCCATCATGATCACAGCATTATCGCCGATTTCAACTTGGTCACGAATCACTGCACCTGGCTCAATACGTGCATTGATCTCACGCTTATCAAGCAAAGGCACAGCTGAGTTACGACCATCTTGCTCAACGACATAATCTTTGTTTTCAGTCAAGTTAACCAAAAGCGGCGCAATTTCTGCCCAGTCACCAAACAAGACATTGCCCAGTTGGATCACTGATTCAGGCTTAGCACCCGCTAGCGCACCCTCAAACGTCACTTTCACCGCTGTTTTTTTCTCAGCATTCCCGATAAATTGGATAATTTCTTGTGCCGTCATTTTGTTCGTCATATTACTCTCCCTTTTAAGTGTGTGTAGTAGAATCTATTGTTTCTTTTCTTATTTCAACATATTCCATGCGACCAGAATAGCCGCAACAATTACCAAACTGAGCAACAGCAGGGTATCGAATCTCTGCCATTTGAGGACACGGTATTTACTACGTCCCTCTCCCCCTTGATAGCCACGACTTTCCATGGCAATGGCTAAATCATCTGCCCGTCTAAAACTTGAGACAAACAATGGAATCAAAATCGGAATAACCGATTTGACTTTTTGAACCAAGTTACCTTCACCAAAATCCATCCCCCGTGATTTTTGGGCATTCATGATCATCGTGGTATCATCCATCAGCGTCGGAATAAATCGCAAGGAAATAGATAACATGAGTCCGATTTCATGAACAGGCACCTTAATTTTTTTCAATGGCGCTAATCCTGTTTCAATCCCATCTGCCAAAGTCAGAGGTGGCGTCGTCAGCGTCAATAGCGTTGACATGAAGATGATCAAGACAAACCGCATGAAGATGTAAAAGGCATTTTGCAGCGAGTAAGTCGTGATTTTCAAAAACCAGATTTGAAAGAGCACTTCGCCGCCTGTTGTAAAGAGCATTTGGAAGATGACCGTAAATAAGATCAACCCCAACATCGGGCGTAACCCTTTGAGGAAATAGGACAGTTTTATCCGACTCAAGGCAACGCCAATAAAGGTAAAGACCGTCAGGATGCCGTAGCCAATTGCATCATTTGCCAGAAAGATGATGAAGACAAAGGCAAACATCGCGAGTAGCTTACTGCGTGGATCCAGACGATGAATAATCGAATTGCCTGGAATGTAGCGACCAATAATCAGTTTATCCATGATTTGCCGCCTCCTTAATCATCTCAACTAGCGCCGCACGTGTAATCGGCAAGTGCTCAAAGTACTGACCGCGTTCTCGCAAGAGTAGCGCAAAACGTGTCGCCTTAGGCACACCGAGTTGATGGGCAGTCATGAAAGCAACATCCTGGAACAAGTCTTGAGGTTTACCCGATTTGACGATGCGACCTTTTTCCAGAACGTACATGGTATCAGCATAATCAGCCACATCATCCATGAGATGGGTTACCAAGATCGTCGTCACACCAGAGGCATGAATGGTTTCAAACAAACGCATCATATCAATCCGCGCTTTGGGATCTAGACCAGCTGTTGGCTCATCCAATACAAGAACGCTTGGATTCATCGCTAGGATACCAGCAATCGCCACACGGCGCATCTGACCACCAGAAAGCTCAAACGGTGACCGCTCAAATAGTTCGTCGGAAATCCCGACTAGGTTCAACTTCTCACGCGCAATAGCTTGGGCATCTTCTTTAGAGACACCAAAGTTTTGCGGACCAAAAGCAACGTCTTTTAAGACTGTTTCATCAAATAACTGTGTTTCAGGAAACTGAAACACAACGCCAACTTTTTGACGAACTGGTTTGATTTCTTTCCCTTTACTCGTAGGTTTAATCACCGTCTCATCGACTGTGACAGTCCCTGAAGTCGGAAGCAACAAGGCATTTAAGTGTTGCAATAAAGTGGATTTGCCAGACCCTGTATGGCCGACAAGTGCTGTGAAACTGCCATCTGCCACATCTAAGTCAATGTCAAACAAAGCCCGACTTTCGAAAGGTGTGTTGGGCTGATAGGTGTAGGTTACTTTGTCAAAAGAGATTGCCATAAGAAGTCAGCCAACTCGCTTTCTGTATAATATGTTTCAGGAATCTGCAGCCCATTTTGGCGCAGCTCCCTTGCGACATTGGCCGAAAAAGGTACATCCAGACCAATATCGACGAGGTTATGATTTAAAAACAAGACATCTGGTGTCGCAATCTGCTCAATCTTGCCATCCTTCATGACGATGATTTTATCCGAAAGACTAGCCTCATCCAAATCATGGGTGATTGAAATCACGGTCAAACCATACTGTTCCTTGATTTCACGGACGACTTGGATAATTTCAAGTCTACCCTTTGGATCTAGCATAGATGTCGCTTCATCCAGGATAATGATATCAGGACGCAAAGCAACGATCCCTGCAATAGCAACCCGTTGTTTTTGACCACCAGACAAACGCGCGGGTTCCTTCGTTTTGAAGTCCTGCATATTGACACGTTCTAGTGCAGCTTGCACCCGTGTCAACATCTCCTCGCGTGGTACACCGTGATTTTCCATGCCAAAAGCGACATCATCCTCAACGGTTGAGCCGACAAACTGGTTATCAGGATTTTGAAAGACCATGCCGACCTTTTGGCGCAAGTCCCAAACATTTTCTGCCGTTAAGGTTTGCCCATCGATGATAATCTCACCTGAGGCTGCTGCCATCAGACCATCAATCAATCGCGCCGTTGTTGACTTACCAGAACCATTGCGCCCGATAATCGACACCCACTCCCCACGATCAACGTCAAAAGACACGTCATTTACAGCGTAAACATCGCTTGATTCCTCGTATTGATAAGTTAAATTTTTTATTTCCAGAATTTTCTGCATGACCATATTATACCAAAAAAAGCCGAACTTGTCGGCTTTTGTTCATTTTGATCTTTAGATATACTCATTTGAAATATCGTGAATCAGCGGTCTTTTTTGCAATAAGTCAATCTTGCCTTGTTCTTCTAATTCTTTTATCGCTTTTTGAACAGCATTTTGGCTATGCGAGGTCTCTTTGGCCATCGCTATAATATCCCTATCTTCCAGTTTATCTTCGATAGACTCTGTAAATAATTTGGATTGTGCTAGCAATACTAAAACAGTTCTTTCAACTTCTGATAAGGTTGAATCAAACTCAATTTTTTGAATCGCTGATGCTAATTGGACTTTTTTGAATTTTAAATCGTCAATTAAATTTTGCTGTCCTTCATAAATGATAGTCAGCAAATGCAAGACAAAAAATGTGCCTTCCGCCTTATTATCAGCTTCCCCAGTAATCGTAAATGCCTTATAATAAGCTTTTCTATTTTCGTTTAAGAATTGAGAGACACCTAGTCCTGTATAAATATCAAGCTTTCTTGACAAATATTTAGATAAGATGTAACGACCAATCCGACCATTGCCATCATAAAAAGGGTGAACATTTTCGAAAAAATAGTGTCCGATCAAGGCTTTGATCAAAAAAGGCATATCTGGCTTGTTGATAAAGTTTAACCATTCCGCCATCATAGCAGTAACCACTTTGCCATTGATGGGTGGGTTATGAATTGTCGCACCGCTTCTTTCATCCGCAATAAAGACTTCACCATTTCTGAAAAAATCGCCATCTGGTAAATTCGGCTTAGCAATCTCTCCTTCTGTCAATTCATCATAGATGCTCCTAATATCAGCAAAAGTAGTCAGATGCAATGACTTATTGTCGATGATATCTTGATATAGTTTGACCGTTGACTGTAGTCTAACTTTTTTCGTGTCAGGTTTTAAGAGCGCTTTTTTAGCTGAGTTAATCTCTTCGCGGGTCGTTTTGATACCTTCAATTTCATCTGTACTCTGAATAGCAAGAGATAATTTTTCATTGTAAAATTGATGTCTAGCAACACCTGGTAATTTTGAGGAAATTTTCTCGATTTCCCGTGAATTTTCAATAATCTTTTCTGATAATAAGCTAATTTCAGGTAAATTAACGACAAAAATCGGCAGGTTTGTTTCCGATAATGCTTTATGATGCATTAAATAAGGCTTAAGGTTCGTTTTTAAAGTTGCATAGCCTTCTAATCTTTTGATATATTCATCATTGTAGCCATGATAATCGTTATATTTGGTTATTTTCAACTCTTTATAAGACATATCCTCTATTAAACCTCCATTATCATCATTTTTAGCAATTATATCATTTTTTATCTATTTAAACAAAGAAAAACGGCATTTCTGCCATTTTCATTTTTTATTGATGAAAGAAAGGAGATTTGGCTGCATCAATTGCAACACTTTCCAAATCATCACCGTTTGACAAGTGGCCGACTGAGCCATTCATGTGTTTGACACGTGATGAAATTTCTTTGTGGCGCCCTTTGACCATTGGACGTGCTTGTGGGTTCCCGAGGTAACCACAGGTACGTTTTACGACGTCAACCGTTTTAGGATCGCTATTGCCACAGTTCGGGCATTGGAAGCCACGTTCAGTTGGCGTGAAGTCCCCTTCAAAGTTACATTCGTAACAGTGGTCAATCGGTGTATTAGTCCCTAGGTAACCCACGCGATCATAGGCATAATCCCAAACCGCTTCCAAAGCTTTAGGGTTTTGTTGGAGGACTGGGTACTCACAGTAGTGAATAAAACCACCGTTAGCAAAGACTGGATAGTCTTTTTCAAAGTCTAATTTTTCAAATGGTGTTGGATTTTTACGGACATCATAGTGGAATGAGTTGGTGTAATATTCTTTATCTGTGATATCTTGGATCTCACCAAATTTTTCTGTATCTAGGCGACAGAAACGGTCTGTCAAGCTTTCAGATGGCGTTGAATAGATTGAGAAATGATAATCATATTCGTCAGACCACTCGCCCGCCGCTTTTTTCATTTCACGCAAAATATCGAGCGTGAAGGCCTTAGCTTCAGGGTTAGATTCCCATTCGCCACCATAAAAAACGGTTGCGACTTCATAAAGACCGATATAGCCTGCTGAAATCGTCGCACGACGATGTTTGAACAGCTCATTGACAGAGTCTGTTCTGCTCAGACGTTTCCCAAAAGCACCGTTTTCATAAAGGATTGGCGCATTGGCAGGTGTTGCTTCTTTGACCCGTTCAACTCGGTAAACCAAAGCATCTTTCATGACCGCCATCCGCTCAAAGAAGATTTGCCAGAATTTGTCTTTATCCCCCTTAGACTCAAGCGCGATACGTGGCAAGTTAAGCGTGACAACTCCCAAGTTCATACGGCCGTCGACAACGTCTTGACCATTTTCATCTTGCCAACCTTGCAAGAAACTACGGCAACCCATTGGTGCTTTGAAAGAGCCTGTTAATTCAACGATTTTATCATAGCTGACGATATCTGGATACATGCGTTTTGTCGCACATTCCGCAGCAAGTTCTTTGATATCGTAGTTTGGTTCCCCAGCGTTTAAGTTCAAGCCGCGTTTAATGGTGAAAACGAGTTTAGGGAAGATGGCTGTCCGCCCTTCTTTACCCAGACCTTTAATGCGGTTTTGCAGAATGGCTTTCTGAATTTCACGCGCATACCAATCCTCACCTAGACCGAAACCAAAGGTTGTAAATGGCGTTTGACCATTGGACGTGAACAAGGTGTTGATCTCGTACTCCAGACTTTGCATAGCGTCATAGATGTCTTTGGCCGTTTTAGCGCGAGCATAGGCTTCGCGTTTTTCAGCTGCTACCCACTCTTCGGCGTCCTTCATGTGTTTGGCGTAGTTGAGCTCAGCGTAAGGCGCAAGCACTTCGTCGATGCGGTTGACAGATGTGCCACCATATTGACTTGAGGCAACATTGGCAATGATTTGTGAGATTTGTGCCGCAGCCGTTTGGATCGATTTCGGGCTGTCGATGACGGCATTCCCAAGTTTGAACCCGTCACGCAACATGCCTTTGACATCAACCAAACAACAGTTGGTCATTGGGGCATAAGGTTGATAATCCAAATCATGAAAATGGATGTCACCTTTTTGATGGGCATTGGCGACGTGCGCCGGTAGCATTTTCAAACCAATCGATTTACCAACGATACCAGCCGTCAAGTCACGTTGCGTATTGAAGACATCACTGTCTTTGTTAGCATTTTCATTGACAACAGTTTGCTCTTTGTTAATCAGTTTGTCAATGGTGAAATTGATATCTGTCGCTTGCGAGCGCTCAAAATCACGTTTCGTCCGATAATTAATATAGACTTCTGCTAATTTGTATTCGTTGGCATCCAACAAAACGTGCTCGACGATATTTTGAATTTCATAAATTTTGATATTGTTATCAAAACGGTCAAAAATTGTTGCAACGATTTTATCCGTCAAGTGTTCCAATTTCACTTCTTGAACCGGTGACATAGGAAAAACTTCATCAGAGGCTTTTCTCAAGGCATCATAAATTTTTTCCGGTTCAAAATTTAAATGGCGACCATCGCGCTTGACAACTTCCATTGTGTTGTCGACTACCTCTGTTTTTTCCCATACCATCATAACGTACATCTCATTTCTAAAAGTGATTTTAAATATATTCTACCACTCAAGATGTAGTTTGTAAATAGAAAAAAGCACAATATATTGTGTTAATTTTCGTAAAAAAAGAGTTTCAAACACTATATATAGTTTTTAGACAATTTTCTTTTGTACGTAAAAACCCGCTGTTGAGCGGGTTTGCGAGTCGTTTTACTTGACATCTAAAACTAAATTATCATCTTTCAGTCCAACCAAAACCACAGCATTTGGTAAAATATTACCAGATACAAGTTCCTTAGCAAGTGGTGTTTCAAGATACTTGGTCATAAACCGTTTAATCGGCCGTGCCCCATACTCGGGTTCATACGCATTTTTGGCGATCCAATCAAGGGCATCTGTCGTCAACTCTAGGCGAATGTCTTGATGCGCCAAACGTTCAGAGAGCTGTGCCACGATCTTGTCGATGATTTGTTTCACGACACTTAAGGTCAATGGCGTGAAGACGACGGTATCATCGATCCGGTTGAGGAACTCAGGTTTGAAATGCAGCTTGAGCTCCTCCAAAACGGCTTCCTTGGTCGTATTGTCAAGCGTGCCATCCTCAGCAATCCCATCCAAGAGCGTCCGTGAGCCAATGTTGGATGTCATAATCAAGACGGTGTTCTTGAAATCAACGACAACACCCTTAGAATCTGTCAAACGGCCATCGTCAAGGACTTGGAGCAGGATGTTAAAGACATCAGGATGGGCTTTTTCGATCTCATCAAGCAGAACGATCGTGTAAGGATTCCGACGGACAGCTTCGGTCAACTGACCGCCTTCGTCATAGCCGACATAACCTGGAGGGGCACCGACCAAACGTGAGACACTGTGTTTTTCCATGTACTCACTCATATCGATCCGCACCATATGACTCTCAGAGTCAAACAAATCTTCAGCTAGGCTCTTAGCCAATTCTGTCTTACCAACACCAGTTGGTCCGAGAAAGAGAAAACTTCCTAGCGGTTTGTTTGGATCTTGTAGGCCGGCACGACTGCGGATAATGGCATCAGAAACCGCATTAACTGCCTCATCTTGCCCTACCACACGTTGGTGTAAAGTATCTGCTAGATACAAGAGTTTTTCTTTTTCGCCTTCGACCAGTTTGGTCACAGGAATCCCAGTCAAACGACCGATCACTTCAGCAATTTCATTGTCTGTCACGGATTCTTGGACTAAGTGATTGCTAGCGTCTGCTTCTTGCGCGTTTTCTAAATCAGCCACTTCTTTTTCTAGTTTTGGAATCGTACCATGGCGAAGAACAGCTGCCTGCTCCAGATTATAGTCATTTTCAGCATTTTCCAGATCAAAGCGGGCTTGCTCTAGCTCAGCACGTTTGGTGTGAATGGCTTCCACCGCTTCTTTTTCTGTTTCCCAACGCATCTTCAAAGCATTGGCAGTTTCACGTGTATTGGCAAGTTCTTCTTGTAGGATCGCCAAACGTTTTTTAGAGCCATCGTCCGTTTCCTTCTTCAAGGCTTCTTCTTCGATTTCAAGCTGCATAAGTTTACGCGTGATTTGATCTAGCTCAGTTGGCGAAGAATTCATCTCAACCCGAATCGTTGCACTCGCTTCATCGACCAGGTCAATGGCTTTGTCTGGCAAGAAACGATCGGTGATATAGCGATTTGACAAGGTTGCCGCAGCAATCAAGGCATTATCGTGAATCTTCACACCATGGTGCACTTCAAAGCGATCTTTCAGACCACGCAGGATAGAAATCGTGTCCTCAACTGTCGGTTCTTGCACCAACACTTTTTGGAAACGACGCTCCAAAGCCTTGTCTTTCTCGAAGTTTTGACGGTATTCATCCAAAGTCGTCGCACCAATCAAGTGCAACTCACCACGCGCCAACATCGGTTTCAACAGATTGCCCGCATCCATCGAACCTTCCGTTTTACCCGCGCCGACAATCGTGTGAATCTCATCGATAAAGAGGATAATCCGACCATCAGACTTCTTAATCTCATTTAAAACAGCCTTGAGCCGCTCCTCAAACTCACCTCGGAATTTAGCACCCGCAATCAGCGCGCCCATATCCAAGCTAAAGATCGTCTTATCTTTCAGATTTGTCGGCACATCCTTCTTCACGATCCGTTGCGCCAAACCCTCGACAATGGCTGTCTTACCAACACCAGGTTCCCCGATCAGCACTGGGTTATTTTTCGTCTTGCGCGACAAAATCCGCACGACATCTCGCACCTCCTCATCACGCCCAATCACGGGATCCATCTTACCCGCGCGAACCTTCTCAACCAGATCCTCGCCGTATTTCTTCAACGCTTCATATTGTTCTTCTTGATTTTGACTCGTCACCGAACTTCCTCCTCTCATACTCTCGATTTTTTCCTTAACCATTTTCTCCGTGATGCCATGATTTTTTAGATACTGGGTCAATGGATTATGGCTTTGAGAAAAGAGTGCTAACAGCACCGTCTCAGTAGATAAAAACTCATCTTTTAAAGCTTCAGCTAGCTTTTCAGCCTGGCTGAATAAGTTAAAGAGATTTTGACTCAAATTCTGACCATAAGCGACATTGCTACCAGTCACGACAGAAATTTTATCTAGTTCCTGATCAATTTCAGCCTCAAAACCTGCTAAATCTAGTCCTAAGTCTTGATAAAAGTCATGCGCAAACTGCCCAGGCTGAATCATAAATTTCCAGAGATGTGCAATTTCTATATTTTGATGTTGGCGAACTTGCGCAATTTTTTGCGCCTCAGCCAAAGCTTGTTGTAAAGTTGTTGTCATTTTTTCAATATTCATATCAGATGTTGAGGCGACTACCTAACAGCTTAAAAAAAATCATTTATTTTCTAAGTCACTAGGAGCCGTAACTCATTTCCTCCTTTGTTTTCAGAAGTATATTCCAGAGATATCCCATCTCTAAATCTTATTATACCGCTTTGGTCAATAAAGGTCAAACTTTTTATCTAGGGAAATTGACCTTTGTTAGATATCAAAAATAGGTTAGGACAAAAGACCTCTAATAAATAGGCGATGACCGAATTTTGATGTTGATTGGAATTACCTCTAGCCTGTTCCTATGTACCTTTTCGACCAAATTGTAAAGAAGCATACTAATCATAGGAAATAATACCAAATCGGTAAAAAGCAGCGTTTTATTATCATTTGAATACTTGAAAAGGCTGGAACATTTTGTCCCTGCCTTTTGTGATTATTTTGTCGGTTCAATATAGGGTAGAATTTCGGCTTGAAGGCCTACGTTTGTCGTATAGACATAGGATTCATCATCTAATGTTGCTAAGTTTTCCGTCCGACCACTGACGATGATCCCTGAAAATTTAGCTGTCTTTAACGTTGGGTATTTTTCGATTTGTTTTAAGGCATCTTGATAGATATCAAGACCATTCACCGTGTAGCTTCGTTTTTCCGCGGCTGTTTTTACTGCTGCCACAAAAGATGGGTAGTTAGGAGACGACCAAGCACTTGAAGTTTTTGATTTTAATGGTTCGCTCGACAGTTTACCGGCTTCGTCTGCGTTGATGCCTATGACTTTACCGACTGTCTCTGTGGCTGAGAGTTGATCACTCGCCATGCCTAACCAGTACCAGTTAATCAGGACATTTTCTGGAATTTTGGCTTGAATTTCAGCATAAGTCATCGGCTCTTTAAAAGAGATGGCAACTTCTGCGACGTGATTTTTAAATCCAGATAGGGTTCTGGCTTCATGCGTTGCCTTAGCCTCTTGCTGAGTTTCGCTTTCCTTGTGTTTGGGATTGAAAAACAGCGGGAGTTTTTCGCCATTTTCACGACTGAAGGCACCGATTTCTTTGGTTTTTGTAATCGGAACGGTTAAGGATGAGTTTTTTCCACTGCCATAACCAATACCAAATAAACTGAAATTGATTTCAAGTGGCGTTGCTACGACCATGTAGCCATCTATATTTTTAAAGCGTTCACTTTTTAACTGTGAAGTCACTCGACCTGATGTGCTTAAGTACTGGGACTGTGAAACTAGATTAGGCGACTCGATCATATCTGTGATGTTCGCCATTTCCTGTGCTTTTTTATATTGCATTTCCATCCGTTTATTGATCAGGGTAAAGCCGATAAACAGTAAAACAACCGTCGTCACAAAAGAAATTGCGATTGTCTTAAGTAGTCTCTTCCGTTTTTCTTTTTTGATGAGTTGATCAAAGTTTTCATTTAGTTTCATCGTTTTGCTCCATTTCTTTTTTGAGTTGCTGCCGTAGGCGATACAGGTCTGTCTTGACCTTGGCTTCAGAAATTTGGTATATCTCTGAGATGTCTTTGACAGACTTGTCATCTTCATAATAGAGGGCTACAAGTCCGATTTGATAATCATTTAACGCCTGCAAAGCCTGTTCCAGCTGCCAACCTCTCTCGTCATCAATCTGATCAGGATGACCATAAATCAGATAAAACCGTTCAGACAAGAGTGCTCGGTAGCGCTTTTCTCGGCGATAGAGATCATAAAATCGGCTCAGTGCCACACGATAGAGCCAGGGACGTAATTTATCAGGTGCAAGTACAATATCAGCCTGAATCAGCTTCACCAAGACATCTTGAACGATATCCTGCGCATCTGCTGGATTCGCGCCAGTTTTGATCAAATAGCGCTGAATTTCAGATACGCAAGTCATTAAAATTTGCTCATAAGGGCTAATATTCACTTGCGACCTCCTTTCTACAATTCTCTACGTGAAATCTTGACATTTGACCTACGCTTACGCGCATTCAAGCGCTTAAAATCCTTCTTCACTTATATAACGAATTAAACTTAGTTTGGTTACATGAAATATAATTTATTTTTATCTCTTCTTCTATCATACTAGCAATATGATTAAATTGACAAAAAAATCCTTGTCTACTTTTAAAGAGACAAAGGATTTTTGTTTATCTAGTTTATTTATCCAAGCCCATAGCACGTTGGATGGCTTTAACAATCTCAACGATGATAATCATGGCAAATGAGCCGACGAGGACCATTGCCCACTGATAGGCATCTAGATGTGTCACGTGGAAGATTTCATTAAATCCTGGCACGACGATGGTCACACCGAGTAAGATAAATGACACAACGATCGACCAGTTAAATGTCTTACTACGGAAAGGACCAACTGTCAGGATAGATTGGTAAACTGACTTCGCATTAAAGGCATGGAACAACTGGATCAAGCCAAGTGTCGCAAAGGCCATGGTCAAGGCATCCGCGTGCATGGCATCACCAGTGTGGACTGGCCACGCAATCGCTGCACCATAAACACCAAGGACGAGCGCTGCTTGTAAGAGACCTTGATAGATCGTCGCAAACATGACTCCACCTGAGAAGAGGCTGGCTTTACGACCACGTGGTTTGTGGGTCATAATGCCTGGTTCAGTCGGTTCAACACCAAGCGCAATCGCTGGGAAAGTATCTGTTACGAGGTTAATCCAGAGCAGGTGAACTGGCTGTAAAACATCCCAACCAAACAAGGTCGCAAGGAAGATGGTCAAGACTTCAGCAGTATTGGCAGAAAGCAAGTACTGAATCGTTTTTTGGATATTTGAGAAGACTTTACGACCTTCTTCAACAGCAACGATGATCGTCGCAAAGTTGTCATCCGCAAGAACCATGTCAGACGCGCCCTTAGACACTTCTGTTCCGGTAATCCCCATACCGATCCCGATATCCGCCGTTTTAAGTGCGGGTGCATCGTTGACACCGTCGCCGGTCATGGCAACGACTTTACCTTCGTTCTGCCATGCTTTCACGATACGAACCTTATGTTCAGGAGACACGCGCGCATAAACGCTGTACTGTGTCACCACTTTTTGGAACTCTTCGTCGCTGAGTTCGTTGAGCTCAGCACCAGTGAAGACGTGGTCGACTGTATCACCTTCGTCGATGATGCCCAGACGTTTAGCGATAGCTTCAGCTGTATCTTGGTGGTCACCGGTGATCATGATCGGACGGATGCCCGCTTCTTTGGCAACGCGCACAGCTTCAGCAGCTTCCTTACGCTCTGGGTCGATCATACCAATCAAACCAGCGAAAATCAAGTCATTTTCAAGGGTTTCGCTTTCAAGCTCAGGCACGGCAGACTCATATTTATAAGCCATCATCAAGACCCGAAGGGCTTGTTTCGCAAGTGATTTATTCAGCGCCAGAATCTCATCACGATCAGCCTGTGTCATGGCAACAACTTGCCCGTCAACAACTTTCTTGCTAATGCGTGTGAGGAGCTGGTCTGGTGCGCCTTTAACAGCAACGAGGAACTCATTAGCCGTGATTTTGTGGACGGTACTCATGAGTTTACGGTCTGAGTCAAACGGTAACTCTGCTACGCGCGGCTCAGCTTTGAGGACATTGCGCAGGTCATAGTTATGGTCGATCCCGTATTGGACGAGTGCTGTTTCTGTCGGGTCACCGATGAGCTTGCCATCTTGGGCGATTTTCGTGTCATTGGCGAAGTTCATGACACGAAGCGTCATGTCATCGAAAGTAATCTCATCTGTCGCATCTTGCAATTGACCGTTAGTGTAAACTTTCTCAACTGTCATCTGATTCATGGTTAATGTACCAGTTTTATCAGAGGCGATGATTTCAGTCGAACCAAGCGTTTCAACCGCTGGTAATTTGCGGACGATGGCATTTTTCTTAGACAAGACTTGTGTGCCGAGCGCAAGGACGATCGTTACGATGGCTGGCAAGCCTTCTGGAATCGCTGCAACCGCGAGGGCGACTGATGTCATCAAACCGCTCAACGCAGCCTCTTGATCCCAACCTGCACGCATCATGTGGACAAGGAAAGTCACAGCTGCAATCCCCAAAATCGCATAAGTCAAGATTTTCGACAAGTTGTTAAGGTTTTGTTTGAGTGGTGTATCTGTTTCCTCAGCGTTTTGAAGCATTGAGGCGATTTTACCAACTTCTGTTGTCATCCCTGTTGCAACGATCACACCCAAACCACGACCGTAAGTCACGTTTGAGTTTTGGTAGGCCATATTGACACGGTCACCGATACCGGCATCCGCAGCAACGGCAACGGCCAAGTCTTTTTCGACTGGTACAGACTCACCCGTTAAGGCTGCTTCTTCGATTTTGAGGGAATTCACTTCAAGCAAACGCATGTCTGCTGGTACAACGTCACCAGCTTCGAGCGATACCACATCACCAGGCACGAGCAAGTCTGATGAAATTTCCTCAACGTGACCATCACGACGCACACGCGCTGATGGTGTTGACATTGATTTCAAGGCATCGATGGCAGCTTCGGCTTTACCTTCTTGGTAGACACCGAAAACGGCATTGATGATAACTACGGCCATGATAATAATCGCGTCACTAATATCTTCACCACCACTTGTTACCACTGAAAGAATCGCAGCGATTATCAAGATGATGATCATTAAATCTTTGAATTGCTCTAGGAATTTAGCGAGTAGTGTTTTTTTCTCGCCAGCATCTAATTCATTCTTACCATATTTGGCAAGACGGTCTTGTGCTTCAGTTGACGTCAATCCTTTTTTGGTTGTTGCCAAGTCTGACAGAACCTCTTCTGGGGTTTGCGTATAGCATTTTTTTTCTGACAATGTCGTCTCCTTCATTTAGTAACGCCTTCAGTTAGGCTGATCCTTAACAATAACTCCGGTCTCAAGATGACTAGCTGATACGCCGAAAGCGATCACAGCGGATAAAAAAGAGACCTGTAGCTACAGCTACAAGTCTCGCATATTAAGCAACTACCGAGCCGAAACACGGCCGTAATGACGATAGTTGCGCAGAAATCTGCTTGCTACTCCCTTGAGTTCTATTTCATTATAACAAATTTTGATAAATTTTCAAGTTTTATTACTTTGAGCTAACTGACAAACATAGGAAGATTAAGGCATTTTTGATTGGGTGCTAGACAATTTGGCGTTGGGTACTCAATTTCAGGCGTTCACGCCAAATCTGCCCCAACCGTCTTTTTAATATGATCCTTTAGTAATTGGCACCTCTTAGTCTAGGAAGGAGGTGTTGCATATGTTCAACTTCTTAACTGAAGGTTTAGCAAATGTCTGTGCAGACATTTTAGTGCGCATCATTGACAAAATAATGCCAAAGGATGACTAGCCTAGACTAGTTATCCCACACGCTTCAATTAAGTACAAATAAGCGCAAAAAAGAGCTATGTAGGCAAATACATAGCTCTTTGTGTTTGATTTTTCAAAACAGTACTAAACTACTTATACCAAAAAACAAAAATCTGTCAAATTAAAAACAGATATTATTTTAACTTTTATCATTCACTTAAACAAGTGCAAAAAAGAGCTGTATACGCCATGTACATAGCTCTTTGTGTGATAAATTTTACGTCACCAATTAGAAGTTTGTTTGATCTGGGTCACTCGTCATACGTGTAGCACCGTGGAGGGTATCAATCGTTGCAATGTCTCCTACTGATAACTCAAAGTCAAAGAGTTGACCGTTTTCAGTGATCCGTGTTGGTGTCACTGATTTTGGTAAGGGTAGGTAACCTTTTTGTAGTGACCATTTCAGCGCGATTTGCGCTGGTGTTTTACCATGCTTTTCAGCGATTTCGATCAAGGCTGGAACGCTCAAGACTTCGCCTGTGCCGAGTGGTGAGTAGGCTTGAGTCAAGATGTTGTGGGCTTTGTTATAGGCGACAACTTCTTCTTGTTGGTCACTTGGGTTCACATAAAGTTGATTAACGACTGGTGCGATTTTCGCTGTTTTCAAAAGCGCATCGATGTGGTGTGGGCGGAAGTTTGAAACGCCGATAGACTTGATTTTGCCAGCTGCAACGCCTGCTTCCAAGGCACGCCAAACTTCAGCATTTCTTTTTTCAAAGCCGATCGTTTCGCGAATCGCTACGGGATTTGGCCAATGGATGAGGAATAAATCAACGTAGTCTAAACCGAGTTTGGCAAGGCTTTCGTCAATCGCTGCGATTGTTTCGTCGTAGGTTGTATTATTATTCCAGATTTTTGTTGTTACGTAGATGTCTTCGCGTGCGACACCAGAATTAGCAATGCCACGGCCGACTGAGGCTTCGTTTTTATAGACAGCTGCTGTGTCAATGTGACGGTAGCCCGCTTTAAGCGCTTCGATGACTGATTTTTCAGCGACATCACCGTCAGGTGTTTGCCAAGTACCGAAACCAACAACTGGAATTTTTTCACCATTGTTGAGTGTGTAAGTATCTGTTAAAGCCATGTGTTTCCTCCTTATTTGAACTTTCGATCAAGTTCTTATGCAATATGAGTATTAACCCAGATGAAGGCTGAACAATTCTCGTTTTCATTATAGTATAGTTATCTTTTTTGTGCAAAGATTTGAAATGCGATTTTTGCGCCGTTCCGCTTGTCAAAACATTCACATTACAGTATAATTAAGCCTATATCAAAATAACCACGCTTGGCTGGAGCGCCGGCGTAAAAAGGAGAATCAAATTATGGCAGACGTTGAATCATTCCAACTCGACCACACAAAAGTCCTTGCCCCTTATGTCCGCTTAATTGGAGCTGAAACTGGTCCTAAAGGGGACGTTATCACTAACTTTGATGTTCGTTTGGTTCAACCTAACGAACAAGAAATTCCAACCGCAGGTCTGCATACGATTGAACACCTGATGGCTAGTCTCATTCGCGATCGCATTGATGGCATGATTGACTTTTCACCATTTGGCTGTCGGACTGGTTTTCACATGATCATGTGGGGTGAACATTCGTCAGAAGACATCGCTAAAGTGATCAAGTCTTCATTAGAAGCCATTGTCAATGTCGTTGAATGGGCAGATGTGCCTGGGACAACGATTGAGTCTTGTGGCAATTACCGCGACCATTCTCTTTGGACCGCTAAAGAGTGGTCAGCGCTCATTCTTGAACGCGGTATCTCAAGCGATCCATTTATCAGAAAGGTGATCTAATCTCATGAATCAGACACGCAAACGCTTATCAATGCTTACGACTGCTGCGCTTTTGACAGCACTTGCCATTCTCATTCCGCAGGTCATGCCTAAAATTGTGATTCCACCTGCCAGCTTCACGCTTGCGAGTCACGTGCCGATTATGATTGGGATGTTGATTTCACCAGTTGTTGCAGTTATTGTCGCTGTTGGCTCGACGATTGGTTTCTTAATTTCTGGTTTACCGATTGAAATTACTTTTCGCGCTGCGACTCATGTTATTTTCGCACTCATTGGCTCTCTATTCATCTGGAAACACCGCGACTATACGGAAGGTGTCAAATTCCAGATTTTCAATGTTGTCATTGCCTTGATTCATACCTTAGCTGAGGTCGCTATCGTCTACATTCTTTTGACAACTGGCTTCAGCCATCTGGCTGGACGAAATCTTGGCTCCCTGCTTTTAATTTTGGGCATCGGTGGCTTCATCCATTCACTCATTGATTTCAATATTGCAATGTTTATCGCAAAAGCAATCAATAGAGTTTATAAATTTGATATTTTTAAAGACTAAAGTAAAACCAGGTTCAGACAAAAAAACTATAAGAATATTCAATTCACATGATGAATCGCCAAAAAAATGTATAAATAGTAAAAAGTGCTGTTAGTGTGCTAAATTGGTATCCATTTTGGAAAAAAATGCCTAGAACGGTAGAAAATAAAATTAGCCGTTTTAGTTTGACTAGTTAGCCTTTTTTCCTTGAAGGACTGAGACTTTAGTCATAACTTCTTTTTTCTATCATCTCATACAAAAAAATCCCAATCAAGTGATTGAGATTTTTAATATGTTAGCTAAAATCTATGCTTATTTTTCAGTCAATGAAGCCAAACCTGGCAAGACTTTACCTTCAAGGAGTTCCATTGAAGCGCCGCCACCAGTTGAAATCCATGAGAATTTCTCAGCGTAACCAAGGTTGATGGCTGCTGCTGCTGAGTCACCACCACCGATGATTGATTTAACGCCTGGTTGTTTAACGATTGAATCCATAACACCGATAGTACCAGCTTGGAAGTCAGGGTTTTCAAATACACCCATTGGTCCGTTCCATACAACTGTTTTAGCACCTGTCAATTCAGCGTCAAATTTCGCGATTGATTTAGGACCGATGTCAAGGCCAAGGAAGCCAGGATCGATCGCATCGCCTTCAGTATCTTTGATTTCAGTGTAACCAGCAAAAGCGTTAGCTTCTTTTGAGTCAACTGGCAAGATCAATTTACCGTCAGCTTTAGCAAGCAATTCTTTAGCGATATCCAATTTGTCAGCTTCGACAAGTGAATCACCGATTTCAATGCCTTGAGCTTTAAGGAAAGTATAAGTCATACCACCACCGATGATGACTTTGTCCGCTTTTGACAAAAGGTTTTCGATGACACCGATTTTATCTGATACTTTTGAACCACCAAGGATGGCAACAAATGGACGAACTGGTGCTTCAACTGCTTCTTGGATATAAGCAATTTCGTTTTCAAGCAAGAAACCAGCAACTGCTTTATCAACGTTAGCAGAGATACCTACGTTTGAAGCATGTGCGCGGTGAGCTGTACCGAAAGCGTCGTTGACGAAGATGCCATCGCCAAGACCTGCCCAGTATTTACCAAGCTCAGGATCATTTTTAGATTCTTTTTTACCGTCGATGTCTTCAAAACGTGTGTTTTCAACAAGCAAGATTTCGCCGTCTTTCAACGCGTCAATTGCAGCTTCAAGTTCAGCACCACGTGTTGTACCAGTAAAGACAACTTCTTTACCCAATTTTTCAGACAAAGCTTTTGCAACTGGTGCAAGAGATTTACCTGCTTTATCAGCTTCTTCTTTTACACGACCAAGGTGAGAGAAAAGAATTGCACGTCCACCTTGTTCAAGGATGTAATTGATTGTTGGTAACGCTGCAGTGATACGGTTATCGTTTGTAATCACGCCGTCTTTCAAAGGTACATTGAAGTCCACACGTACGAGAACTTTTTTACCTGTTAACTCAACGTCTTTTACAGTAAGTTTAGCCATTTGGTTGTTGCCTCCATTAAAATTGTTTTCTATAAATCTACATAGTACATTATATCACAAAAAGCCGACAGGTGGCACATTTTAATCACTTTTTCGCTTGCCAAATCCTGCCCCTGACTTTCACCCCTTAATTTTGATAAATGCTGATATGTTCCCTTTGGTGCGTCCCATTAAGCACGATATCGCGCATCGCACTTGCGAAATCTGCCATTGAGATATAACTTTTCCCAGACCTATTTAGCGTGAAAATGTCGGTGGCTAAGCTGTAAGCCCCCGTTTCAGGGCCAGCCGGATCAAAATAGGCTGTCGGTGAGAAGTAAGTATAGTTGAGATCACTTGCTTTGAGTTCAAGGGCCGCGTCACTCATATATTTAGCGACAGGGTAGAAAGGCGCTGTTACATCAACAAGGTCAATCTGACGTTTGGTGCGAGTCGCATCGATATAGAGTGAGCTCGTCCCGCCCACCGCAATGAGACGTGTTGGGCTACCTTCTAGTAAGCTCATCAGATGTCTCATGGCTTGCAGGTGCTGGATTTCTTGACCTTCAGGCGCACGAAAAGCTTCGATGATGACATCAAATGGTGCAAGATCTGCCTGTGTTAAGGCAAAAATATCTTTTTCGATGACAGGCACATCAACTTTTAGGCGACTGGCATTTCTTACTAATGCTGTGACATCTGCGCCCGCAGCAACTAATTTTTGAGTGATTAAGCTGCCTGCTTGACCTGTTGCACCGATAACTGCGACTTTCATGCTTGCTCCTCTTTTCTTCCTTAATGCTTTGATTTGCCTTCATTGTAACATTTAAAAGATGAGTTCGTAAAGAAAGAGGTGTTCAGCGACTTTGGACCAAGAAAAAAAGCAACCCCAAGGCTGCTTTTCTATTCTAATGATTAGAATTTTTTACGTTTACGAGCTGCTTCTGATTTGCGTTTACGTTTCACAGAAGGTTTTTCGTAGTGCTCGCGTTTACGAGCTTCTTGAAGTGTTCCAGCTTTTGTTACTGAACGTTTAAAGCGGCGAAGCGCGTCGTCAAGCGATTCGTTTTTACGTACGATTGTTTGTGACATAGGATTTCACCTCTTTTCCGTTTCGTAGTTATGCCAAAAGCATACTATGTTAGTTTACCATGTTTTGCGTAAAAGTCAAGGTATTTGTTGGAAACTTGCTTATATTTATCATTCAAAAATGATAATATCTTAAGTAGGCTGACATACAAAATGTCCCAAATATCGTTTGTTTACCCGATCAATCACTGTAATAGCATATTGCTACAAAGTTCAGTATAATAAACCTATATGACAGACGCAAATAAGCTACCTTAATTGGGTTAGAATTGACCACATACTATGAAGAAAATAATAGCAGTACTATCACTGATAGCAATCGCCTTAGGCATGTTATTAATAGCTACAAAACCAAGGGTCTTAGATAAAAAATCAACGGGCAATTACCAAACACCTACCTTGTTTGTCCATGGTTATGGTGGTGGCTATGGCTCTGAAAAAAATATGATTTCGGATTTGAGTCAGCATGCAGGATTTCGTCAAGTGCTCAGATATAATATTGACCGCAATGGCAACATATCTAGCTCTGGCCATTGGCAAGCCGATGTCAAGCACCCTTTAATCGCCATGGTCTTCAATGATGGCAGACCCAACGACAAGTATTTAAGTCCTATTCTTAGTCGAATCAAAAAAGATTACAAGATTAAGGCATTTAATGCCGTAGGACATTCAGGTGGCGCAACCGCTTGGGTTAATTGGGCAGTGACTGCTGACAAAGAAGAAATGCCTGAATTACAACGTCTTGTCACGATTGCTGGGCCATTTAATGGGTTTATGGGTATGTCTGAAAAAACAGATGTGGCAACCATCAAACTTGATTCTGACGGCAAGCCGGATACCATGATTGACGCCTATAAACATCTAAACGATAATAAAGATAATTTTCCCAAAAACATAGATGTTCTAAATATTTTTGGTGATACTGGAAAAGGAAGTGACGGCGTTGTACCTGTCAACTCTGTCCGATCTTTAAGATATATCGTTGAGCAAAACGCTAAAAGTTACACCGAACAAGAAGTTAAAAATAGTAAATCACAGCATAGCAAGTTACACCAGCATAATCCATTGGTCAACCAAGTGCTTTATAACTTCTTAAAATGACAACTAACTTCTTAATCAACCAATCCTAAACAAGTGTATCAAAACGAGTGCTGCAAGCGTCTGAACGATACCGACGAGTAAACCGTAAGTTAAAAAGCTGAGTCCTTCTTTCATGAACTTTTTAAAATCTAGTCGCAGGCCAATCGCTGCCAAAGCAATCGTTTCAAACCAGGTACCAATTTGATGCGCCCCATCATTGAAAAAATGGGGTAGTTTAACACAACTATTTAAGATACAGACGCTTAAAAAGGCGATGACATACCACGGAACACTGACTTTTTTAAGGTGTTGCACTTGCGCTGTCCCTTGCTTTTGGGCCCGCTGTTGAAAAACGAAAACGACGACGACTAAAAAGATAATTCGCGTGATTTTAAATAGCATGGCATAGCTGACTGTTTCTGGATTGATCAAACTAGCACCTGCGACAACTTGACCGACTGATTGTAAAGTCCCGCCTAGTAAGGCACTATTGGCTAATAGATCTTTACCGTAAAGCATCGTGCCTAAAAAAGGTAATGTCAACATCATAACAGTTCCCAACAGATTAACGAGCGTAATCACTTGTCCTTTTTCATCATCTTTAGCTCCGATACTTGGGGCGATGGCACCAATCGCTGAAGAACCACAGACAGCATTGCCACCCGCCATCATCGTTGACATATTGTCAGAAAATCCTAGCCTTTTACCAATTAAAATGGTGGCAGAAATCACAGTCGCCATCATCGCTATAATATAGCCTAGACCATTGAACCCTAGATGACTGATTGTCTGAAAGGTCACCGTAAAGCCGAGTAGAACGACGGAATACTCTAATAAAACACTCTCAGAGAATTTTGTCCCGACCGCCAGAACTTCCTGCTTAAAAAAGGTATTGCCTAAAACAATCCCGAAAAGAATCGCAAGTGTTGCCCCACCTAGATCTGGTAAAAAGATGGCGACTATTTTGGCAAGGACGGCAACTGAAACAGACAGTCCCAAGCCCGGTAGAAGTGGGGTGTATTTTTTTAGTAAGGCATTTTCCATATGATTGACTCTCTTTCTTTCATGGCTAGTTATTGCTTCTACATCTTATTATAGTTCAAAATTTCCATTACTTTCATTAATTGATATAATAGTTTTAATCAAAATAAATGATAGGAGAGAATATAGATGTTCAAAAAATTAACCACCTTTAAGGCCGTCTACGAAACTAAAAATTTCTCTAAGGCAGCGGAATTATTGTTTGTCGTCCAACCCACAGTTTCTGCACAAATTAAGCAATTAGAAAATGAATTAGATACCACACTTTTCATTCGCAATGGCCGAAAGGAAATTTTGACAACGCCACAGGCTGATTTACTCTATCAAAAAACAGGACATCTTTTGGATGACTGGGAAGCACTTAAACTCTCGATACAGCAACAAAAGGATAACATCACTCACTGCGTTATCGCTGCTTCCCATACTTTTTCCATCTATTTGTTACCAGATTTAATCATCAGCTTAAGGCAGCATTTCCCTAACATTACTTTCGACATTAAAATGATGAACTCACTTGAAGTTCTAGAGGCCTTAGAACACCACGAAATCGACTTTGGCTTTATTGAAAAACCCCTATCAGCTAAACAGATCCACCGATTTCCCTTAGCTGATGATCAGCTCGTCCTAGCTGGCAATCCAGAAGCGGGTCCTTGGCTTGTTCGAGAAAAGACATCTGGCGTCTACTACTATACGCAACGCTATCTAGAAGAACACGATATCCAAACAGAAACACATACCATTCAAAATAACGAAATGATCGTCGCTCTACTCAAAAAAGGGTTCGGCTGTGCCATCATCTCTCAGCGTGCAGCGCAAGACATTCCCTATCAAAAGCTATCTGAAAAATATAGCAGACAGTTCTATCTGATCACCCGTGAACAAGATAGCCTGTCAGAGTTAACCAACATTACCCAATGGATTCAAGAAAAAGCTGATTTTAAAACAACCGACAAATCAACCAAACTCCAAAATTAGCAACAAAAAAAGCGGTGATTATCATCGCCTTTTTTATTGTTAATTAGAAATCCGCTACATTGTGATAAACTTTTTGCACGTCTTCGTCATCTTCAAGTGCGTCAATAAGTTTTTCAAATGTTTCTAGGTCATCACCTGATAGTTCAACTTCGCTTTGCGGAATCAATTCAAGTTCTGACACGGTGAATTCAGCAACACCATTCTCACGAAGTGCTTCTAAGGCTTTGTGCAAGGCTTCTGGTTCTGTATAAACGATGACTTGATCATCTTGTTGCTCAACGTCACGAACATCGATTTCTTTTTCTAAAAGATACTCGAAAATCTCGTCTGCATTATCTCCAACAAACCCAATGACACCTGTATTATCAAACAAGTAAGATACTGAACCAGAGGCACCGAAGTTACCACCGTTTTTATTATAGGCAGCACGAACATTAGCAGCAGTCCGGTTAACATTAGTTGTCAACGTGTCAACGATGACCATAGACCCGTTAGGACCGAAGCCTTCGTAACGACCTTCTGTAAAGGTTTCATCATTGCTACCTTTGGCTTTATCAATGGCTTTGTCGATAATATGACGTGGCACTTGCGCTTGTTTCGCACGTTCAATCGTAAATTTCAGTTTTGAGTTTGACTCAGGATCTGGATCTCCTTGTTTCGCTGCAGCGTAGATTTCCACACCAAATTTTGCGTAAACCTTTGAGTTTGCGCCATCTTTAGCTGTTTTCTTTGCAACGATATTCGCCCATTTGCGTCCCATTAATAGTCCTTCTTTCGTATCCTTTTGTATTCTGCTATACTCGGTTAAGTAAAGAAAGTAAACAACATTTTTGAGATATTTTTTGTCAATTCAAGGCGACAAGACGCAGGAGTACATGTGTACGTCAAGACGTGTCAACAAAGAAGTGACGGAAAATAGCCCAAAATGTTTACTTTATTTACTTAACTGAGTATATACTATTTTATCATAATTTCGACATTTGTCAGCTCTGCGTATCATTTTTGATACTTTTTAGCGTATTAACTTACTTTTCTACTTGGGCTGCGCCATGCGTCTGCCTAAGCGGTGGTCGGCCATAATTTTGCTCAGGGATGGCTTGATTGCCTAGACGATAGATGGCGTCTGCTTGAAGCGTGAGTGCATCTTGATAGGTTTTACCGACCTTGGTCACGACATCAAATTTTTTTAGATAACGCTGACCTGCTGCTGAAAAGCCTAGCACATGTGGCTTAGGTTGTTCAAAACCTTGCGTTTTGGGCACATTGATCAAAATATAAGTCAACAAACGTCTGACTCGCGCCTTGGTATAGCGCTTCGTCACAACCGCATCCACTAAGGCTTCAAAATCTGTCGCTGTTTTAATGGCACTTTTCAGTCTAACAGCCAGCTCATCATTAACCTGGAAAATGTCGGTGAGTCGGGTAGCTAGTAGCTGGTATTTAAGCAAGGGAAAATAATCCGACCACTGGACTTTTGGCGCGAGATGAAAACTAGTAAACTCTGGCATAAAGTTCGAGAGGTCGTCATCAGCGTGCTCACGAAGTGCCGTTGCTGATGCAAAGTGTGATAGGGTTTCATCGTGAAAACCTGCCCCAAGCCGCTTGACTGGTTGTAACTGAATATCAGGCGCAACAGTTGCGACTGCTTTTGTATACGCCAGTCCTAAGATGTGATTGGGTGTGTTACCGTCAAACCGAATCCCAGCAAAGGTCTGCCACATCTGCTGCATCTTTTGCGGATAGGACAAATTGTCAGGTAAAGTCTCTAGAAAGGCCTGAATCTCTGCCTCGTTTTCACGGTAAACTTGACGTAGCCTATCATAGTCGATGGCATCGGAATCCGTTCCAAAAACTAACTGATCAATGCCTAAATCAGCAAGCATCTGCACCGCATATTGGGCGAAATAGTCAGCCCCCTGAACACTAGCAAAAAATGGTAGCTCGACGATGATGTCCGCACCATTTTTTAAGGCCATTTGGGCACGTGTCCACTTGTCCACGATCGCAGGCTCTCCTCGCTGCATCCAATTGCCACTCATGATGACGATTTTCAAACCTTGTGCTTGTGACAGCAAATACTGATGCCCATGATGGAAGGGATTAAATTCTGCGATGATCCCTGAAATCTTGGCAGAATCTTCGCTAGAAACTTTGGATGAGGTCATGCCTTATCCTGCCATTTGTCATAAACTTGCATGGCTATGTCAATTTCTTGTTTATGTTGGGCTTTCAGTTCTTCATTAATCGACTGCTGCTCAACCATTTCAGCACGTCTTTTCTTCGCAAATTTAGCAAAAATGGCATCCAAAATTTCCCGCATCTGACGGCCAGCATTTTCTTGAACGTCATCATCAAACTGGTCCGACTGATCCATATAGATGACCGACATTTTAGTCCATTCATTCATAAAAAAGGTATCGATTTCCTGATGAATGTAGGCTGCCAAGTCTTTTGGTGTGCTATTTAATTCGGCCAAAGCTTCCTGACGCTTAGGTGTTGAGACATAGCGTTTGATAGGGTCAATCGGTTGCGTAGATTTGGCTTGTGCGCGCATGGCTTCAACTTGCACTGCAGCCTCAGCCTCTTTTCTTTTTTGACGACTTGGTCGTCTAACAAGCCACCAAACGATGAGGACTAGAAAAACAATCCCCATTAATTCTTCCGAGATGTCGGCTAGAACGACTAAACCTACGATGACTAAAAGTACTTTTAACCAAGTCGGAAATTTTCTCTCCCGTTTATTTTGTGTCAAGTAGGCAATTAAGCCAACGACCACGATGATACCTAAATAGAACATAGTATTTTCCTTTCATTTAAAAAAGTGTACCAGCTACTAACCTGATCAAGACTATCATAAAGACGATAGTTAACAGAACGCCGAATATGTTAAGTAGACAGCCTAGGCAGCCACCTCGTTGATTGCCACCACCACTGCTCTCTCTTTTCTGCATAGTGCTTCATGATATAGAAGTCTGTCGGTGTCATGTCCATGTTTAATCTTTTCTGGCAACAAAGAACCAACGGGCGCTGTCGTCATCTTGATCACTTGGTGCAACATCTTCAAAGTCGGCAAAAACTTGGACTGAGACAAAACCGGCATTGTCTAACATGGTCAAGTAGTTGTCAATCGTGTAAGTCCGTTCGTCATGAACTTCATCACGGCGTTCGAATTTGCCGTCACTGTCTTTGACAAAGAAGGTCAATTCATGGGTGATACTGTGGGCTTTTTCGCCTGGAAATGAATCCCATATAAAGGCAAAGTCTTCTTCGTTTTCGTGGTAGGTATAGCCTGGAAAGACATTATCGATCTGATGCACGGAGTGCACATCGAAGATAAAGGTGCCTCCTGCATTTAAGGCGTTGAAGACGCCGTCAAAAACTTCTTGTACGGCCTCACGGTCAGGCATGTAACAGATGCTGTCGCTATAGCAGGTCACAGCGTCATAGGTGCCGACGTCGCTCAAATCACGCATGTCACCTTCGATGAAGCCGATACCGACGGAGTCATCCAGTTCATCAAGCGCTCGGTTATAAGCGATGGTCAGCATTTCTTCTGACAGGTCGAGGCCTGTTACGGCGTAGCCATCTCGCGCAAACTGCACAGAAAGCTTGCCCGTACCACAGGCAAGCTCTAATATTTCCTTGGTTTCTGACGGTAGATGACGGCGGGAAAAGTCATGCCAAGCTTCATAGAGCGTGTCATCCATAATCGTATCATAAACGCGTGCAAATTCTTGATAATTATCCATATTTTCTCACTTAGTTAGATGCGCTTGAAGTCGCACCGCTTTCAGTATCATTATACTGTCAACCACTTGTCAACGTCGATATCTGGCGCATCATGCCAAAGTTTTTCAAGGCTGTAGGTCAGGCGTGAATCATGAGTCATGACATTGATAACCACGTCAATCAAGTCAATTAGGACCCAACCATCTGCACCAACGCCTTCAACGCCGTGGATTTCGCCGCCATCTTTTTTGATTGCTTCTGTAATATTGTCCACGATGGCGTCGATTTGACGCGCATTCATAGCTTCCATCACGACAAGCGTGTCCATGACACCGCTCACTTCACGCATATCTAGGGCAACAATATTAAGAGCTTTTTTATCATCTGCAGCTTTCACTGCGATTTGTAGTACATTTTGAGTTGTCATCTTGTTTTATCTTTCTATTTTTCCATTCGGATCAAATCGCCATGAAGCGATGCCGTGATAGACAAAGGGCGTGCGTGCGAGGACAAAGCGCCGATTACTGAATATTTCAGCACCTGTCCCGTTGCCCGCAAAATTGCCCATGGCATCATAAGCATGGCGGTAATTTTTAAGTTTAAGTTGTTGGTTTTGAGGCATGTCGTCTAAAAGTTGACAAGGGTCTGGCGCATTATAAACCGTGGCTTCAAGCCTTTGTCGACAAGCGACGTATAAAGCTAGAAAGCCGCCCAGTGAATGACCGGTCAGCGTGATTGTCATGTTAGGATAATCCGCTTGAAGGGCCTGATAAAATTTTTCAGCTTTTTGATGCTGCTGACTATTTTCTGAACTAGGCAGATTTTGTTTAGAGACAATTGTCGTCATATCCATCTTCAAATCCCTGGCATCCAGTGGATTAGTTCCAGCATAAGCAATAACGAGCTGAGTTCGACTGACTTGCACAGCCATGGCTTGCATACCTGTCAGATCATCATCAATTGTTTGAATGACCTGAAATCGATCATCTAAACAATCCCCTGTACAAATCGGTTCAAAATGATCTTGCAGGGCCATCTGATCATCAACATAATAAGCAAAATCACTGAGAAAATTATAGTCAAAATCGGTGATAGCATAGCTTTCTGGCATAGCCCAAATCGGGGCATGGCGACGAACAATATATCGCGTATCAGAGAGTTGTCTTACCGCAAAATAGACGTTTTGAGAACTCCTAATATGTTTGTAACCATAAACCGAGGCCCGATGAAAGTTGCCAAAGGTAACCGTTGGATCATTCTTTAAATAAGCTAAAAATTGTCGCTTACGTCTATTCCTCAGTAAAGCCTGATAGATACGTTGAGCACCATTAATCGCCAGAAAACCAGCGGCAAAACCTAGGAATAAACGTTTCTTGGTCCTATTTGAGTTGGTCAACATAGGCATTATAGGTTAAAATCGTTTGTGGGTAGATCCTGACATGTTTGCTAGTTAGAAATGCGACCGTGTGCACCGTTTCATAAGCGACAGCAGCATTTAAATCCTGCTCATAAGCTAGGAGACGTGCAGCCTCAACACCCTCAAAAGTCCGCCCAGCTTCGACATAATCTGCCACATACAAAATCTTATCTAGCAAGGTCATGTCCGCGCTCCCGACCGTATGAATCTCAATCGCTCGAAGAATCTCTGAATCCGTCAGCCCTAAATCTTCCTGAATTTTATAAATCCCAACCAGACCGTGCCAGACATTATTATTCCAGTTGAGGAGGTCTGGGTCTAATTGATATTTTTGGATTAGATGGATAAAAGTGTCGTCGGTCTCTTCCTTAGCATAGTCATGCAGGAGCCCCGCTAATTCTGCTTTTCTAAGGTCAGGATAGTCCCAACGCTCTGCTAACCTAAGCGCAGCTTGCGCGACATTTTGCACATGCTGAAAACGTTTCTCAGACATATTTGCTGAAAGTTTGTCCAGCAGTTCAGCCCGTGTCAGACCAACTTCTGGATAAAAATCAAAGGCCATACAATCCCCTCTCCTTAATTACGTCAAGCACCGCATCTGGTATCAAAAATTTAGGTTCAATCCCATGCCGCATCATATCCCGCAGATTTTTGGACGAGATATCCATCTGTGGCACATCAACCCACAAAATCGGTAAGGACGTCCCGGTCCTAAATTTTGGTCGCTGCACCCCCACAAGTTGCACCAGTTGCGCCAATTCTGACGCATTTTCAAGCTGAGACAACCTACCAATTTCATCACTTCCAGCAATCAAATAAAAGTCTGTCTCCGGATTATTAGCAATCAAGGTTTTCAACGTGTCGATGAGGGGCTGTCTCGCACGGTTGAGTCGCGCCATATCAATACCAAAGCCCGGATGCCCTTGCAAAGCACGCACTAAGAGGCTGATAATTGTCCCATTTTCATCATCATACTCAGGCATAAACAAAACACGCTCGAGGTTGAGCTCGCGCCACACTTGATCTGCTATGACCAGATGGGCCAGATGAATCGGGGCAAATTTCCCGACAAAAAGACCGATCTGACGGCGCTCACCAGTTTTTTGCGGTTCAAGTTCAACTTTCGTATAGGGTGTGAGAAGTTCAATACCCATCAATAACTCCTTTGACGGTAAAACATGCGTGAGAATTGGTGCTGAGGTGCTAAGCCCTTGCGGCTCGCCTTAAAGAACAGGCTTATAAGTCTTTGACTTTAAGGGAAAGTTTGCGATTTTCGCGTTTTTCAGCTACTTTGAAGACGACTAAAATGCGGCCAATTTTTTGAACGACATCAAATGACATTTCTTCGATTTCTTCTGCGACATCATTGATATCAGCATCAGAGTTTTGGAGAATCGCCACTTTGATCAACTCACGGGCATCTAGTGCTTTACGAATACTGGTTTTGATTTCATTTGTTAAACCACCTTTTCCGATTTGAACAATCGGTGTCAAGTGGTGCGCTTCAGCGCGGAGATAGCTTTTTTGTTTTCCTGTTAATTCCATAGTGTTCTTTCTTTATTTAGCGTATAACCGCTTGTGTGCTGTCGATTCAATTTTTAAATCTCTAAATTTAATTTTACCATAATTTAGAAGAAACAAAAAGGAAGGAATCACACCTTCCTACTATTTATCATGGTTGACAGCTTTTTAGTCCGACATCCTATCTAGATTTCCTAGCTGATTTTTATCTATCTGTTTGTTTTTCAGTGCCACGTACCTTATTTAAAGCTATAGCTGCTGAACTAATGGTCTTTTGTGCTGTCATCAAGGCTTGATTGTATTCTTTGTTGACCTTATCTACTGTTTCGTTCTGATTAAGTTGGATAGCCTGCAAGTCAGTTAACATATTCAAACTAATCTTGATATTTTCTTTTATTGCTGCAACATAGTCACCATACTCTTTGGGTAAATCGTCTATTTTCTCTTTTGGTGCAGCCTGATCAATCGCTTTTAGATAGCCTTTACCATTGGCAATCAGAGCATTAATTTTGACTTGATTGTTATTGATGATTTCTTGTCCTTTTTCAGGAGAGATATCACCGGAAGCGCCCCATTCATTGATCATTGAGGTCGTCAGTTGATTGGCTTCAATCCCGTATTTTTGGTAATCCTCATTGTCATTAATTTTATCCATGACTGCTACTATCGTATCTGACTTGGGCATCTCTACCGTCAGTGCCGCATACATGAAAGTACCAAGACTTGCAACCACAACAAGTAGCGCAAGCAGAAATTTCAGCAACTCACGTTTCTTATTTTTACCCGCAATCAACTGAATCAAAAAAACAAGCATGACGACTATGGCAATTGCTGCAACGCCTAGACCAATATACGCCATTGGATTTTCTTGAAATAACAAGCTCATTGTATTCATCTTTTTCTCTCATTATTCTCTTTTAATCTTATTATAAAACCATCATATCATAAAATGATGATGGTTTCAATCTATCTGAATATGAGGTTTAATCAAAATAGCGCTTTTTAGATTAAACTTTTTCTAACGACGACATCAACACCCTCAGGTACCCAAGCAGCAATAATCGCTGGTTTCGCAACACGAATCCATCCCAGACCAGAAAAGACGATATCTGATTTTTCTTTAAGAGCAAATTCTTTTCGGACAAGTTTAGGGAAAGTGTCCATGTCATCCTCTCGAGGTGGTGCTAGAAGGCTGCCTTTATGCTTCACATAAAACTCATCTGCTTTTTCAAGTTTGGTTCTGTGAATCATGAGATGATTATCAAAGAAACCTGTAAAGCCTTGCTTGTCACCTTTTAGGTAATCAAAACGTGCCAAACCACCCATGAATAAGGTCTGACCTTCATTCAACTGATAAGTTTTTGGTTTAATTTCTTTTTTCGGACTCACTAATTTCAAGTCTTCAGGCCCGATAAAGTGCGCCATTTGATGGCGATGGATAATCCCTGGTGTGTCAATAATAAAACTACCATCATCTAAAGGAATCTCAATCTTATCAAGGGTTGTCCCTGGGAAACGACTGGTCGTGATCACATCACTATCTCCAGTCGCATTTTTAATAATGGCGTTTATCAAGGTTGACTTCCCGACATTGGTCACACCAACCACATAGACATCACGACCCTCACGATAGTTTTCAATCTCATCTACAAGATCCAGTGTGTCATCACGGTTATAAGCGCTGGTCAGCACCACATCAACAGGCCGCAAGCCTTCCTCATGGGCACGTTCCCGTAACCAGTTTCTCACTTTGCTTTCCTTGACCGATTTCGGCAAGATATCGCGTTTATTCCCAACTAACAGCACATCATTTCCCGCTACAAACCGATGCAAACCAGGAATAACCGACCCATTAAAGTCAAATATATCAACGACATTGACGACCAAGGCATTAGTATTGCCCACTTCTGTCAAGAGACGCAAAAACTCATCATCACTGATGTTAACAGCCGCAATCTCATTATAGTGACGCAGACGGAAACAGCGTTGACAATACAACTCGCCTGTTTCTAATCCTTTTTCTAGTGCTGATTGAGGCGTGTAGCCGATGCCTGCTTTATCTGTCGTTTGAATGACAGCCCCACAGCCAATACAATGCAAAGCTTCTACTTCTTCTGATACTAAATCGCGTTCTGCCACTCGGGTTCTCCATATTTTTCTATTAACTTGCGCCATACGCGTCGTTCACGCGCACGATTAAACTTCGTATTCCAGGCATCTGAGGTAACCAAAGGTTGCACCAGAACACTCCGAACTCCCGCCCGCTTAGCAGCGCGAATATCCGTCATCAACTGATCGCCGACCATCACCGCATCCTCAGGTTTTTCTCCCAAGACCGCAAGGGCTTTTTTAATGCCCATGTCGAAAGGCTTCATAGCACGACTAACAAAAGGCACATCGAATCGCTCGACAGCCCTCTTAACGCGATCGTGATTGTTATTTGACACGACGATGACTTTGATGTTTGTGGCTTTCATCTCTGCTAACCAAGACCGCATCTCAGGCGTACCGTCAGGATTATTCCAAGCCGTCAAGGTATTATCTAAATCGACCAAGACAGCACGAATGCCATGCCGTTTCAAACTTTCCGCGTTGAGCCGATAGGCAGCTGTCAGCAGGAAATCCGGTTTATAATTTTCAATGCTCATGTTCTCATTATAACATAAAAGCTCGCCAAGTTAGGCGAGCTTTTAGAAAAGGGAAGGTTATGAAAAATATTTTAGGAATGATTTTATTATATACTCGCTAGCTTAACTGAACCTTATCTACTCGGCATATTTTATTTTGGGGTCAAAAATAAAGCCGGTAAAGCGACAAGTATAAGCGCAATGATTGACACAAGAAAGCCCGCATGAAATCCTGCGACTTGTCCTGCTGTCAATGTCGTTGCAGCAAAGACCGTCGCTAGAAGCGCTGTACCAAAACTAGAACCAAAATTCTCAATGACATTAATGCCAACTCCAGCAGGCGGCAGGTCTTGCTCATCAAGCCCCGTATAGGCATCACTTGATAAAGCAATGGTAATCCCACCAACACCCATCCCACGAGTGAAAAGGACAAAAGATAACCAGATGAAAGATGTCTGTTGTGTGATGAAAACTAATGGAACAGAGCCGAGCATTGACAGAGCAACACTGACCAAGACCACTCTTTTAGCGCCGACTTTATCAATCATCCGACCAATATAAGGTCTCATAACTAACATCCCCAAACCTTGTGGTATCAGCGCAAGCGCTGCCCCAATCGTCGTCAACTCTAGCATGTTTTGAAAGATTAAAGGAAGTAGGAACATTGGCCCCATAATGGCAATGTTAGCAAGAAAGAGACCGATACTTGTCGCTTTGAAGGTGCGATGGTGAAAGAGGCGCAGCGGCAGAACGGTCGGATACGGACTGTGTCTGTCATAGAGGATGTAGGCGAGTAGCAATCCCCCTCCTATCGCTAGCCACAACAAGGTTGAGGGTGTCAGAAAACTGGCTGAATCTGCGGCTTTTGAGATGCCCATAATCATGGCGATGCTCATACCTGATAACAACAGTATCCCAATAATATCCAATTTACGTGAGGCATCAACCGCTGGAAAATCTGGCAAATTTCGGATGAGTAAGGGGATTGCTAGGGCGACTACACCGACATTAATGAAAAAAAGCCACTGCCATGAACTGAATTCAATGAGTAAACCACCCAAAACTGGGCCAAATATAGGTCCAAAAATCATTGGGGTAGTTACGATAGCAATGACTTTACCGATATTTTCTGGACCAGCCGTTTTGACGAGTAAAGTGGACATCAAGGGTGTTATGATGCCTGCGCTGAAACCTTGCAAAAGACGGAAAAAAATGAATAGACTGATTTTCCAACTGAACCCGACAAGAACAGATGTCAGACCAAAAACTAGAACTGAAAGAATCAGTACTTTTTTGCCATCAAAACGCAGCATCAGCCATCCTGAAATTGGTACTGCTAGCGCAAGTGCTAGGATATAACCTGTCATAGCCCACTGAATCATACCGATTGTCGTCGAAAAATCCTGCGTCAGTTGCTTAACCGCAATATTTATCATGGTTGCGTCCAACATCGGGGCTATTGCTGCTAACATAATCGTCCAGGCTGTCACCATTGTCTGGCGTGGTAGTTTTACTTGTTTTTGTATTATAAAAGACACTTCTAAAAACCTTTCGTGTAGTAGATAGTTTATTATTCTTATTTTGTTTCCTTATCAACATATTAAGTTTACTTCTTTTTAGTTTCCTTGTCAACAAAAATATTTATAAAAAAATAAGACCTCCGAAAGGTCTTAATTTAACTCTTGATTTAAAAGCTGATTATAAGCATCAACAAAACGTAAAACCGTTGTTAATTCACTATCTGAAAAAGCTGAAAATACCTTTTGGTCTGCTGCAAGGAAGTCTTGGTGTAGTTGACGATGAATGGCATCAATCTTTTGACCTTCTGCTGTTAACGCAAAGTAGAGCTCTTTTTTATTATCAGGCTTCTGATAACTGGTAATCATGCCTTTTTTTTCCAATTTTTTAGTGATTTTACTAATCGCCCCTCGCGTCATGTAAAGTGCCGCAGCAAGTCGTGTGACATTAGCATCTGGATGCAAAGCAATATATTCCATATAAGCAATTTCTGATAAGCTAAAACCTGTCATTGCTTTTTCCATTATCGGTTTACGTAACAGCAACAGCTTATTGTTCAAATCTGTAATGCCTGACATAATTTGTTCTGATTTTTCCATGATTACATTATAGCATATTTGTTTCCTGTGCAACATAAAGAGGTTGCGACAAAAATACCTCACATAATCGATCATAACCTATTTTTATGTCATTTTCCCAAAAAATGTAAAACAACACTATGATTCATTGAGCATAATACGAAATTGGCATTCTTTTGGCAAAACAATATGGAATCGGTAAAAATAAGTTTTTTCGTGAGAAACTCGAATTCATTCAGCGAATAATACAAAAAAGAGAAAAGTAAACTGGTAGGCTTACTTTTCTCTTTAGGTAACTGAGGCTTTTTTCCCAGTCTCTTTAGACAATTTTCTGCGAAAGTCTACGACTATCTCGCATCACTTTCAGTATCATCTTATTTGAACTTCAAGCTAACTTCTTAGGAAAATAGATGATTTGTCCGCACAAACTTCGTTTGCTTACGGCAAACCCCTAATTTTCTACAGAAGTTTGTGGCGATGCCACAACGCTTTCAGTATCATGGTTTATTTAAATTCTTTTTTCAACTTATCAAAGAAGCCTTCGGGTTTCTGTGCATTCACGCTTTGACCGCTTGCTTTGGCAAAGGCTATCAGCGCTTCTTTTTGCGCATCATTGAGTTTCTTAGGTGTGACGATGTTGATGATAACGTGTTGATCGCCATTACCAGTACCACGAAGTTTAGGCGCACCTTTACCACGTAAACGGAAGTTTTGACCGGTTTGTGTACCTGCTGGGATTTTCAGTTTAACATTCCCATGAACCGTTGGAATTTCAACTTCATCACCAAGTGCTGCTTGGACAAATTCAAGCGGCATGTCATAGAAAATTTCAGAGCCATCTCGCTCAAATTTATCAGAGGCTGCAACATCGAAAACGACATAAAGGTCGCCATAAGGACCTTGGTTAACCCCAGCATCTCCGCCACCTTGCATGCGCATTTGTTGGCCTGTTTCAACACCTGCTGGTACAGAAACTTTCACTTTATGGTCTTGTTTTTCATGACCTGAACCATGACAAGTTGGACATTTTTCTTTGATTTCTTTACCAGTGCCATGACAAACATCACAGGTTGCTGTGGTCATCACACGACCAAGTGGGGTATCACGCGCCACTTGGACTTGGCCTCGACCGCCACACTTGTTACACGTAATAGGCTGCGTACCAGGTTTAGCACCATTGCCATGACAGGTATGACAGGCTTGTTCGCGTGGGTAGCTAATTTCTTTATCAACGCCAAAAATCGCTTCTTCAAATTTCAACTTCATGCGATATTGCAAATCTTGACCTTGACGTGGGGCAGTCGGATTGCTTTGCGCACCGCCACCACCGAAAAATGATGAAAAGATATCGTCAAAGCCACCGAAGCCACCACTTGAGAAGCCATCAAAGCCGCCAAAGCCACCGCCGCCACCGAAACCACCGTTGGCTCCAGCTGCGCCATATTGGTCATAGGCTGCACGTTTTTGCTCATCACCTAGTGTTTCATAGGCTTCTTGAATTTCCTTATACTTGTCTTCAGCACCCGCTTCTTTGTTGATATCTGGGTGATACTGTTTTGACAATTTTCGATAAGCTTTTTTGATTTCATCTTGACTAGCAGACTTGCTGACGCCCAGACGATCATAGTATTCTGTGTTATTCATTTAGGTAAAACCTCTTTTATTTTAATTAGTATTTTTAGTGTAAATCTATTTTACCATGTTTGACCAATTTTGACAAAAAAATTAGCACTCTTTTTAAAGAGTGCTAACGCCCTGTTATTTTTTTAAAAAATTCCGGATATCCTTGTCAAGGACCAGTTTGGCGAAAACAGCGAGGAGCCCAACCATCATGACCGAATTGATCACCACAGTAAGAGGCGAATCCAGCACTCGCCCCATCATAAAGAAGGGCAAGAAAAAATCAATAATCGTCAAGATAACTATGCCAATATAAAAAGGTAAACGCAAGGCTTTAAGCTTGATATAGAAAGAATCTTGCTCTAATGACTGGCTTTTTTGCAAGACAAGAACGATTGGAATGACAATCGCCGCAAAAACAAGCATATAAATAAACAATGGGATTTTAACCATAATGTCCGATATCGCCCGGCAAGTAATGAGTTGACGAAGATTACTCATTGCTATTGCCAAAGCTGGCACTGCTAAGACTCCGGTCACGATCTTATAAACAGGTTTGCCAACAAGTGCGTCGACTAAGCTCACACCAATCGCTGCAATCAAAGCAACCGATAACGCCTCACCACTTAATTCTAGTACTTTCTCCCAAGGGATTTTAACATATTGACTCGGTATAAAAAATTGTCGCGTCAAGTGTGTGATAAGGGATAAGATACTTGCTATAATCAGAGGAATCCCCACCCAATAGATAAATTGAGCAAAATGAAGCGTCGTGGTACCTCCCATGCGCGAACCGATGAAAGCGGTAATGTGTTTAGATTGGTCTAGTACGACTGCCAATGCAAAAGCAACCACAAACGTCAGAAGAATTGTCTCTGACATCAAGGCAACTAGATTGATTTGAACGTTAGTATGCTCGTTAGTTTCACTAGGTAAATTACGAAAAATAATTCGATCATAGAAATAATTGTCTTTTTTCGGATAATATGCAAGCAAATTATCTCTATATGTTTCATATTCAGCTGGAGAGGATTGATAAATCATCTTCCCTGTCACTCTATCTTCCTTAAAAAATACAGAATTTATAGGTACTGAATTTAAATATTTAATATGTGACTCAGGCGTTACTGTACCATAAACATCTAGATCAGGATTGTTTTTATAGTATGACCTGAACTTTTGATATTCCTTTGCATTCGTGTTTTTAGTAACAGCAGCTTCCCACTTATGCCATTGAACATTATCATTGACCATGCTCGCTAAACCAGCTAGCAAAAGGAGCCCATAAAGTGTGATGATCCAGCCCTTACGCAACTTAAAATAAGCTTTAAATACTTTTTTCATCTGAACTCCTTATCTCAGCTCTTTACGAAAAATATCTTCAGTTGTGACTTGAAGAATTTCAACAAATTTGTAGGTCAAATAATCACTAAAGATACAGTCTAAAACACCATGTGTCACAAGTGCTAGATAAACGCGTCCACGCTGTTCCAAAATGATTGCAACTTCAAGCAGATTACTCGGCAATTGATCTCCCTCATAAACAAACTGAATTTTCACAATATCACTATCTTTTTCTTGTTCAACGATTTCACTATCTTTAATCAAAAAAACACGATCGGCCAAGCTATCCAATTCTGTCAGGTTATGGGTCGCAATCATCACGCTTCGTCCCTGTTCCACAACTTCTAGCAAGAGACGCTTGAAATAATCTTTCACAAAAACATCCAAACCATCCAATGGTTCATCAAAAAGCAGATAAATAGCACCACTCGCCACGCCAGCAGCTACTTCAATCAATACCCTTTGACCTTTCGAAAAAGAAGCAATTGTTTTAGTTTCCGATAAGTCTTGACTGGCCAATATATCAAAAAAGACTTGTCGATCGAAGTTCACATAGAAAATTTCTAGAACGTCCGCTGCTGTTCTCGCATTATAACCAGTCAGCCAATTAGCTAAAGTATCCAGGTAAAAGATATCATTTAAATCTGCAGAATCAAGTCTGATATCCCCTGTATCAGGCTGAATTTCCCCAGCAAGCAAGCGCATCAAGGTCGTCTTGCCAGCGCCATTTCGTCCCACTAGCCCGACGATACTACCTGCTTGAATGTCAAGATCAACCTGCGTTAAAATCTGTTGCCCGTTAATTGTTTTACTGACATTTTCAATTTGCAAACCCATGATACGCCTCCTCAACTATCTCTAAAATCTTGCTTTTTTCAATACACATCAGACGCATTTGTTCTAGCAAGTCTTTGAATTCTTCAGTCAAATCATTGATTTGAATTGACTGAAGATTTTCAACATCCTGACTAACAAAATTTCCTTTGCTGGGAATAGAGGTAATCACCCCTTCGTTTTCCAAAAATTTATAAACCTTAGCCGCTGTATTGGGATTGATTTTCTTTTCCAAAGCAAACTTTCGGACACTAGGTAATTTATCACCTGAACGTAAAATCCCTGAAGCAATATCACTTTTAATTTCAAGCGATAACTGTTCGTATATGGCTAATTTATTCATACTTCTCCTTTCTTTTACATTGTATCGTATGTACTATTATAGATAGTACACTTTGTTTTGTCAAGTACTTAGGTGATAAAATAAAAAAACCATGATAGCTCATGATTTTTTCAACTTCTTATGAATAGGTGCTGCCACCATGGTAAAGAGTACCGTTAATAACGTGATGAGAATAGCTGGAACTAGCAAAATCAAACGTGGGATGTAACCAAAAATCATCCGACGATGTGTCCCTTTTGTCGCTTCTAATTCAGCATCCAAACGGTCAAACTCTGATTCGATACGACGGGCAACTTCAGCAATACCCGCTTCATCCATTTTTTTGATATCTGAGATATCAATGGCATTCCCGAAATTCATATCCACCTGCTCGCGCTTAGCCAGAGCCTTGAATGTTCTAGGTCCTTGATAAACAGCTGGCAAAATACGGACTTTCGCCATTTTGGCAATGACGGCAACGCCACCTTTGACATCTGTTGAATGGCGAGAGCCAGAAGGGAACATGATCAAAGAACGATTAGAAGTTTTGAGGACTTTTGTCGGATACTTGATCGTACTAGGTCCTGGACGGTCCCGGTCAATAGGGAAGGCGCCACACTTTTCAATCCAATAGCCGAAGAAGGCATTTTTAAAAAGCTCTTTTTTGGCCATGAAAATGAATTCTTTTGGTTTGGTTGCAAAGGCCATATAAACTGGATCCCACCATGTTCTGTGGGGGGCAACGAGGATATAGTTTTCTGATGGATCTAAAATTTTATCTTTGTTGTGGTAATGGGCATTGCCATTGAGCATCCACAAGAGGAAGGCAACGAAATTTCTAAGGTAAATGTAAAACATAATGTATCCTTTCTGCAAATTTACTTCGTAAATTTTTGAAACTTGACCTACGCTTGCGCTCCGTCTAAGCGGGGTCATTCGCGAAATCATGTCCGCTCAAAGGCTTTCTGCGATTATTGTGTGAAGCTAGTCATACTTGCTCAAATTCTGAGGCAATTGAGGGGATTCCAAGTTGGACTTGAGTCCCTGCTAATAAATCTCCAAAATGCCTTTTGTCTTGTCGTAAAGTTCCCATGATTAAAAAAATCAGAAAGCAGGTCAAGCTAAGGAAAGAAAGGCAAATCGAGACCTTATCATAATTTGTATACATCCCATGAATGGTCGCAATATGCCCCAACTCCCAAGGTAAAAACTTGATGGTATTTCTGATCAAACTCGCTGAATATGACTTTTGATCAAAGCAAACCATTAAGCCAGCCCGTCGTTTTCCAAAACTTCCTTTTGAAAAGTCTAAAAAGGAGAAAATGAAGATCATGGGAAGGACAGAAAAGCAAGTGGCGATAAGTTGCGATTGCCATTCAGAAAAATTGGGTATCCCGTCAAGCACGAACATATAAAAGCCTATACTTATGACAAATAAAACCAACAAGTAGCTACAGATAAAAAGATAGTCAACAAACAACTCTAGTAGTCTGAGTTTCTTAGGGATACGATTTTCTTTTAAGAGCATCGGGGTCACACTTTCTAATCAAGTTGATTGGTGCCTCTTATTTTCACATCCACTGGCTTTCAAAACTTATCTTTTTAGGGCTAATGCTTACGGAAGCCTAAATCGTTCATGACTTTATTTTCGGTATAAAAAATAGACTTATTCGTCTATTTTACCATATTTATTTGAAATTGCGTAGCAGTTTACCTAACTAGCTTGCTTTCAGTCTCATGAATCTCATCGACTTCAAATCCAGCGGCAACTAAAGATTGTTCAATTTCTTCCGGGCTGAGTGTGCCTGTCAATTGGATTTCAACGACTGTCTTTTTATTGTCATTGTTGATTTGGACGATACTTCTAACATCTAAAGCTTTATCAGCTAGGAGATCTGCAACTTTAGCCAAAGATCCCATGACATCCGGCATGAGTAGACGGACCCGAACGCCCGATTCTCCGTAGCCTGCAATTTTCAAGAAGGCACCAAAAACGTCTTTATCCGTAATCACCCCGCTGATTTGATCATGATCAACGACTGGCAAAACACCGACATTATTCTGGCGCATACGATAGACGGCATCTTCAAGTGACGCATATTTTGAAATCGTCAAAACTTCACGAATCATGACTTCACCGACTGTCGTTTTATTCAATAAATAGTTCATCTCATATACGGATAAGGACGTCGCCACAGATGGACTTGCCTTCTCAATCGTACCCGCTGTGACCAAGCCGACTAATTTATAATTTTCAATCACAGGAAGTCGATGAATCCCTTGTTCTTTCATGATATCAGAAGCTTTTGCTACTTTAGTCGTCGGAGAGACGTAGATGACTTTTTTGGTCATAAAATCTTTTACTGCCATAGTTGTTTACTCACTTTCTTATAACCCTATCATTACTTTTATTTTACCACGAATATTAGCAAAAAAGCACGCTTCAACTGCGTACTTTTAAGGCAACAGCCTCATTTTTAGATTATCCACCTAGATAAGCCTTACGGACTTCATCTGACGCAAGTAATTCTTTACCTGTACCAGATAAGATGACTTTACCTGTTTCCAAAACATAACCGCGATCAGCGATAGAGAGCGCTATATTGGCATTTTGCTCGATCAATAAAACAGTTGTGCCTTGTTTTTGGATATCTTTGATGATCTCAAAAATTTCTTGGATAAAGATGGGCGCCAATCCCATTGATGGCTCATCCAACAATAAGAGCTTAGGTTGGCTCATCAATGCACGGCCCATGGCAAGCATTTGTTGTTCACCGCCTGAAAGGGTTGCAGCATCCTGTGTTTTACGTTCTTCCAGACGTGGAAAACGTTGGAAAACGTGCTTGAGATTTTGGGCATTTTCTTCACGATTTTTACGCAAGAAGGCACCCATTTCCAAATTTTCTAAGACAGAGAGGCCTGGGAAAACATGACGGCCTTCTGGGACTTGAGATAGACCACTTGCCACAATTTTTTGAGCGGGTGTTTTTTGAATCTCTTGTCCTTCAAAGGTAATTGTCCCATTAGAAGGTCTCACGAGTCCTGAGATCGTCCGAAGAATCGACGTTTTTCCAGCACCATTGGCACCGATTAAGGAAACAACTTCGCCTTGATTGACCTCAAAAGAGACGTTCCGAACACCTTGGATGACACCATAATGGACGTCAAGGTTTTTAACTTCTAACATAGCCATTATGCTTCTCCTCCTAGATATGCTTCGATTACGCGCTTGTTATGCTTGATTTCATCTGGTGTACCGTGGGCGATGAGGCGACCATATTCCAGCACGTAGATCCGCTCTGTGACATTCATAACCAAGCTCATATCATGTTCGATTAAAAGAATTGTGATATTAAACTGTTGCTGAATTTGTTTGATCAAGGCTGTCAATTCCGCTGTTTCTTGCGGATTCATGCCGGCTGCTGGCTCGTCTAAAAATAGAATTTTAGGTTGTGTTGCAAGTGCCCGAACGATTTCCAAACGACGTTGTTCACCATAAGGCAAGTTTTTCGCTAAGCTATCATGTTTGACATCTAAGTCAAAGATGGCCAGTAATTCTAGTGCTTCTTTTTTCATTTCTGCTTCTTGCTTATAATAGCCTGGCAAGCGCAAAAATGATTCGATCAATTTAGATTTTTTACGTGTGCCCATAGCAATCAACACATTTTCCAAAACGCTCAAATCTTTAAACAAGCGGATATTTTGGAAGGTCCGTGATAAACCAGCAGCAGCGATTTTATAAGTCGGCATACCGTTTAGAATTTTACCATCTAAACTCACCGTTCCTTCAGATGGCTCATACACGCCAGTCAAAAGGTTAAATAGTGTTGTTTTACCAGCGCCATTTGGCCCGATAAGACCCACAAGTTCCGAAGCACCAAGCTCGATATTCACATCACCGACAGCCGTCAAGCCACCAAAATTTTTAGTTAGATTTTTAACTTCAAGAAGCGCCATTATTTAGCCTCCTTATTTTCTTTTTTATTGAAGAACCGTGAGATTTTGAATTCCCATGTGCCAAGCAAGCCACCCGGACGGAAAATCATCACTAAGATCAAGACAAGTGAGTAGATAATCATTCGGATAGCACCGAAATCTTGAAGGAACATGTTGAGTAAGCCTAAAATAATGGCTGCGATAACAGTCCCTGTGATAGAACCCAAACCACCAAGTACAACGATGATCAAGGCATCCACCGATTTCATCCAAGTAAAGTCTTTCGGTGTGACCGTTCCGATAAAGCCTGCATAGAGGCTACCAGCAATGGCTGTCACCATAGCACCAAGCGTGAACGCAATCACTTTGACACGTGTAACATTGACACCCATGGACTCAGAAGCAATTTCGTCTTCACGAACGGAAAGCGTGGCACGACCTGATGGTGAATTGATGAAATTCAGAATCAGAATGATAATTACAACTGCAAAGATGAAAGTCATCCCCCAGTCTGTAAAGAGGATAATCCCTGATAAACCGGCTGCACCATTGGTTAAATCGCCACCATTCATGATCAAAATCCGAATGATTTCAGAAACACCAAGCGTCGCAATGGCCAAGTAATCACCCTTCAAACGTAGGGTTGGGTAGCCAACGATGACTGCAACAATACCGGCTATAATCGCGCCAATCAGCATTGACAAGAAGATCGTGCCCCAAGTCGGTGCCATACGCGCTGTGACGATGGCCGATGTATAAGCGCCAATCGCCATGAAGCCAGCCGAGCCAAACGAGAATTGTCCTGTAAAGCCGATGACGAGGTTGAGGCCGACAGCAACGATTAGGTTGATCCCGATTTGCGTGATGATCTGTGCAACGAAAGCATTAATGATGCCCGCGACGATTAAGGCTGAAAGGATCGCATAGACAACGGCAATAATCGCTAGCCAGATGAGATTTGTTTTTAGATTTTTTTTCATCAGCTTACACCTTCTCTTTCACGTTTTTGCCGAGAATGCCGGCAGGACGGATTAAAAGAATGATAATGAGGACGGCGTAAACAACGGCATCCTTGTAACCTGCAACCCAGGAAAGCTTACCAGGCAAGGATTGCGCCACTGTTTCGAGTAGACCAATAACAATCCCACCGAGCGCGGCACCAGGAATAATACCGATCCCACCGAGAACAGCCGCAACAAAGGCTTTTAGCCCTGGCGCCATTCCCATAAGTGGGTCGATTGAACCGTAGTAAAGACCGATCAAAACACCTGCCGCACCAGCAAGTGCTGAGCCTAGAGCAAAGGTGAAGCTAATCGTCCGATCGACATTGATCCCCATCAGACGGGCTGCGTCAGCTTCGACAGAGACCGCACGCATGGCTTTCCCCATCTTCGTTTTTTTGACGATGAGCTGCAAGAGCACCATCAAAATCACGGCTGTCACCAGGATCATCAACTGGACGTTGGTGATGGTAACGCCAGCAAAGGCATATTTGCTCACCTTAATGGCACTCGGAAATTGACGTGAGGCAGAGCCAACGAAATAAATCATGACATTTTCAAGTAAAAATGACACACCAATCGCTGTAATCAAGGCTGCGACTTTGGTCGACTTCCGCAAAGGGCGATAGGCCAAAAATTCGATGGCCATACCTAATAAGGCACAACCCGCCATTGATAAAATCAGGGCGACGAAAAAGTTCATGTGTAAGCTGTTGATAAAATAATAGCCCATAAAAGCGCCCATCATATAGACGTCGCCGTGCGCAAAGTTAATCAGCTTAATAATCCCGTAAACCATAGTATAACCAAGCGCAATCAGCGCGTAGACACTACCGAGAATCAAGCCATTGACAATAATTTGCATTGCTTTTCTCCATTTTATTAATTTATTATGTCATATCTTTCAAAGCGACATGAAACGTTTATCATGTCCCGCTAAATTAGATAATTATCTTACTCATTTTACCATAATTTTCTGAAAATTCAAGTTGGTTCGATTGATTTAATTGATTCTTAATCAAAAATTTATCTATTGTTTCGTATTTGAGGTAGTCTGTGATATAATATAGAACATATAGTAAATTACCGTATCATAAAGAAGGGATAGAATACATGGGTAAGCACGATCAACCAACCATCAATAATTATCAGAAAACTACAGTGAAATTTGCGCTAAGTGCTAGTACAGTCGCGGGTGTTTTAGCATTCTCAAATGCTGCATCGGCAGACACTTACACCGTTGAACCTGGCGATAGCCTTTGGCATATCGCGCAAAAATTTAATACGAGTGTTGAAGCACTCACGACACTTAACGGGATTTCGAATCCTGCTCAAATTGTAGCAGGTCAAACAATCGAAACTAGCCAACCAGCGCAAGCAGTCGCTGCTACTGCAACACCAGCAGCGCCTGCAAAAGCTCAGCCAGCTATAACCTATACCGTTAAACCTGGCGATACGCTATGGGACATCGCACAAGCGCAAAACGTCTCAGTTGAGGATATCATTAAAAATTCTAAGCTGACCAATACAGATTTCATTTATATTGGCCAAGAACTGATCATCAAACCTGCTGTTGCTGCCAAGCGCCCTGACCCCATCATCATCCCAGCTGTAACCTATATTGTTAAACCTGGTGACACCTTATGGGACATCGCGCAAGCACAAAAGGTCTCAGTTGAGGACATCACCAAGCACTCAAAACTCCCTAGCCCCGATTATATTTTTGCGGGTCAGGAATTAGTTATCAAACCTGCCCAGACGATCAATGGTAGTATCCTAACCATTACAGCAGAAACCTTAGCTAGCGAGACTAATCTAACCGTAGTTAATGCGCAAAACGCCATTGATATCGCGAATCACTTGATGGCACAAGAAGGTTTCACACTTGAAGGTGCTTCAGGCGCACTGGCAGTAGCTGAACGCGAATCAGGTTTCAATCCCGAAGCTGTCAATCATTCTGGCGGCGTAGCTGGTGTTTTCCAGTGGTCTGGTTGGTCTAATATGATCAATGGTAACCGTTGGTCTAAAGCTGAAGCCAGAACCTTATCACTTGATGTGCAGCTCAAGTTAGTTTCTACGGAATTAAATGGTGCTTTCACCAAGGTTAAAGATATCGTTGGTAATGCAACGGATCCAAAACAAGCAAGTCTTGACTGGTCACTTTACTATGAGGGCGTTGCATTAACAGATCCTCAAACACAAGTAAGTATCATCGAGCAAAATGCTCAAAAATGGTATGACTTACTCAAAGATTATGTTGATTTTGATGGCGACCTTGCGGTACCAATCGATGTCAACCAAGGTCCTTATAGCACTGGTAACACTTACGCTGCTGGAAACTGTACATGGTATGCCAAAGACGTTTTCAAAGCACGTATGGGTGATTGGTGGGGCAACGCTAAAGACTGGGCAGCCAATGCCAGCCGTGAAGGGCTCCGTGTTGATGACCAACCTGTTGCCAATTTGACCATTGCGGTCTTTGCACCTGGTAGTGCAGGAGCTGATGCCACTTATGGTCACGTTGCAGTTGTTATCGGTGTTTCTGGTGATACTGTCACTGTCAAAGAAATGAACGCCGCAGCTGGCTTAGGCAAAACTAGCATCCGTACCATTCCTAAAAATGCCGCATCTTACATCCACATGGATTATTAAATCAAAAACGTCCACTCAATTTAAGAGTGGGCGTTTTGCTTCTCCCAAAAAAGTATTATTCTCACAGTCTCTTTATCTTTTCTTACCAGTAACAAAATATATAAAATTTAAGCAAATAGCACTTTCAATCTGAATACTTGATTGAAAGTGCTATTTTTTCATCTTATATTAGTAAACCTGCTAAAAGGTTACACATTGCATCAGTTACTGACTTGGTCCTGCCCCCAATGTCCATGTTAGAACAGTCGAATAATCTCCTGCCTTCAATTTACCATTATCTTTAAGGTAGAAACCTGCTCCATCTGCTTTTTTGTTCCAATTACTTGTTGGTTTAACTATTTCTTGAACCCCTAAAGCTGCTTGAGATACATAGTTATAAACAGCTAGATCACCGCCACCTTCTAGAGGCTTTAGTGTCCCACCATCTACTTCACGAAAGAAAATGGCGTTTCTTAACACCGTTTTACCGTCTGTTGATGTAAGAGGTGCTGCTTGCTGAACTGCTAAATGCCAGCCATCTTTAACAATTCTACGGTCATCAGTCACGGTTAAGTCATCTGAAAAAGTTACTGGATAGAGTTTGCCTCTATTTTCAGGCGAAATTAATTGGGCACCAAAATCAAGATTGGGTACAGTAGAAAGTGTCAAACTTCCCTTATAGCTAGGATCGTAGACATAAATAATCGTATTTGATGGTGTTACAGCATCCTTGACTTCTGTCGTTGTTGGCTGTGACATAGTCGGTGGTAACAGACGACTTGGGACGTAAACATAACCTGTTGGGACATTCGTTTCGGTATAAAGTTTATTTGTCCAATCAATCGTATTACCCACATGAGCTGGCACATAATTCCCAACTTTCTCACTACCAACTGTTACTTTATCCGACTTAAATGACAAGCCAGTCCACGGGTCAACATAAGTATAGGTGGTATTTGGATTTGATTCACTATAAACATAAATGTTATAGGTATAAATCTCACCTTCGCTTTCGTTCCAACGAGCATCATACTTAAAGCGATGGCAATACCCTATCAAAAATAAAATTAGGTTTTTATATTTTTCAAATGTCTAGTAAATTTGG
>ERZ650306.70-NODE-70-length-50280-cov-20.803624_pt1 | contig 50280 bp, 56 predicted proteins | sample MGYA00376242_ERZ650306 | MGnify/ENA primary metagenome ERZ650306 (study PRJEB26733, sample SAMN07839244) | wastewater metagenome | biome: urban; feature: wastewater treatment plant; material: waste water | place: USA: North Carolina | collected 2016-03-31 ... | reverse complement strand
TCACCGCGCTGTCCGACGTGTCGCTGACCATCCGCAAGGGCGAGGTGTACGGCCTCATCGGCCCCAACGGCGCCGGCAAGACCACCTTCTTCAACGTGCTCACCGGCGCCTACGTGCCCGAAGAAGGCGAGCTGGTCTTCAACGGCACCGAGCTGCCCACCGGCAAGCCGCACCTGGTGGTGGCCGCCGGCATCGCGCGCACCTTCCAGAACATCCGTCTGTTCCGCGAGATGACCGCGCTGGAAAACGTGATGGCCGGCCACCACATCCGCTCCCGCGCCAACCCCTTCTCGATCCTGCTGCAGACCCGACAGGCGAAGGAAGAGGAACATCTGATCACCGAACGCGCCTTCGAACTGCTCCGCTACGTGGGCATCGAGCGCTTTGCCGACACCGTGTCCAAGAACCTCTCCTACGGCGATCAGCGCCGCCTCGAGATCGCCCGCGCGCTGGCCACCGAGCCGCAGCTGCTGGCCCTCGACGAACCCGCCGCCGGCATGAACGCCACCGAAACCGCCAAGCTCCGCGAACTCGTCCAGACCATCCGCCACGACGGCGTGACCGTGCTGCTCATCGAGCACGACGTGAAGCTGGTGATGGGCCTGTGCGACCGCCTCGCCGTGCTCGATTTCGGCAAGAAGATCGCCGAAGACGTGCCGGCCATGGTCCAGCAGAACGACGCCGTGATCGCCGCCTACCTGGGCGGCCAAGGCACCGCCAAGGCGGGGGCGGCGGCATGAGTGCTCCTATCCTGCAACTGCGCGACCTGCGCATCGCCTACGGCGCCATCGAGGCGGTCAAAGGCATCGACCTGGAACTCGCCACCGGTGAGCTCGTCTCCCTGATCGGCGCCAACGGCGCGGGCAAGACGACCACCCTCAACGCCATCGCCGGCACCCTGCCGATCGCCGGCGGTGAGCTGCTATATGCCGGCCAGCGCATCGAAAAGCTGCCCGCCCACAAGCGCCTGCGCCAGGGCCTCGCGCTGGTGCCCGAAGGCCGCGGCATCTTCACCCGTCTCACCGTCGAAGAAAACCTGCGCATGGGCGCCTACTGCCGGCGCGACGACGACGCCGTCGAGGCCGACCTGGAGCGCGTGTTCACCATGCTGCCGCGGGTCAAGGAGCGGCTCCAGCAGGTGGCGGGCACGCTCTCCGGCGGCGAGCAGCAGATGGTCGCCATCGGCCGGGCGCTGCTGTCGCGGCCCAAGCTGCTGCTCCTCGACGAACCGTCCATGGGTCTTGCGCCGCTGGTAGTCGAGAAGATCTTCGAGGTGATCAGCTCCGTGGCCGCCGAGGGCGTGACCATCCTGCTGGTGGAACAGAACGCCAACCTTGCGCTGGAGTTCTCCCAACGTGCCTACGTGATGGAATCCGGCCACATCACCCTCACTGGTTCGGGCGATGCGCTGCTGGCCGATCCGAAGGTGCGCGCCGCGTATCTGGGCGAGGTGTAGCGCCGTCCAGCGCCGCCGGCGGGTCTCGCCGATGGCCGTGGATGCTGTCAGGATTTTTTACACCGACGCCCATTTTGGGTGTCGGTGTAAAACTGTATGCCGCGCTGTGTCAGGTTTTTCACGCTTTGGTGCGCAAATTGCTTGATGTTGATCTGACCCCCGTAACTTTCATGCGGATGTCAGAAAACGACAACAATAGCGGATCAGTGCATGACGCTCCTCAACGCCCTCAACCCGATCTTCCGCCTGCTCCGTCCGGCGGTCCTCGCCCTTGTCTTCATGGCCCCGCTGCCGGCGCTGTCCGTCGTGGTCGGGCCGGCGGTGCACCTGCCGGTGGCCGTTGCCGACGGCAGCTTTCGCTTCGATGTGGCCGTCGTTCCCGGCGCAACCTTCTACATCGACCCCTACGTGGCGGTGGGCTACACCTACGCCACCGGCGCCGGCGACCCCAACTTTCGCTCGGTGCTGCTGCCCGCCGGCATCGGCGACGGCCTGTATGACCTCTTCGGTTTCGATTCCGCTGGCGCGCTGCAGCTACTGGCGGGCAATCTGGCCGGGGGCATGGCCTACGATTTCGGCGCGGCCGGCGTGGATCGCTTCCAGGTGACCGGCATCGAGGTCTCCGCCGGGCTTGATCCGGCCGACCCGACCGCCTTTGTCACCGGCCTTGGCTTTACCGGGGCGGGCCGTTTTTCCGGCACCCAGACGCCAGTGGTCGTTGCCGTCACCGAGCCGGCGATTGGCACGCTGCTGCTGCTGGGCATGGGGCTGCTGGCCTTGTCGCGGCGGCGCATGGGCACGGGTGCCCGGCGAAATATCGCGGGCGCAAAGCTGACGAAGCGCTTTTTTCGGTCTAGGCTTTAAGCGCCAGTAACGCGCATTTCCCTCCCACGCATGTCGGTTTCCGCGCTCGGGGCTACTTCGGCCCCCACCCTGCGTTCCACAGGCGCCGCCGGACAGGCGGCGGGATCGGCCCTGTCCGAGTCCGATCAGCAGGTCGTCAATCGCCTGCAGGCCCGCGACCGGGTCGTCCGCGCCCACGAATCGGCCCACATGGCCGCCGGTTCGGGGCTCATCACCCACGGTGCCAGCTTTACCTACGAGACCGGCCCGGACGGCAAGCGCTACGCCGTCGGTGGCGAGGTGGGCATCGATGTCTCCCAGGGCCGCACGCCGGAAGAAACCCTCGCCCGGGCCGAACGCATCCGCTCCGCCGCCCTCGCGCCGGCCGACCCGTCGGCGCAGGATCGGCAGGTCGCCAGCCAGGCCGACCGGATGGCGATGGAGGCGCGGATGGAGATGTCGTCCGCCGAGCCTTCGGGCGATGCGCAGGACAATGAAATTTCCGCCAACGCCAGCGGCCTCGCCGCCAGCTACGCGGCCATCACCAGCGCCGGTGCGGGCAGCGGCAGCCGCGTCGATACTTACGCCTGAGCGGTCGCGCGCTCCGGTGCCGTCAGCGCGCGGGTAACGTCAGCGCGAACAGGAGGCGCAGCCGCTCCGGCAGCTGTTCCGCGAGGACGAATCCCGCAGGCCGTCGCAACTGCTCTGACACGCGGAGTAGCGGTTCAGGCACTGGTTGTAGGAGGCGCTGCGGGCCTCGCGCTGGGCATCTTCCATCCGGTTGATGGCGTTCTGGTTGGAGGCCTCCACCGACTCCACGTCGGCCAGGCGGGTCAGCCGGTCGGTGGCCTTGATGGCCATCGCATGCTTCGGAAAACGATCGACCATCCGCCGATAGACCGCTTTGGCCCGACCCCGGTCGCCGTCGGATTCGTAGCGGCCGGCAGCCAGGTACATCTCCTGGGGATCGCTGCTTTTCAGGGTCTGGTTGAACTGGCGCTCCCTGGCGCAGCTGGCGTAGTCCAGCACGCCGCGGGCGAGGGCCTTGAGTTCCTGGTCGAGCTTCTGGGCATCGTCGCAGCGAAGTTCCCGTTCGGCCTTGCGGACGAGGTTTTCCAGCTTCACGATCTTCTGGCAGGCCTCCCGCGACGCGCAGGCGTGCTGAAGCCTGCCGTCCTGCCACCAGCCCCGCTTCACGCAGCTGTCGGGACAGCTGTTCGGGCCGCAGCAGGCGTTCTTGAAGACGCCGAAGCCCTGGAACATGGTGTCGACGTAATCGCCCTCGTAGCTGTCGCCGTTGGCGAGGGTGTCCGAGCCTTCACCCTGAAGTTTCCCGTCGATGAAGTTGCCGTCTTCCCGCGAGCTGAACCTGCCGTTCCGGGACCAGGTCAGGGTGCCGGGGCCGGAGATCCGGCCGTTCTTGCATTCGCCGCTCCACACGACGGTTTCGCCGGGGGCGGGGAAGGGGTTCCAGACCTGGCACTGGTTTGCGTCGGCGATCCACTCGCCGGCGTGGGCGAGCCCGGAGAGACAGGCCAGGAGCGCGAACAGTGCGCGCAGGAATGCGGTTTTCTTGGTCATGGCGGTGAGCGGGCTTCGTAGCAGAGCGGTGGAGGCAGCCCTGGATTGTTTCACCAAACCGATCTGCAGTGGCGTTGCATAGTTTATGAACGGCGCTTCAGGCGGGGGCGTGCTCCGCCCATTCCACCAGATGCCAGCGCCGCGGGGTGATCGGCCACACCGCGTAGCGCCGCGGACCGGCGCCGCCCAGGCGGAAGGTGGCGTGGTCCGTCACCGCAAGCTCACCCCCCGTCCAGAACCGAGCGATCACGTCGGCCAGCGTTGCGTCGTCCGTCACCGTGCAGGGTGTGTCGCGGGTGGGCGGCGTGGTGGTCGAGATCACGTCGTGGTAGCTCGCCCAAGGGTGCGCGGGCAGATGGCGGGCGAGCAGTTCGGCCCAGCTTTCACCGGGGGCGTCGAGCTGGCCGAGGACGTTGGAGAACAGGACCGCCGCATCGGGAAATCGCGCCGCCAGCCGCGCCAGGCCGTCGGGCGTCGTCAGGCAGTCGAGGCGGTCGAAGACGAGCCGGCCAGCGTCGGGCCGGCGGGCAAGCAGCCAGCGGGCGATGGGGTCGGGCTCCAGCGCCGTGACGCGGTCAAAGCGGGCGAGAAAGCCTTCCGGCAGGGCGTAGCCGGCGTTGGGGCCGACGATCACCAGTTGTTGCCGTCCGGGCTGCCAGCTGCCCAGCCAGCCGGCCACGGTGGCATGAAAGGGCGCCCACAGGCGACGGCGGTGGCGCGCCGCGCGCAGGTGATAGACCAGCCCGCCGGTGGGGTCGAGGAGCTGGTCGCGCAGCGTCGGGAGGGCGGGAGGCAGGGTGGCGGTCACGATGCCGCGATTATGCCGGAGACGGCCCCGGGGGCTGGTCACGATGGCGGACGGGTGCCATCCTTCCACCCTTTGCCATTACCCGGAGCCTCCGGCATGAACGATCCACTGCACGAAGAACAACTCACCTCCGAACCGGTCTTCCAGGGCCGCCTGCTGAACGTCTTTCGCGACGAGGTGCGCCTGCCCGACGGCAAGAGCGGCGTGCGCGAGTACATCAAGCATCCGGGCGCGGTGTTGGTGATTCCGGTGTGTGACGACGGCCGGCTGATCTTCGAGCGGCAGTTTCGCTATCCGCTGCACCGGGCCTTCCTCGAGTTGCCGGCCGGCAAGCTCGATCCGGACGAGGACATCCTGGCCTGCGCGCGGCGCGAACTGCAGGAGGAAACCGGCTACGAGGGCGACGACTGGCGTCACCTGGGCGTGATGCACCCGTGCATCGGCTACTCGAACGAGCGCATCGAGATCTTCCTCGCCACCGGCCTCAAGCACGTGGGCCACGCCTGGGATGAGGGGGAGTTTCTGGAGATCGTCTATCTGACGCTGGACGAGGCGCGGGCCGCGGTGTTCGACGGCCGCATCACCGACGGCAAGACGATCACCGCGCTGTTCTGGGCCGAGCGGGAGCTGGGCAAGGGCTGATTCGTTGCGGTGGCTGCTTTGACGGGGCGCTTTCGGGCGCCCTGTTTGTGTTCAGCCGAAGCGGCGGTAGCGGGGGGCGGCGAGCAGCCCGGCCATGCAGCAGTAGAGCATCGCAGCATTCACCAGATGCCAGCCCAGATGCGTGCCCACCGGCCACGCGGCGCACACCAGCTGGTCCACCGCCCGGCAGGTGAGGCTCACCACGAAGAGGGCGGAGGCCATCGTCAGCCAGCGGGCGACGGCTGGCGCCCGTGGTCGGGCCCGGGCCGCACAGGCCAGCAGCAGCACGAAAGGCGGCAGGTAGATGTCGGAGCCGTTCAGGGGCAGGGGTGGCAGCAGCCGGGTGGCGGCGACGAAGCCGCCGGTCAGCATCAGGAAGAGGCCGACGCCGGCCCAGGCGGCGGCGGTGCTGCGGCCAAGCACGCGCACCTGGAAGCGCTGGTAATAGGCCACCACGAAGATCGCGATGAAGCCGATGTCGAGGATGGCGGTGCCGCGGGTCGCCACCGTGTGGAAAACCCCGCTGCCCACGCCCACGGCGGCGATCAGGCCGATCAGCAGGCGCAGGTCGAAGGGCGCGTTACGCCCGGCCCGCCGCCACAGGATGGCGGCCACGGCGAGGAAAGCGAGGTTGGTGAGGGCGTTTAAGGGCTCCGCCCACAGGCCGGGGCCGGTGCGCTCGCAGTACAGGTCGATGCTCTCGGCCCAGTTCATGCGGGCTGGCCTCCGCGGCGGTGGTACAGGGCCCACCACAGCCCGGCACAGCCCAGGCCGACGGCGAGGTTGGCCAGCATGCCGGTGGCGAGGCTGCCCACCGAATCCCACAGGGCGGGGGCCACGAGGCCGGCGGTGATGGAGCTGACCAGCATCTGCAGGAAGCTCTGGCAGCTGGAGGCGAGGCCCCGGTGGGTGGGGAAGTGATCCAGCGCGAGGAGGGTCAGGCTGGGCATGCCGATGGCCATGCCGAAGGTGTACAGCATGATGGGCAGCACCGACTGGGGCAGGCCCGGCGCCATCAGACTGGTGACGGCGAGATTGATGGCTGCGGCGAGGATCATGATGCCCAGCGCCAGGGCGATCGTCCGGGCCGGGGATAGCGCGCCGGCCAGCCGGGCAGACAGGGCCGAGCCTGCCATCATGCCGCTCACGGTGGGGATGAAGAACCAGCCGAAGCCGGTTTCCGGCAGCCCCAGGTGCTGGATCAGGAACACCGGCGCAGACAGCACGTACAGGAAGAAACCGTTGAAGTTGTAGCTCACCGCAAAGGTGAGGAGCAGGAAGCCGGGCGAGGTGAACACGCCCCAGTAGCGCCGCGCCAGGGGGCCGGGATGCAGCGGGTGGCGGGCTTCCGGCGGATGGGTCTCGTCGAGCTTCCAGACCGTGAGCGCCGCCAGCACGAGGCCCAGCAGGGCGAGGAAGACGAACACCGCGCGCCAGCCGAAGGCGCTGAAGATCCAGCCGCCGAGGATGGGGGCGATGGCCGGCCCGAGGGCGAAGGCCATGCTCACGTGGCTCATCAGGCGCTGGGCGGCGGGGCCGTCGTGCAGGTCGCGCACCACCGCGCGGCCCACCACCATGCCGGCGCCGGCGCTGATGCCCTGCAGCGCCCGGCCCACCAGCAGCATCTCGATGCTGCCGGCGAACACGCATAGCACCGAGGCCAGGGTGAACAGCAGCATCGACACCACGATCACCCGCTTGCGCCCGTAGGCGTCGGAGAGAGCGCCGTGCCACAGCACCATCAGCGCCATCGGCAGCATGTAGGCGGTGAGGGTCTGCTGGGTCTGGACGGTGGTGGCGCCCAGGTCGGCGCCGATGGCGTGCAGGGCCGGGAGGTAGGTGTCGATCGAGAATGGACCGACGGTGGCGAGCGCTGCAAGCAGCGCCGCCAGCTGGACATAGGGCATGGAGAGGTGTTCCGGGGCGGGGTGCGATTCGACACCCCGTAGGGGGCGGGGTTCCTACTCGACGGCGTGGACCTTGCTCACGTAGTAGCCGGTCTCGCCGAAGCAGGTGGAGGGGATGCCCAGGTGCTGGTCGTAGCTGATGGCGACGCGCTTGCCCATCACGGTGTTGATCTCGGCGGCAACCTTGTCGTCACGCACGGTGAACTTGAAGATCTCGGGCATGCTGCCGGGGATCGCGACGATCGCCAGTTCGCCTTCCCAGGTCTTGCACAGCCAGCCCTTCTGGGAAAACTTCTGCACGTAACCGGCGCGTTCACCCGAGGAATAGCCCCAGCTGAGCACCAGCCAGGTGTAGGCGGCGGCCAGGGCGACGAGGGCGACGACGAAGCCGACGAACCACAGAAACCAGTTCTTGGCGCGGGGCGCGCCGGCGGACGGGGTGGATGCCACGGGGAGACTCCTGCTTGATGGATTTGATCAGATGAAAGCGGTGAGGCCGCGGCGGCTCTGGATGGCTTCGGCCACATGGGCGGCCTGGATGACCTCGGCCTCGCTCATGTCTGCGATTGTACGCGCGACTTTGAGGATTCGATGGTAACCGCGTGCCGAGAGACGCAGGCGTTCGATGGCCGTTCGCAACAGTTTGACACCGTTTTCGTCCGGTTGGCACCACTGGTCGATCTCCGCGCCGGCCAGCAGGGCGTTGGGCTTGCCCTGGCGGGCGTGCTGGATGGCGCGGCTCCTGGCGACCCGGGCGCGCACTGCCGCCGAGCTTTCGCCTGCCGGTGCGCCCTGCAGGTCGGCTACCGGCAGGGTGGGCACCTCGAGGAGCAGGTCGATGCGATCGAGCAGCGGGCCGGAGAGCTTGCCCCGGTAGCGGGCGATCTGGTCTGGCGTGCACCGGCAGCGGCCGTCCGGGTGGCCGTGATAGCCGCAGGGGCAAGGATTCATGGCGCAGATTAGCTGGAACCGGCTTGGGAATTCTGCGCGACGCCCGGCGCGGGAGATGGTGATGTGGCCGGTTTCGAGGGGCTCGCGCAGGGCTTCGAGGACGCGCCGGTCGAACTCGGGGAGTTCGTCGAGGAACAGCACGCCGTGGTGGGCGAGGCTGATCTCGCCGGGCCGCGGCGTGCTGCCACCGCCCACCAGCGCCGCCGCGGATGCAGAGTGGTGCGGCGCCCGCATCGGGCGCTGCCGCCAGCGCTCGGGGCGGAAGCTGCCCTCGACCGATTGCACCGCCGCGCTCTCGAGCGCCTCGGCGTCGCCCATGGGCGGCAGCAGGCCGGGCAGGCGCTGGGCGAGCATCGACTTGCCGGTGCCCGGCGGGCCGTAGAACAGCAGCGAATGCTGCCCGCTGGCGGCGACTTCGAGGGCGCGGCGGGCCTGGCTCTGGCCTTTCACGTCGGCAAGATCCGGGTAGTCCGGGGCCTGGACGAGGGGGGCGCCGGCGTAAGGCTCGATGACCGTGTGCCCGCACAGGTGGGCGACCACCGCCAGCAGGCTGGCGGCCGGGAGGATCGTGACGCCATTCACCAGCGCGGCTTCGGGGGCGTTGGCGGCGGGCAGGATCAGGATGTGTCCGCGCTCGGCGGCCTGCCGGGCCAGCGCCAGGGCGCCGCGCACCGGGCGCAGCTCGCCGGTGAGGGAGAGCTCACCGGCGAATTCGTAGTGGTCGAGCTTGTCGGCGGGGATCTGCCCGGAGGCGGCGAGGATGCCCAGGGCGATGGGGAGATCGAAGCAGCCGCCTTCCTTGGGTAGATCCGCCGGGGCGAGGTTGACCGTGATCCGACGCTGGGGAAACTCGAATTGCCCTGTCTGGAGGGCGGCGCGGACCCGGTCGCGGGCTTCGCGCACTTCCACGTCGGGCAGGCCCACCAGCGTGAAGGCCGGCAGGCCGTTGGCCAGATGCACCTCGACGCACACTTCGGGTGCCTGCAGGCCGACGAGGGCGCGGCTGGCAAGAACGGCCAGGCTCATGATGTCTTCCGCATTAAAAATGCGAAGTGTATCGCCTGGGGCTGTGGATTTCTACAGGTGGGCCTCAGCGCCCGATCGGCAGGGTGAGCTGCGGGCCGGGGCCGGTCTTGCCGGCGAGTTCGAGGCGGGATAGCTCGACCAGCAGCGAGAAGGTGGATTTGGTGTCCTGGTCGGATTCTTCCACGTAGAACCACTGGCCCTTGTACTGCACGGCCACGTGGGCATGGTTGGGGCGCTCGGGGCTGGTGCGCACGTGGAAGAGATCGCGCATCACCTCGTTCCAGTCGTATTCGCGGCCGGCGGCGTCGCGGGTGATGGTGGCGAGACCGCGGGCTCGGTGTTCGGCGGGCACATCCACGCCGTGGCTCACGTAGTACAGCGCCTGCAGCAGGGAGCGGGTTTCCAGGTCGAGGCTGGCGACGCCGTCTTTCGGCAGGGCGGAGCGGAAGGGGGTGAGGGCTTCCTGGGTGATGCGCAGCTCGGTGACGCCGGGGCGCAGGTGGAAGGCCTCTTCGAAGGTACGCATCTCGGGGGTGCTGAGCGCGTCCGGATCAAGGCGCAGCACGGGCACGGTGCTGCGGCGGACCAGTTGCCAGCCGCGTCCGTTGCTGGCCGGGCGGTATTCGAGGCCGTTCTTGCTGGCTTCGATGAGGTCGGTGGCCGACACCACGCCCGACGGCAGGTTGCCGCCCACCTGGTCGATCTGCTCGGTGAGGCCGAAGACGATGGCGCCCCGGTCCTGCAAGGTCTGCAGGGCTGCCACGCCGCGCAGGAAATCGCTCACCGGCGGCGCCTCCCGCGGGGTGGGGCCGCTGGCGGTCTGGGCGTTGGGCACCCAGTTGAGGTTTTCGAGATAGAGCCGGAAGACCTTGGAGATGGGCCAGGTGGTCTTGGCGAGGTAGATCACCCCGTCGAGGGGCAGCGGGGTGAACAGCTTGCGGGTGAATTCCTGGTCGTCCAGCGGGGTGAGGCTGAAGGTGGGGCGGTCCGCACCCATGATCTGGGCCTGGGGCAGGACCGCGGTGAAGCTGCCCCGGCTGGCGTCGCCCCCCACCGCGGTGAAGAAGGGCAGCAGGCCGACGCTCTGGCTGCGCTCGAACTGCGCGGCGATGCCCGACACGCCGAGGCTGCTGGGCGTGTCGGTGTAGCGCAGGCGCACGATGTTGAGCAGCAGCTGCTGCTCGGTGGTGCGCTTGACCACCTCGTTGTATTGCAGCCGGGTGTCGTCGAGGGCGGTGGGGCCGACGCTGGCGCAGCCGGAGAGGCCCAACGCGGCAGCGAGGATCAGGAGGCCGGAGCGGATGCGGTGAACCATGGCGTCGGGGAGCGGTGGTGGGGCGGGCAGGGTAGCTGTGGTGTGTGACAGGGCTTCGCGCTTATTCGCGGAAGGCTTCGACGGCGATCAGCAGGCGCACGTCGTCGCCCACCGACGGGATGTACTTGGTCATCCCGAACTCGGAGCGCTTGAGGGTCGCCACCACGTCGGCGCCGCAGGTCTCGCGCTTGTTGAGGGGGTGCGGGGCGCAGCGGAAGCGGTTGATGGTGAGGGTGACGGGGCGGGTGACGCCGAGCATCGTCAGGCTGCCTTCGGCGGAGACCGGGCGCTCGCCGTCGAACATCAGTCGGTCGGCCTTGAAGGTGATGGTCGGGTGCGCGTCGGTGTTGAAGTAGTTCTCGCCGCGCATGTTGTCGTTCCACTTGGCGAAGCCCATGTCGATGGATGCTGCGTCGATGGTGACGTCCACCGAACCCTGGCGGGCGGCGGTGTCGAGGGTGATCCGGCCGCTCGTCTTGTTGAAACGGCCGCGCTGGGTGGAAAAGCCCAGGTGATCCACCTCGAATACCGGGAAGGTGTGGTTCGGGTCGATGGTGTAGCCGGCCGGGGCGGCCAGGGCAGGCGCGGTGACGGCGGCGAGGGCGAGCAGCAGGGGGGCGGCGAGGGTGGTTTTCATGGCGGCTCCGTGGGGCGGACGAAGAAGAGGGCGCCGTGGCGCCCTCGGGATTGCGGCGGTGGTGGCTCAGTCCTGGGCGGGCGGGTGGCTCGCCAGCTCGGCTTCGAGGCGGGCGACGCGGTGCTCCAGGTCGGCGAGCTTCTCGCGGGTACGGGTGAGCACTTCGCGCTGTACTTCGAATTCCTCGCGGGTCACCAGATCAAGCTTGGAAAAACCGCTGGCGAGCAGGGCGCGGGCGTTCTTCTCGATGTCCTTGGCGGGGCTGTTGGCGAGGAGTTCGGAGACTTTGGCACCGATTTCGTCGAGGATTTTCGGGTTGGTCATGACTGCGTTCCTCACTGGCAATTGAGATCGTCGGGATGGTTTTGAGTTTAGCACCGTCCCGAGGTGGCTGCGCCGAGGCCGGGGCGCACCAAAAGAGCGCCCATTATTGGTGCATGATTCCAAACTGGTGCGTCGGCGGGATTTCATGCGCTGCAACAAAACGCGCCTGTCAGTGCTATGTCCATATTTTTTAAAAGGTTTTGCAAACTGGCGCACCGGTTGCTTATGTGTGCTCACCAACTTTGACCACCTGGAGATTCTCATCATGCGCAAGTCCGTCATCGCTTCCGCCCTGATCGCCGCCGGCGTCGCCCTGCCCACCCTGGTGAGCGCCGCGGATGCCGCCCCGGCCCCCGAGCACACCTTCACCAGCAACGTCGGCGTGGTTTCCGAATACCTCTACCGCGGTATCGGCCAGACCAACCGCAAGCCGGCCCTCCAGGGCGGTGTCGATTACGCCCATGCCAGCGGCCTCTACGCCGGCACCTGGGGTTCCAACGTGTCCTGGCTGTCTGACGCCAACAGCACCACCAGCAACAGCCTCGAGTGGGACTTCTACGGCGGCTACAAGAACACCGTCGGCGACTTTGGCTACGACGTGGGTCTGCTGCAGTACTTCTACCCGGGCACCGGCTACGGCAACAACCCGAACACCCTGGAAGGCTACGTCGCCGGCACCTGGACCTTCCTGACCCTGAAGTACTCCCACTCCTTCTCCGACCTGTTCGGCTGGGTGGGCTCGAAGAACTCCGGTTACCTGGACCTGACCGCCACCTATGAACTGGTTCCCACCGTCAACCTGATCGGTCACATCGGTCGCCAGAAGGTCAATGGCTCCAGCTCCAACGGCGCCAGCTACACCGACTACAAGGTCGGCGTGACCAAGGACTTCAGTGGCACCGTGGTGGGCCTCAGCTACATCACCACCAACGCCAGCGAAGCCTGGTACACCAACGGTTACGGCAAGGATCTGGGCAAGGGCCGCGTGCTGTTCTCCCTGACCCGCACCTTCTAATTTCCAACCGCCAGGCGGTCCTCGTGGCCGCCCAGCAGAGGACCCCAAAATGAAACTCGTTACCGCCATCATCAAGCCCTTCAAGCTCGACGAAGTCCGCGAGGCCCTGTCCGCCATCGGCGTGCAAGGCATCACGGTGACCGAGGTCAAGGGCTTCGGCCGTCAGAAGGGCCACACCGAGCTGTACCGTGGTGCGGAATACGTTGTCGATTTCCTGCCCAAGGTGAAGATCGAAGCCGCGGTGAACACCGACATCCTCGATCAGGTCATCGAAGCCATCGAAAAGGCGGCCAGCACCGGCAAGATCGGTGATGGCAAGATCTTCGTCTTCGACCTGGAACAAGCCATCCGCATCCGTACCGGCGAGTCCGGTGCCGACGCGCTGTAAGGGAGCGTGCCATCATGAAAAAACTGTTCGCAGCCCTGCTGGCCACCGTAGCGGTCAGCTTTGCGGGCTCTGCGCTGGCACAGGACAAGGCGGAGGCTCCGGCCGCCGCTGCGGCCGCGCCTGCAGTGACCGCGCCGGCGCCCGCCGCCGACGCCAAGCCTGCCGAAGCCCCGGTTGCCGCCAAGGCCGCCGAAGCGGCGGCCCCCGCTGCCGAGGCCAAGGCGGCCGAAGCTGCTCCGGCCGAAGCGGCGCCGGCGCCCGTCCCCAACAAGGGTGACAACGCCTGGCTGTTCGTCTCGACCGCCTTTGTGATCCTGATGTCCGTCCCCGGCCTGGCCCTGTTCTACGGTGGCCTGGTGCGTGCCAAGAACATGCTGTCGGTGCTCCTGCAGGTGTTCGCGGTGTTCTCGCTGATCAGCGTGCTGTGGGTCCTCTACGGCTACTCGATCGCCTTCACCGAAGGCAGCGCCTTCTTCGGCAGCCTCGACAAGGTCTTCCTGAAGGGCGTCACACCGGATTCCGTCGCCGCCACCTTCACCAAGGGCGTGGTCGTCTCGGAACTCATCTACGTGGCCTTCCAGGGCGCCTTCGCGGCGATCACCGTCGGCCTGATCCTCGGCGCCTTCGCCGAGCGCATCAAGTTCTCGGCCGTGCTGCTGTTCTCGGTGCTGTGGTTCACCTTCTCCTACCTGCCGGTCGCGCACATGGTCTGGTACTGGGCGGGCCCGGATGCCTACACCTCCGCTGAAGCGGCCGATGCCGCCACTGCGACGGCTGGCTTCCTGTTCCAGAAGGGCGCCCTCGACTTCGCCGGCGGCACCGTGGTGCACATCAACGCCGCCGTGGCCGGCCTGGTCGGTGCCTTCATGGTTGGCAAGCGGATCGGCTTCGGTCGTGAATCCTTCGCCCCGCACAGCCTGACCCTGACCATCGTCGGCGCCTCGCTGCTGTGGGTGGGCTGGTTTGGCTTCAACGCCGGTTCCGCCCTCGAAGCCAACGGCGTTGCCGCCCTGGCCTTCGTGAATACCTGGGTGGCCACCGCTGCTGCAGCCTTCGCCTGGCTGATGGCTGAATGGATCATCAAGGGCAAGCCGAGCGGCCTTGGCGCTGCGTCCGGTGCCGTTGCCGGTCTCGTGGCGATCACCCCGGCTGCCGGCTTCGTCGGCGTGGTGGGTGCGGTCGTGATCGGTCTGCTGGCCGGTGTGGTCTGCCTGTGGGGCGTGAATGGCCTGAAGCGCATGCTCGGTGCCGATGACTCCCTCGACGTGTTCGGCGTGCATGGCGTCGGCGGCATCCTCGGTGCGATCCTGACCGGCGTGTTTGCCTCCCCGTCCCTCGGCGGCGCTGGCATCTGGGACTACGTCGGCAACAAGGTCGCTGACGGCTACTCGATCGCCGACCAGGTCATCATCCAGGCTACCGCCGTCGGCATCACTGTCGTGTGGTCCGCCGTCGTCGCCTTCATCGCCTACAAGCTGGTGGATATGTTCATCGGTCTGCGGGTGCCGGAAGACGAAGAGCGCGAAGGCCTCGACATCACCTCCCACGGCGAAACCGCGTACCACATGTAAGCGGCTTTCCTCCGGTAGCAAGCAGAGCGGGCGCCTTAGGGCGCCCGTCCTGTTTTTTGGGGCAGGCCTGCAGGATGGGCGACAACCTGCTAGTCTCCGCCGGTTTTCTTATCGACGGGCGCGGACGCGGGCCATCCCGGATCGCGGCGCACCCGACCACGCATGGACAAGTACGAACAGTTCAAGATCGAGCAGGACGCCCTGCTCAAGGCGCTGGCCGAGAACGGCCCCAGCGAAAATCTCATGCAGCGCATGCAGGCGCTCTACAAGGATGCCTGCCTCGTCATCGCCCTCGGCCCCTGCAACGCCGTCGAACGCCCGCCCGAAGCGGAAGTGCGCGAATACGCCGATGAGCAGGATTTTGCCGCCTACGTCGAAACCTACGTGATCGCCGTGCAGAGCGGCGAGATGGCGCGCATCTTCAACATGGAGCAGTGGGGCCGGGTTGCCTTCGAATACGAGGCGGTGGATGTGGATGGCAAACTCTGCCCGGGCGTGGCGGTGAGCTGGAGCAACAAGATCGCCTTCCTGGCCGGCGGCAAGGACGGCAGCTTCGACGCCCAGCTCGACGCGATGGCCGGCGCCCTGGCCGAGCGGCTGTCCGCCCGCTGGTATCGCTGGCAGGTGCGCCTGGTGTGAGATAGTAGTAACAGGCCGCGCAGGCCTGCGACGATCTCGTGCATCGGGCCGGGCACATCCCCGGCCAAAACAGCAAGCATGCACTGGTGGAAGGGGAGGACCCTTCCACCAGTGCATTGATATGCCGGAACCCGCGCTGTCAGGCCTTGCGGCGACGGATCAGGCCCGCCACACCGAGACCCAGCAGTGCGATGCTGGTTGGCTCGGGTATATTGTTCTGGTTTGCACTGACGAATTTGAAATCGTCGATCAGGAAGTAGTCGTACCCATAGTCGCTCTGATTGGTCAGGCGCGCGGATCCGATGGTGAGGCCACCGCCATTGATGCCGATGAAGCCGGCATAGGGGTCCGTCTGGGCCGGAATGTTAAAGCTGCCGATCAGGTTGCTCGCTGTGTCGAAAACCTCCAGGACCCACGGTTGGTCGGCTGCGCCCCAGTTGAAGCCGAAAGCGGAGACCCCCGCGCTAAAGCCGATATTGGTCGGGTTCGGGTTAGTTTGGTTGGACAAGTAGTTCCCTGTTGCCGCGTAGAGGCCCGCGTAGGTGTTCTCGACGAACAGATGGTCGATCGCGCTGAAGGTTACTGCGCCGCTGAAGATTCTCGAAGTGAACGAGCCTAGGGGTTCGGCATTGAAGTCTAGGGTCGCTGCGCCAGCAAGGGATGAGTCTGCGGCACTGGTCAGCAAGGTAGGTGCGGCGTGTGCTGTGCAGCAGACGGAGAGGTAGAGCGAAGTGGAGAGTAGCGTTTTCTTCATGTTTGTCTTCCTTGTGGTGGATTCGCAGCGACGGCGTTCTGTGATGGATCGCCTAGCTCAAGCATTTTTTGTTCCAATATTTGTTGTTAATATTAATTTTAAGAATTTTCAATTGGTTACAGATTGTTGTGGCTAAAAGTGACTTCCGGGTAAGTGCATTTTGTAAATAAATCCGACACCTGGCACGAATGGAAGATCGTGAGGGCGGTGTTTTCCCTTGTCCGGCCGACAGGCGTATATTCCGCCCCTCGCCCCCACCCTTATCTGTGATCGGACCGGCCCCGTCGGCCGTTCCGTGCGTGACATGCCCCTGCCCAGTTTCAACCCCGCCGACTACCCCGCCCAGCTTGCCGACAAGGTGGCGCGCTACAAGGCTGATTTCGCCGCCTTCGGGCTGCCCGAGCCGGCGGTCTTCGAATCCGCGCGGGAGGCCTATCGCCTGCGCGCCGAGTTCCGCATGTGGCACGAGGGCCCGCGGGTCGACTACGCCATGTTCGACCCGGCCGACCCCAAGCAGGCCATCGTGCTCGACGCCTTCGCGCCCGCTGCCGGCCCCATCGCCGCTGCGATGCCGGTGCTGCGCGACCGGCTGATGGCCAGCGAGCCCCTCAAGCGCAAGATCTTCCAGGTGGAATTCCTCGCCACGCTGTCGGGCGAGCTGATGATCAGCCTGGTCTATCACCGTCCCCTCGACGACGCCTGGCAGGCCGCCGCCACCGAGCTTGCCGCCGACATGGGCGTGCAGCTCATCGGCCGCAGCCGCAAGCAGAAGATCGTCATCGGCCGCGACTGGCTGCTGGAGGAGTTCGAGCTTGATGGCCGCCAGCTCAAGTACAAGCAGATCGAAGGCAGCTTCACCCAGCCCAACGGCGGCGTGAACCGCCAGATGCTCGGCTGGGCCCGCGCCCAGGTGGCCGGCATCGGCGGCGACCTGCTGGAGCTCTACTGCGGCAACGGCAACTTCACCATCGCCCTGGCGCCGCTGTTCGGCCGCGTGCTGGCCACCGAGATGAGCAAGCCCTCGGTGCAGGCCGCCCACTTCAACCTCGAGGCCAACGGCGTGGCCAACGTGACCATGGTGCGCATGGCCAGCCAGGAGATCAGCGACGCGCTGGCCGGCGGCCGCGAATACCGGCGCATGCAGGGCGTCGATCTGGCCGGCTACCGCTTCTCGACCCTGTTCGTCGATCCGCCCCGCAGCGGCCTCGATGCCGGCACCGTCGCCCTGGCCCGGGGTTTCGACCACATCCTGTACATCTCCTGCAATCCCAATACGCTGCAGGAGAACGTCGCGGCTCTCCACGACACCCACGAGATCGCCGCCGCCGCGGCCTTCGACCAGTTTCCCTACACCCATCACCTCGAGTGCGGCCTGCTGCTGAAGCGCCGCGCCGCCGCCAAGGAACCCGCATGAGCAGCCTGCCCAAGTGCCTCCAGTGTTCGTCCGAATTCACCTATGAAGACGGCGACAACTTCGTCTGCCCCGAATGCGCCCACGAGTGGCCCAAGACCGCGCCGGTCGAGGAGGCCAAGGTGGTGCGCGACGCCAACGGCAACGTGCTGCAGGACGGCGACAGCGTCACCGTGATCAAGGATCTGAAGGTCAAGGGCTCGTCGTCGGTGGTGAAGGTTGGCACCAAGGTCAAGAACATCCGCCTGGTGGATGGCGACCACGACATCGACTGCAAGATCGAAGGTTTCGGCGCGATGCAGCTAAAGTCGGAGTTCGTGAAGAAGGCCTGAACCCGCGCCAGCCCCGAAATAGAAAAGGCCACGCAATGCGTGGCCTTTTTTGCTTGCGCTGGAAAGGCTCAAGCCTGCTTGCGACGGGCTCCCATCAGGCCCGCCAGGCCGATGCCCAGCAGCGCCAGGCTGGCGGGCTCCGGTACGGCGTTGGTGCTGAAGTTGGCGATCTGGCTGACCTGGCTGGCGGAGAGGCCGGTCCAGTAGGCGCTCGGGTCGGCGATCAGGGCATTGGCCAGGGCCGTGGCGCTGGCGACCGAGGCGCTCGCGTTGTAGTAGTTGGAGGAATCGTCCGGGCGAACCAGGATCGCGAAGTGCGCCACGGAGATCGACTGGCCGGCGGCGAGGTTCAGGGTGATGTAGTCGTTGTAATCGTTGGGGGTGATGCCAGCAGAAGTGTTGGCGAGCGCCCAGGCGTTGTTGCCGTTGACCAGCGCCAGCACCGGGTCCCAGGTGCCGGAGCCTGCCCAGTATTCGTTGCTGACTTTCATGAAGCCAGTATTGGTGGTCACCACCTCATTTCCGTCCGATCCGAGGTTGCCGTAGAAACGGACCTGGCCCGAGAAGGTGCTGCTGCCGGTGTTGGTGAAGCTGTCCACCCAGCGGTAGGTATTGGTACCGGCCAGCAGATTGACGGTGCGCTGAAGGCTGATGCCGGACGGAAGGCCGTCGGGGTAATAACCGAAGGTATCGAAGGCATCGAAGCCGCCGTCGTTCACCGAGCCACTATGGGGGTTGGTGGTAGTGAAGGCTGCGTTGCTGCCTTCAATGTCGGCCAATGCTGCAAAGGGTGAGGCATTGGCCGACTGCATGCAAAGGCCGAACAGGCCAGCGGAGAGAATGGATAGTGCGGCTTTCTTGAAAGTCATGATTGTCTGGCCTGCGTCTTGATTTTGATGATTGAATCGGATTTGTTCAGCCATTATTAGCAATCGGCATGCCAGCCGCTGATTCTGCTGAGAGTTCTTTCAATTCATGGTCTTATCTGGTTTGCTCAAAGTGGCTTGCAATTAATTTACAAAAATATGTAAAACACCCCGACTTGGGGGGCGTAACGCCGGTCTGGCAGGGTGTGAATGCCCGGTCTGTGCATAATTTCGCGCGATGGAATTGCAGCGAAGGAATTCGACCAATTGTGTCGAAATAGATGGCAAGCCATATTCGTGGTTGGGGTGTGATCTTCTGCGCGGCGGAAATTGATTTGATGTCGAGCCCTTGCCGCGTGCGGCCCGAATTGGGGCGCAGCCGGGGAGTGAAATGTTCTGGGGGTTTCCCGTTCCTCCGCCCGATTCGGGTCTGTCGAAAATCCTTACAGCGACTTATTTCACGGTCGATGAATGACCCATTCCGGTCGCCGGGTCCGGACGAAAAAAAGCCGGCCTCGAAAGGCCGGCGGGGCGACGCGGGGTGGTGGCGGACCGCGGAGCGGGTGTCAGCGGAACACGACGGTCTTGTTGCCGTGGATCAGCACCCGGTCTTCGAGGTGGTAGCGCAGGCCGCGGGCCAGCACGGCCTTCTCGATGTCCTTGCCGTAGCGGACCATGTCCTCGACCGAATCGGAGTGGTCGATGCGGATCACGTCCTGCTCGACGATCGGGCCCTGGTCGAGGTCGGCGGTCACGTAGTGGCAGGTGGCGCCGATCAGCTTGACGCCCTTGGTGTAGGCCTGGTGGTAGGGCTTGGCGCCGACGAAGCTCGGGAGGAAGCTGTGGTGGATGTTGATGATCTTGCCCGGGTGGGCGGCGCACAGTTCGGGGGAGAGGATCTGCATGTAGCGCGCCAGCACCATGGTGTCGCCGCGGGATTCCTCGAACAGGCGTTGCACTTCGGCGTAGGCCTGGGCCTTGTTGTCGGGGGTGACGGGCACGTGGTGGAAGGGGATGCCGTGCCACTCCACGAAGCCGCGGAAGGTCTCGTGGTTGGAGATCACGCAGGGGATCTCGATGTCGAGCTCCTTCGACTGCCAGCGGGCCAGCAGGTCGTAGAGGCAGTGTTCCTGCTTGGAGACGAGGATCACCACGCGCTTCTTGACCGCCGAGTCGGTGATCTTCCAGTCCATGTTCAGCTCTTCGGCGATCGGGCGAAAACGCTCGCGGAACTCGGAGAGCATGAAGGGCAGCGAGTCGGCGCGGATCTCGATGCGCATGAAGTAGCGCCCGCGGCTGTCGGCGTCGACGGCCGGCTCGGCGTGGAGGGCGGTTTCGAGGATCCAGCCCTTGTGCTCGGCGATGAAGCCGGAGACCTTGGCGACGATGCCGGTGCGGTCGGGGCAGGAAGCGGAGAGGGTGTAGAAGCGTTCGCGATGCATGGCGGGTCCGGCACCGGCCGGCGGCCGGTGGGCCGCGACCGGGTGCTGTGGGGAGATCAGATGCGGGCGGAGGCGGCGCGGATCTGGGCCATCAGGCCGCTGTATTCGCGCTCGACGGGGAACTGCGGGAACTCGGCGATGACGTTGTCCGGGGCGCGGAACAGGATGCCGGCGTTGGCTTCCTTGAGCATCGCGGTGTCGTTGTAGGAATCACCCGCGGCGATGACCTTGAAGTTGATTTCCTTGAAGCGCTGGACGGCTTCCTTCTTCTGGTTGGCCATGCGCAGGTGGTAGTTAACCAGATAGCCCTCGGCGTCGGCTTCGAGCTTGTGGCAGAACAGCGTGGGCATGCCCAGCTGCTGCATCAGCGGCATGGCGAATTCGTAGAAGGTGTCGGACAGGATGATGACCTGGAACTGCTGGCGCAGTTCGTCGAGAAAATCCTTGGCGCCGGGCTCGGGGCCCATTTCGGCGATGACTTTCTGGATGTCCGGCAGGCCCAGCTTGTGCTGCTTGAGCAGGTCGAGCCGGTACTTCATCAGTTTGTCGTAATCGGGCTCTTCGCGGGTGGTGCGGCGCAGTTCGGGGATGCCGGTGCGCTCCGCGAATTCGATCCAGATTTCGGGGACGAGAACACCTTCGAGGTCGAGACAGACGAGTTGCACGGCGGAAGCTCCAGATTACGGCGGATGAATGGGCTGAGGCCGCAATTCTAGCAAAGAGACCGGGCCGGCTTATGCCGAATCCGTCGCGATTGGTGACGAGGAGCGCTGACCAAGGGGCAATTTCAATCGCCCCTGCGCGTGACTGACCTTGATCAAGGGCGGCAAGCGTCGCCAAGTCATAGCGCCAAACGGGCCAGTCGGGCTCCTGCCACAGATCGCGTTTATCTCCGCAAGGACAAGCCGGGCCCCTCACCCCCGCTTGATGTCCCGATAGAAATTCTCATGCGGCCCGACGGCTTCCAGATAAACCAGCCGAACCTCGTCATCCAGCGTGTAGCCCAGCAAATAGAGCTGCCCCTGGCTACGAAACTTGTAGACCAACAGAGCCGCCAGATCGCCCTTCTTGCGCTCCCCTGCTCCCGGATTCGCAGCCACAGCGCCTACGGCTGAATCTACATCGGCGGCAACATTGTCCTGCAGCTTCTTGTACTGCCTGGCAAAGCGGCGTGTTTGCCGCACCTCGTAACTCATTTGGTACGGGGCCTCGGCACAAAGGGAGTCGTGTCCTCCCGGGGTTCAGCCATCGACATCAAGGACTCGGCAATGAAACTCACCGGCAAATCCGGGTTATCGAGGGCTGTGCGCCCAAGCCGGGCCCAGAATTCAACCTGGCCCGCAATCGTCCGATGCTCGGCAGCCGCATCGGCTTTAGCCAGATCGTAAAGCGTTTGATCGATCCTGATCGACGTAGTGGCAGACATACAAGGCTCCTTTACCACATTTGTAGTAAACCAACTTTAGCACGCCCGACGCTCCACTCAAAACCCCCTCCACACCCCAAAAAAACGACCTTCCTCACCGAAAAATCCCCACCGGCCGATAAAACATCCCGCTCCGCCGCCAATAAATCCATCCCCCGCAGGGAAAAATCATCAGCCAGTCGGGATAAATCCATTCGCGCCGGGGAATTAATATCAAAAATCGTCGTTTAATCCCCGGCCGGACAGATTAAATCCCCGGCCATCGGGGAAAAAACGACGCCACCCCCACATAAATCCCCGATTTCCATCCATCGATCCATCGCGGAGCCGCAATCCGGCGCCCCGCCACCCCATCGGGCAATCAGACCGCCGGACCCGCCGGCTTGCGCGGGCGCCCCGGGCTACGCACCGCCATCGCCTGCCGCAGTTCATCCAGCCACTCGGCCTTGCCGTACATCTTCATCAGCGCATAACCCTCCAGCGCCGCCGTCAGAATGTCGCTGCCCAGCGCCATCGACGTGTCCTCCCCTTTCGCCACCAACCCGTGCAGCCGCACCAAGCGCGGCCGCAGGGCATCGAAAGCCGCAATGTCCTTGTGCATCTCGCCCAGATGGAAAGTGGACGGCAGGATCTCCTGGTTCTGCTCCAGCACCTGCGCCGTCTGCCGACAAAACTGCTCCGACTTGTCACCCATCTTCGCCAAACCCTTCACCTCCTCGGCCGAGAGCGAAAGGAAAGGCGCGAACACCTCCTCAATCGCGCCAATCGCCTGATCGAGCTTGGCGAGGGATTCGGGGGGCAGTTCGAGGGAAATCAGGTTTTGCGACATGGCATGACTCCGGACAGGTTGATTGAGAAAGGCGCCGGAAGCCGGGAGGTCAATCCGCCCAAGGCTCGGCGCCGGGCGGGATATTACATAGAGCTATGATATTTGGGCAACATCCGTTTCCCGGCTACCCTAATCGGCTGGGTTTGAAAAGGGAACTATTACCAACTTGGCATTGGCAAGGCATGGGGGGTGAGGCGTAGGATTGGGGCCTGCCGATTAGTTAATACAGATTGCCCCGGTCCATGATCCTGAAAGACACCGACGCCAAAAGCGTCCACCTCGTAGAACTCGCCTCCCTGCTGTCCAAGCCCGGCGTGCCTGCAGACAAGCAAGCGCTCATCGAACGGGAATTGAAGTTCATGCGCGCGGGCATGAAGGGCGAAAGCGAATCCGCCTACGACATCGACTTCTATAGCGGCCCGAGCAAGAACCGCATCGTGATCCACGACCTGCGCCTGGAACACAATGGCCGGGTCGCCCAGATCGATCACCTGATCCTGAACCGCCTGCTTGAAGTGTATGTACTCGAAACCAAGCACTTCACCGAAGGCGTTTCGATTAACGAGCAGGGCGAATTCTCCATCTGGTTCGGCGGCAAACCTCGCGGCATCCCTTCTCCCCTTGAACAGAACGACCGCCACATCGAAGTGCTCAAGGATGTTTTCAAGACAATCCAGATGCCCACCCGCATGGGCTTCCGGCTGCAACCCAGTTTCGAATCGCTGGTGCTGGTTTCCAAGAACGCCCGCATCGGCCGCCCGAAGGCCTTCAAGACGGATCGCGTGCTGAAATCGGATCAACTCGAAACGTGGATCGAGAAGAGCGCCGAAACCGGCTCGGCGCTCATCCTCGCCAAAATCGTCAGCCTTGAAACCCTTGCCGAAATCGGCCGGCAACTCGTTGCCCTGCACAAACCGCTGGTGCCGGACTACAAGGCGAAGTTCGGTATCACCGAAGAGATGCTGCGGCCGGTAGCGCCGCCGCCGGTCGTGGTCCCGACTCCGATACCCGCGCCCGCGCCTGCCTGCGAGATTTCCGCAGAAGCCCCGATTGCACCGGCCGTCGAAGCGGCACAAACCAAACTGACCTCATCGAAACTGGCCCAGAAACTGGGGATAAAGACGTCGGAATTGATTGAACGATTGGTAACGCTCGGATTGCTGGAATTGCGGGAGGGGAAGACCTTCATTACGGCAAAGGGCAAAGAGGCGGGAGGGGAGTTTCGGGTAAGTCCGAAGTTCGGGCCTTATTTTTTGTGGCCGGAGGGGTTGGGGGTGTGAGCGTGCGGGATTCAGAGGGTTGGCTATTCGGCCGGAGCGGCCGGTCGTGCCATTGCACTAGAATGACTGTTGTCGGCCAGAAGCGGTCCCTCAGGAAAGAGCCGCATAACTGACGTTGGCTCTGTCCGTATGATTGTTGATTGATAAGGAGGCCGGCATTGGATATTCTTCACGTCATTCATAGACTTAGTGGCAATTCAATCGTGTCCGTATTATCAGCAATGACCCGGACGTTTCTGCGTCTGATAACTGTTAGGCACCACAAGTCATCTGGAGGTGACAGACATGCTTCGAAGAACGTTTTTACTGGCCACATTTCTCCTGCCATCGCTGGCATGGGCGCAGCCTGGTGCTGTAGAGCGCATCGCAATACTTCGTGACCTAGTCGACGCAATAGGTGCGGCAGGTGAGGCAATTTCAAAGCTAACTGCCGGTTTCAAAGACCTCGTTGTGACAAGTGCAGCTGGGTACAAATATGTTTCGGCTGAACGAGAGAGAAGCCATCTAATTGATATCAGCCGCCGAACCGGCAATTTAATTGTCATGCAAAACGTTCAAGTCGTTCAGAGTTTGGACGAGTACGTTGAGATTAAGCATCCCTCAGATGAAGACTGGCGACAGGTTGTTGGTAACGTAAATTCAACGCTAACTACCGTTCGTGCACTCCTTTCGGATGTTCAATCCGAAAAAAGCGATTTTGTGTTGGAGCCAGCCTTTGCAACGCTGAATAGAACCTTGGCAGGCAGAGTTTCTTTGCTTCAACAACTCTCGCAAATGGGACCGCCGACAACGCAAGGAGAGCGCAAACTTCTTGCCCAAGCAAGCGAAAAGTACAAGGTGCTAATCGCCAATGCAGAGCAGGCAGTTGTTGAGCTCAATGCATACGTGAAGGCTCGGAAATAATGCCCAACAAGGCGTTCCGGGCGACCGGCTACAAGCAGCTTCGCTGCTTTCCACCGTCGCCTGAACTTTAACGTTGGGCATCATAGAGGAGGGGTAAGTGAGGGCATGCGGCTATTAAGCCGGTAGTCGGGTTCGAGTAACGAACGTCCCAAACTGGCTTGCGCGCGACTTGCTATCCGAAGACAAAAACCGGATATCGGCCCAGAAAGGCTGCGTAGTTAGAGTGCTCACACTCCACCAAAGCGGTCGTTGGCAACAACGCTGCAAAATGACAATGAATAGCGTTGCTGGCACAATCTTTGTGTTGTTTATGCTGTGCCCCTGATTTCAGCTCAGCCCTGAATCATAGAGTTTCCGCAACCTCACTAATTTATTATGAAAATTGTTGGCGAGGGGTTTAATTCTCCGGTGGGCGTCATACTGGCCAAGCAGAACTTAGACAGGTTAAGCCCACTGCTGGATTTTTCCCAAAACGTAGTGATGCTATGCCAAGCATCGCTTGAAGAGACTCATATCGGGGAGCAGCACTCCAACTCGGGGAAGCAGCAGACAATTGCTTGTGTCTTGATGGCAAGAGTTCTTGAAACAGCCGAGGCCATAATCTGTCTGTCTCGAAACGGATTTGGGAATGAAGTAAATCCACTTTTTCGCGTATTTATAGAGGGTTATTTCATATTTGGGAATGTGTGCAAAAGCGCAGAGTTTCTACCCGAGTATTTTGCAACAGATTTGTCGACTCGACTGAAAATTATCAATGCTGCAATCAAGCGCGACCATCCGATTTTTCATGACATTAAGGAGTACGTGACTGAGGATATGAGAGATGCGCTGAAAAAGGAAATAGAGGATGCGAAAGCATCGGCTATTGATGCATTTAAATATGCGGATGCTATTGGCTGTGGGCACATCTACGACAGTATTTACAGAATTACCAGCGCAGAAGTTCATACTACTCCAAGAGCACTTGCTGCGTACGTAAAGGAAAATCCAGACGGCACGATTGCAGAGATATACCGTACGCCGAGTCTGGGCCACATTCCAAGCCGACTGTATGACCTCTCGCACTTCTTGCTGACTCTTTATTTGGGGTTTAATGAACTGTTTTCTAACGACGTCCAATCGATTGCTGAATCTTACCGGCACAAATTAGACAAGCTCGTTGTGATTAATTAAATAGATGTAAGAGAGCCATAAGCTACCGGCCAGCTTTCGGACAAATTGACAATCGCAATCAGACCGCTCTCAAAAAAGTTCCCTCCAAGTGGTTGTTGTTTGCCTACACGTCAAACGTTAGCTATTAAAGAAATGGACATATTAACTTTCATCACGAAGTTGACTGAATTCACGGCGTGGCCAATTGCAGCTGTCGCTCTGGTGGCAATGCTGCGCATGGAAATTAAATCGTTGCTGCCGCACGTAAAAAAACTCAAAGCTGGGCCAGTTGAAGCAGAGTTTGAGCGGGAGGTCAAAGAACTTGAAGCGACTGCAAAGGCACAGCCTCAGTTGCTTCCTCCGCCGGAAGGACTCACTCCTGAGCGTCAGATGTTGCTTCAGTTGGTCCAAGTCAATCCGCGTTCTGCGGTCCTTGAAGCCTGGCGCGGCATAGAGGAATCCGCGATTCGCGTGGTTCAAAAAAAGGCGCTATATGTACCTGAGCGTGAGTCACATTCTCCCTTCGCTGTAATTCGCGTCCTCAATAAGGAGAATGTACTTTCTGCGGAAGAGGTCGCCCTTTATCACGACCTCCGGAGCCTCAGAAATCAGGCCGCACACGCACAAGATTTTTCTCCCACCACAGACGCCGCGCTCAGCTACATTGAGTTGGCCAGCGGTTTAAGGCGGGCACTAGAGGTTGCAGCCAATGACGTATAACTCTGCGCTCCTTGCCTTCGGCTGAGCCAGCACGTTGAACGACAGCTTTCCTCAAAGTTCAACGACTGCACTGGGTCGGGAGCTGTCGTTGATCGAAGTGGTCTTGTTCGTCCGCTCAGGCCGACAACCAGCCCCCTCACCCAAACACCCCCTCCAAATACCCCAACAACACCTTGATCCTCGCCGGTTGATACCTCCGGCTCGGATACGCCACATACAGCGGCGACGGCTCGCCCCGCGCATCCGGGAAAATATCCACCAGCCGCCCGGCTTCCAGGTCGGTCACCACGTCCAGTCGTGATTTGTAGGCAATGCCGCGTCCTTCGATGGCCCATTTGCGCACCAGGGCGCCGTCGTCGGCGGCGCGGTCGCCGCTGACGGTGACTTCGCGTTGCTGGCCCTGGTGGAAGAGGCGCCAGCGGTTGAACAGTTCGCCGTTGCGGTAGAAGCAGATGCAGTTGCGGCGGGCCAGTTCTTCGACGCTGTCGGGCTGGCCGTGGCGGGCGAGGGAGTCGGGCGAGGCGACGAGCACGCGGGCGTTGTCGCACAGCTTGCGGCCGATGAGCTTGGAGTCCTGCGAGAGGCCGTAGCGCAGGACGAGGTCGATGGGGTTGCGGTAGAGGTCGATGAGGCCGTCCGACAGGCGCATGACGCGGCGCGGTTGCGGGTGGCGCTGGCGGCGGCCGTCATGCACTTCTTCTTTTGATGCCTATCACCCAACCTCTCCGATCGCTCAGAGGCTGGGTGAGCATAGCCGGGGGGCTCCCCGGCTGAGTGGCCGGATGCTGCGTCGCCCCTGCAGCCTCAGTCGGCGGGGATGGCGTCGAGTGCTTCGTGCAGTTCCAGCCAGCGCATTTCGGCGGCGTCGATTTTCTCGGTGAGTTCGGCCTGGCGCTTGAGGAGTTTGGGCACGTCGGCGGCCTCGGGGCCGGTGTAGAGATCGGGGTCGGCGAGGCGTTCGTCGAGCTGGTTTTTTTCGGCGTTCCAGGGGACGAGCTTTTTGTCGAGCTGGTCGAGTTCCTTCAGCAGCGGGCGGCGGGCGGTGAGGCGGGCTTGACGGTCGGCGGCGGCGGCTTCCCGGTCGGCCTTGCGGCTGGCCTTGTCGGCGGCTTTGTCCGGGCACTGGGCGGCCGCGGCGTCGGCGGCGCGGCGCTGGGCGAGCCAGTTCTTGTAGTCGTCGAGGTCGCCGTCGAAGGGCGTGAGGCGGCCGTTGTCGACGAGCAGGAAGCGGTCGCAGGTGGCGCGCAGGAGCGCGCGGTCGTGGGAGACGATGACCATGCCGCCTTCGTAGTCCTGCAGCGCCAGGGTGAGGGCGTGGCGCATTTCGAGGTCGAGGTGGTTGGTCGGTTCGTCGAGCAGCAGCAGGTTGGGTTTGCCCCAGATCAGCAGGGCCAGCGCGAGGCGGGATTTCTCGCCGCCGGAGAAGGGCGCGCAGGGGGCGGTGGCCATGTCGCCGTGGAAGTCGAAGCCGCCGAGATAGTTGCGCAGATCCTGTTCGCGGGTTTGCGGGTCGAGCCGCAGCATGTGCTGCAGCGCGGATTCTTCGGGGCGCAGGCTCTCGAGGGCATGCTGGGCGAAGTAGCCCAGTTGCAGGCCCTTGCCTTCGCGGCGCACGCCGGCGGTGGGTTGGAGCCGGCCCGAGAGCAGCTTGATGAGCGTGGATTTGCCGGCGCCGTTGCGGCCGAGCAGGCCGATGCGCTCGCCGGGGCGGATGGTCAGCTGCATGCCGGCGAGGATCGGCTTGTCGACATAGCCGGCGGCGGCGTCTTCGAGCTGCAACAGCGGGTCGGGCGCGGCGCCGCATTCGCGGAAGCTGAAGCTGAACGGGTTGTCGATGTGGGCGGCGGCGATGGTCTCCATCCGCTCCAGCGCCTTGATGCGGCTTTGCGCCTGACGGGCCTTGGTGGCCTGGGCGCGAAAGCGGTCCACGTATTTTTGCAGGTGGGCGCGCTCGCGCTGCTGCTTCTCGAACATCGCCTGCTGCTGGGCGAGGCGCTCGGCGCGCTGGCGTTCGAAGTTGGAATAGCCGCCGGTGTAAAGGGTGAGCTGCTGGTTTTCGATGTGGGCGATCTGGCTGACCACTGCGTCGAGGAAGTCGCGGTCGTGGGAGATCAGCACCAGGGTGCCGCGGTAGTCGCCGAGCCATTGTTCGAGCCAGATCACCGCGTCGAGGTCGAGGTGGTTGGTGGGTTCGTCGAGCAGCAGCAGGTCGGAGCGGCACATCAGCGCCTGGGCCAGGTTGAGGCGCATCCGCCAGCCGCCGGAGAAGTCCGACACTGGGCGTTCCATGTCGGCGGCGGAAAAGCCCAGACCGTCGAGCAGCGCGGCGGCGCGGGCGCGGGCGGCGTAACCGCCGATCTCCTGCAGGCGGCCGTGGAGGTGGCCGATCTCCTCGCCGTTGTGGGCGGCTTCGGCGGCGGCCAGGGCGGTTTCGATGCGGCGCAGTTCGGCGTCGCCGTCGAGGGCGTATTCGAGGGCGGGACAGGCGAGGGCCGGGGTTTCCTGGGCGACGTGGGCGATGACCCACGAGGCGGGCATCTCGAGATCGCCGGAATCCTGGTGCAATTCGCCGCGCAAGAGGGCGAAGAGGGTGGACTTGCCGCAGCCGTTGGCGCCGGTGAGGCCGACCTTCCAGCCGGGGTGGATCTGCAGGCTGGCGCCTTCGATGAGGGTTTTGACGCCGCGGGCGAGGCGGAGGTTACGGAACTGGATCACGGCAGCGGGAACGAGAAAGTGGGGCGGAAAATAAGCGGCGAATCCGGTATTGTAAGCGGTCCCGTTGTCCACTGCCCCGCCGTCCCATGCGCCAGCCACGATCCCTTCGCCCGAGCGTCCTGCTCCTCGCCCTCTTCTTTCACGGTTTCGCGCAGGCCGAAGACGTTTCCAAGGCCGATCACGCGGACGCCCGGCTCCGCTCGGAGAAGCTGCGTACCGAGGCCGCTGGCTTGCGGGATGCTGCCGAAGCCCGCTTCTTGGAAGAGCACATCGCCTGTTACCAGCGTTTTCTGGTCAACCGCTGCATCGATCAGGCCCGCGAGCGGCGCGTGCTCGAAATCCGCAAGGCCCGCGCCCTCGACCTCGAAGCCAGCCGCATCGATCTGGCCGACAAGAACGTCCGTTTTGACGAACGTCAGGCCGAAGAAGCCGAAACCGCGCCGCGCAAGGCGGTCGAGCGCGCCGAGCTGGAAGCCCGCAACCGCGCGGAAACCGAGGAGCGTCTGCGCAATTTGTCGGAAAAGGACGCCCAGCGGATCAAGAACGAGCAGGACGCCAAATCCCGTGCGCTGCTCGACGCCGAGGAGCGCAACCGCCACGAAGCGGCCGAGGCGCAACGCCGGGCGGCCGAGGCGGAAGCCGCCGCCAAACGCGCCGAGCAGGCGCGAAGCGACCGTCTGGATTACGACGAGCGCGCCCGCAAGGCGGCTGAGAAAAAAGCTGGGAAAGAGGCCGGCAAGGACCCCGTCAAACCCGTGCCGTAAGGGCGGCGTGCCGGTCGGCGGATCGCCGGCCGGCTTCTCGCTCAGTGCCCGAAGCGGTCGGCGTCGAACATGTCCGGATCGGGCCGGTCGAGGGTGCCGAGCAAGGCCATTTCGTCGGCCGACAGGGTGAAGTCGAAGATGTCCAGGTTCTGCGCCATGCGCGTCGGGTTGGACGACTTGGGCGTCGCGACGAAACCCTGCTGAGTCAGCCAGCGCAGGATCACCTGCGCCGTCGTGCGGCCGTGGCGTTCGGCCACCGACACGATTGTCGGATCGGCGAGCATCGCGTTGCCGCAGCCCAGCGGCCGCCACGCGCCGGTGACGATGCCTTTGGCACGGTGAATCGCCACCAGATCGTCGCGCAAATGGTAGGGGTCGAGCTGGATCTGGTTCAGATGCGGGACGAGGCCCAGGTCGAACAGTTTCTGGAGGTGGGCCGGTTTGAAGTTGGAGGTGCCGATGGCACGGACCAGCCCGGCTTCGAGCAGGCGCACCAGGCCCTGATAGGCCTCGACGTAGCGGCCCTGATCCGGGTTCGGCCAGTGCACCAGCAGCAGGTCGAGGTAGTCCAGGCCGAGGCGCTCCAGGCTGGCTTCGCAGGCCGCGCGGGCGCCGTCGACGCTATGCCATTTACGGTTGAACTTGGTGGTCACGAAGATATCGGCGCGGCCCACGCCCGATTGGCGGATGCCTTCGCCCACGCCGCGTTCGTTGGCGTAGTTTTCGGCGGTGTCGATCAGCCGGTAGCCCATGCCGAGGGCGGCGGCCACCGTGACGGCGGCTTCGGCGTCGTTCATGGGCCAGGTGCCCAGGCCCAGTTGCGGCATCTTCACGCCGTTGGCCAGGGTGAGGGTGGGGGCGGGTTTGATGGTCATGGTGGTCCGTGTGGTTTCCGCTGTTGGGGGGCGAGAGATACCGCGCGCCGCGCGCTGTCGTCAAGGCACCGTCAGGCGGATTGGGCGGGCGGCAAGCGCGCGCCCTTCATCCAGTCCAGCGCGTCTTCCAGCCGGTCGTTGCCCCAGAACAGTTCGCCGTCGGGCGTGATGAAGCTCGGCGCGCCGAACAGGCCGAGCTCGCTGGCGCGTTCGGTCTGGCGGCGCAGGGCGAGCTTGGTGTCGGCGCTGGCGGCTTGTTCGAGCAGGGCGTCGGCCGGCAGGCCGAGGTCGGCGAGGATTGCGCGGATCACCGCGGGGTCGGCGATGTCCCGGTCTTCGGCGAAGTTGGCGCGCATGGCGGCCCGGGCGAAATCGCCGATCCAGGCCTCGTCGGCGCCGGCGAGGGCCACCCGAGCGGCCAGCAGACCGTTGCGCGGAAAGCGCGAGGGCACCTTGAAAGGCAGGCCGTAGCGGGCCGCCAGCCGGGCCAGATCGCGCCACATGTAGCGGCCCTTGGGCGGGTAGATGTTGAAGGGCGAATCGTTCCAGCCCAGGGACAGGAACACCGGGCCGAGCAGGAAGGGCCGCCATTTCACCGTCACGCCGGCGGCGCGGGCCAGCGGCTCGATCCGCATCACGGCGAGGTAGGAATACGAACTGGCGAACTCGAACCAGAAGTCGAGGGTTTTCGTGCTCATGACGGGCTCCGGCGACGGGAAACCTTTCGAGTCTAGCACTCGGCGACGGGGCCGGCCGGGCGGTTCAGTCGGCCGGGGCGCCGTCGAGCAGCCGTTCGCATTCTTCCATCAGCGCCCGGCCGACGTCGGATTCGTGGTTTGAATCGAGGGATTCCATCATTTCATGGGCGGTGTACAGCCCGGCCTCGCGGGACAGGCTGCCGGCGATCCGGCGGGCCAGCGTATCGCCGAGGGCGGACAGGTGACGGCGCTCGGCTTGGGGCAGGCTGCGCCGGGTGCGCGCCAGCCAGTCGGCGCACAGGCTGGCGCCCTGGGCTTCGGTGAGCCACTGACCGTGTTCGTAGAAGGCCGACAGGCGCTCGGCGGCGAGGGCGAAGATCAGGGCTGCGCGGGTGCCGCGTGCGTCGGCGGGGGGCGGGGGCGTGTTCCGGTTCATGGCCGGGGCTTTCAGGATGGGCGGAGCCGAACCCTATCACGCGGCTTGTGCCGTTGCGGTAAGCTGCTCGCTTTGCCCACCGCAGGAGAGCCATATGGCCGTATCGCCCGAAAACGTCAGCATGGCCTTGTTCTGCGACTTCGAGAACGTCGCGCTGGGCGTGCGCGACGCGAAATACGAAAAATTCGACATCAAGCTCGTTCTCGAACGCCTGCTGCTCAAGGGCAGCATCGTCGTCAAAAAGGCCTATTGCGACTGGGATCGTTACAAGGGCTTCAAGGCCACGATGCACGAGGCCAACTTCGAACTGATCGAAATCCCCCACGTGCGCCAGTCGGGCAAGAATTCGGCCGACATCAGGCTGGTGGTCGATGCCCTCGACCTCTGCTACACCAAAAGCCACGTGGATACCTTCGTCATCATCAGCGGCGATTCCGACTTTTCGCCGCTGGTTTCCAAGCTGCGCGAGAACGCCAAGCAGGTGATCGGCGTCGGGGTGAAGCAATCCACCTCCGACCTGTTGATCGCCAACTGCGACGAATTCATCTTCTACGACGATTTGGTGCGCGAAACCCAGCGTGTCGCGGCCCGTCGCGAGCCGAAGGAGGTCCAGCCCGCCCGGCGCGCGCCGGAGGATGACAGCCGCCGCAAGGAGGAAATCGAAGCGCGCAAGACCAAGGGCATCGAAATCGCCGTGCAGACCTTCGACGCGTTGGTGGCCGAGCGGGGCGACAGCGGCAAGATCTGGGCGTCGGTGCTCAAGGAGGCGGTCAAGCGCCGCAAGCCCGATTTCAGCGAAACCCGCTATGGCTTCCGCGCCTTCGGCAATCTGCTCGAAGAGGCCCAGGTCCGTGGGCTGCTGGAGTTCGGACGGGACGAGAAATCGGGCGCCTATGTGTATCGCAGCAGCGCCGCGCGTCAGGAGCCGGCGCCGGTGGACGCGACGGTGTCGGAAGTCGCCGCCGCCCAGACCGACGCCGTGGCGGAGCCGCTCGCGGTGCCCGAAGCCCCGGCTGCCAAGCCCGATGGCCGCCGCAAGCGCACCGGCAGCCGCAAGTCGGCCAAGGCGGCCGACGCCGCGCCGGAGCCGACGGTCGAGGCGCCGCCGCCCGAGCCCGCTCCAATGATGGAGGCCGAGGCCGACGTCGACGCGCCTCCCAAGGCCGACAGCCGGCGCAAGCGCAGCAACGCCCGCAAGAGCACCCAGGCCGTCGAAGCCGCCCCGGTCGCACCCGAAACCGCCGCCGAAGCGCCCGCCGCCGAGGCCAAGCCGGCCGCCCGCCGCCGCCGGACCCGCAAGACCGAATCCTGACGGAGCCGCAATGGGACGGAATCTCCTCGTTACCGGCGGCTCACGGGGGATTGGCGCCGCCATCGCCCGGCAGGCCGCGGCGCGGGGCTACGCCGTGTGCCTCAGCTACCGCACCGACCGCCATGCCGCCGAAGCCGTGGTCGCCGACATCGCCGCCCGCGGTGGCACGGCCATCGCAGTGCCGGCCGACGTGGCGGTGGAGGTCGACGTACTGCGGCTTTTCGCCGAGGCGGACGAGCGGCTCGGCCCCCTCGACGCCTTCGTCAACAATGCCGGCATCCTGGCCCGGCAGATGCGAGTGGACGAGATGGACGCGGCGCGCCTTAACCGGGTCTTCGCCACCAATGTGACCGGTGCCTTCCTGTGCGCCCGCGAGGCGGTGCGGCGGATGTCCACCCGCCGGGGCGGACGCGGCGGTGCCATCGTCAATCTGTCGTCCCGGGCGGCGCGGATCGGCTCTCCCGGCGAATATGTGGATTACGCCGCCTCAAAGGCCGCCATCGACACCCTGACCCTCGGTCTCGCCAAGGAAGTGGCGAGCGAGGGCATCCGCGTCAATGCCGTGGCGCCGGGCCTCATCGAGACGGGCATCCACGCCAGCGGCGGCGAGCCCGGACGGGTTGCGCGTCTGGCGCCAGGCGTGCCGATGCAGCGGGGCGGCACACCGGACGAAGTGGCCCGGGCGGTGCTGTGGTTGCTCTCCGACGAGGCGTCCTACACCACCGGTGCGATCCTCGATGTGGCCGGCGGACGCTGAGCGGCCGGTCGCGCCCCGTTTCTGGCGGGATGCGGCGCTGCCCTTCATCGAACTGCGCTCGGTGGAGGACGGCCGGCGGGTGTGTTACGCGCCCCATTCCCACGACAGCTTTTCCATCGGCGTGATTACCGGCGGCATCAGCACCTGCGTGAATGGCCGGGTGCGCGAGCGGGTCGGGCCGGGGTCGGTGGTGGTGGTCAATCCCGAGGAGGTCCATGCCTGCAACCCGGTGGACGACCGGCCCTGGTCGTACCACATGCTGTTCCTCGACGTGGCCTGGATGGCCGGGCAGCAGGCCGCGCTGGGCTTTGGGAGCGGGCGCGATCTGCGGCCGTTCCTGGCCGCGGTGAGTCGCGACTCCCGACTCGCGCAAGGGCTGATCCGGTTGCAGGCGCAGCTCCACGACGGGCTGGCCGACCTGCTCGAAAAGGAGAGCGCGGCGGTGGCGTTTGCCGCCACCTTGCAGGCCTGTCTCGATCCGGCGCCGGCCGCCCCGAGCGGGGCCGACGACCGACTCGCCCGGGCCGCCGAATTCATCGCCGACAACTGCACCCGGCCCCTCAGTCTGGGCGACATCTGCGCCGCCGCCGGGCTGTCGGAGTCCTACCTGATCCGCGCCTTCCAGCGGCGTTACGGCCTTACGCCCCACGCCTTCCTGATCGACCGGCGCATCCGCTACAGCCGGGAGCGCCTGCGCCGCGGCCACCCCATCGCCGAGGTGGCGGCGGACGCCGGTTTTGCCGATCAGGCCCACCTCCACCGGGCCTTCAAGCGGCTGGTGGCGGCCACGCCGGGGCAATATCGGGCTTAGGCGTCGAGCAGGAAGAGCGCGCTGCCCGCCAGCAGCGCCGCCATCAGGCGGTTGAAGGTCCGGATGCGCGCCGGGCGATCCAGATGGCGGCGCAGGTGAGCGCCGGCATAGGCCCAGCTGCCCACCGACAGATAGCAGATCACGAAGTAGATCCCCGCGAACAGCCACACCCGGGCCGGATCGCCGTCGGCGAGATAGGCGCCGGTGCCGGCCACCGCGGCCAGCCAGGCCTTCGGGTTGAGCCACTGCATCACCGCGCCGGCGAGCATCGTCGGCCCTGCCTCCGACGGCCCGGCGGAGAGCCGACCATCGTCGGCGGCGAGGCGGATCGCCAGATACACCAGAAAGGCCACGCCCGCCCAGCGCACGAGGTCGGCGAGGCCCGGCCAGCGCAGCAGGATTTCATGGAGGCCCAGGCCGGTGAGCACCAGGAGCAGGGTGAAACCGACGGTTGCGCCGGTCACGTGGCGCAGGCTGGCCCGAAAGCCATGACGGGCGCCGGCGCCAAGGGCGACCAGATTCACCGGGCCGGGGGAAAGGGAGGCCGCCAGCGCAAAAGCGGCCATCGAGAGGACGAGATTCATGGACATCACCGGAAAAGGTTCGCTGGATACGAACCCCAAGGTAGCGGCGATGTCCGCCGGGCGTCTTGAACAAAACTGCCCCGGCGCGCGTCCGGCTTACTTCACCCCGAGTTTGCCCGCCACGAACAGCAGGATCACCGCGCCCACCACCGAACCGATGAAACCGGCGCCCTGGCCGGCCTGGTAGAGGCCCAGCGCCTGACCGCCGTAGGTGGCGGCGAGCGAGCCGCCGATGCCGAAGAGGATGGTCTTGATCCAGCCCATGCTGTCGTCGCCGGGTTTGAGGAAGCGGGCGACGAGGCCGACCAGCAGCCCGATGACGATGGTTGAGACGATGCCCATGATGCGTGTCCTGTCGGAAGAAAGGGAGACCCACTCTAACCGGCCCGCCGCCGACGGCGCGGCATTATGTGTGGCGAACTGTTTCAGCGGCCTCGACCGGCCAGCCATGCCAGCGCGCCTTCGCCGGCCCGGCGCCCGCTGGCGAAGCAGGCGGTGAGCAGGTAGCCGCCGGTGGGGGCTTCCCAGTCGAGCATTTCGCCGGCCAGGAACAGGCCCGGTTGGCGGCGTACCATCAGGCCGGCGTCCAGATCCTCGAAACGCACGCCGCCGGCGCTGCTGATGGCTTCGTCCAGCGGCCGGGTGGCGGTGAGCCGCAGGGGCAGCGCTTTGATGGCCGCGGCGAGGCGGGCCGGGTCGGCGAGTTCGTCGGGCGACAGACATTCGCGCAGCAGGGCCATCTTGACGCCGGCGATGCCGACCCGGCTTTGCAGGTGGCTGGCCAGCGAGCGGGCGCCGCGGGGGTGGGAAACTTCGGCAAGCACGCGTTCGAGCGGCCGGCCGGGGGCGAGGTCGATGTTCAGCGTGGCGCTGCCGGCGGCGTCGATGCGCTCGCGGATGGCCGCCGACAAGGCGTAGATCAGGCTGCCTTCGATGCCGTCGGCGGAGATCATCGCTTCGCCGGGGCGCGCAGGGGCTCTGTCGCCGTCGAGGCGCATCGCCACCGACTTGAGGGGCTGGCCGGCGAAACGGCTGCGGAAATGCTCGCTCCAGCCGCCCGCTGCATCGGCGCGGGGCGAGGCGACCAGAAAGCCGCAATTGGCCGGGCGCAGCGGCGCCACCTCGATGCCGCGGGCGGCGATCAGCGGCACCCAGGCGCCGTCCGAACCGAGCCTGGCCCAACTGCCGCCGCCGAGGGCGAGGATCGTCGCATCCGCGCGCACTTCGAGCGGGCCGGCGGGAGTGGCAAAGCGCAGCCGGCCGTCGTCGGTCCAGCCGGTCCAGCGGTGGCGCACATGAAAGCGCACGCCGGCTTCGCGCAGGCGTTGCAGCCAGGCGCGCAGCAGCGGGGCGGCCTTCATGCCATCCGGAAAGACCCGGCCGGAGGTGCCGACGAAGGTGCCGACGCCCAGCGCTTCGACCCAGTCCCGCAGCGCCTGGGGGCCGAAGGCCGAAATCAGCGGCTCGATCCGGTCCCGGCGCGTGCCGTAGCGCCCGGCGAAGGCGTCGAAGGCTTCGGAGTGGGTGATGTTGAGTCCGCCGCGGCCGGCCAGCAGAAACTTGCGCCCGACCGACGGCATGGCGTCGAAGACCTCCACCTGCACGCCGGCCAGGGCCAGGGTTTCGGCGGCCATCAGGCCGGCCGGGCCGCCGCCGACGATGGCGACGCGGAAAGGGGAGAGAGGCGCTGGGGCGGAAGGCATGACGCGGGGCAGGGTGAATCAAAGGCGGAATTGTAGTGGCCCCGTCGGGCTGCCGCCGGAAGAATACAATGGCCGCGTGTGCGCTCAACGCCGGCTCAGGCCGCCCAGAAGGAGGTTCGCAATGTCGATCGAGCAAACAGGCCGTCCCGGCTCCGCCCTGCGGGGGGCGCTCGTCGGGCTGGCGCTTGGCGTGCTGTCGGTTGCGGCGTGGGCGGCGCCAACCGACCGGGAGCAGCTCGCGCGCCTCGTCAAGGCGGCGCCGGCCGAGCAGCAGGCGGCGCGGGATGCCGGGCGCAAGGCGGCGTTTTTCTGCGCCAACTGCCACGGCGAAGGCGGTCTCAGCAAATATGGCGAAGTGCCCAATCTGGCCGGCCAGAACCCGGTTTACGTGCTCAACCAGATGGAGGCCTTCCTGAGCGGCAAGCGCAAGGATGCTTTCATGCAGGGCTTGATGAAGGTGCTGAGCGCCCAGGAGAAGGCCAACATCGCGCTTTTCTATGCCGCTCAGCCGGTGCCGCCTGCGGTGCCCGAGGCCGGTCCGCGGGCCGCCGAGGGGCGCGAGCATTTCGTGCACAACTGCGTCCGCTGCCACGGCGCCGAAGCCCGCGGCGGAGAGAACTTCCCGCGCCTCGCCGGCCAGCAGGCCGAATACCTGCGCCGCAATCTGACCCGCTACCTTAAAAACGCCCCCGAGCGCAGCTATCCGCCCATGACTGCCGCCGTGACGGTGCTGGGCGAGAAGAACATCGAAGCGGTGGTCGATTACCTGTCCAGCCTGAAGTAGTCGGCGGCGCTGGGCAAACCCGCGCGCCACCGTCGCGCTCGCGTCAGCGCGCGATCGGCACTCCGCCGTCGGCGCCGCCGAACACCGTCACGCCTTCCTTGATCGTGCCCGTCACGCGGATTTCGCCGAGCTTGTCGACCGGCGTTTTGAGCGGGTTGGCGGAGAGGATCGCGAAATCGGCGAGTTTGCCGGTGGCGATGCTGCCTTTGATCTTCTCCTCGCCGAGCTGGCGTGCCGGCAGCAGGGTGAGCGCCTTGAGGGCGTCGAGCGGTGCGAGCTGCTGGTCTTCGCCGAGCGGCCGTTTGACGGCCGCCGCGAGCACGCCGAAGGGCGTCGGCGCAAGCAGTGCCGGGTCGGTGTGGAGCAACACGCTCAGGCCGCGGCGCTGGGCCGCGCCGGCCGGGGCGAAGCGGGCACTGCGCTCGGCGCCGAGGGTGTAATCCTTGAGCACGCCCTGCGACAGGGCGAGGCGCTGGGGCGCGAAGCTCACGCCGACGCCCAGTTCCTTGAGCGTGTCGAGTTGGTCGTCGCGAATCGTCTGGGCGCCCACCAGCAGCGGGCGACGGTCCTTGCCCGGCTGTTTGGCGGCGGCGCGGAGGGCGCCGATGAACTGCTCGATGGCCGCGTCGCCATTGGCCTGCACGGCCACTTGCCAGCCGTTGGCGTAGGCGCGGGTGGCCAGCTCGGCGGCGACTTCGTCGCTGGCCATCGGGTAGCCCGCAAAGCGCGTGCGCTTGCCCGGCGGGGGCAACTGATAAGGCTGGGTCAGCCAGGCGCTGCGGTCTTCGGCCACGCCGTCGAGGGCAAACGACACGCCGGCCAGCCGCAGGTGGCCCTTGTAATACTTCGGCCCGATGCTCTTGTGGCCCTTGAGGGTGCTGCCGGCGGCGGCCAGATCGGCGTAGAAGGCCACGTCCAGCTTCAGCGTGCCGCTGTCGGCGGCCTGGGTGTATTGGGCAAAATCCTCCGGCGTGGCGCGGGCCTCGACGGCGGTGGTGTAGCCGTTCTGCAGATAGAGCGTCTGGCCCTGCTGGATCATCGCCTGACGTTCGGTGGCCGGCACCTGCGGCAGGTTGCCGAGCAGGGCTGCGGCGGCCGCGCCGTCGAGCACGCCGTCCGGCTCCTTCGAGCCCGGCCAGCGGCCGATGCTGCCGCCCGGCGGATCGATGCTGTCGCGGTTGATCCCGGCCAGCTCAAGCGCCTTGCCGTTGGCCACCGCCTGACGGCCCGATTGATGGATGACCAGCACCGGCTTGTCGCGGGACACCGCATCCAGATCGTTGCGGCTGAGCGGACGCTGCTCGCGCAGCCGGCTGTCGTCGTAACCGAAGCCGACGATCCAGCCGAAACGCGTCGCCAGCTCGCCCTTGCCCCATTCGCGCAGCGCCCGGATCAGGCCATTCACATCGCTCACCGGCCCTTCCGGCGGCGACTGCAACTGGGCCGCCACCGAATCGAGCCCCAGCCGCGACATCTGCCCCCAGGCGTCGATGAAGCCCGGCACCAGCGTCTTGCCGGCCAGATCGACCACCTCCGTGCCCTCGCTCTTCCAGCGCGCCAGGATGTCCTTGCTCTTGCCCACCGCGACGATCTTGCTGCCCTTGATCGCCACGGCCTGGGCCGACGGCCGCTTGTCGTCGAGGGTGATCACGTCGCCGTTGGTGAGAATGATGTCCGACAAAGGCGGCGGAGGCGGCACCGGCGGAACGGCCGGCGCATTGGGATCGACCGGCGGCGTGCCCGCCACGGCGCCCGCCGGCCCGGCCACGGCCGGGGCGGGTGTGGCGGGCGTCGTGGCCGGTTTTGCCGCGGCCGGCGTCGGCGCGGCCGGTTTGACCGCCGCCGGTGCGGCGACAGCCGGCTTGGCCGCCGGAGCGGGCGTTTGGGCTATGGTTTGGGCGAAGAGCGCCGGCGCGGCAAAGGCGAGGCCGGTGGCAAGGGCCAGGCGGCGCAGGGGAAAGGCGGATTTCATGGGCGAGGCTCCGGAAAACGGTCGGGCCGCGGGCGACAAAGTCCTGCGGCGAACCCGTCGAGCATAGCACCGGCACCGCCGCGCCCCCGTGACGGGCTTGGTGGACGGCCGCTCAGCCGAGAATTGTCACGATCACCCGCCGCGCATGGCTGTGGGTGCGGTGCTCCCACAGAAAAATCCCCTGCCACGTCCCCAGCAACAGCCGCCCGCCGCCCACCGGCACGGTGAGGCCGACGTCCGACAGCACGCTTCGCGCATGGGCCGCCATGTCGTCGTCGCCCTCCAGATCGTGCCGGTAAGCCGGATCGCCATCCGGCGCAAGACGCGCGAACACCGTCTCCAGATCCCGCCGCACGTCGGGATCGGCGTTCTCGGTGATGGTCAGCGAACAACTGGTGTGCTGCACAAAGACATGCGCCAGCCCGGTGGCAATGCCCGACGCCCGCACCACCGCGGCCACGTCGGCGGTGATGTCGAGGGTGGAACGGGGGCGGGTGGTGAAGGTGAGGAGGTGTTGGTGGGGCATGCTCACAAGCCCCGCGCCCACGCCGGCCGCAGGTGGGCGGCTTGCGGTGCGGCGATGGCGGCACGCACCTGCTCCAGCAGCCGGGCCTTGTCGGCGCCGAGGGTGCCCTTGAGCACCAGCCAGTTGCTGGCGTGATCGGACCTGAAAACCGTGCGGCGCAGGTCGAGTTGCGTCAGGAAGCGTTCCATTTCGTGGAACAGGCCGGCTTGGTCCAGCGGCTCCCATTCCGGAAAGCCGGCGCGAAAGCGCGCTTCGCCCTGGGGGAAGCTGACGACCAGGGTCGACAGGTATTCGGGCTGGGTGGCGTTGGCGAGGCGGGCGGAGTTGTCGGCGTGCTGGGCGCTGAGCACCTGGCCGCCGAGGCCGTTGAGGATCATCACCGAGCGGACGATGCCGGCTTGGCCGAGCTTGTCGAGGGCGTCGACGGTGCTGGCGTAGGTTTCGCCCTTGTGCACCTTGGCGAGCACGGCGTCGTCGCCGGATTCGGCGCCGAGGTAGACCATCGCGAGGCCGGCTTCGCGAAGCAGGGTGAGTTCGGCGACGGTCTTCTTTTTGAGGTTGCGGGCGAGGCAGTAGCTGGAGACGCGATGCACCGCGGGCAGATGTTGGCGGATCGCGTCGAGGATCGCGAGCAGGCGGCGGGTGGGCAGCACCAGCGCGTCGCCGTCGGCGAGGAAGACCCGCCGGACCCGATCGCCGTAGCTCTCGCCGACGTGGCGGATGCTGGCCAGCACTTCGTCTTCGCTGCGGGCGCGGAAGGCCTTTTGCGGGGCGGTGTACATCTCGCAGAAGGTGCAGGCGTTCCAGGAGCAGCCGTCGGTGACGGGCAGGATCAGGGATTGGGCTTCGCTGGGCGGGCGGAAGACGGGTTCGACGTAGCGGATGGGGATGGCGTTCATGGCGGTCGGGCGGGGGACGGCGGAGGATGTGCGATTGTGGTACCGGCCGCGCGACGGTTCAAGGCCGCGCGGGGTGTGGCATGCTTCGGCGCGGATGAGGTGAATGAAGCAGGAGGATGAAGATGACCGATTCGTGTTCGTCGTCGGGTTGCGGGTGTGCTGCGAACAAGGGTGCGTCGGGTGCGGGGGTGGCGGCTGCGGCGGCGGGCGTGCCGCGCTTTCGCTCGGTGTTCCGGGTGCCCGGCATGGATTGTCCGGCGGAAGAAGTGCAGATTCGCGCGGCTTTGGGGAGTCTGGCCCACGGGCTGGGCTTCGATCTGCCTGGTCGGCGGCTGACGGTGGCCCATGCGGTGCCGGTGGGCGTGGTGCTTGGGCGCCTGAAGGCCTTGGGGATGGGCGCGGAGCTGGTGGAGAGCGGCCCCGCGACGGATGCGCCGCTGGCGCCAACGGCGGCCGACCCGGCGGGCGAGCGGCGCACGCTGCTGTGGCTGCTAGGGATCAACGCGCTGATGTTCGTCGTCGAGGCGCTGGCCGGCTGGTGGGCGGAGTCGTCCGGTCTGCTGGCCGACGGCCTCGACATGTTTGCCGATGCGGCGGTGTATGGCACGGCGCTTTACGCGGTCGGGCGCGGTGCGGCGGCCCAGGGGCGGGCGGCGCGATTGGCCGGGGTGCTGCAACTGGTGCTGGCGCTGGGGCTCTTCGGGCAGGTGGCGCAGCATGCGATCCACGGCGCGGAGCCGCTGGCGCTGCCGATGATGGCGGTGTCGGTGCTGGCGCTGGCGGCCAATGCGGCCTGCCTCGTGCTGGTGGCCCGCCATCGGGACGGCGGCGCCCACATGAAGGCGAGCTATATCTTCTCGGCCACCGACGTGCTGGCCAATCTGGGCGTGATCGTGGCCGGTGCGCTGGTGGCGTGGACCGGCGCCCCGTGGCCGGACTGGCTGGTCGGCAGCCTGATTGGCGCGATGGTGCTGGCGGGGGCGCTGAGGATTCTGAAGCTGCGGCCCTGATCAGGCGGCCCGCCGCACCAGCGGCCACAGGGCGACCAGGCCGAGCAGCGGCCCCGGCAGCAGCAGCCAGGCGACCTGTTCGTGGAGCGCCGGCCACAGGCGGGTGGTGAGGGCGATGGAGATCATGGTGATGGCGAAGCCGATGGCGTTCTGGAAGGCCAGCGCGCTGCCGACGATTTCGGGCGGGCAGGCGCGGGCGGAGAGCGCCGAGAAGTGCGGCGAATCGGCCACGACACTCGCGCCCCACACCAGCATGGCGGCGCCGAGCAGCCATTCCGGGCCGCCGGCCAGGAGCGGATACACCGCGCAGCAGGTGGCCGAGACGGCCAGCGCAAGGGCGGCGACGCGGGCGCTGCCGAAGCGGCGGCTGGCGAATCCGCCCAGCACGCAGCCGGCCGCGCCGATGCCGATCACCGCGAAGGATGGGCCGGCGACCTTGCCGGCGGTGACCTGCCCGACCAGCAGCGGCACCAGCGTCCAGAAGGCGTAGAGCTCCCACTGGTGGCCGAAGTAGCCGCAGGCCGAGGCCCGAAAACGCGGTTCGGCAAAGGCCATCAGCACGCGGCCGAGGCGCAGACGCGGGGCGCCGGGTTTGCGGACGAGGTGCGGACCGTCGCCAAGGCGGGCAACGATGGCGGCGGCGAGCACGGCCAGTCCGGACGACACCAGCACCGTGGCCTGCCAGCCCCAGCCGGTATCGAGAAAGCGCACGCCGTGGGGCAGCGCGGTGCCGAGGGTGAGCATGCCGACCAGCCACGCCAGCGCGGCACCGGCCTGCTGCGGCACCCAGCCGACCACCAGTTTCATGCCCAGCGGGTAGACCCCGGCCAGCGCCAGTCCGACGGCGAAGCGCAAGGCCAGCGCCGCGTCCATGCCGTCGGCCAGCAGCGCGAAGCCGGCATTGGCCAGGGCGCCGAGCAGGGCGCAGACGGCGAAGATGCGGCTGGCGGGAAAGCGGTCGGCAAGGCCGCTGAGCGAGAAGCTCAGCGTGCCGACGATGAAGCCGAGCTGCACGGCATTGGTGAGCCGGCCGAGATCGGCCGGCTGCAGCCCCCAGGCGCGCATCAGATCGGCCCCCGCGCTGTTGGCCGAAAACCACAACGAGGTGCCGAACAACTGGGCGACGACGATCAGCGGCAGCGGGCGCATGGGCGGCTTCGTGGAGTGGTGGCGTTTTAGCTTTTCTGTGGTCGGCGACGGGGGCTACCCGTCGCGTCGCTCAGGCTTCAGGTCGTTGGAAACGCGATTGCCGTCAGGGATACGATGCGCCGACGGAAGTCTTCATATTCGCCGCCGCATCGGGTCTGCAGCGCGGCTAGCGAATAGAAACGATCGGTCGATGGGGATTCCTCATCGGCCTTTTTGCGGTCGAGCGTCGCAACGTTAATGACCGTCCAGCACTCGGTGAAACCTTGGCCGCGTGCTTTCTGGTGGCTTTTCTCGGCCTCGCCGATGCGGTTATGGATATTTGAGGCGTCGGTGCCGCTCTTGATTTCGATAGCCAGAATATTTCGATGTTCGCCGGCCGCCATTTCTTCGCGGATGACGATATCAGGATCGGACGCAAATTCGATGGTGCAGTCTCGGCCGGTGGCGCTCTTGATACGGATCGTGCCGAGACCGATGTCGGTGGTGGCGTGCGCGACGATTTCTCGGATGACGTCGAAGACTTGTTCGATGCCGTTTGACCCGAGCCGGTTGTTCATGCCGCCGCGTAGTTGCGGCCCTAGCGTGAGCAGGGTGAGATCGTCGAGAAGGGCGCGGCTGGGCGCAAGTTGGCGGATGCCGTCCAACAGAATGGAGGCTGTTTCGCACAGTGCCGTGCACAGGTCGGGGAGTGGGGCGGTGGCTGCGCTACCGAGCTTGCCTTGAATTTCCATCGATTTGAAGCGACTGGTTCCTCGGCCCTGGCCGTAAAACTCCTTCTGGCTATAACCCATCAGAAGGCGGTAGTAGCCAAGCAGATGAGGCTGCGCTTCAAGGACCAGGGGAACGGCGAACAGCAATTCTCCTCGGAGTCCCATGCCGGCCAGACTGGAAAGGTCGTCGGCGGGCGCAAAGCGGGCCAACTGTGCATCGAGGCTGCTGATCGGCAGCGTGGCCACGGTAGCGAGGAGGGCGTCCTGCAAATGCGTTCGGCGAACGGCTTGCAGTGCCTGGGCAAAGCCGATTTGCAAGGTGGGCGCGGGCAAGCTGATGATTTGACTCATGCGGCGGCAATGTGGGTTATCCGGCTGTCGTTGCCCTGCAGTCGGGCGGCCGCCAGAGCGACATACTCGGGGTTGAGTTCAACGCCCACGTAGTGTCGGCCCTCTTCTTGGCAAACGAGGCCGACGGTTCCAGAGCCAAAGAACGGATCGAGGACGTAGTCGCCTGGCCGGGAAGACGCGAGGATGCAGGGGCGAATGAGTTCTGGCGGGAATGTGGCGAAATGTGCGCCGGCAAAGGGCTTGGTGTTGACGGGCCAGACCGTGCGCTTGCTTCTCATCCCTCCGTTGTCTGCAGGTTCTCGCATGGCTTCCCAATCGTAAAAATAGCGCTCGGACTTGGTCAGCATGAACAGGTATTCGTGGGAGCGCACAGGTCGATCCTTGACGCTTTCCGGCATGGCATTGGGTTTGTTCCAGACCACGTCGCTGCGGAGGTACCAGCCGTCGTCTTGCAGGGCGAAAGCAAGGCGCCACGGAACGCCGATCAAGTCCTTGGGCTTGAGGCCTTCTGGGGTTTCCGGGCGGACGTCCATAGCGCGGGCCGGGTTTTTTTTATCAGGTGCGCGCCATCCCCGATTGCCGCTGGTGTAACCATCGCCGATATTGAGCCAGAGGGTGCCGTCGTCGCGAAGCACTCGACGGATTTCCGCGAACACGGCGACGAGTCGGTTGATGAACTGCGGGAGCGTTTGCTCCAGGCCAATTTGTTCGCCGATACCGTAATCCCGCAGGCCCCAATAGGGCGGCGATGTGACTACGCAGCTGACGGAAGCGCTGGGCAGACGGCGCAGAACGGTGATTGCGTCGCCTTCGAAAATGGTGGAGCCACGCAGAGAAAGCTGACGTTCGCGAGCTATGCGTTCCGTTTCTGCTGCAGTCAGGATCGTGGTGGTTCGATGCACGGTGTCGTCTCGAAATGCTGCTTGGGGAAATAGGATAGACCAGCACCGATGTGCGGTGAAAGTGGCGGCGGGCGGTTCAGCGGGCCTGGGTGCCCATCGCTTCGCCCATGCGGATCGGGCGGGCCGGTGCCCAGTCGGGGGTGAAGACGAGGCGGCTTTTGGGGAAGAGCATGACGACGGTGGAGCCGAGCAGGAAGCGGCCCATTTCCTCGCCTTTCTTGAGCTGGACCTGGCCGGGGGCGTAGTCCCATTCCTTGATCTTGCCCGGCCGCGGCGGGTTGATCTGGCCGTGCCAGACGGTGGCCATGCTGCCGACGATGGTGGCGCCGACGAGGGTGAGCACGAAGGGGCCGTCGTCGTTTTCGAAGACGCACACCACGCGTTCGTTGCGGGCGAACAGGCCGGGCACGCCGCGGGCAGTGGTCGGGTTGACCGAGAACAGCGCGCCGGGGATGTAGATCATCCGGGTCAGGCGGCCGTCGCAGGGCATGTGGATGCGGTGGTAGTCGCGCGGGCTGAGGTAGAGGGTGGCGAATTCGCCGTCGTGAAACCACAGGGCGAGGTCCCGGTCGCCGCCGAGCAGGGCGGTGGTGGAATAGCTGTGACCCTTGGCCTGGAAGATCTGGTCGCGCTGGATGCGCCCGAACTGGCTGATGGCGCCGTCGACCGGGCAGAGGTAGTCGGCATCCGCCAGCGGGCGGGCGCCCGGCTTGAGCGGCCGGGTGAAGAATTCGTTGAAGCTCGGGTAGCTGGCGATGTCCGGGTTGGCGGCTTCGGCCATGTTGACGCCGTAGCGCCCGACGAACCAGCGGATCACGCCGGTGGTGAGTCCGCCGGCCCGGGCGCCGGCGAGCTTGCCGGCCAGCACGGTGAGCGCCTGCTTGGGGATCAGGTATTGGGGCAGAACGGCGAGGCGGTCGGACACGGCGGAAATCCTGGCGGGAGGCGAAGGGGCGGATTATAGCCGGCGGCGTCTATTTGGTCGGAAAGCCGGCGCCCTCGATGGCGGCGCGGATGTCGCCTTCGGACACCATGGAGGTGTGTTCGATGGTGGCTTCGCCGGTGGCGGTGGAGATGTCCACGTAGCCGATGCAGGGCAGATCCTGGATGGCGTTCATGACGGTGCGCAGACAGTCGTCTGACTGCATGCCGACGATGGTGAGGGTGGTGGTGGGCATGGGAGGCTCCTGGGGTCAGCGCGGGGCGCCGAGGGGTTCGTCGATGGGAAAGGCTTTGTCGTAGGCGAGGTTGAAGACGAAGGCGTAGGCCACGTAGGCGACGGCCAGACCGAGGTCGGCGAGGAGGGCGGCGGTCCAGCTCATGTCGGTCCAGAAGACGATGAGAGGCAGGCTCATGAGCAGAATCCCCAGTTCGAAGCCGGCGGCGTGAAAGGCGCGCACCGACCACGGGCGGAGGTCGGCGCTGCGGCCGGTGAGGCGGCCTTCGATCCAGTCGAAGGCGGTGTTGTAGATGCCGTTCCAGGTGGCGGCCAGCAGCGCCAGTGCGGCCATCAGCACGACGGATTCGCCGCCCGGCTGGCCGGTGAGCCAGACGTAGGGCGGGGTGATCATCAGCAGGCCGCCGGCTTCGAAGAGGGCGATCTGGCGCAGGCGGTCGCGAAAGCTGCGCAGGCGGGGCGATGGGGCGATGGACATGCATGTAATGGAATGAATGAAGCCCGAGGAGTTTAACGCGCCCGGCGAGACCCGCTAAACTGCCGGGTCGTTTCTTTTGACCGCGCGTCCATGCCGCTTGCCGTTACCGCTCCTCTCGCCCTCGTCTGCCATCCGGATGCGCCGGACGCGGCGGTGCGGGCGATTTCCGTTCTGCCGGTGCGGGAGCCCGACGGCAGCCTGACGCTGGATTACACCCTGAGCGGCGATCTGGCGGCCCTGCGCATCCCCGACGCGGCCACGGGTCTGCCGCGCGAACGCCTGTGGGCGCATACCTGCTTCGAGCTGTTTGTCGCCACGCCGGAGACGGCCGCCTATCGGGAGTTCAACTTCTCGCCCGACGGGCAGTGGATGCGCTTCGATTTCGCCGACTATCGTCAGCGTGCGGCATCCGCCGACCCGGCCACGGCGTCGGTTCCGCCGCTCGTCGTGCGCCGCGACGAGGCGGTCCTGCAACTGACGGTGCGTCTGCCGGTCGAACACCTGCCCGCCGGCGAGCCCTTGCTCGGGCTCACCGCCGTCGTCGAGCATGCCGACGGCTCCCTCCGCTACTGGGCCTTGCGTCATCCGCCCGGTCGGCCCGATTTCCACCGCCGCGAGGGCTTCGCCTTCGCCTTGAAAGCATCGAATCCATGATCCAATTCGGCCTCGACCGCCTGCTCGCCGACCCCGCCCTGCGCCGCCCGCTGGCCGGCAAGCGGCTCGCCCTGCTGGCCCACCCCGCTTCCGTTACCCGCGATCTGACCCACTCCCTCGACGCGCTGATGGCGCTGACGGATATCCACGTCACCGCGGCCTTCGGCCCCCAGCACGGCCTGCGCGGCGACAAGCAGGACAACATGGTCGAATCGCCGGACTACTTCGATCCGCTCCACGGCATTCCGGTGTTCAGCCTGTACGGCGAGGTGCGCCGCCCGACCGCGACGATGATGGACCGCTTCGACGTGCTGCTGGTCGATCTGCAGGACCTGGGTTGCCGCATCTACACCTTCATCACCACCCTGCGCTACGTGCTCGAAGCCGCCGCCCGGCACAAGAAGGCGGTGTGGGTGCTCGACCGCCCCAATCCCGCCGGCCGGCCGGTGGAAGGCACGCTGCTGCAACCGGGCTGGGAGAGTTTCGTCGGCGCCGGTCCGTTGCCGATGCGTCACGGCATGACGATGGGCGAACTGGCGCGCTGGTTCGTCGCCACCCTCAAACTCGACGTGGAATGTGAGGTGATCGCGATGGAAGGCTGGCAGCCCGACCTCGCGCCCGGCTATGGCTGGCCCATCGGCGAGCGCAGCTGGATCAACCCGAGCCCCAACGCGCCTAATCTGTCGATGGCCCGCGCCTACGCCGGCACGGTGATGCTGGAAGGCACGACCCTGTCGGAAGGCCGCGGCACCACCCGGCCGCTGGAACTCTTCGGTGCGCCCGATCTGGATGCCCGCAAGCTCATCGCCCGGATGGAAGCCTTTGCGCCCAGGTGGCTGGCCGGCTGCCGGCTGCGCGAATGCTGGTTCGAGCCGACCTTCCACAAACACGCCGGGATGCTGTGCCACGGGGTGCAGATCCACGTGGAAGACCCGACCCACTACGATCACGCCAAGTTCCGTCCCTGGCGCCTGCAGGCGCTGGCCTTCAAGGCGATCCGCCAGTTGCGCCGCGATTACCCGCTGTGGCGCGACTTTCCCTACGAATACGAGCACGACCGCCTCGCCATCGATCTGATCAACGGCTCGGAAATCCTGCGCGAATGGGTGGACGATGCGACCACCCGCCCCGGCGACCTGGACGCGCTGGCTCAGGCCGACGAGCGGGAATGGGAGGAGATGCGGCGGACTTTTCTGCTGTATTGAGCCCGTCAGCCCGGTCCGTTTGGGACTCGGGCTGCGGGCTTCAGGCCACGGCTTTCAGCGTGACGCTGGTGTCCACCTTGCCGATGATCTTCTGCAGGGCGCGGCGGGTGGCGGTGTTGAGCACCAGCGGGGCCATCACGTTGGCATGCACCGGGGCGCTGCCGGCGTCGTTGCGACGGACGATCAGCAGCACGCTGACGTCGTCCGGGTTGCTCAGTTGGAGGGCGGCGACTTCGTCGTCGGTGAGGGCGAATTCATAGTTGAGCCCGAGGGTGTCCGGCGTCGTCACGGTGAAGACCACTTCCGGATCGTCGAGGCACTGGAGCAGGAAGAGTTTCGGGGCGTCGCAGCCTTCGGTGTGCAGAAGGGTGAATTGCTTGCAGGTCTCGAAACCGGGCAGGCCGGTCGGGAAGGCGATGACCCGGTCGGCCGAAACTTCCATCTCGCCGGCGACAGGACTGGTGATTTTCATGATTTCCCCCTTTTGCGGATTGGCTGCGGACAGCGCGGGACGCACTGCCCATGTTATGTGCAGCCTCGATCATAGGCATCGCGGGTGCTGAACGACCCCGAGAAATGAGGGGGCTTTTGGCGGCATTCCCGGCAATTCGCCGGTCCATGAAAAAAGGCGCCCGTAGGCGCCTTTCGAAGAAAGCCGGAGCGGAGTCCGGATTTCGGTGTTGCTTAGCGGTCGCGGTTGAAGGTGCGGCCGGCGCGGGGCTTGCCGCCGGTGCCTTCGCTGCGCCCGCCGCCGAAGCCGCCGGCGCCGTGATGGTTGGAACTGCGCTTGGCCACGTGGGGGAACTCGGTGCGGTGTTCCGGGTGACGCGGGGCGCTGGTGGCGTCGCGACGGACGTCGCCGGCCCACGGGCTGGCCGGACGGCCTTCGCCGGCTTCGCGACGCGGTTCGCGGTCGAAACGCCCGGCGCCGCTGAACGGGCGCTTGACGTCGCCGGAGCGCGGGCCGTTGCCGTAGCCGCGGCCGCCATCGCGACGGGGGCCGCCGGGGCGACGGTCGTCGGCCGGCATGGTGCTGCGCGGCTCGAGGCCCGGCAGGGTATGCACGGCCAGCGGCTGGCTGGTGTAGCGTTCGATGGCGCGCAGCAGGCGCACGTCGCGGCGCTCGGCCAGGCTGATGGCGATGCCGCTGGAACCGCCGCGGCCGGTGCGGCCGATGCGGTGCACGTAGTCGGCGGCAACCTTGGGCAGGTCGTAGTTGATGACGTGGCTGATGGTGCGCACGTCGATGCCGCGGGCGGCGACGTCGGTGGCGATCAGCACGCGCAGGTGGCCACGACGCAGTTGGTCGAGGGTGCGGGTACGCATGCGCTGGTTCATGTCGCCGTGGAGGGCGGCAACCGAGTGGCCTTGCGATTCGAGGTTGAGCGTCAGGGCGTCGGCGTCGCGCTTGGTGGCGGTGAACACGATGGCCTGTTCGACGCCCACGTCGCGCAGGATGCCGTCGAGGAGGCGGTTTTTATGGCCGATGTCGTCGGCCACCAGCAGGCGCTGCTCGATGTTCTCGTGGCGGCTTTCGGCCGAGTTGATCTCGATGCGCTCCGGGTCTTTCAGCATGCATTGCATCATGCG
>ERZ650306.69-NODE-69-length-50411-cov-7.403030_pt1 | contig 50411 bp, 43 predicted proteins | sample MGYA00376242_ERZ650306 | MGnify/ENA primary metagenome ERZ650306 (study PRJEB26733, sample SAMN07839244) | wastewater metagenome | biome: urban; feature: wastewater treatment plant; material: waste water | place: USA: North Carolina | collected 2016-03-31 ... | reverse complement strand
ACGAGATCATCAAGTGTGACTGGAGTTCAGACGTGTGCTCTTCCGATCTTGGCTCACGAGTCAAAACCCTATCGGGCAGGGGGAATGTGCTCCAACTCGATATGTCGGTGGCCGTGGTTCGAGGTGATCCGGTCATGCGCTCGGGTCGCCGGACCCTTCGTGACCCTCGCTCCTGCGTCACTTCGGCCTCAGGGATCAAGAAGGTTGGCCGCTTCGGCCTCAGATCAAGAAGGTTGGCCGCTTCTTCCTCAGATCAAGAAGGTTGGCCGCTTCGGCCTCAGGGATCAAGATCGTCGGGTGCTTCGGCCTCAGGGATCACAATCGACGGGCGCTTCGGTCTCAGGGATCAAGATGTTTGGGCGGGCCTCGGGATTTTCAGTGGGCGGAGATGGTGGCGAGTTCGGCCTTGGCAAGGGGGGCGGTGACGCGGGCGCGGTGCAGGGCGGCGAATCCGCCGACCAGAAATGTGGCGCCGGCGATGCCGCGGGCCTGCAGGTGCCAGGCGAGCCATTCGGCGTCGTGGCCATCGTCGCTGATCAGGACCCAGCGGGCATCGGGTGCGGCCACGCGCAGCGATTCGCGGGTGCCGGGGGTGAGTCTGGTGAGGACGTCGGCGGCGTCGATGGCAAGCGCGCCGGGTAGCACACCCTGCGCATCGCGCTGGTGCTGGCTGCGCATGTCGACGGCGATCACGCCGGCGGAGGTGAGGGCCGCATACTCGGAGACGAGGACGGAGATGCGCAGATCGGACGTTGTGGAAACACGAACGGTGGAGAGGACCGCAGTCATGGCAGGAATCCTTGGAATGATCGAAAGAGGTGGGAGGGTCGCCGAAGAGGGGCAGCCGCAGATGCGGACTCAGCCCCGACAACACTCCTGACAGCTCTTGATCATGTCGAGCAGTCTGCCAGATCCGGCAAACGACGTCCACCCTCGTCATTCGATCGGCCCACCGTGACGTTAACCACTTTGGCGTCAACCAGCAGCGACGTAAAAGGTCAGCGGCGGGCGCGGGGGTCCTTGCGGGAACGTTCGTGGACGCGACGCAAGCCGTCGAGGGTGAGATAGGGGTGGTGGTCGGTGAACGCGGCGCATTCCTCGTAGATCAGCGGTGCCAGCGAGCCGGTGGCCACCACGGTGAGGTCGTCGGAATCGAAGCCGGGGACAGTGTCGCAGATCCGCTCGACGAGGCCGTCGATCTGGCCCGCGAAACCGTAGATAATGCCCGATTGCAGCGCCTCGACGGTGTTCTTGCCGAGCACCCCGCGCGGCGGCATCAGCTCCACCCGGCGCACGGTCACCGTGTGCTCGCTGAGGGCGTCGACACCCAGGTTGATGCCGGGGGCGATGGCACCGCCGAGGAACTCACCCTTGACCGAGACCGCGTCGACGACCGTGGCCGTGCCACAAGCGACGACGATGCATGGTCCGCCGTAGTTGGCATATGCGGCAAGACAATTGGCGACGCGGTCGGTGCCGACCTCCTTCGGGTTGTCCACCAGCAGCGGGACACCGGTGCGCACGCCGGGTTCGAGCAGCAGGTGATGGGCCGACGGGTAATACTTCGGCAGCATGTCGCGCATCAGCACCTTGCACGCCAATCGGTTGACGCCGTTGATGCGCATCGCGTCCGAGCCGCAGATGCCTTCGCGGCAGGAGCGACGGAAGGACAGGGTGTCATCCACCGCCTTCAACTTGACCAGGGCGTCCAGCAGCTTGACATCGGTGGCGTCAACTTCGACTTCGATGTCCTGCATGTAGGGCTTGGCGTCCTTGTCCGGGTTGTAGCGGTAAAGGGAGAAACGCATTTTTTCCATGATGTCGGCGGCTCCTTAGTACACGCGCTTTTGCGGGGCGATGTAATCCACCGTCAGCGGCTGATTGTGCACCGGCTTGTAGCTGAGCTTGAAGTCTTCGCGCGAGTACAGCGTGTGCTTCATCCAGGTCTCGTCGTTGCGATCAGGGAAATCATCGCGGGCGTGGGCGCCACGGGATTCCTTGCGCGCTTCGGCGGAGATCAGGGTGGCCAGGGCCACTTCGATCAGGTTGTCCATTTCCAGCGCTTCGATGCGGGCGGTGTTCCAGACCTGGGATTTGTCCTTGATCTGGGTGCGCTTGACGCGCTCGGCCACTTCCTTGATCTGCTTGACGCCTTCTTCCAGCACTTCCTGGGTGCGGAACACGCCAGCGTGACGCTGCACCACTTGCTGCATGGCGGTGCGCACATCGGCCACTTCTTCGCCATTGGTCTGGTTTTCCAGACGGGCAATGCGCGACAGCGAGTAGTCAGCGGCGTTTTCCGGCAGCGGCTTGTGGGTCGGGCGCTCGCTGCGGATGAATTCGATCATGCTTTCGCCGGCAGACTTGCCGAACACGACCAGATCCAGCAGCGAGTTGGTGCCCAGGCGGTTGGCGCCGTGCACCGAGGCGCAGGCGCATTCGCCAGCGGCGTAGAAGCCGTTGACGCGGTCTTCCGGGTTGTCGCCCTTCGGCGCGACCACTTCGCCCTTGTAGTTGGTCGGAATGCCGCCCATCTGGTAATGGCAGGTCGGCACCACCGGGATCGGCTCTTTGATCGGATCCACGCCAGCGAATTTGATGGCGATCTCGCGGATGCCAGGCAGACGCTGGTTGATGATTTCCGGGCCGAGGTGATCCAGCTTGAGCAGCACGTGGTCTTTGTTCTTGCCACAGCCACGGCCTTCGTAGATTTCCACGGCCATGGCGCGGGACACCACGTCACGCGAAGCCAGATCCTTGGCGTTCGGCGCGTAGCGCTCCATGAAGCGCTCGCCATTGCAGTTGAGCAGAATGCCGCCTTCGCCGCGCACGCCTTCGGTGATCAGCACGCCCGCGCCGGCCACGCCGGTCGGGTGGAATTGCCAGAATTCCATGTCTTCCAGCGGAATGCCGGCGCGAATGGTCATGCCCAGGCCGTCACCGGTGTTGATGAAGGCGTTGGTCGATGCGGAGAAAATACGGCCAGCGCCGCCAGTGGCGAACAGCACCGCCTTGGCGTGCAGCACCGAGATTTCGCCGGTTTCCATTTCCAGCGCGGTCACGCCCACCACGTCGCCGTCGGCGTCGCGGATCAGGTCCAGCGCCATCCATTCGACAAAGAACTGGGTGTTGGCGCGCACATTGCGCTGGTACAGCGTGTGCAGCATGGCGTGGCCAGTGCGGTCAGCCACGGCGCAGGCGCGCTGCACCGGGGTCTTGCCGAAGTTGGCCATGTGGCCGCCGAACGGACGCTGGTAAATCTTGCCGTTTTCCAGACGGTCAAACGGCATGCCGAAGTGCTCGAGCTCGATCACGGCTTCAGGCGCCTTGCGGCACATGAATTCGATGGCGTCTTGGTCGCCGAGCCAGTCGGAACCCTTGACGGTGTCGTACATGTGCCAGTCCCAACGGTCTTCCTGCACATTGCCCAACGATGCAGAAATACCCCCCTGGGCCGCCACGGTGTGGGAGCGGGTCGGGAACACTTTGGAGAGAACAGCGGTCTTCAGACCCGCTTCAGACAGCTGCAGCGCCGCGCGCAGGCCGGCGCCGCCGCCACCCACGATCACTGCGTCAAAACGACGAACTGGGACGCTCATTACATACCCCACACGACTTTAACCGAATAAACAGAACAGCCCACCAGCCAAACAATGGTGAACACATGGAGTGTCAAACGCAGACCTACGGGCTTGATGTAATCCATCCACAGGTCACGCACCCCAACCCACGCATGGAGCAGCAGGGCAAGAATAGTGACTTGGGTCAGAACACGCACAGCGGTGCAGGAAAAGAAATCCTTCCAACCAGCGTAGTCGTGCGGAATAGCGAGCAGAGCCACAATCAGTGCCACGCTATACACCAACATAATGACGGCGGTTGCACGCTGCATAATCCAGTCACGCAAACCATAATGTGCGCCTACCACCTTACGTCTTACCACAGGACACCTCCGATAACGAGCGTAAGCACAATGCCAGCAACCAGTGCGGCTTTGGCAGTTGCACGGGCGGTTTCAAGCTCTAGGCCTTGGTGAATATCCAAGAGCAAAAAGCGCACACCGGCACACAAGTGGTGCATAAATGCCCACAACAACCCCAACAAAACAAGCTTCACCAACGGAAACGCAACAACAGCCCGATAGGTTTCAAATTGGGCTTCAGAGCTGAGTGAACCAGCCAGTAACCAGAGGATGAGGGGAAGGGAAAAGAACAGGGCGACACCCGAGATTCGGTGCAAAATCGAGACGATGCCGGGAATCGGCAGTCTGATTTTTCCGATATCAAGGTGTTTAGGTCGTTTCTTCTGCATAGCGTTTCCTTGATGAAACAAGACACCTGACGGTTAAAATTCTCCGAGAGCGTAGCTCCCGAACCGGAGTTATTGCCGCATTTGCGCCCAAAGCACCGATGCGACTTGGTTGGCGGTAGGACAGGGTTGCCTGCCTTATTACGCAAAACGGGCTTACGCCCGCCATACGCCCCACCGAAATGCCCACGGGTTACGGGGACATATCCTGCTTTAACCACTGCCAAACGATGACTTAGCGGCGGCCAAACTGACTGATTTTACCAAAAAATCACACTGACTGACACGCACAGCCACCGGTTAATCGCAATACGACCAACGTTCACACCGCGCCAAGCGCAATCGCCACTCGACAACCTCTCCAGAACGCGCCAAAGCCACCCGCTGCGTCAGCAACAGCGGCGTACCCTGCGGCACTGTTAGCAACGCACCGGCCTCTCTATCTGCCAACACTGCACGCACCTGACGCGCCCCCAAGACCACCCGCACACCTTCTCGCCGCGCAAGCAAGGCATACAGACTATTGTCGTACTGACGTAATCGGCGTGCATCAATCGCCTCAAACCGGTCAGCCGAGACATAGGCATCATCTAATGCGATGACCGCCCCGCCCAGCCGCCACACCTGCCGGATACGGTAAACAGACGCAGCACGCCGCACACCCAGTCTTTCGGCGACTTCTTCACTAGCATGGTCACGCACACAAGCCAGCAGGTCGGCACGGGGAAATTCTGCACACGCAGCGGACTGTCCTGGCTGCACCACCCCGCCCTCGCCCCACTCGCCCACCACGGCGGCCACAAACGTACCCTTGCCTTGTTGGCGATACAGCAACCCTTGGGAGACCAAGCTTGCCAGTGCTTTTCTGACCGTTCCTTGGCTGACACGCAGCGAAGCGGCCAAAGCCCATTCACTCGGAAGCGCATCGTGAGACATCCACTCGCCAGCGGCGATTCTGTCGGCAAGCTGGTGGCTAATTTGCTCGTAAAGCGGATTAAAATTCGGTTTGACCGAGGTCATGGCGGGTTTTTAACACCTTTCATTTTTGCTGTCTATGTAGGTCTTATATAAGACATAAAACATACTACACCCCCCTTTGCTGGGCTGACACCCCCCGCAACATTGATGTTACACTCGGCGGAATAGGGGGAGATTCCGTTGTTGTAAAAAGCATCCGTTTTGCCCTACATTACCCCTTTCCTATGCCCTGCATAGCCTCCCATCCTTTACTTGGAGAATTCATTGATGAAAGCCCCCGTTCGTGTCGCTATTACCGGTGCAGCAGGTCAAATTGGCTACGCACTGCTGTTTCGCATCGCCTCTGGCGAAATGCTGGGCAAAGACCAGCCAGTGATTCTGCAATTGCTGGACTTGCCCCAAGCACAGAACGCCGTAAAGGGCGTGATGATGGAATTGGAAGACTGCGCATTCCCATTGCTGGCCGGCATGGTTGCAAGCGACGACCCTAACGTTGCGTTTAAAGATACTGATTACGCCATCTTGGTTGGCGCACGTCCGCGCAGCAAGGGCATGGAACGTAAAGACCTGCTCGAAGCCAACGGTGCTATCTTCACCGTTCAAGGCAAAGCACTGAACGACAACGCCTCCCGCAACGTTAAAGTGCTGGTCGTCGGCAACCCTGCCAACACCAACGCTTACATCGCCATGAAGTCCGCACCTGATTTGCCTGCGAAGAACTTCACTGCCATGCTGCGCCTTGACCACAACCGTGCTTTGTCCCAACTGGCAGCTAAAACCGGCAAAGACGTGGCAGCGATTGAAAAAATGGCCGTCTGGGGCAACCACAGCCCAACCATGTACGCTGACTACCGCTTTGCCACCATCGGCGGCGAAAGCGTCAAGAGCATGATTAACGACGAAGCATGGAATCGCGACGTGTTCTTGCCGACCGTAGGCAAGCGTGGCGCAGCCATTATCGAAGCGCGTGGCCTGTCCTCCGCTGCTTCCGCCGCTAACGCAGCGATTGACCACATGCGCGACTGGGCCTTGGGCACCAACGGCAAGTGGGTCACCATGGGCGTGCCTTCCAATGGCGAATACGACATTCCTGCTGGCGTGATGTTTGGCTACCCTGTCACCTGCGCAAACGGCGAATACACCTTGGTTGAAGGCTTGTCCATCGACGAATTCAGCCGCGAACGCATCAACGTCACCCTGAACGAACTCGAAGAAGAGCGTGCAGGCGTAGCGCACTTGCTGGGCTAATCCCCCTGCATAATTCGGCATAGCGCGGCAACGTACTGTGCCAGTCACACAAAAAACGTACAGTCTGCAAAGGTTGTGCGTTTTTTTGTATCTCACCACGATATAAGAACCTGTTTATGAGCTGCGAGACTCGGGTAATCCTGCGTTGAAATTTGCAAGAAAATGCTCATTGACCGCGTGTCAACTCCGCTTCTTTTACAAATTTCCCCTTTGGCTGACCCGTCGTTCGCTAGATCGCAAACAGGTTCTAAAACAAAGGAGCGCAATCATGGCAGACCTCATTCTATTCTCCATTCTGGCTCCTGCAGCCTTTGGGGGTGCGCCTGCCACGGAGAGCCCCGCCTTTAACGCCCCCTTGGCCAGCCGCCTTGTCACTTGCTCGCAGCTTGTCCCCCCAGCGCAAGCAGGTGCATTTCTCAAGGCTGCCGTCACCGCTAGCAATGCCCAATTTGTAGAAGAAGCCCTCCCTGCAGCGCAAGCAGCGTGGCAAAACGCCAAGCTACGCGCCCTCAACAATCCTGCCGCCCAAGCCGCCCTTGCCCAATCCCGCGAGCAAACCAGACAAGGCTGCATACTGCCTCCACCGTAGATGTCCGCTGCAAATCCCTGCGGCTTTAGCCCCTCATTCCCCTAAAAAACGGGGTAGAATCCAAGACATGAAACGGTCTCTCATCCTATTACTTGCTTGGCCTCTCTTTGCGGGGGCAGTAGGTGCTTTTCACAGCTTGCCTGACCTTGAACGTCAGGCACAGCAGTTTGCCGAAGCCAGTCAGGCAGGCACAGGCGCAACGTTTAGCTATGGACAAATTGACCGTAAGCTCCAGCTTAAAAGCTGCCCGCAAACGCCCATCCCAAGCTGGATGGCGAATAAAATGCAGGGCAATACGGCGGTAGATTTAGCCTGCCCTACACTGGGCTGGCGTGCACGCGTCCCCGTCAAAGTCAGCTACGAAACCAGAGTCGTAGTACTCCGCCGCCCCGTGATGGCAGGCACAACGCTGACAGCAGACGATGTCACCCTCGCCCCGATGCAAGCCGGCACGCTGGGCTCGTTCCTCCAAAACACCGCCGATGTGATAGGCAAAACCGTACACCAAGGGCTGCCTGCCGGTATGCCCCTACGCCGTACCCAAGTCGCCTTCCCGCTCTTGGTTAAGTCAGGGCAAAAGGTGCAAATCATTGCCAGCGATGGCAGCTTTCAAGTCAGCTCAGAAGCCACTGCCACCCGCAGTGCGGCAGAAGGCGATGTCCTGCCGGTACGCCTGCCCAATGGGCGGGTAGTCTCTGGCGTGGTCAATACCACTGGCGATGTCATTGTGCGATTTTGAGAACACGAACGATTGGCAACACACGTCAAGTTTTCTTAAGATTGACCGATAGCCATAACGACCGTGAATTTTCCGAAACCGGATGCGATAATGAAGATAGACGCAACAGGTAAGCCCTTAGCCAGTGCCTCTGTATCGAGCAAAAGCCGAGTGGTTAGCAAAAAATCTGGCAGCGACATCAGCAGCACCTCGGTGGTCAGCGTAGATATTGGCTCTTTAGCCAGTCAAATGATTGCCATTGAGCAAGACATCCGCACCCAACCTACCTTTGATGCCGAAAAAGTTGCCGCTATTAAAGCTGCTATCGCCAATGGTGAGTTTCAAATCAACCCCGAAGCCATTGCCGATAGCCTAATCGAATCCAGCCGAGAACTCCTACTGCTAGGTAAACGCTAACTGATTGGATAAATACCATGAGTGATAGACAGCAAGAACTAGCCACCCTCATCGCCGCCGAGCACGCCGGCTACGCACGCCTACTTGAGACGCTACAAACCGAACAATCCTACCTTATCAGCGGTGATGCCCGCCGCCTAGAAACCCTCGCCCAAGAAAAAGCCGCCGAACTCGAAGAACTCGATATTTTGGCGCACCAACGCGGCGACCACATGCGCGTGCTGGGTCTGAGTTCTATTGAGGACTGGAAAAAATGGCTTATTAACACGCCAGCGTTACTATCGGCATGGCAACACGTCGAAATTCTCGCCCAACGCGCCTCGCTCGCCAATGACATTAACGGCCAGTTGATTGTGAACCGCCTAGATGCCACCAACGAGGCACTCGAAGTCTTATTTACCAGCGACCAAAGCACCTTTGCCTACCGTCGTGATGGCGGCGCACGCTCGGTGGTGTCGGGTGGACGGAATCTCGGCTCGGCATAAATCCCTCGCATTTGCGGCAGCGTAACCTCTCGCCGCCCCACCCTGCCCCGCTTGTCGGGGCATTGCTATCTGAGCGCGGAGCACCCACTTCTTTCTGCAGCCTTTCCCCGTCATTTGCCGCCCCTTTGTGGTATTGTCCCCCTTCACTGTTGTCGCTGGAAATTCTGATGACTCTCATTTCGATTATTGTTGCCCTAGCCCTTGAGCAAATTTACCCGCTAGGCAACCGTAACCGCGTGTTCTTGCTGTTTACTCGCTACGCCAACTACCTTGAACGAAACCTCAATGCCGGACAGCACCGCCACGGACTGCTGGCATGGCTCGTGGCTGTCATTCCGCCGCTGGCCGTGGTGTATGGTGTGTTCTTCGCGCTGCACACCCTCTCGCCCTTGCTGGCATTGGGCTGGAACGTACTGGTGCTATATCTCACCATGGGGTTTCGCCACTTTAGTAGCGCACTAACCCAAATCACCGAAGCCCTCGCCGAGCACCGACTCACCGATGCCCGCCAAGCTTTGGGCGCATGGTCTGGCCAAGCCACTTCCGAGCTTGAAACCAACGAAATCTCCCGACTCACCATTGAGCAAGGCATCATCGACAGCTATCGCCATGTGTTTGGCACCATGTTTTGGTTTGCCGTCTTGCCAGGGCCAACAGGGGCGGTGCTATATCGCCTCACCACCATGCTGGCGCAAAAATGGGGCAGCCGCGAATCTACATTTGATGACTTTTTTGGCCGGTTTTCTGCCCAAGCCTATGCCCTGCTCGATTGGCTGCCGATTCGCCTAACCGCAGCCAGCTTTGCCGTGATGGGCGACTTTGAAGATGCGGTCTATTGCTGGCGTGCCCAAGCCCAAGCATGGGGAAACTACGCTTACGGTATTTTGCTGGCCAGTGCGGCGGGGGCGGTCGGGGTCAAACTAGGCGACCCCTTGCGGCAAGATTACACCGTCAAATTCCGCCCAGAACTGGGTGTGGGTGACGAGGCTGACCCGCATTTTCTAAAGCGTGCCACAGGGCTAGTATGGCGCACGGTCATGCTCTGGATTGCCGTCATTGCCCTTGGCTCCCTCAGCTTATGGGCAGGGGGCTACTAGCCAACCCGTGTTGCACAGGCGGCTCTTGCCCTATCACGCCCCCACAATAGGCATGATGGGCTTGCTAGCCCCCGCCAATCTTCCGAACCCAGCCGGCCTTGCTGGGATTTTTTCACCTGCACCTGACTACCCGCTTTTTGCGTGGTTCAGGCTGCGCTTGATTGGTCTAAGCCATTGATTGAAGAAGGATTCCCTATGACGTTTTCCGAGCTAGGCTTATCGCCTGAAGTGTTGCAGGCGGTTAATGCGCTTGGTTACACGTCACCCACGCCGATTCAGGCCAAGGCCATCCCCATTATTCTGGCTGGGGATGACGTGCTTGCCGCCGCGCAAACCGGCACGGGCAAAACCGCTGCCTTTACCCTTCCCCTGCTGACGCGACTGCGTGCCCATGCCAACACCAGCATGTCACCGGCTATGCACCCGGTTCGCGCCCTGATTTTGACCCCCACCCGCGAACTCGCCGACCAAGTAGCAGAAAGCGTCACCCAGTACGGCAAACAAGTCGCCTTGCGCTCCGCTGTCGTGTTTGGCGGCGTATCGATGGCCGCGCAAAAAGAAATTTTGCGCCACGGTGTTGAAATCGTTGTCGCAACGCCTGGACGGCTGCTAGATCATATCGAACAAAAAAATATTGCCCTCAATCGGGTCGAAATGCTGATTTTGGATGAAGCCGACCGGATGCTGGATATGGGCTTTATCCTCGACATCCGCCGCATCATGGGGATGCTGCCCAAAAATCGTCAAACGCTGCTGTTCTCTGCCACCTTTGCGCCGGAAATCAAAAAGCTCTCCAACGACTTTATGCACGCCCCTAAGCTGGTCGAAGTCGCACGCCAAAATGCAACCAGCGAAACCATTGAGCAGTGGGTGTTTGCGATTGATGCGCAACGCAAACGTGCCTTGCTGGTTCACCTGCTCAAAACCCGGGATATGACGCAGGTCATCGTCTTTTGCCGCACCAAGCAAAGCACAGAAAACCTTGCTCGTGAGCTTAAACGCGAAGGCATCTCTGCCGATGCTATTCACGGCGACCGCGCCCAAAGCCAACGACTCGAAACCCTTGCGGCGTTTAAAGAGGGCAACATCCGCGTCTTGGTCGCCACCGACGTAGCGGCACGCGGCCTTGATGTAGAAGACCTGCCCTTTGTCGTCAACTTTGAAATGCCCAACGCCCCTGAGGACTACGTTCACCGCATTGGCCGTACGGGCCGCGCGGGGAGCAAAGGTGTCGCCATTTCCTTTATGAGCGAGGAAGAGCAAAAGCAGCGCGAGGCCATTGAAGAGCTGACCAAGCAATCTCTGCCCCCGCAAATCGAGCCGCGCTTTTGGCCAAGCTGGATACCCCGCCCCGCCCCTGCCGCCCTTGAGGCAGCCACGCCCTCCCCCCGCAACACCACGGCAGCGACACCCCCTGTAGCAACGGCACCCGTGGCCGCCGCCCGTGAGGCTGTCTCGCCGCCTACCCCAGCGCGTCCTACGGCAACGGCACGCGCCTTGGCCGCATCCACCAACCCGCACTTGCTTTCTGCCCTTAATGGCCGCTTGGCGAATTTCGGTCGTACCCCCCGCGAAGTACCCGCACTGTTACTCCCCCCCCGCTACCGCTAACAGCGAGGGCTGTGCCCCCCCAAGCAAAAGCCCCACCGCACCTGCAAAACAGGGGGTGGGGCTTTTGCTTGGGGTAAAAAACGGTAGTTACAGCAAAATAGGGGTGCAGTGCAATGTAGGGGCAGCCTGCTCCGCAATCGCCAACAAGCGGTCGATATTGGGATGCGCACCAAGCCGTTGCCGCGCATCGGCGGTATGCTCAGCGTAGAAAGCCAAGCCCTGACGTGCGGCCTCGGCGTTGATTTCACCAAAGGTCAGCCACAGCGCGTGGTAAACCGCCACCGACCCCGCTTGACCAGGGCGTTTTTCCAAGGTCGTGGTACTGCCATCCGGCGCAGTCAACACCACGCCCGCCAAATGGGCAATATCAGGCAGGGTGGCAAGAATGTCGTTAAACGAAGGGGACGGTGCAGTCATGGTCAATTCCTTTGGGCAATAGAGAAGGGAAACAGGCGGCGTATGCTGGCGGAGCACGCACAAAATTGCAATCCACCCCCTCGCAATGCGCCCGCCAAGCACAGCAGCGTTAGAACGTGTTCAAAGTCTGCGAGACTCGGGTGATCCTGCGTTGAAATCCACAAAAATAGGCGGGTGGATTCAAGTCAAACGCCGCTTTTTTTGCGAATTTCGCCTTGGCTGACCCTTCGTTCGCGAGACGTTGAACGCGTTCTTGGAAAAACTTGCGTAGAATGAAATGGCATGTTCACTGAAATAATCTGGGAGAAAACAGGATGATGACTTACACAAAAACCCTTGCACTGGCACTGGTCACCACATTGGCTGTTACAGGCTGCGCCAACCAAGGCGGTGCGGGTGGTGGCATGATGGACGGCATGACCGGTACGCAAAAAGGCGGGCTGATCGGCGCGTTGGGCGGTGCGGCAGCAGGGGCATTGATTGGCAATAAACACCGTGGTCGGGGTGCGTTGATTGGTGCGGTGGGTGGTGGGCTGGCCGGTGCCGCCATCGGCAACTACATGGAACGCCAAAAGCGCGAACTGGACATGAATTTGTCGCAAGAAGTGCAAGCGGGCAATGTATTTGTTGAGCAGTTCCCTGACAAATCCATCAAGGTCATCATGACCGCTGCGACCTCGTTTGACAGCGGCAGCTACACCATCAAGTCCGGCTTTTACCCCACCATGAACAAGATTGCCAATATCTTGGTCAAGTACCCCAAAACCGCGCTGACTGTCACCGGCCACACCGACAGCAAGGGCAGCCATGCAACCAACCAAGTATTGTCCGAGAACCGCGCACGCTCGGTTTCGACCTATTTGTTTGACAAGGGCGTGGTCGGCGACCGCCTCGCCGCCGAAGGGCGCGGCCAAGTTGAACCGCGTGCCACCAACGCCACCGAGCAAGGTCGCGCCCAAAACCGCCGCGTTGAAATTTACATTTCGCCGATTGCGGAATAATCAGCGGGTCTAGACCAGACCCACACCCCTTGGCTTTGCCGCACCCTCTCGCGGCAAAGCCATTTTTTTAGCAGATTTTTCGGTAACGAACGAAGGCAAAGCAGACCATGCACACCCTCGCCCTGATGCAGCCCTATTTCTTGCCCTATCTAGGGTATTGGCAACTGCTGGCCGCAGCAGACCAGTTTGTGCTCTACGACGAGGTCAACTACATCAAAGGCGGCTGGATAAACCGCAATCGGATACTGATTAACGGCCAGCCGAGCTGGCTGACCGTGCCACTGGCGCACGCCTCACCCTACCAAGCCATTCACGCCCTGCAACTTGACCCTTCGCCACGCTGGCGGGACAAGCTGCTCAAAACCCTCCAGCTCACCTACGGCCAATCGCCGCACTTTGACACCGTATTTCCGCTACTGGAGCACATCGTCCGCTACCCCACCCACTCGCTAGCAGATTTTTTGGCGCACCAACTCCAGCAACTCGCCACAGCCATGGGCATCCAGACCCCGCAACTGAGAAGCAGCCAAGCCTATCTCCCTCGCCAGCCAGAACAGTCCGCCCAAGCCCGTGTGATTGACCTCTGCCAACAAGCCCACGCCACCCACTATCTCAACCTGATGGGGGGGCAAACCCTGTATTCCGGCGCAGATTTCCACGCGGCAGGGCTGGCACTGCGCTTTATTGACCTGCAGCCCCTGCCTTATCCGCAAAAAGCCGCGTCTTTTGTCTCTCACCTGTCGATTGTGGATAGCTTGATGGCGGTCGGCTTCAGCGGCATTCAGCCTTATTTGGCGGCCTACACTCTGCATCCTGCCGCCATTCACCCTACGGAGCATTCCGCATGATGCCTGCTGCCATTGGCGGCTATTTTGGCTTGGTGTGCCCGCCTCAGCCCCAGCCTTTTCGCCCCACTGCCCACCGCTTCCAGTCTGCCCGCGCGGCCTTCCATGCCCTGTTACAAGCCGGTCAACCTCGCCGTGTGTGGATGCCGAGCTATACCTGCGAGGCCCTGTTTACGCCCCTCGCCGCCTTAAACATCGAGGCCGTGGTGTATGAATTAACGGCAGCGTTTGCCGTCCCCGATACAGTGAAGTTAGCGGCAGACGACTGGCTGGTTTACGTCAATTATTTTGGGGTCTGCCACGCGCAAGAGCAGGCTTTGCTGCGCCGGTTCTCGCCGATGCAACTGGTGTTTGACCGCACACAGGCTTTGTTTGCCCCACCGCACGCCAGCCTTGCCGCGATTTACTCCCCGCGCAAATTTTTTGGCGTACCCGATGGCGGGCTACTCGACACCGCCCTGCCCCTCACCTTGCCAGATGCGGTCGATACCGGCTCCGTCGCCCGCTGTACCCATTTGCTGCGGCGGCGCGATGCTGGCGCAGAGGCGGGCTATGCCGACTTTCAGCGTGCCGAATCCAGCCTCGAAAACAGCCAGCCGCTGCGGATGTCGGCTCTGTCTGCCGCCCTACTCGACAGCCAAGACACCGACCTTGCCCGCCGCCAACGCACGGAAAACTTTGCCTGCTTGCACCGTGCCCTTGGTCAGGCCAATACCTTTCCACTGGACTTGGCCGCGATAGAAGGCGCGATGTGCTACCCCTTTCTCTCTGCCGACCCCACGTTGCGCCAACGACTCTTGGCCGCACGGATTTTTGTTCCGCGCTACTGGCCGGAGGTCGCCGAACGCGCCACCCCCAACAGCCCCGCCCAGCACTGGGTCGCCCAATGCCTACCCTTGCCGTGTGACCAACGGTATGGGGCAGCGGAGATGGCGCGGATAGTCAGCGTGGTGTTAGAAGCGGTTCACGGTCTAGCGAGCGAAGGGGCTGCCAAGACAAAATGAGCCGAAAAAACACCGTTCGAACTGAATCCATACACATTTTTTTGGCGCATTTAAACGCAGAATTGCCTGAGCATCGCAGATGTGTGGGCAGGGTTTTAGAATCCGTTCAAAGTCTCGCGAACGAAGGGTCAGCCAAGGCGAAATTTGCAAAAAAACGCCGTTGGACTTGAATCCACACGCATGTTTTTTGCAAATTTCAACGCAGGAGACCACCCGAGTCTCGCAGACTTTGAACAGCATCTTAGGGGAGCAGACCCGCCTTTTGGCGAGTAAATCCACTGAATGGGCAAATGCTGTGCGGCGAGTGAACATACGAAATGGGCACCACTCTACCCACCAGCCCCAGCCACCATAAGCACCGAAAACACTGGGCAAATCGGGTAAAATCAGCCCATCCCCACCGGCAAGGTACGGACGGCTTACCGCTGCAGCCTGCCTGGCGTGAACCTTCGCCGCCCGTACCGGTCATTTATAGACCCCTCTCCCTCATCAAGCCCCCTATGAACCTTGCACTCTTTGACCTCGACAACACCCTATTGGCTGGCGATTCTGACGTGGAATGGCCACGCTTTCTGATTGATCAAGGCGTGCTGGATGCGGACTTTTACAACCGCGAAAACGACCGGTTTTATGCCGACTACAAAGCTGGCACGCTGAATATTTTCGACTTTCTCGACTTTCAACTCGCCCCCTTGGCACGCCATAGCCGCGAACAGCTGGATGCGTGGCACAAGGCTTACCTTGCCGAGCGCATCACCCCGCTGATGACGGCAGAAGGTCGCCGCCGTGTGCAAGCCCACCAAGCCGCAGGCGATGTGGTGGGGGTGATTACCGCCACCAACCGCTTTATTACGGCACCGATTGTGGCGGCGTTTGGCATTGAACATCTGATTGCTACCGAGCCCGAAATGGATGCAGACGGCCACTACACCGGCAAACCCGCAGGGGTGCCGTGTTTTCAGGCGGGTAAAATTACGCGGCTGAATGACTGGCTGGCAGCGCGGGGCGAAACCCTCGCGAACTATCCGCAAAGCTGGTTTTATAGCGATTCACGCAATGATATTCCGCTGATGTCCCAAGTTACCCACCCTGTCGCTGTTGACCCTGACGAAGCCCTTCGCGCCCATGCCGAGGCGCAGGGCTGGCCGGTGCTTTCATTCCGCTAAGAAGCTGTTCAAAGAACCGGTTTACGCCCTGTGACACGCGGACTCGTCTCCCCGATGGATAACCTTTTCGCCCCGCCCATACCGATGTTTATGAGCGAGTGGGGCGGCCAGATTGAAAGCGACCCTATGCGCTCTACCCTTGTGCTGGCCAGTCACAACACTGGCAAACTCCGTGAATTTTCCGCCTTGCTCGGCCCCTTAGGCTTGACCATCGTGCCGCAATCCCAGCTCGGCGTACCCGAAGCCGAAGAGCCTTTTGGTACTTTTCTAGAAAATGCCCTCGCCAAAGCCCGCCACGCCAGCCGCCTCACGGGTTTGCCTGCCTTGGCAGATGATTCTGGGCTGTGTGTTGATGCCTTAGGCGGTATGCCCGGCATACACTCGGCACGGTTTGCGGGTGAGCCAAAATCCGATGCCCGTAACAACGCCAAGCTGCTGGATGAATTGGCCAAGCAACCCAACCGCCGTGGGCATTATTACTGTGTGTTGGTGCTGGTGCGCCACCCCGACGACCCCCAGCCGATTGTGGCGGATGGGCTGTGGCGCGGCGAAATTTTGACCGCCCCCAGCGGCGATGGTGGCTTTGGCTACGACCCCCTGTTTCGCGCCTTGGGGCAAACCGTCTCGGTAGCCGAGATGGATGCCCAGCTTAAAAACACCCTCAGCCATCGCGGCCAAGCTATGCAGGCTTTGGCGGCACGGCTGGCACAGATTAACGCGATCTAATTTCGCGGACATTCTGCTGGTGGGGGCTGCCCGCCCTTGCCTGTCCGGCAGATAACGACATCGCCCCCTTGGCTGCTTAAAACCCAGCCAAGGGGGCGATTTTTTGTTGCTATGCAGCATCGCTAGCCTTGTTACAAATCAATACTCATAACCTGCGTGCTTGCGTTATATTTGCCCGTTGGCGGTGTTAGAACAGACCCCACATAAAAATCCCCGCCATGCTGTCAGGGGCGCGTTTACCCACATTTAAAACACACCGGAAGAGAAAATTATGCGTTCTTATATCCAAGCAGCCACCCTTGCCGCACTGGCCACGATGAGCTTGCCCGCACTGGCGGATGCAACCATCTACGGCAAAATCAACTTGGCCGTTGAATCAACCGCCGCCAACGGCGCAACGACCGGCGCAAACCTGCCCACCACCACCCGCGTCACCAGCAACTTGTCTCACCTTGGCTTTAAAGGCGAAGAAGACTTGGGCAATGGCACCAAGGCCGTGTGGCAAGTCGAGCAAGACATCAACCCTGACGGCTGCACCAACTGCGGCTTTGCTAACCGTAACTCGTTTGTGGGACTAAAAGGCGACTGGGGGCGGGCGATTGTGGGTCGCTACGACATGTATTGGACTTCGCACATTGCAGGGATGGATAGCCGACTGATTAACGCCGGTCTTGCAGCGTCGATTTTGTCGCTGTTTGGCACGTATGGCGGCTATGTCACCCCGACCGGCAAAAGCACCACTGCATTGATGGGTGGCCGCGCGGTCAACGTACTGCGCTACGATTCCCCAAACTGGAATGGCTTGACCAGCAGCTTGACCTACTCCACCGCCGAACAAACCGGCACGGTAGGCAAGCCGACCTCTTGGCAGGTTGAGCTGGACTATAAAGAAGGCCCTATGGTGGCAAATTTTGCCTATCTCCACGCCAAAGACAGCAATGGCAGCCTGACCAATACCGGCGGTGTACCTTCGTTGGGCACCGACACCGACGCGATGAAACTGGTTGCCGCGTATCGCTTTTCGCAAGGCACACAAGTTGGCGTGGGGGCGGAATACCTCAATACCCAGTTCCGTGAGGGCGATGTGAAGCGTACGGCTTACGGGATTCACTTGGGGCAGTCACTGAGTTCTGCCATCTATATCGGGAGCACACTTGGTAAAGCCGCCCGTGTAAAGAGCAATATCGCGGGTAGTAATACGACCGACACCGACGCTAAATTCTTTACCTTGGTGGGGACGTATAGCCTGTCCAAACGCACGATGGCCTATGTTGAATATGCCCGCATCTATAATGCCGCCAATGCAGGCTACTACTTTGTTTCCACCGGCAGCCTAAATACCGGCGGCACCGTTGCGGGCAAGGGTGCAGACCCCCGCACCCTAATGGTCGGCATGAACCACACGTTCTAACTTCTATTCGACCGATGTACGGTCAATCTCTGATGTGCATCAAAGCCCCTCACCCGCGCACCCGCTAGGGTAAAGGGGCTTCCCTCGCAGGGCTTATTACCAATACTTCACAACAACAAGGAGAGTGGGTTGTTTCGCCACCCACACAAACAAACGCATGAATACCACAGCCAATCCTATCCCCCACGCCGCTGCCAATGCCTATAGCTACCCCTTACTGATTAAGCAATTGCTGCATACCGCACTGGTGCAAGCCCCCACCCAAGAAATCGTGTATGCCAGCTATAGCCGCTACACCTACACCGATTTTTATGCCCGCATCCAACGCCAAGCCAATATGCTGACAGCACTTGGGGTGGGCATGGGCGATACCGTTGCCGTGATGGACTGGGATAGCCACCGCTATCTCGAAGCCTATTTCGCCGTGCCGATGATGGGCAGCGTCCTGTTTAACGTCAACGTCCGCCTATCGCCAGACCAAATCCTCTATACCATCAACCATGCCCGCCCCAAGGTGCTGCTGGTCAACGCCGAATTCTTGTCGGTGGTCGAAGGCATTCGCGACCAAATGGAATCGGTCGAAACTGTCATTCTGCTGAACGATGGCGAAGCGCTCGACCCTGCTGCAGTCGGCTGCCAAGGCGAATACGAAGCCCTGCTGGCCGCCAGTGCTGACCACTACGACTTCCCTGATTTCGACGAAAACACCCGCGCCACCACCTTCTACACCACCGGCACCACAGGGCTGCCTAAAGGCGTGTTCTTTAGCCATCGTCAATTGGTGCTGCATTCCTTGTCCGTGATGGCCGGTTTGGGCACGGCAGCAGGGCATGGGCGTTTGCATAACGAAGACGTGTATATGCCGATTACCCCGATGTTCCACGTTCACGCGTGGGGCGTTCCGTATATCGCCACCATGATGGGGATTAAGCAAGTCTACCCAGGCCGCTATCTGCCCGAGGTGCTGCTGCGCTTGATTGAGAAAGAAAAAGTGACCTTATCGCAGTGCGTGCCGACGATTTTGCACATGTTGCTGTCGCACCCCGTGGGGCGTGATATGGATTTGTCCAAGCTCAAAATGGTGATTGGCGGCTCGGCACTGACCCAAGGGCTGGCCAAGCAAGCCTTGTCACGCGGGCTGGATGTGTTTGTCGGCTACGGCATGTCAGAAACCTGCCCGATTTTGACCATTGCACATCTGAATACCGAAGAGCTGAAAGGTGATTTAGATGCACAAATCCCGCTTCGGATTAAAACGGGTCAAGCGATTCCACTGGTAAATTTGCGGATTGTGGATGGCGATATGAGCGACTTGCCACACAACAACAAGCGTACTGGCGAAGTCGTGGTGCGTGCCCCTTGGCTCACCCAAGGCTATTTGCACAACCCAGAAGCCTCTGCCGAGCTGTGGGAAAGCGGCTACCTGCACACCAACGACATCGGGATGATGGACGAACGCGGCACGCTGCAAATCACCGACCGGCTCAAAGACGTGATTAAGACCGGTGGCGAGTGGATTTCTTCGCTAGAGCTGGAATCCATGCTAACCAGCCACCCTGCGGTCAACGAGTGTGCTGTAGTAGCCGTCCCCGACGAAAAATGGGGCGAGCGTCCCTTGGCACTGGTGGTGCTCAACCCCGAGGCCGGCGAAGTTACCGTTGAAATGCTGCGAGAGCACATGATGGGCTTTGTGGCTGAAGGCCATATCTCCCGCTGGGCCGTGCCCGAGCAAATCCGCTTTGTCGAAGCCCTGACCCGCACCAGTGTGGGCAAGCTGAACAAGCGGGCACTGCGTGAGCAATACACCAGCTAAGCCTCTCTGGTCAGCCTCTCGCCTACCTTGGCTGGGGGGTGTTGCCCACAGAAAAAAGGACACCGTGTGGTGTCCTTTTTTTGTGCCGACCTTAGCTTAAGGCTTAACCGCAGCTTTCACGGCATCGGTCTTTTTCTCAACCGAATCCAGCTTCTTTTCGACCTTAACCGCAGCAGTCGGCTTCACTTCTGGCTTAGCGGCCTCAACCTTGGCTTCGACTTTTTTCTCGGCCTTTTCGACGTGTTTGGTGGCTTCTTTTTTGACCGCAGGCGCAGGGTTGGCGGCTTGCACCGCAGCCGTCGCAGCGGCCTTGGTGGTTTCAACAGGCTTCACATCGGCAGCGAAACCCGCAGCAGCAGACAAACCAAACACACCCGCAACCAAGACGCTAACAAGCTTTTTCATGATGATTTTCCTTGTAAAAACAGTAGAGAGAAAGAGAAAGTGGATTTCGTTATCCATTCAACCTCGGCGACCTCGTTTGCTAGGTTTGCCTTGGTTGATGTGTTCAGAATACGCACTGCCCCATTTCCCGTCTGTGAGCCAACAGTATCAGGATGTAACAGCGTGTAAACCCGCACCCAACAAAAAAGGCCGAGGATGTCCTCGACCTTTTTTGTTGGGCCACCCGCTGCGGTATTAAGCGTTGTCGGGTACGTTCAGTGCGTTAATGCTAGAGCCGCCATCAACGTACATGATTTCGCCGGTAATGCCAGAAGCCAAATCAGACAGCAAAAACGCTGAAGCATTGCCGACTTCTTCAATCGTCACATTGCGGCGAATCGGCGCGTTGTCCGCCGCCATTTTAAGCAGCTTGCCAAAGCCCGAAATACCCGCAGCGGCGAGGGTCTTAATCGGCCCGGCCGAAATACCGTTGGCGCGAATACCTTCTGCGCCCAAGCTGACTGCCGCAAAGCGCACGCTGGACTCTAGACTAGCCTTGGCCAAACCCATTACGTTGTAGTGTGGAATCGCCCGCACAGCCCCCAAGTAAGACAGCGTCAGGCAAGAAGCCGCCCGACCCCGCATCATAGGGCGTGCCGCTTTGCACAGTGCCGGAAAGCTATACGAACTGATGTCGTGGGCGATGCGGAAAGATTCGCGGGAGAGCGCGTCCAGAAAGTCGCCTTCGAGCGATTCACGCGGGGCAAAGCCGATGGCGTGAACCAAGCCGTCTAGGCCGTCCCAGCGTTGGGCGAGGTCCACAAAAACTTGGTCAATTTCTTCGTCGCTCGCCACATCGCAGCGCAACACAATATCGCTACCAAACTCAGCGGCCATGCTGACCACGCGTTCTTTGAGCTTGTCGTTGACATAGGTAAATGCCAGCTCTGCCCCTTCGCGATGGCAGGCTTTAGCGATACCGTAAGCGATGGAACGATTGGACAGTAGCCCTGTAATCAGAATTTTTTTGCCTTGCAGAAAGCCCATTGTGTTCGCGTCCTAGTGGAATCTTGGAATGGGGCGATTATACCTAGACATGCCCCGCCGCCAAAACAGGTATTGTTCAGAATTGTGTTCATCACAGTAAAATGCCATCCATGAATGTTCTTTCTCTCTACCCCGTGAGGGCACTATGCCGCATCTGAGTATCACCAAGCTGCGCTTGGAAAACTATCGCTGCTTTAAGATGCTAGAAATCGACTTCCACCCCCAGCTCACAGTATTGATTGCAGCGAATGGCATTGGAAAAACCGCCATACTGGATGCGCTGGCTGTCGCCTTTGGTCCCTATGTAGGGGCATTTGATGAGGCAGTAGGCACACATTTTCACGCCAACGATATTCGCCTCTCCCGGGTAAGAGTGACGCAAAGCAACGAAATGGAATACGCCCCCAACGGGGTCACACTAGAGGCAACGGGCTTTATTCCTGAAAGCGAACCCACACTTGAGTTGAAAGAAGAGCGGGTAAATGCCGCTTGGAAACGCCGCTTGGCCAGTCCCACCAAAGCGAAAACCACCATCAAAGAAGCCGGTGTGCTGATTCGGTATGGCAAACGCCAACAAGAAGCCGTCCGCCAAGGGGAAGACGTGGTGTTGCCGTTGTTGGCGTACTACGGCACAGGGCGACTATGGCAACAAAAAAAACTTACCGAAGCCAAGCTACCACGCTCTTCACGCACCCTTGGCTACACCGATTGCCTAGACCCTGCCTCTAGCTACAAATCACTGACAGAGTGGTTTCGCTACTGGAGTCTTAACGCATTACAAGCCAAGCTAGCCGCCAGCGAAACCAGCACACTTTATACCCCAACAGAATTTGACCATTACATCCATTCGGTTGCTGATGCCGTCAATACTTGCCTTGCGCCGGCGGGGTGGGCGGAGCTGCATTATTCCTTTGCACAGGAAACCTTGGTGGCACGACATGCGCAATACGGCACCTTACCCGTAGAACTACTCAGTGATGGCATTCGCAATATGCTTTGCATGGTTGCTGATATAGCGTTCAGAGCCACCAAGCTGAATCCCCAATTGGGTGCAGCGGCGGCAAAAACCACGCCTGGGGTTGTGCTGATTGACGAGGTAGATATGCACCTTCACCCTGAATGGCAGCAATCTGTGCTGGGTAGCCTGACGCAAGCCTTTCCTCAGGTGCAATTTATTGTCACCACCCACAGCCCACAAATACTGAGCAGCGTAGACATGCGCAGCATTCGCGTTCTACACCACATAATTTCACCAGAAACAGCCCAACATGCCACGGTAGTCAGGCACGTTACACAGCAAACGCGGGGGGTATCCAGTGCAGATGTTTTGGCGCAGATAATGGGGATTGACCCCATCCCCAACGTGCCAGAAGCCAAGCAACTTCAAACGTATCACGCCCTTATTCAGCAAAACAGACACCACACCCCAGAAGGCTGTACGTGCCAAAGCCAGCTGATTGCGCATTTTGGCGAACGGCACCCTGCGTTGGAAGCGTGTGACCGCATGATTCGCTTACAGGCTATTAAACAGCAACACTCCCGCCCTAAAACGGAGAGCTAGGATGCAAAAACTCAAGCGGGGGGACTGCCCAACGGTATTGACCAAGCGGCAAAAAAGCGAGGCCAGAGGGCGTGCCGCTTGGCGTACGCTCTCCCTCGAAGAGAAGAAAGCGATTTGGGTCGCGCTAGAAGCCATGCAAGGCACGCGGTGTGCTTACTGCGAGACCGACACTACCGAGGGAAAGCGTCATATCGAGCATTTCCGCCCCCTCAGTCAGTACCCTAAGCAGATATTCAACTGGTCTAATTTATGCGCAAGAGCTGGCAACGGCGGCCACACAGCCCTACAGCACCGCCATTCGGCACATTCTGGGTGGACTTTAAAAGTCAAGCCCCCCCAGCAACTCACACCGCCGCCAACAAAGCCCGTGTATACGCCTGTTGCGGCTGGGCAAACAGGGTGGGAGCATCGCCAAATTCGACAATCTGCCCCGCTTTAAGCACCAGTACCTGATGCGCCACCGCCCGAATCACGGCAAGGTCGTGGCTAATAAACAGGTAGGCCACCCCGTAGCGCACTTGCAAATCCCGCAACAGGGTCAGCACCTGCTTCTGAATCGACACATCTAACGCCGAGGTCGGCTCGTCCAGCAGCAGCACGGTAGGGCGCAGCACCAAAGCCCGCGCAATGGCAATCCGCTGACGCTGGCCGCCAGAGAACGCATGGGGATACCGCCAACGCGCCTCGGCAGGCAGGCCCACTTCTTCCAGCGTGGCCACAATACGGGCATCGCGCTCGGCAGCAGACAGTTCAGGGAAATGCAGCGCCAAGCCCTCGCCCACAATCTGCGCCACCGTCATGCGTGGCGATAAGCTGGAAAACGGGTCTTGGAATACCACCTGCATTTTGCGGCGCAAGGTACGGAGTGCCGCGTGGCTCAGCCCTGTCAGCGCGTGTCCCGCCACCACCACCCGTCCTTGGGCGGGTATCAGCTGCAACAAGGCCAAGCCCAGCGTGGTCTTGCCCGAGCCCGACTCCCCCACAATACCGAGGGTTTCGCCTGCTGCCAGCTTCAGGTCGATGCTATCGAGCACCACGTTTTCTTGCCGCTTGCCAAACCAGCCTTGCCGCGCCGCAAACGCCACCCGCATCCCTGTCGCTTCCAGTACCGTGGGGCGGCTGGGGTCGGGATAGGCATTGAGCGGGGCGGGGTGGCTGGCCAGCAGGGTTTGGGTGTAAACGTGCTGTGGGGCGGCAAAGACCGTCTCGACCGTGCCCGTTTCGACAATCTGCCCGCTTTGCATCACCGCGACACGGTCGGCAAAACGGCGCACGAGGTTTAAATCGTGGGTAATCAGCAGCACGGCCATGCCGATTTCGCGCTGGAGGTCATCGAGCAAGTCGAGGATTTGCCCGCGCAAAGTGGCATCCAGCGCGGTGGTGGGCTCGTCCGCAATCAACAGCTTGGGACGGCAGGCCAAGGCCATCGCAATCATGGCGCGTTGCCGCTGCCCGCCAGAAAGCTGAAACGGATAGCGGTCGATCAACACCTCGGGCTGGGCTAAGCCGGTACGCGCCAGCAGGGCGATGGCTTCGGCACGGGCGGCTTTGCGGCCATAGCCCAGATGCAGGGTCAGCGTTTCGGTGATTTGGTTGCCGATGGTGTAAAGCGGGTTGAGCGCGGTCATCGGCTCTTGAAAAATCATGGCGATGTCGTGGCCACGGATAGCCCGCATCGCCGACAGCGGCAAGGCCAGCAAATCGCCTTGGCCGGCGAAGTGAATCCTGCCGTTCAGCGACACATCGGGATTCAGCCGCAAAATGCTGTGGGCGGTGACGCTTTTGCCGGAGCCGGACTCCCCGACCAGCGCGAGCTTCTCCCCAGGCTGCAGGCTCAGCGAAAGGTCACGCACGGCGGTATCCTCGCCAAAGCGGACGGTGAGATGTTCCACCGACAGCAGCGGCGGCACCACGGGGACAGCAGCGGGGAGAGAAACAGAGGTCATCCGGTTAGCCTTGGCGGGTATCTGCGGCTTCGCGCAGGGCTTCGCCGATAAAAATCAACAGCACCAGCGTGCCGACCAATACGCTAAACGTGGACAGCGAAATCCACCACGCATCGAGGTTGTCTTTGCCTTGCGACAGCAGCTCGCCCAAGCTAGGCGTGGAAGCCGGTACGCCCAGCCCCAAAAAATCCAAGCTGGTCAACGCCAAAATCGCCCCTGAAACGCGAAAGGGCAAAAAGGTAATCACCGGTGTCAGGCTATTGGGCAGCAAGTGCCGCCACATAATCGCCCCGTTGGATAAGCCCAGTGCCCGCGCGGCCAACACATACTCCATTTGCCGGTTGCGCAAAAACTCGGCGCGAACATAGTCCGATAGCCCAATCCAGCCAAACAGCGACAGCAAGACCAGCAGCAGCCACAAGCTGGGGGTGAAAATCGCGGCAAAGATAATCAGCAAATACAGCTCGGGCAGGCTGCCCCACAGCTCGGTAAACCGCTGAAAAATCAAATCGAACCGCCCACCAAAATACCCCTGCAAAGCCCCAGCCAGCACACCTATCACCGTCCCCAACGCCGTCAGGCCAAAGGCAAACAGCACCGACAGCCGAAAGCCGTAAATCAGCCGTGCCAACACGTCCCGCCCTCGGTCATCCGTGCCCAGCCAGTTGGCTGCACTGGGCGGCGCGGGGTTGGGCAGCGGGGCAAAGTAGTTCAGGCTGTCAAAACGATAGGGGTTGGGTGGGAACAGTGCCCAGTTGTCGCCCTCGGCCAGCTTGGCTTGAATAAACGGGTCGTGGTAATCGGTGGCGGTGACAAAATCGCCGCCAAACGTGGTTTCGGGGTAGTCATGCACCAGCGGGGTGTACCACGCCCCTTGGTAATACACCAGCAAGGGGCGGTCGTTGGATAACAGCTCCGCGCCCAGCGACAGCCCAAACAGCAGCACAAACAGCCAGAGACTCCACCAGCCTCGGCGGTTGGCACGAAAGCGATGCCAAGCCCGTACCGTGGGCGAGGCGCTGGCGGGGTTGGCCAGCGGCTTCATGATGTCGCCTCTGGGGAGGGGGACGCGGCGGGGTCGGCGGCAGCTTCGGTGGTAAACGCCACCACCCGATTGCGCCCAGTGGTTTTGGCGCGGTAGAGGGCGGTATCGGCTTCGTGCAGCAGACGTTGTGCCGACACCGCCGCGCCGTCGTCTTGGGGGCGGGGCACAAAGCTGCTAATGCCTATCGACACGGTGATGGGAATCAACGCGCCGTTGTCCAGCGGAATGGCCGGTTGGCGCACGGCTTCGCGGATACGCTCGGCCACCACAAAGGCTTGGGCGGCATCAGCTTGTTCCAGCAGCACCACAAATTCTTCGCCGCCATACCGCGCCAAGGTATCGGTCAGGCGCAGCATGTTTTTAATCCGCCCCGCCACGGCTTTAAGCACCACATCGCCAATAGGGTGTCCCCATGTATCGTTGATGTTTTTAAAGTGGTCGATGTCAATAAATAGGCAGGCGATATAGCCGCCATAGCGTTGGATGCGGTTCACTTCGTCGGCCAAGCGCAGGTCAAAATACCGGCGGTTATGGATACCGGTCAGGGGGTCGGTCAGGCCGATATATTTGAGCCGCTCGCTGTTGATGACGTTCTCGATGCACACCCCTGCAATCGCCGCCAGCCGCGCCAAAAATTCGGTGGACAGGTCAGCAGTAAAGCGCGTGGCATCCCGACTGCCCAAGGCCAGACAGCCAATCAGACCCGCATGGCGAGACAGGGGCAGCAAGGCCACGCTGGCCACCTCGGCCTCGCCAAACAGCGCGTGCAGGGGGTCTTCGGGCAGGGCGCGGAGCAGGGGGCTGGGCGGTGTCGTAAAACAAGGCAGCCACGTGGCCTCTTGCGTAGAAAAATGCAGCCCGTGCCACTGTTCGATGGGAACGGCGAGGGCGGTCAGCAGGGTTTGGGTGTCTTGGTGGGGGTCGAGCAAAAAGAGCGCGACATCTTCCAGCCCAAAGGCTTCGGGCAACGCCAGCAACAGGGTGTCGAGCAGGCTGGCAAAGTCGGCAACAGCAATCAAGCGCATTTCGATGGCTTGTAGCTTGGATAGCACCACTTCGTTATGGCGGGCGTTGTCGATGAGGGTTTCGAGTGCGGAGGACACAGGCAGCTCCAAAAAATCAGTGACCAACCGCGTCAAATTGCACGCGAGGGTCAACCCAGACGTAGCACAAATCGGACAGCAGCTTGGTCAGTAAGCCCAATAGGGTGAAAACATACAGCGACCCCATCACCACGGGGTAGTCGCGTTTTACCACGGATTCATAAGACAACAAGCCCAGCCCATCCAAAGAAAAAATGGTTTCAATCAGCAAGCTGCCGGTAAAGAACGCACCAATAAACGCCGCCGGAAAGCCGGTCACCAATGGAATCAAAGCATTACGGAAGACGTGTTTGTAGAGAATCACCCGTTCGGACAAGCCTTTGGCGCGGGCGGTCAGCACATATTGGCAGCGAATTTGTTCCAGAAAGGTGTTTTTGGTCAGCAGCGTCATCACCGCCAAGCTGCCCACCACCGAGGCGGTAATCGGCAACACCAAATGCCACGCGTAGTCGCGCAGCTTGCCGAAGGTGGTCAGCGCGTCCCAATTGTCGCTGGTCAGCCCCCGCAGCGGGAACCACGCCAAAAAGCTGCCGCCGCCAAATAGCACCAGCAGGGTAATGCCGAGCACAAACCCCGGAATGGCATAGCCGACCAAAATCAGCGCACTGGTGACGAGGTCAAACGGCGTGCCATGCCGCATGGCCTTGGCGATGCCCAGCGGGATGCAGCACAGATACACCAGCAAAAACGTCCACAGCCCCAAGCTCATCGACACCGGTAGCTTGGACACAATCAGCGAGCCCACCGACTGGTGGTGATAAAAGCTCTCGCCCAAATCAAAGCGCACATACCGCCCCACCATCTCGACAAAACGGGTGGGGGCGGGCTTGTCAAAGCCGTAGAGGGCTTTCAGCTCGGCCAACTGGGCTTCGTCCAGCCCTTTTTCGCTGCGGTAGCCGTTGCCTGCGGCGGGCGCGGCACTGGTTTCGCCCCCCGCACTGGCGGCTTTCAGCTCTTGGGTCAGCCGCTCGACCGGCCCGCCGGGGACAAACTGAATCACGGCAAAAGTCAGCAGCAGCACGCCCAGCAGGGTGGGAATCATTAGCAGCAGCCGCTTGGCAACATAACGCCATAGGTTCATGGAAGGGCTTTCGCAGCAGAGGAAGGGGAGGGGGCGGTCAACACCGTGGGGGCTTTTGCCCACCATGTGCGCAGCACCCAATCTTGCGCCGAAAAATTTACCGGCAGGGTGGCGGGTTGATTAAATTTGTCCCAATAGGCGATGCGGTGGTAAGCCAAATGCCAGTTGGGCACAAGGTAATAGCCGGCCCGCAAAATCCGGTCGAGGGCTTTGGCGAGGGTAATCAATTCATCGCGGTCATCGGTATCGAGTATCTGCTCTAACAGCGCATCGACGGCTTTGTTTTTTAGCCCAATGCTGTTGTTGGAACCGGGGCGATCGGCGGCGGCACTGCTGAAATAATCGAGCAGTTCGTTGCCTGGGCTGGCCGATTGGCCAAACACCACCACGCTCATGTCGTAGTCGAACTGGTTCATCCGCTGCTGGAAGATGGCGGGGTCCACAATCCGCATATCGACCTCAATGCCCAGTTTGCGGAGATTGCGTTGGTAGGGAGCGACAATCCGTTCGTAGGTTCGCGCAAAGGTCAGAAACTCAAAGCGGAAGGGCTGGCCTTGGGCATTGACCAAATGGCCGTCTTTTAGCCGCCAGCCGGCTTGGTACAGCAGGTGTTGGGCTTCGCGCAGATTGCGGCGCAGGGCTTCGGGGGTGGCACTGTCGGGGGCGGTCACGGCGGAGCCAAACACGGCGGGGGACAGGCTGCGGCGATAGGGGGTGAGCAAGGCACGTTCATCGGCATCGGGTAGGCCGCTGGCGGCCATTTCGCTGTTGCTGAAATAGCTTTGGCTGCGCACATATTGCCCATAAAACAGCTTGCGGTTGGCCCAGTCAAAATCAAAGGCCAAGGTCAGGGCTTGGCGCACGCGGACATCGGCAAACAGGGGGCGACGCATATTCATGGCAAAGCCCTGCATCCCCGCGCCGTTCCCGTGTGGCACTTCGCGCTTCAGGATGCGCTTTTGGTCGAAGCGTTCGCCGACATAGCCCCGTGCCCACAGCTTGGCGACGTGCTCGGCGGAAACATCAAATTCACCGGCTTTAAACGCTTCCAGCCGCACGGTGTCATCCATCATGTAGCGGTACAGCACACGGTCAAAATTAAATTGGCCGCGTCGGATGGGCAGGTCTTTGGCCCAATAGTCGGGGCGGCGGCGGTATTCGGTTTCTTTGCCCAGACGATAACGGTCAATGATGTAGGGGCCGCTGGCGAGGGGCGGGGTCAGGACGCGCTCGGCGAGGGGCTTGCCACCGCCCCATTGCCGCGAAAACACCGGCAGCTCGCCCAAAATCAGGTGAAGTTCGGCATTGCGGCGTTTAAAGTCGAAGCGCACGGTGCGGCTATCCAGCACGGTGGCACTTTTAACATCGCCCCAATAAAAGCGGTAGCGCGGATGGGCGGCGCGGTCGGTGGTCAGGGTGTTGAAGCTGTGTTTGACATCGGCGGCGGTGACACGGCTGCCGTCGGAGAATTTGGCTTGGGGGCGCAAACGAAAGGTGACGGACAGGCCATTGGCGGCAAGGCTAATGTCTTCGGCCAGCAGCCCGTACATGGAGAACGGCTCGTCTAGGCTTTTTTCAGCGAGGGTGTCAAACAGCAGGCTGCCCAATCCGGCTTCTTTGTCGCCTTTGAGGGTAAACGGATTCAGGCTGTCAAAGCTGCCTTGGGCGGCCAGCACCAAGCGTCCGCCTTTGGGGGCGGCAGGGTTGACGTAGTCGAACTGGCGAAAGCTCGGGGGGTATTTGGGGTCGTAGCCCATCGCCAAAGCGGAGTCGGCGTGGGCGGGGGGTGCGCCCAGCAGTCCTGCCACTAGGCCCAGCCCGAGGCGCACCGTGTTTAGCCCCAAAGGCACAGAAAAACGGCACGCCGGCACACGCGCCCAAAATTTTATCGTCATGGCGTCCATTTTGGCATTCCAGCCTTGGCAAAGAAAGGGGCGGGGGGAAATGGGCGGCGGGGCGGGGCGCGGCAGGGGGACGCATCCACCCGATGCCATAAAAACCAAGCCCGCTGGCTGCGGTATAATCGCACTCATTTTTGACCGAATTTTGGGACGCGACACGTTATGGAACTTGCAAAAAGCTTTGAACCCGCCGACATCGAACGCCGCTGGTATCCGCACTGGGAGCAAGCGGGCTATTTTGCGCCGCATATGGACACCACTCAGCCGGCTTTTTGCATCCAACTGCCGCCCCCCAATGTTACGGGGACGCTGCACATGGGGCACGCCTTTAACCAAACCATCATGGATGGCCTGACCCGCTACCACCGCATGAAGGGCGAAAACACCACTTGGATTCCGGGCACCGACCACGCCGGTATCGCCACCCAAATCGTGGTGGAACGCCAATTGGCCGAGCAAGGCATTAGCCGCCACGACCTTGGCCGCGAAGCCTTTATCGACAAGGTCTGGGCGTGGAAAGAAAAGTCCGGCGGCACCATTACCAGCCAGATGCGCCGTGTAGGCTGCTCGGTGGATTGGGAACGCGAATATTTCACCATGGACAGCACCCGCGCCGAAGTGGTCAGCGAAGTGTTTGTCCGGCTGTTTGAGCAGGGGCTGATTTACCGTGGCAAGCGGCTGGTGAACTGGGACCCCAAGCTGGGCACGGCGGTATCTGACCTTGAAGTGGTGTCGGAAGAAGAAGACGGCAAAATGTGGCATATCCGCTACCCCGTGGTGGGCAGCGACGAAAGCATTGTGGTCGCCACCACCCGCCCCGAAACCCTGCTGGGTGACGTGGCGGTGGCGGTCAGTGTCAGCGATGGACGCTACACCCACTTGGTCGGCAAGCAACTGGTATTGCCGCTGACCGGTCGCCATATCCCCGTGATTACCGATGAATACGTCGATGCAGCGTTTGGCACGGGCTGCGTCAAAATCACCCCCGCCCACGACTTCAACGATTATCAAGTCGGCAAACGCCACAATACCGCGCTGATTAACGTGATGTGCCTAGAAGCCACCATCTTGCCCAAGGCGCAGGTGTTTGGCTTTGATGGCACAGCGCAAGGCACGATAGACCTGCCCGCAGCCTATGCCGGTTTGACCACGGTCGAAGCCCGCAAGGCGATGGTGGCCGACCTTGAAGCCGCTGGGCTGCTGGTCGAAGTGAAACCACACAAACTGATGGTGCCGCGCGGCGACCGTACTGGCTCGGTGATTGAGCCGCTGCTGACTGACCAATGGTTTGTGGCCATGACCAAGGCCAGCGAGCAAGACCCCACCGGCAAATCCATTACCCAAAAAGCCATTGATGCCGTCGAAAGCGGGCAAGTCCGTTTTATTCCAGAAAACTGGGTCAACACCTACAACCAATGGATGAACAACATCCAAGATTGGTGCATTAGCCGCCAACTGTGGTGGGGGCATCAAATCCCTGCATGGTATGACGAAGAGGGTCGGGTCTATGTGGCGCGTAGCCAAGCCGAAGCCGAAGCGCAAGCCCCAGGCAAAACCCTGCGCCGCGATGATGACGTGTTGGACACTTGGTTTAGCTCGGCACTGGTGCCGTTTTCCACCCTCGGCTGGCCCGAGGACACCCCAGAGCTCGAAGCGTTTGTCCCCTCGCAAGTCTTGGTGACGGGCTACGAAATCATCTTCTTCTGGGTGGCACGGATGATCATGATGACCACGCACTTTACCGGCAAAGTGCCGTTTAAAGACGTGTATATCCACGGCATTGTGCGCGACCACGAAGGCAAGAAAATGTCGAAGTCCGAGGGCAATGTGATTGACCCCGTAGACCTTATCGACGGCATCGCCCTGCCCGAGCTGGTAGAAAAACGCACCACCGGCCTGCGCCGCCCCGAAAAAGCCCCCCAAATCGCCAAAGCGACTGAGAAGCTGTTCCCCGAAGGCATCCCTGCGTTTGGTACCGATGCCCTGCGCTTTACCATGGCCAGCTACGCCAGCTTGGGGCGGTCGGTAAACTTTGACTTTAAGCGCGCCGAGGGCTACCGCAACTTCTGCAACAAGCTGTGGAATGCCACCCGCTTTGTGATGATGAACGTGGAAGACAAAGACTGCGGGCAGGACGAAACCTTGCCGCTGGAATACAGCTTTGTGGACCTGTGGATGATTGGCCGGCTGCAAGCCTGTGAAGCCAGCGTCACCGCCGCACTGGACACCTACCGCTTTGACCTTGCCGCGCAAGACCTCTACGAGTTTATTTGGAACGAATACTGTGACTGGTATTTGGAGCTGACCAAGGTGCAGCTGCAAACCGGCAACGAAGCCCAGCAACGCGCCACCCGCCGTACCTTGGTGCGGGTGCTCGAAGTCACCCTGCGCTTGCTGCACCCCATCATGCCGTTTATTACCGAAGAGCTGTGGCAGACCGTCGCCCCGCTGGCCAACGCCAAGCATACGGATTCGTTGATGCTGGCAGCGTGGCCAGTGGCGGTACCGGAGAAAATCAACGCCGAAGCCGATGCACGGATGGCGCGGTTTAAAGAGGTGGTGAATGCCGTGCGTAATTTGCGCGGCGAAATGGGCATTGGCCCTTCGGTCAAAGCCCCGCTGCTGATTGAAGCCGCCGATGCGTCGCTGGTGGACTTTGTGCCTTACCTCAAGCTGTTGGCACGGCTGACCGAAGGCACGCTGGTCGCCAAGCTGCCGGAGGACGACGCGCCGGTGGCGATGTGTGGCGAAGCCCGCTTGATGCTGAAGGTGGAAATCGACAAGGCCGCTGAAACCCTCCGCATCACCAAGGAAATCGGCAAAACCGAGGCTGACGTGCTGAAGCTGACCGCCAAGCTGGAAAAGCCAGGCTACACCGACAAAGCCCCCGCCCACTTGGTCGCAAAAGACCAAGCCCAATTGGCGGAGCTGAGCGATAAGCTGGGCAAGCTGAAGGTGCAATTGGCTAAGTTGGCTTAATCCTCCCGCCCCTCGCTCGGCTGACCGCAGCGAGGGGTTGAAAAGCGCGCTTCCTGACAAGGGAAACGCGCTTTTTTGTGGTCGCTCGGCAGGGGGCTGGGCGCAAAAACACAGTTCCCGTTTGCGCTGACAGGGTCTTTCGGCGGAAAATCGGCAGGTTAATTTTTTACTTTTTAGATTGATTCCCCGCATGAAAGCTTCCGCCATTCGCCAGAAATTCCTCGACTTCTTTGCCAGCAAAGGCCACCAAATTGTGGGGTCTAGCTCGCTGGTGCCGTGGGAAGACCCGACCCTGTTGTTTACGAACGCGGGGATGAACCAATTCAAAGACGTCTTTTTGGGCTTCGACAAGCGGCCTTATACCCGTGCCACCACCAGCCAAAAGTGCGTGCGAGCTGGCGGCAAACACAACGACCTCGAAAACGTCGGCTACACCGCCCGCCATCACACCTTTTTTGAAATGCTGGGCAACTTCAGCTTTGGCGATTATTTCAAGCGCGATGCCATCCACTACGCGTGGGAATTTTTGACCAGCCCTGCTTGGCTCAACCTACCCACCGACCGCCTGACCGTGACGGTGTATGCCAGCGATGACGAAGCCTTTGATATTTGGCACACCGAAGTCGGCGTGCCAACGGACAAAATCATCCGCATTGGCGACAACAAGGGCGCACCCTATGCCAGCGATAACTTCTGGCAAATGGGCGATACCGGTCCTTGCGGCCCTTGCACCGAAATTTTCTACGACCACGGTGCCCACATCTGGGGTGGCCCTCCTGGCAGCCCAGAAGAAGACGGCGACCGCTTTATTGAAATCTGGAATAACGTCTTTATGCAGTTCAATCGGGACGAATCCGGCACGCTGCACCCGCTGCCTAAGCCCTCGGTCGATACCGGCATGGGGCTGGAGCGCATTTCTGCCGTGCTGCAAGGCGTGCACGCCAACTACGAAATCGACCTATTTGTCAGCCTGCTTAATGCAGCCGCGCGTGCCACCGGCGTGCCGTTTAGCCAAGATACGCCTTCGCTGAAGGTGATTGCCGACCACATCCGCGCGTGTTCTTTCCTGATTGCCGATGGCGTACTGCCTAGCAACGATGGGCGTGGCTATGTGCTGCGCCGCATTATTCGCCGCGCCATTCGCCACGGTTACAAGCTGGGGCAAAAGGGGCTGTTCTTCTACACGCTGGTGGCTGACCTTGCCGCTGAGATGGGCGATGCCTACCCTGAGTTGCGCCAAAACCAAGCCAAGATTGAAGACGCGCTTAAGCAAGAAGAAATCAAATTCGCCGAAACGCTGGACAAAGGCATGGTGCTGCTCGAAGCCGCTTTGGCAGGGGGCAAGACCACCCTAGAGGGCAAAGTGGCGTTCCAGTTGTACGACACCTACGGCTTCCCGCTTGATTTAACAGCAGATATTTGCCGCGAACGCGACATTGCCATCGACCAAGCCGGTTTTGATGCGGCAATGGAAACCCAACGCGCCCAAAGCCGTGCGGCATCGAGCTTTAAAATGGGCGGGCAGTTGGACTACACCGGCAGCGATACCCGCTTTGAAGGCTATGGCCACACCACCACCACTGCCCATATCGTCGCCCTGTACCAAGACGGTCAAGCCGTGACCCAGCTCACCCAAGGCCACCAAGGCGTGGTGGTGCTCAACAACACACCGTTCTATGCCGAGGGCGGCGGGCAGGTGGGCGATGTCGGCACCTTGTCGGTAACAGGCGGTGTCGATGCCCTGTTTGATGTGGCCGACACCCAAAAAATCCAAGCCGCTGTGTTTGGCCATCATGGGGTATTGGCACGGGGCACGCTGACGGTCGGCGATACCGTCACCGCCACCGTTGACCGCCATGCCCGCCACGCCACCGAGCGCAACCACTCTGCCACCCACTTGCTGCACAGTGCTTTGCGCCGTGTACTGGGGTCGCACGTTCAGCAAAAAGGCTCGTTGGTGAACCCCGACCGCGCCCGCTTTGACTTTGCCCACAGCCACGGCATGACTCCGGTGGATTTGGTCGAAGTCGAACGGCTGGTTAACCACGCCATCCTCGCCAACACCCCTGTTACTGCCACGCTGATGAACCAAGAAGACGCGCTGAAGTCCGGCGCGATGGCCTTGTTTGGCGAGAAATACGGCGACGAAGTCCGTGTACTGGCGATGGGTGAATTCTCAGTTGAACTGTGCGGCGGCACGCACGTCACCCGCACCGGCGACATCGGCTTGTTTAAAATTTTGAGTGAAGGCGGTGTCGCTGCTGGTGTGCGCCGGATTGAAGCCGTCACCGGCGAAGGCGCGTTGCTGCACGTTCAAGCCCAAGACAAGCTGCTGCGCGAAGCGGCGGCTGCACTCAAAGCGCAAAGCGCGGAAGAACTCGCGCCTAAAATTGCGGCGGTGCAAGACAGCCTCAAAGCCCTAGAAAAAGAAGTCGCCCGCCTAAACGGCAAGCTGGCCGCCAGTGCAGGCGATGCCTTGGTTGAGCAAGCCGTCAACGCCAACGGCATCACCGTACTGGCCACCGAGCTAGAAGGTGCAGATGCGGCGGCACTGCGCGAAACCATGGACAAGCTGAAAGACAAGCTGAAGTCTGCCGTGATTGTGTTGGGCAGCCGTGCCGAAGGCAAAGTGCAGCTGGCCGCAGGTGTGACCCCTGACCTACTAGGCAAGGTTAAAGCCGGTGACTTGGTCAAGTTTGTTGCTGAACAAGTGGGCGGCAAGGGCGGCGGCAAACCGGATATGGCGATGGCCGGCGGCACCGAGCCTGCGCACTTGCCTGCGGCGTTGGCGAGTGTGGCGGCATGGGTGGCGGCAAAAGCCTAAAAACCTGTGGGGAAAAGCACCCCACAACTGGGGGTAGGGCTGTGATTTGCCTGTGGAAAACCAGTCTAATCAGCTGATAAACAAGACAAAAACAAAGTTGATTGTTTTTTAGGCAGTCCCGCTCATTATCCCCACTCTACCCAATAAAAACCGCCCACACGTTGCAACGTGTGGGCGGTTTTTATTGGACTGAAAATGGCGTTAGAACGAATCGCCAATCTGTTCATCACGGCTCAACATGCTAGACGCGTTGCCCGTCAACAAGGGGTCAGGGGCACAAGCCACCTTGAGGTTCTTGCCTGGGTAATCTAGCGCGTGCAAGAAGTGGCGGATGCAGTTCAGCCGCGCCCGTTTTTTGTCGTCCGACTTCACCACGGTCCACGGCGCATCGGCGGTATCAGTGTGGAAGAACATCGCCTTTTTGGCAGCGGTGTAATCGTCCCAGCGGTCGAGGGACTGGATGTCGATAGGCGACAGCTTCCAGTGCTTGAGCGGGTCATCACGGCGCGACACAAAGCGGCGGAGCTGCTCTTCACGGCTGACCGAGAACCAGAACTTAAACAGACGAATCCCGCTATTGTTCAGCATCCGCTCAAGCTGTGGGGCTTGGCGCAAAAATTCGAGGTATTCGCTTGGGTTGCAAAAGCCCATCACGCGCTCAACACCGGCGCGGTTATACCAAGAGCGGTCAAAAAATACGATTTCGCCAGCAGACGGTAGGTGCTGAATATAGCGTTGGAAATACCACTGGCCGCGTTCGGCTTCGGTGGGTTTGTCCAAGGCAATCACCCGTGCGCCGCGTGGGTTGAGGTGTTCCATATAGCGTTTAATCGTGCCGCCCTTGCCTGCGGCATCGCGGCCTTCAAACAAAATCACAATGCGCTGACCGGTCTCTTTGGCCCAGCTCTGCACTTTAAGCAGTTCAGTTTGCAGCTCGGCTTTGGTTCTTTCGTACTCAGCGCGGCGCAAACGGGTTTTGTAGGGGTAGTCTGCTGGGAGGGGGGCAAAGTCACTGTTTTCGTCCGTGCCGTGGGGGGCAGTGGCCACGGCCATGGCGGCAGGGGCATGGCTCACGGCCAAAATCGCTTCTGCACCGGACTCATCTTCTTTGGCGGGCTTGGCACGACGGCGAGCAGCGGGCTTGCTGGCTTCGGTCACCGGCGGCTCAGCCACCAAGGTATTGTGTTGGTGCTCTGCAGGCTGATTTTCTTCTGGCTTTTTGGCAGTGGGGGTCAATACAGTGGATTCGGTCATCTCAAGCTCCTTATTTACCGTAAATCAATGAATTTTTTCTTATCCTATTCCTGTTGGTTTTTTTTGTCATGTAGATTAGAGAGGGCGAGGCTCACTATATGGCAACATTTGCCCCAGCCGCCCCACCACAGTGCCCAATGGGGCGGGGGATACAGGGGCGTATTACCCCGACCTATAAGGACGGGGCTTCTAACTTCAAAGGATACGTTCAGCCCACAGGTCGTAGTCGTCCGAATCCACCACCTGCACTTGAATAAAGTCGCCCTCTTTCAGTCCTGTGCTATTGGCAACAAACACCACACCATCAATCTCGGGTGCATCGGCGTAGCTACGGCAGACCGCACCTTCTTCGTCCAGCTCATCCACAATCACCGTCAGCGTTTTGCCGATTTGTGCCGCGAGCTTTTTCGCGCTGATTTCAGCTTGCACCGCCATAAAGCGTGCTTTGCGATCCTCTTTGACCGCTTCAGGCACAGGGTTGGGCAGTGCGTTGGCTGTCGCGCCTTCAACAGCGGAATAGGTAAAGCAGCCCACGCGGTCCAGCTCGGCCTCACGCAAGAAGTCGAGAAGGATGGCAAAGTCTTCTTCGGTTTCGCCAGGGAAGCCGACGATAAACGTGCTGCGAATTACCAACTCGGGGCAGATTTCGCGCCAGCGGCGAATCCGCTGCAAGACGTTATCCGCATTGGCAGGGCGTTTCATCGCCTTGAGCACACGTTGCGAGGCATGTTGAAAGGGGATGTCCAGATACGGCAAGATTTTGCCCTCGGCCATTAGCGGGATGACTTCATCGACATGGGGATAAGGGTAAACGTAGTGCAGCCGCACCCAGATGCCGAGTTTACCCAGCGCTTCGCACAGCTCGGTCATACGGGTTTTTACTGGACGACCCTGCCAAAAGCCGGTTCGGTATTTAATATCCACGCCATAGGCACTGGTGTCTTGCGACACCACGAGCAGCTCCTTCACCCCCGCCTTGGCGAGGGCTTCGGCTTCTTTCAGCACGTCATGGATGGGGCGGCTCTCCAAGTCACCGCGCAGGCTGGGGATGATGCAGAAGGTGCAGCGGTGGTTACAGCCCTCAGAGATTTTGAGGTAAGCGTAGTGCCGTGGCGTGAGCTTAACCCCGCCAGCAGGGACGAGGTCGGTAAAGGGGTCGTGCGGCTTGGGGAGGTGCTGATGAATATGATCCATGACCTCGGTAGTGGCATGGGGGCCGGTCACCGCCAGCACCGAAGGGTGGATGTCGCGCACCATATTGCCGTCTTGGCGTGCCCCGAGGCAGCCGGTCACAATCACTTTGCCGTTTTCGTTCAGGGCTTCGCCAATCGCATCCAGCGATTCCGCCACCGCCGAGTCAATAAAGCCGCAGGTGTTGACCACAACCAAATCCGCCCCTTCGTAGCTGGGCGCAATCTCGTACCCTTCGGCACGCAGGCGGGTCAGGATGTGTTCAGAGTCAACCAATGCCTTGGGGCAGCCAAGCGAGACAAAACCGACGCGGGGGATGTGCATAGGGATAAGGCCTGATAGAGAAAAGAAAGCGCAGATTATACCGCCCTGCCTCAGCTTGTCGTCCTGCCAAGGCGAGTTGCACCGTACAACCCAGTGGCAAATCACCCCGTTGTGCCGCAGACCGCCCCGCGCTGGCGCTGCACGCGTTCCCAGACCGCAACCAACCTTGGGCAAACCCCCCGTCACCATGCAAAAGCGGCACATTCCACGCTGAGAATGTGCCGCTTTTTTCGTACTGGCGAGGAACTTAGAAACGGTTCAAAGTCTTGCGAACGAAGGGTCAGCCAAGGCGAAATTCGGGAAAAAACGCCATTGGACTTGAATCCACACGCATGTTTTTTCCGAATTTCAACGCAGAATCACCCGAGTCTCGCAGTTCGTAAACAGGTTTTTAGAAGCGGTTCACGCAGGTCAGCCAACCGTGCAGGCTAACCCTTCGCAGGCGCGAATAGGTTTTCAGCCAAACAATTCGTCAATATCAGCAGGCTGGAAGGTATCGTGTAGTGCATCTGCAATCACCGTCGGCTCTAGGCGCTGCTCGTTTACATACTGGGTTGGGTGCAGCGCGTGTCGGGCGGTCAAATCCATGGTGGCATCAAATACCACCCAGCTGCCCCGTTTGTCGGTCTTGAGCTTTTTGGCTTCGTACATGGCGGTATCGGCGGCGTGAACTAGCGTGTCCGCATTCTCGGCATGGTTGGGGTACACGGCAATACCGATGCTGGCACTGGTGCGCCGCTCACAACCATCAAATTCAAAGCGCAGCTCAGTGATAATGGCTTCAATCCGCTTGGCCAGCATCGTGGCATCGTAGGTGCTGGCTTCGGGTAGCAGAATGGCAAATTCATCGCCACCCAAGCGGCAGAAGACCTCATTGGTGCGGATGGTTTTGCTGACGGCACGGGCAATATCAATCAGCACTTGGTCGCCGGCGGCATGGCCGTGCATGTCGTTGATGATTTTAAAGTCATTGAGGTCAAACATCAGCAGTGCCATCGGCTGCTCGCGGCGCACCGCACGTTTAACGTTTTTGTCGAGATCACTTTGGAAGCGGCGGCGGTTATACACCCCCGTCAGGGTGTCGCGCTCGGCCAAGAACATCAACTGCTCGGCCGTGGCACGTTCGGCGGTAACATCGGCAAAAATCCACAGGCTGTCGTGGTCTAAGTCGGGAATCGGTACTTGTTGGAACGTCACCACGCGCCCATCATCTAGATGGCACTCGCTGACGGCGGTTTCGCCTTGTTCTTCGCTAAAGGTTGGGCGTAGGTTAAAGATGCGGGGGACGAGGTCGGGCAGATACACCCCAATAATCGCCGCTTCTGACGACAAGCCCCACATATTGATAAACATAGAGTTGGCGTAAACCACTTTGTCATGTTCATCCACCAGCACAATACCAATGCTGAGTGCGGACAACAGGGCACTGAGCCGCGCCCGTTCTCGTACGGTTTCGCGCAGATGCTGTTCGTCGGTAACCTGCATTTCTTGCAAATCATCAAAGGCTTGGTTCAGAGCCTCGCGGCTGTAGCGTTGTTGCGTGCAATCCAGCAGGCTCAGGCGCATCCCTTGGTAGTCGTGGTCAATGGAATAGATGGGGTGCCAGTTGGCCGTCAGCCAAATCCAATCGCCTCGGCGGTGGCGCACCCTAAACTCAAAACCTTCGCCTGCGGTGCGGGTTTCTGCCGCGTGGGACAAAGAACGCAGCAAGCGGGGCTGGTCATCAGGGTGGGTCAGCCCTGTCAGCCCCCCGATTAAAATCAAACATTCTTCGCGGGTATAGCCTACCACGCGCTCTGCGGCGGCATTGCTCCAGTAAAGCTGGCCGCTAGGGTTAATCCAGAGTTCCCACGCATAGGCATAGTCCGACACCGCGTGCAACATGTTTTGTTGTTCGTGTACCTCAGCCATGCGGGCATTGAGCGCGGTTTGCATGTTTGAAAAATGCTGGGTCAGTTCGCTCATTTCATCGGTACTCGGGGCGGGGAGGGTGGCGTGATAGTCCCCATCCGCAATCGACCGTGCGGCCTTGCCCAGCTTATCAAGGGGGGTGAGCAGCCATGAGCCAATGAAAAACTGTAAGCCTATCAGCAGCCCTAAGCTGGCCAAAGCCACCCATGCGCAGTACCACACCGCTTGGCGCAGGCTGGCCTTGGTGTCTGCCACCGATAGGCCGTAAATCAGATCACCGACTTGCTCATCGCCACGCCGGAGCGGCAGCACTTGGGTAAAGACGTTTTGATCCGAGATAAAAAACGGGAAACGGGTGAGATTATCTGCTGCGGGGTAAGGTGTAATGGGATTCCACGCACTGGTGGCCATCACTTCACCGGCAACATTGCGTACCGCCACATAGGCCACATTGCCTTGACCCGTAAAACGCTCAAGATGGTTGTAAATGTCGTTAAGGTCGTTGGAAACCACATGGTCTAGCAGCAACGACACCATCAGGGTGTCCATGGTTTCGATGCGGTTGGCTACATCGCGCTGGGCTGCACCATGAAGCGCCGACACCATCACGTAAGACATCGCCCCAACAATAAGCATACTTAAAACCAGCCCTAACCCCGTTAAGCGAAAACGCAGGGAGGACAAGCGTGGAAAGTGCAGTGCAAAAATTCTCATGGGATGGCGGTGACGTCAAAAAAGAGCATGGGGCGAAAAAAAACCAAGCGGCAAGTGGCAATATGCCATTTTCGGTCAGGATAGCCCATTGTTGAATCCCTAATCAGGACGACAGCGGGAGAAGTGTCGAGAATTCTTATCTCAATACACCATACTGTCTATAAATTTTTCAGAAAAACCTTGGAGCGTCGCTGGTAGTTGTAAAACTGTTGTTTAGCGGGCGGCAGTGCCGAGAGTGCACTCTCAGCAAAGCCCCGCTCAATAAACCAGTGCGCCGTGCGGGTGGTCAGCACAAACAACCGGAACACCCCGCTGGCACGCGCTTGGGATTCAACGTGGTGCAACAAGGCCTCACCGTAGCCCTCGCCCGCCCATTCTGGCGAAACGGCCAAACAGGCCAATTCAGCCATCCCCGCCTCGCCAAATAAATTCATTGCCACACAGCCGACAATCCGCCCATCGTGCGCCAGCACCGAAAACTTCTGGATTTCCATTTCGAGCAGCTCGCGGCTGCGCTTGACCAAAATCCCTTCACGCTCCAGCGGCTCTATCAACGACAGAATATCGCCGACATCATCAATGGCGGCTTCGCGCAGGCGGTCCAGCGGTGCAGGCGACACCATCGAGCCCAAGCCATCATGGGTGAACAGCTCGGTCAGCAAGCCGCCATCGGTGTGGTAGTTGATAAAGTGGGCACGGTTTACGCCCTGCCGAATCGCCCGCAGCGCACAGGGCAAATACACCGCAATGTCTTCGCTCAGAGGGACTTGGCTGGCCAGCAGCCCCTCTGCTTCGCTGGCGGTGATTTGGTGTTTCAGCACCCCCGCCTCATCTAGCACACCATCGGCATCGGTCAAAAACACCAGCTTCTCGGCTTTAAGCCCAATGGCCGCAGCGGTGGCCACGTCTTCTAGCGTCAGGTTAAACATTTCGCCGGTAGGGGAATAGCCCAGCGGCGACAGCATCACCAGCTCACCGGCTTCTAGGCGGGCGGTAATCGCAGCGGTTTCCAGCTTGCGGACTTGGCCGGTGTACTGCATATCGACCCCTTCTAGCACCCCCAGCGGCTTGGCAATCACATAGTTACCGCTGGCCACCCGCAGATTCGCCCCCGCCATCGGCGAGTTTGGCAGTGCCATCGACAGCCACGATTCGATTTCGGCACGGGTATAGCCCACTGCCTGTTTGACGATTTCCAGCCCCGCCAAGTCGGTCACACGGCGGCTCAGGTGAAACCGCTGTCCCTGCCCATACTGCTGCAAAATCGCCTCAACTTGGGGGCGAGCGCCATGCACCAACACAATCCGCACCCCGAGGCTGACCAGCACGTTGAGGTCGTGAGACAGATTGGCAAACTTGCCGTCCGACAGCACTTCGCCGCCAAAAGCAATGACAAAGACCCGCCCCCGAAAGGCATGGATATAGGGGGCGGCTTCGCGAAACCATTGGACAAAGTGCGGTGTGGTCATGGGGCAGCTATCAGGCAAAGCAAATTTCCAAAGCGAGGGCGGGAAGGGGCGGGAAGGGGGAAATACCCCCCTCCCTGACGTGGAACGGGCTTACTTAATGCTGGGCTTGGTCGCCCCTTTTTGGTTTTCCAGCATCTGCTGTACTTTCAAAATATTCAGGGCTTGTCCCAGCTGGTAGTCGGTTTTGGGATTGGGGTCACGCGGATTCACGCTGGCTTCGGGCTTGTCCTCGTCCTTGTTACTGCCTTTGTCTTTGCCATTTTCTTTGCTAGGCGCAGATTTTTCGGGCGAGGCGGCGGGCTTGGTTTTGTCTTCGCCGTTGGGGTTGGACAAATGGTGTTCGAGGTCAGCTTCTCGCACCCGCAGCGAAGGCGCGGCAGCGCCATTGGCCACCACGGTGCTTTCTTCTACCGCCACATCGGGGGTAATGCCCTTGGCTTGGATAGACCGGCCATTGGGGGTGTAATACCGCGCCGTGGTCAGCTTAATCCCGCCCTGATTGCCCAGCGGCAATACCGACTGCACCGAGCCCTTACCAAAGGTTTGCACGCCCACCACGATGGCGCGTTTGTGGTCTTGTAACGCCCCCGCCACGATTTCGGAGGCCGAAGCCGTACCCGCATTCACCAGCACCACCAGCGGCACGGTCTTTACCCCAGCAGGCGTGTTGCGGAACAGGTCGGGCTTGCTTTGGTCACGCATATAGTGGGTTGGCGTGGCGGTTAAGCGCATTTTGGCATCGGCGGCACGCCCATCGGTGTAGACCACCAGCACATCACGCGGCAAAAAGGCCGCCGACACGCCCACCGCGCTGTTTAACAAGCCGCCAGGATCATCCCGCAAATCAAGCAGCACGCCTTTCAGCGGCTTGCCATTGTCCTTGTAGAGGGTTTCAAGGGCTTGGGCGAGGTTTTCTGTGGTGTGCTCTTGGAACTGAGCGATGCGGACATAGCCGTAATCGGGTTCGAGCAGCTTAAATTTGACGCTCTTGGTCTTGATAATGGCACGGGTAATGGTCAACACCAGCGGCTTGGCTTCGCCTTTGCGGGCCAAGGTCAGCGTGACACTGGTGCCGGGCTTGCCGCGCATCCGTTTGACCGCCTCGTTGGTGTTCATGCCCCGTACCGAAGCCTCGTTGATTTTGACAATCAAATCGCCCGACTTCATCCCCGCACGGAAGGCTGGTGTGTCTTCGATGGGGGCGATGACCTTAATCAGCCCGTCTTCGGTGCCAATCTCAATTCCCAGCCCGCCAAACTCGCCCTGCGTACCTTCGCGCAGCTCTTTGAACGCCTCGGCATCCAAGTAGGACGAATGGGGGTCTAGCCCTGACAACATGCCGTTGATGGCTTCGTTAATCAGCTTTTTGTCTTCGACAGGCTCAACATAATCTTGCTTGATGCGCCCAAACACCTCGGTAAACGTGCGGAGTTCGGACAGCGGCAGGGCTGTGGTCGCGGGTTCTTTTTCTGCCATCGCTTGCAGGCTCAGGCTCAGAATGGTGCCGGCAATCGCGCCCGCGCTGACCAAGGCCATTTTTTGCAAAGTTTGCATAACATCTCCCCGACAAGGGTGTCGGATGGGTGGAATAGGGTCGAGGCGGCTGATTACAGCCGCCTAAAGGGGTTTACTGCACCCAGCTAGCGGGATTCAGCGGGCGGCCAAGATGGCGAATTTCAAAATACAGGCCGGTTTCTGCGCTGCCACCGCTATTGCCGGTGGTGGCGATTTTGTCCCCCGCACGCACCTTGTCGCCAGGACGTTTCAGGAGGGATTCGCCATTGCCGTAGAGGCTCATATAGCCGCCGCCGTGGTCAATAATCAACATATTGCCAAATCCGCGCAACCAATCGGCGTAGACCACACGCCCTTCGCCGATGGCTGACACGGTTTGACCTGCGGCACTGCGAATAAAAATACCGCGCCAGCTCATGCCCTCGGCGCGGGGCGTGCCAAAGCGGCCAATCAGCTCACCACGCACCGGCAAGCGCATTTTGCCCTGCAAGCTGGCAAACGATTTGCCATTCGGTTGGACTTCTGCGGGCGGCTCGGGTTCTGGGCTGGGCGCAGGGGGCGGCTTGGGTTTAGGCGGCGGGGCGGGTTCTGGCGCTGGCGGCGGCAGCGGCTTGGGCGGCGGCGGGGCGACGGGCGGGGTGTCTGCTTTGCGAGCAGACTTGGCGGCCAGTTTTTCGGCGCGTTCAGCCCGCGCGGTTGCAGCCGCTTCGGCTTTTTGCTGCGCCAGCTTCGCCTGACGGGCTTTTTCCTCGCGGGCGGCTTGGGCAGCGGCTTCAGCCGCTTTGCGTTTGGCTTCAGCCGCCTTTTCAGCGGCTTTTTTGGCTTCGGCCACGCGGCGGGCTTCGATTTCGCGGTTAATCCGGTCTATCAGCTCAGAGAGGGATTTTTCGTCCGAGTGCAGCTTGTCAATTTGCTGATGGCGGTTTTTGATTTCGCCAGACAGCTTGACCACGACCGCTTGGTGAGACTGCTTTTCTTGCTCCAGCTTGGTTTTGTGTTGTGCACGCTGGGTCGCAATCTGGTTAAGCTGCGCCCGCTCTTCGTCAAGCTGCTTAGACAGCCGTTCGAGTTCAGCCAGCTGGGTCTTGAGCCGCTCACCCACCGCCTGCTGGGCTTTGGCAATGCGCTGGTAATAGGCCAAATCCCGCGCGGTTTGGTTGGGGTCTTGCTGGCGAAACACCAAGGCTAAGGCATCGTGTTCACCGTTCAGATATTGGGCTTTGAGCACCCGCGCCAGACGGGTTTTAGCGCGTTGGATCGTGCTGCGGGCTTGATTCATGTCGCCGTGAATCCGCCCCAAAGACTGCTCGGTGTGCTGTTGTTGCGCGTTTAAGGCATGGAGGGCGTGGTTGGCTTCGCTAATGGCTTGTTCAGATTCGCGCAGGGCATCGGTGGCCTCGGCACGGTCAACCTCTTTCCCTTGTACATCCTTTTTTAGCGTGTTGATTTGCTGGCGGATTTCTTTTAAATCCTGCTGGGGCGCGGCGGTTTCGGTAGGGGCAGCGTGTGCCCACCACGGAAACAGCACAAGAAGAGTGAGAGAGGTTTTCACGAGCGTTAGCTGAAGTTCACCAGCGCATGGCCGGTCATTTCGACCGGCTGGGGCAAGCCCATCATCGACAGCAAGGTGGGGGCAATGTCTTTTAACGCCCCGCCTTCGCTAAGGGTCGCCGTCCGCCCAATGTAGAGCAGCGGGACTTTGTTGGTGGTGTGTTGGGTGTGGCGTTGGTGGTGCAGGGCATCAAACATCTGCTCCACATTGCCGTGGTCGGCAGTAATCAGCACCTCGCCACCCACCGCCTGCATGGCCACCACACAGCGGTGGATACAGACATCCAGCGTTTCGACCGCCTTGATGGCGGCATCGAAGTCGCCGGTATGCCCCACCATATCGCCGTTGGCGTAGTTGCACATCATGGCGTGGTAGCGGCGCGAGGTAATCGCATCCACCAGCTTGTCGGTGACTTCTACCGCGCTCATCTCCGGCTGCAAGTCGTAGGTCGCCACTTTGGGCGAGGGGACGAGAATGCGGTCTTCGCCGACATAGACGGCTTCTTCACCACCATTAAAGAAATAGGTGACGTGCGGGTATTTTTCGGTTTCGGCAATCCGCAATTGCTTCAGCCCCAAGTGGGACAGGTATTCGCCCAGCCCGTTGTGCAGGGTTTGGGGCGGATACAGCACGGGGTTGGGGTAGGCTTCGCCGTAGCTGGTTAGCGAGGCAAACAGCGCCAAGTTCGGCTGCCGCGCAGAGAAGCCTTCAAAGTCGATATCGGTCAACGCGCTGGTGAACTCGCGGGCACGGTCGGCACGGAAGTTCATAAACAGCACCACGTCACCGTCTTCGATACGGCTCACTTGGCCAATAGCGGTGGGCTTTACAAACTCGTCGTTCTCGTCGCGAGCATAGGCTTCGGCCAGCGCGGCGTGACCACTGTCGGCACGGAAAGCCGCGTCGCCATCCACCACCAATTGATAGGCACTGGCCACCCGCTCCCAGCGTTTATCGCGGTCCATTGCCCAGAACCGCCCGCACACACTGGCCAAGCGGACGTTGGGGCAGTCAGCGAGGACGGCATCGAGTCGGGTCAAATAGGTATTAGCACTGCGCGGCGGGGTGTCGCGGCCATCCAAAAAGGCATGAAAGCGCACTTTGCCTACGCCGGCGGCTTGGGCGGCACGGAACACGGCGTGGAGGTGGGCTTCGTGGCTATGCACCCCGCCATCGGACAGCAAGCCCAAAATGTGCAGGGTGTGCTTGCCGGTGGCGGCAAAGGCTTGGGTCAGCACCGCATTACGGGCAAAGGTGTCGGCTTCGATGTCGAGGTCGATGCGGCTGATGTCTTGCTGCACCACGCGCCCCGCCCCAATGTTCAGATGCCCCACTTCGGAGTTACCAAATTGCCCTTTGGGCAGCCCCACCGCGTGCTCGGAGGCTTCGATGGTGGTGTAAGGATGGGCAGCACACAGTGCCTGCCAATAGGGCATTTTGGCGTGCAAAATGGCGTTATCGTCGCCTTCGGTACGGTGACCAAAGCCATCTAAAATCAGCAGGAGAACAGGGGTAATCGGTGTCATAAGCGGCGGCAAAAAGGCATCTTAAAGAGGGGAAAGAATAGGGCGCGATTGTAGCGGGTTTCGGGGATGGGGCGGGGGTTAAACTACCGGATGACCCCGCCGCCCAAGCACACTTCACCGTGGTAGAGCACCGCCGATTGCCCAGGGGTGACCGCCCATTGGGGGGTGTCGAAGGTCAAGCGGGCGTAGCCCTCGGCGGTATAGCTGAGTTCACAAGGGGCATCGGCCATGCGGTAGCGGGTTTTGGCGGCGTAACGGCCTGCGGCGGGGCGGTGTCCCAGCGTCCACGCCAGTTGGTCGGCCTCTAACACCGATGACAACAGCGCGGGGTGGTCGTGTCCCTGCACCACCAGCAGGCGGTTGGTCGCCATGTCTTTGCCCGCCACAAACCACGGCAAGCCTTCGCCGCCAATCCCCAAGCCCTGCCGCTGACCCAAGGTGTGATACATCAAGCCTTGGTGCTGCCCCATGATGCGACCCTCTGGTGTGACCATCTCGCCAGGGTGGGTGGGCAGATACTGCTGCAAAAAGGCGCGGAAGGGGCGTTCCCCGATAAAGCAAATCCCCGTGCTGTCTTTTTTCTTGGCGTTGGGCAAGCCAATCTCGGCGGCAATCCGGCGGACTTCGGTTTTTTCCAGCCCGCCCAACGGAAACAGCGATGGCGCGAGCTGGTGGGGCTGAAGGCGATAGAGGAAATAGCTCTGGTCTTTGCTGGTGTCGATGCCTTTGAGCAGCAGCGCACCGGCTTCAGTCTGGGTGCGGCGGGCGTAGTGGCCGGTGGCCAAGGCCTCTGCCCCCAGCGAGACGGCGTAATCCAAAAAAGCTTTAAATTTGATTTCGGCGTTACACAACACGTCAGGGTTGGGGGTGCGGCCTGCGGCGTATTCCTGCAAAAAATAGTGGAACACGCGGTCTTTGTACTCGCTGGCAAAGTTAACCACTTCCATGTCGATGCCGAGCACATCGGCGACCGCCATCGCATCCAGCGCGTCTTGCTTAATCGAGCAATAGTCGTCGGTATTGTCGTCTTCCCAGTTTTGCATAAAGACACCAATCACCTCGTGCCCTTCCTGTTTCAGCAGATGGGCGGTGACGGCGGAATCTACGCCGCCAGACAGGCCGACGACGATGCGTTGTTTTTTTTCAGTCATTTGGGGGGGAGTATCCATTGAGCCATGTTGCGAGCGGGATAACGGCGGCAGGGTGGCCGTGGTCAAAAAACCAATCGTCTACGGCGTAGCGTTTGCCGGTTTGTTTGTCGCGTAGGGTGGCGGTGTAATGCAAATCCAGCAACAAGGGCGCGCGCCATTCGATGTGGCTGAGCCAGTGAAAACGCAGCCAGCCTTGCTCGGCAAAATAGCGCAAAAAAGTGGTGTTGTTTTCGCTGTGGTCGATGCAGTCCATGCTGCCATTGCCGTTGTCGTTTAGATTGCCGCCACGGTCTGCGGCAATCGGCGTGGTGCGGGCGGCGATGCGGTTCATCAGCGCAATCGCCCCTCTAATCGCCTGACGCTCGGCAATGGGGGTGGCGGTGCGAAGGTGGTACGCCAAGAGGGCGCGGTCTTTGGCGGTCAAGGTGATATGGGCAATGGTGCGGCAGCCGTAGTTGTAACAGATGCTCAGGGGGGCGGGTTCCTCGGCACGCGCCGCGCCCACCAGCCCAAGCCCCCCGCAAACCATACCTACCCACAGGCTGTGCCATCCCATCATGATGCTTTCCCGCTAAACGTGGGTAATCAGGTCGAGCGAAAAACGCCGACCGGCTTGGTAGTCGGCAATGCAGCGCGGCACCAGCGGGCTGCGGTGGCGAGGGGCTTCGGCGGCGAGTTCGGCGGGGGTGAGCCAGCGGGCAGCGATGATGCCGGTATCCAGTGGGCGGTCGGCTTCGTAGCCTTCGAGGTCACCACAAAAGGCAAAGCGCAGGTAAACGATGTCGCTGTCTGTGGCCTGCACCGAATACACGCCGACCAAGGCGCGTGGCGCAAAGTGGTAGCCGGTTTCTTCCAGTGTTTCGCGGCGTGCCGCTTCAATCAGGGTTTCGCCTGCCTCCCAGTGGCCTGCCGGCTGGTTGAACTGCGGCCCGTCAGGCGTGTGCTCTTCCACCAAAAGAAAACGACCGTCGTGTTCAACAACGGCCGCGACAGTCGCGTTCGGTTTCCATTGCGCCATGCGGCGTCTCCACAATCAGTGTTGCGGAACAGTATACCGCGCCGCAGCCGGCGCTCGCCAAGCCTCAGCGGGCAGACGGAACCGCGCGCAATTCGATCATGGCCGAACCTGCGCTGCTGCCCCCCGGCCCCAGCTCCAGCACCCGGGCGCCAGAGGCTTCGGTCAGCAGGGTGCCCACATTCAGCCACTGGCCCAGCTGGCCGGTGATGCGGGCGCTGTTGCGCGCTGTCGGGCGGGACAGGGCGGCCCGGCTGCCGGCCACCCGGTAAGTCAGGCCTTCGGAACCAAAGCCCGGCAAAATCCAGAAGCCGGTAACCGGCGCACCGTTGTCCGGCACTTCGAGACGACGGCCGTCGGCCAGATTGACCACCGTGCGGTTGGCCCAGGCCGTGCCCAGCGACACAAAACTGATCCGGTTCAGTGGTGCACGCAAAACCGGTACGGGCGGAACTTCCGGCTGTCGGTTGCCCAAAGGCACGTCCAGCCCTTCCACCCAGACGCCGTGGCCATGGTGCCGGCGGGCCTGCCAGCTGCCGACGGTGACATCACCGGTTATTGCTTCACCGGGTTGTACGGCCTGATCCGGCACCCGGACCTCGATGGCCAGAGAAGCCGGCGCGGCCACGGCCACACCGGCCCACAGCGACAGGGCGGAAAAAAGAGCTTTCACTGGTAATCCTTGCCCGCACGCCAGATCGACAGAATGATCCAGATGCTGTTGAAAAATGCTGCCATGAAACCCAGAAAACCGAATAGCGGCAGGCCGAACATGGTCGGGCCGGCCTGTACCGTCATCACGATTGACGAGCCGATGATCAGGCAGCCGGTCACGATGCCCATGGTCAGGCGATTGGCGCTTTTGTCGATCTGGTAACCGAAATGATCGAGCCGTTTGACATCAATGTCGATGTGGAACTTGCCACGCCGCATGCCTTTCACCAGCCGGACCATGTCGCGTGGCAGGTTGCCGATCATGCCCAGCAGGCCGGTTTGTTCGAGGATCTGACGGGTGAACTTGTCCATCCGCGTCGCGGTGGTCGGGCCGGCCGGGCCAACCACTTCTTCGCGCACCGGATCAACC
>ERZ650306.63-NODE-63-length-52086-cov-23.765774_pt1 | contig 52086 bp, 41 predicted proteins | sample MGYA00376242_ERZ650306 | MGnify/ENA primary metagenome ERZ650306 (study PRJEB26733, sample SAMN07839244) | wastewater metagenome | biome: urban; feature: wastewater treatment plant; material: waste water | place: USA: North Carolina | collected 2016-03-31 ... | reverse complement strand
GCGACCGCTGCCACCGGCTTAGCGTGCTTTATTTTCCGTTTTCTGAGACGACCCCTTCATCACCAGCCCGGCCGCGTTCGACTTTTCCTGGTTTTTTTGTACCCGAATGAAGTTGTCAGTGAAAAACGGTTCCGACATGCCGTTATAGTCATCAAGACCCTCGTGATGGCCCTATCGCGTCGGCCGTATCACGCCAGCGGCAAGTCGGAGATGCCCCGCACCCGGATCGACCCCGCGCTCCATGCCCCTCGTGACGCAGCCGGGCAGGGCACGCCGTCCTGCAACCCGCAGCGAGCGCCCCACGGCCGGCCGGTTCTGGAATCCGGGTTGATTGCGTACCCACCAACATTGCCTGGGAAGCCCCATGCCTCTCGCCAATCGCATCGAGCGCAGACGCCTCTTTCTGCCGATCATCGCCCTCATGGTGCTGCCCATCCTCCTTGTCTGGGGGGCGGTGGTCTACAAGGCCACGACCGAAGAGGAGATGGTCATCAAGGCCGTCTACACCGAAAACCTCAACCTCGCCCGGGCTTTCGAGGAGCACACGATCCGGACGATCAAGAGCGTCGATCAGGCGGTGCTGTTCCTGAAGTTCCAGTACGAGCGCTACGGCGACAAGGTGAACATCGCCGAATACGTGCGCGAAGGAATGATCATCAGCAACATCTTCAACCAGCTGGGGGTGATCGACGAGAACGGCATCTACATCCTGAGCAATCTGCCCAACCACAAGCAGATGGATCTGTCCGACCGGGAGCACTTCCGGGTGCACAAGGAGAAGGACACCAATCAGCTCTTCATCAGCAAGCCGATCCTCGGCCGCGCCTCTGGCAAGTGGTCGATCCAGATGACCCGGCGCATCAACAAGCCCGATGGCAGTTTTGGTGGGGTGGTGGTGATTTCGGTCGACCCGTTCTACTTCTCCGACTTCTACCGGAGTGTGGAGCTTGGTTCGGGTGGCGTGGTGTCACTGGTCGGGCTCGACGGCATCACCCGCGCCCGGCGGGCCGGCGACAACATGACGGTCGGCCAGAATCTCAGCCAGAGCGCGCTGCTCCGCGTGATCCACGACAAGCCGATCGGCAGCCTGCGGGCGACCAGTACGTCGGACGGTCTCGACCGGCTTTACAGCTATCGCACGCTCACCGAGTATCCGCTGATCGTCGCGGTCGGCGTCACCGAGGAGAGCGCGCTCAGGGAGTTCCGCTCGCGACGGTTCGGCTATCAGGTCTTCGCGTTCGCGACGACGCTGATCGTGCTGCTCTTCGGCACCATCGCGATGCGCCTGCTGGACAGGCAATACCGCATCACCGCAGAGCTGCGCGAGAGCCAGATCAGGGCGGAATCGGCCAACCGGATGAAGTCCGAGTTCCTGGCGTCCATGTCCCACGAGCTGCGCACGCCGCTCAACGGCATCATGGGCTACGCCGAACTCCTGCGGGAGAGCACCACCGGCGAGAACCAGGAGTTCGCCGGCGTGATCCTCGATAGCAGCGAACACCTGCTCGATCTGGTGAACTCCATCCTCGATCTGGCCAAGATCGAATCCGGCAAGACGGAGCTGGTGATGCGCCCCGAGCCCCTGCGCACACTCATAGACAAGATCGTCCGCACCTACCAGCCGCCGGCCGCCAAGAAGGGGCTCGAACTGGCCGTGACGCTCACCGACGATCTGCCGGCAGACTTCGTCTGCGATGCGACCCGGGTGGTGCAGGTGCTGAACAACCTGCTCAGCAACGCGATCAAGTTCACCGACCACGGGCGTGTCGAAGTCCGCGTCTCACGGGTGGGCGACGAGCTGGAATTTGTCGTGGCCGACAGCGGCTGCGGCATCGCACCGGACATGCTGTCCCACGTGTTCGAGCGCTTCAGCCAGGCCGACAACTTCCTGACCCGGCGCCATCAGGGCACCGGGCTGGGCCTTGCGCTGGTGAAGGAGCTGGTGGATCTGATGGGCGGCTCGGTGAATGTGCGCTCCGAGCTCGAAAAGGGCAGCGAGTTCATCGTCCGCCTGCCGCTGGGCGACTGAGCGCCAGCAACAAAAACGGGGAGCGATCCGCCCCCCGTTTTCCCTGCGTTTTTTCGGCCGTCCGGCTTAGTCGCCGCGCAGGCCGTTTGATTGGGAGCGGCCCGGCGCGGGCTTGCCCTTCTTGGCGCGCTTGCCCAGCCACGGCTCCCAGTCCTTCGGCGATACCGCAAACTCCACCGCCTTGCCACCACGGGTGGCGGCCAGCAGGGTGAGCCCGTTGGTGGCGACGCAGGTGGCGGCCAGGGTGTCGCCCTCATCCAGCGCCATGATGATGACGCCGCGCCCACCGCCGGAGAGCTCCTTCATCTGATCCAGCGGGAACACCAGCAGCTTGCCGCTGGACGACAGCGCCGCCAGATGCTGATTGTCGGCGCCATCGAAGAGCACCGGCGCGAGCAGCTTGCCGCCCGCATCCACCGACACGAACTGCTTGCCGGCACGCTTGGTGGCGGTCATGTCGCCGAGCTTGCACAGGAAGCCGTAGCCATCCACGCTCGCCAGCAGCACCCGCTTGTCGGCCGGGCCGGCGAGCACATGGGCGATCTTGGCGCCACTCGGCAGCTCGACGAAGGACGCCAGCGGCGCCCCGTTGCCGCGCCCGTCGGGTAGCGTCGAAACCGCCACGGTGAGCGCACGGCCCCCGTCGGTGATGGCGATCAGCGAATCCACGCTGCGGCACTCGAAGGCCGAACCCAGGCGGTCGCCGTCCTTGAAGGCCACGTTGGCCAGATCGACGCCGTGGCCGCTGCGGCAGCGCACCCAACCCTTTTCGGAGACGATCACGGTGACGGGCTCGTCCACCACGGTTTGCGTGACGCCGGCGCGGGCAGCTTCTTCCACCAGGGTGCGGCGCGCGTCGCCGAACTTGGTAGCGTCGGTCTTGATCTCCTTCACCACCAGCCGGCGCAGCTTGCCCTCGTCGCCCAGCAGGGCTTCGAGGTCGGTCTTCTCGCCACGCAGTTCAAGCAGCTCGCGCTCGATCTTGATGCCTTCGAGGCGGGCCAGCTGGCGCAGGCGGATTTCCAGGATGTCCTCGGCCTGCCGGTCACTCAGGTCAAAGCGGGCGATCAGTGCCACCTTCGGGTCATCCGACTCGCGGATGATGCGGATCACCTCGTCGATGTTCAGGAAGACGATGTGGCGGCCTTCCAGGATGTGGATGCGATCGTTCACCTGACCCAGCCGGTGCGCGGTGCGCCGGCGCACGGTGCCGATGCGGAAGCGGCCCCACTCGTGGAGGATGTCGGCGAGGCTCTTCTGGGCCGGCCGGCCATCCAGGCCGATCATCACCAGGTTGATCGACGCCGAGGTCTCGAGGCTGGTGTGGGACAGCAGCAGGTTGGCGAACTCGGCCACGTCCTGGTTGCGGCTCTTGGGCTCGAACACCAGCCGTACCGGCGCATCCTTGCCGGATTCGTCGCGCACCCGGTCGAGCGCGCCGAGCATCAGCGCCTTGAGCTGGGCCTGATCCGGGTCGATGGATTTCTTGCCGGTCTTGGGCTGCGGGTTGGTCAGGGTCTCGATCTCGAACAGCACCTTCTGGGCCGAGACGCCCGGCGGCAGTTCGTTCACCACCAGCTGCCACTGGCCGCGGGCCAGATCCTCGATCACCCAGCGGGCGCGCAGCTTGAGGCTGCCGCGGCCGGTTTCGTAGGCGGCGCGGATGTCGGCCGCGGGCGAGATGATCTGCCCGCCACCGGGGAAATCAGGCCCCTTGATGTGGGTCATCAGGTCGGCGACGGTCGCTTCCGGGTGTTCGATGGCGTGGATGGCGGCGTCGGCCACCTCGCGCAGGTTGTGGGACGGGATCTCGGTGGCCATGCCCACCGCAATGCCCGAGGCGCCGTTGAGCAGCACGAAGGGCAGCCGGGCGGGCAGGAGCTGCGGCTCTTCAAAGGCGCCGTCGTAGTTAGGACGGAAATCCACCGTGCCCCGGTCGATCTCGGAGAGCAGCAACTCGGCGATGGGCGTGAGGCGGCATTCGGTGTAGCGCATCGCCGCGGCCGAGTCGCCATCCCGCGAGCCGAAGTTGCCCTGGCCATCCACCAGCGGATAGCGCAGCGAGAAATCCTGGGCCACCCGGACCATCGCGTCATAGACGCTGGAATCGCCGTGGGGGTGGTATTTACCGATCACGTCGCCAACGACGCGGGCCGACTTGACGTGCTTGGAGCCCGGCGCGAGGCGCATCTCGTTCATCGAGAAGAGGATGCGGCGCTGCACCGGCTTGAGGCCGTCCTCGACCTGGGGCAGGGCGCGGGACTTGACCACGCTCATCGCGTAGGCCAGGTAGGCGCGCTCGGCGTAGAGGTCGAGGGGCAGGGCGTCGTCGCTGCCCAGCAGCGGGGTGACGGGCGGCGCGGGCGGCTCGCCACCGCCGGGTGGGGCGTCGGGGGCGTCGGGCAGTGCGTCGAAGAGATCCGGGGTGTCGTTCATGGTGCGGTGCTTGCGGCTGGCGGCACGGGGCCGCCTGGGTTGCTGGCGCCCGTCGGGCGCGACAAAGGCCGCAAAAATACCACAGGCACCGCTGATTCAAATCCCTGAAAAGCTGTCCGGACGTGCTTTTCGTGCGGGGGCTCAGGCAGGCACGGCAGCCGGCGACAGCGCGGCTGCCAGCGCGCCCACATCCAGCCAGCCCAGCGGGTAGCCGCCGGCGGGGGTTTCCACCTGCAATCCGTCGGTCTCCACCCGGGCCACGAAGATCGGATCGCTGGCAATGGGGCACATGAACAGCTCCTTTTCGGGGCTGCGTCCGTCCCGCACCGCAAACATCGCCAGGGCCAGGGTGTGGGCCTCGATGGGCGTGAGGCGCACCTTCAGCGCGTCGCCGAGGCGCAGCACCAGCAGCCGGCCGAGGCCGCGGTGTGTCGTGTCCGTGACGCTGAACGGGGGATTGTCGGTTTTGTGACCGCTCGCCGCCGTGCTCATACCGGCTCCCGATGGGCGAGGAGGGCGGCCACCACCGACCCGCCGACGCCGTCCTCGGGGTCGAGTTCCTCCAGCTTGGCAAGCGCCCGGGCCGAGGTGTCCTCATGGCCCCGGCGCAGCTCGATGAAGGCCAGGGCCTTCAGAAACTGCAGCAGGAAACGCCCCGGCAGCTCCGGCGCGGCAGCCCGCTGGGCAGGCGTCCAGCCTTGCCAGTCGAGGCTCATGGCGCACTGGGCCGCGGCCTGGGCGAGGCCGGCCGTGGCCGTGTCGAAGGCGGAATCGAAATCCCGCAGCTTGTTCTGCAGCTTGAACAGGCAGCGGTAGGACGGCAGCACCGCAGGCGCCACCTCGATGGCCGCGCGGAAGCAGGCCCGGGCGCGGGCCGGGTCGCTGTCGTGGGCGGCGACGCCCTGTTGCAGCAGGGCATTGACGTGTTCGGGCAGGTCACCGAAGTCGACGAGGTCTTCGGTGAGGCTTGTCTGGACCATGAAACTCTCCGGGGAATGGTGATTCCGGAGGGCTATAGCAAGTATGGGGCCAGCATGCCGGCCCCGGCGGGATCAGCGGCAGGCGAGGCGGAAGGCGGCAGTGATGGCGGCCTCATCCAGGCGCCGCCCGATGACGACGATGGTGGTCTCAAGGGCCTCGCCGGCGGCCCAATCCCGCCCGTAATCAAAGCCAGTGATGCGATGCACGCCCTGGAAGACCAGCCGGCGATCCTCGCCCCGCACCGCCAGCACACCCTTGTAGCGCAGCATGTCGTTGCCGTGCTTGAGGAGCAGATCCTCCACGAAACTGCCCATCAACCCGACGTCCACATCCCCGGCATGGTGCAGCACCATCGACGCGATGTCGTCATCGTGGCGCACGAAGGCCCGGTGGCTGCCACCGCCGCGGGTGAGGCCGGCGGGCGCGGAATCGGTCAGGAAGGCCGGAATCTGCTCCAGCACGTCGGAGAGCACGAAGGCGTCCAGCGCAAACAGCGCGGCCAGATCCGCCTCGGCCACCGGCACCGGGGCAACCGGCGCCCGGGCGTTGATGCGGACGAGGCGATCCTGAAGCGCGGCGAGGGCGTCGGCATCCACTGCGTCGGTCTTGGTGAGGAGCACCCGGTCGGCAAAACCGATCTGGGCCGCAGCGACGCGGTTCTCGTTGAGCTGCCGCCCGGCGTGGATCGCATCGACCACGGTAAGGATGCCGTCCAGCTCGTAGCGGTCGCGCACGCCTTCATCCACAAAGAACGCCTGGGCCACCGGCGCCGGGTCGGCGAGGCCGGTGGTCTCCAGCACCAGATGGTCGAAGTCCAGCTCGCCCCGGTCTCGCCGGTCGGCCAGATCCGCCAGCGCCACCGACAGCTCGCCCCGCACGCTGCAGCAGATGCAGCCGTCGGTGAGCTCCACCACCTCGACCGCCGGCGACCCGGCGATCAGCCCACCGTCAATGCCCACCGCGCCGAACTCGTTCTCCAGCACCGCGACGCGCCGGCTGGGCTGGGTGGCGAGGTAGCGGTTGAGGAGCGTCGTCTTGCCGGCGCCGAGGAAGCCGGTAAGGATCGTCGCGCGGATCGGCGGGCGGGGGATGGCGAGGGGGTTGGTCATGGCTGCGGTACGCGGCAAACACGGAAACGGCCCGCAGCTTGCCACAGCCGCACGCGGGTGGGCGGATCAATTCCGCGATTGCCATGACGCAGGCTGCCGGGTTCGCTTTCGCTTCGTCGGGCAGATGCCGTCACGGGGCGTTCACGTGCCCTTAATTCCGGGGAGATAGATTGGTCGGGACATATCACCCTTGCAAGCAGCGCTCTCCCACCTCGATCGGACCCTTTCCATGAAGATCAAAATCCTGATTCCCCTTCTTTCCCTCGCCTTTCTCCAGGCCTGCGGCGGCAGTGACGATGACAGCCAGCCGGCGTTCAAGACCCTCTCCGGTGGTGCGCCGCTGGTGATCGGCCACCGGGGGGCGTCGGGCAGTCTGCCGGAGCACACGCTGGAATCCTACAAGGCAGCCATCGAGCAGGGCGCCGACTTCATCGAACCCGATCTGGTGCTGACCAAGGACGGCGTGATGATCGCCCGCCACGAGCCGATGCTCGATGGCACCACCGATGTGGCGACCAAGTTTCCGGCGTCGCGCATGAGCACCCGCAACGTGGATGGCGTGCCCACCACAGCTTACTTTGCCAGCGACTTTACCCTGGCCGAGATCCGCACCCTGCGCGCGGTGCAGGCCCGCTCCAGCCGTTCGCAGGTGTACAACGGGCTGTTCGGCATCCCCACCCTCGACGAGGTGATCGCCCTGGCCAAGTCGGAAGGCGCCCGCCTGGGCCGCACGGTGGGCATCTATCCGGAGATCAAGCACTCAACCTTTCACGCCGACGAGGTGCGCTTTGGCGCCAACGTGTTCGAGGAAAAGCTGCTGACCACCCTCCACACCGCCTACGGCAACGTGGCAAGTGCGCCGGTGTTCATTCAGTCGTTCGAGGTGAGCAACCTGCAATACCTCAACACCAGGACCAACATCAAGCTCGTGCAGCTGATCGACGCCGACGACGTGAAGGACGACGGCAGCATGTCGCTGGTGGCCCCGTACCACAAGCCCTACGACTTTGTGGTGAAGAACGACGCCCGCAGCTTTGCCGATCTGCTCACCTCCACCGGGCTGGACTTTGTGAAGACCTACGCCGATGCGGTTGGGCCGTGGAAACCCTATCTGGTGAAGACAGTGAACGACGGCGTGGAGCGCACCGGCGACGCCACCCTCACCATCAACGACCGCCGGGTGGACGGCAGCACCGGGGTGACCGAGCTGGCCCACCAGAAGGGCCTGCTGGTGCACACCTGGACCTTCCGTGACGATGCCAGCGGCTACGGCTTCGCCGACCCGAAAGCCGAGATGCAGTACTACATGCGTCTTGGCATCGACGGCGTGTTCACCGATTTCCCCGCCACCGGCGTGGCCGCGCTCAACGGCATCCGCTGACCGTCACTCGAGCTTGAAGTCGGGCGCAGGGGCGACGCCTGCGCCCGAAACCGTGTTGATGCCGGGCTCTCCTGGGATGGAGGGCACCCATCCGACGGCGGTGGCAGCGATGCCTTGCTCGTGGATCTGTCACCCGACTTTGCCTGCCGGCGACCCGACTTCGGCTGCGCGCGACCCTTGGCTGGACGAACCTGGAGCCGATGTCGGCTCGCCGCCCTCCGACTTCGACGAGTTGCGAGCCGACCCCGACTTCCCGGGAGGTGACCGAGGGGCGCGCCGCCCCGGGCAGGGGGTGGCGATCAGCCGATGTCGCCCAAAAATGAGGCGACTTCGGCTGGGCGTCAGCCTCATTGGGGGTGGCGCGACATCGCCGAGGGTGCGCGGGAAGGCAACAGAGGGGGTTCGACGCCCGACCTTGCCTGTCTGGGAGGGGGCGTCGGATTGCCTGGAGCACCCCCCGAAGGTCGGGCACGTCCTTCAGCAACACCGCCCCGGCCGCCCATCCCCACCCCCGTACCGCGCCTCCTGACGCTCCCGGAAGAACGCCTCGTAGGTCATCACCGGCTGGTCGGGGTGGGTCAGGCGCATGTGCTGCACGTAGGTGTCGTAGTCCGGCACGCCCACCATCAGGCGGGCGGCCTGGCCGAGGTATTTGCCCATGCGGGCAAGATCGCCAAACATCTGCCGGATTCCCTCAGCTGTTTGCCGGCATCGGCTCGAACGGGGTTTCCACCGCCGTCGGCTTGCTGTTGCCCAGGGCGCGGAAGCAGGCGGGAATCGCGTAGGCGAGGATGCTCACCACCAGCAGCATGAACAGGCCCGCCAGGGCCGCATCTACGTAGTTGTTGGTGACGATCTGGTGCATCTGGTCCAGCGACTTGGCCGGGGCCAGCACTTCGCCGCGGGCGATGCCGGCTTCGTACTTGAGGGTCGGCCGGGAATCGTGCGAAATCCTCAAAAAAAACGCTTAGCCGATTGTTCTAAAACAAAAAGTCACTTGGCTGATGCAAAGGCCGGTTTTCACCGGCCTGTCCTCTTCAACTGAGGCTTAGGCTCCGCAAGCCAGCGCCTTGTTGGCACTGACAAAAACACTGTCAGACTTAGTTTTGTACTCGGCACTCGGCGTTCCATTGTGAGTTTTGCACATTGGAGCGATGAAATTGAGCTTCCGAAGCGATTCGTCCTTCATGTTTGGCAAAATGACATGCGCCCCTACCTCAGCGTGGGACTCACATCCTTGCACATGACATTTCGGTGTCGTGGAAGCCTTCGCAAATTTCTTCCAATGGCCCAGCCAGGAGCCACAACTGCAATTCTTGCCAGAGGTTCCATTCAGATTTTTCATCGTGATGGAGCCACTTCCGGTCAGCGTTTTACTCATGAACATCTCCCTAAAATGACCACGCACGCGCATGGCAACCCATGATATTGGGATTCCCTCCACAAAATTCAACGGTCATTCAGTTGGCTTACCCGATTCAACCTCCAGAATTCGGAACCCCTCATCCAGGGCTTCGGCCTTGCGTCGAAAATCCAGCACGTAATCGCCGAAACGATTGATGTGCTCCAGCCGGTATGGCGCCAAGCCAGCCAAGACTTCCTGATTGATCACAGCCCCTTCTGCCTGGAGTTGTTTCAGAACGCGGCTCATCCCCACCACGTTGTGCAAGATGACCAGGTTGGCGACCAGATGGTTGTATTTGATGATCTTGCGCTGCTCATGGCGCAGGTTTTCGGCAATCACCCCTTCTCCGCCAAAGAACAGCTTTTTCTCGAAACCGTTGAATTGCTCCGACTTGTTGGTTTCCGCGTGGATGAGTCGGCGCAGTTCGACGTCGCCAACATATTTCAGCAGGAACATGGTTCGGATCACCTTGCCGAGTTCCTTGAAGGCGAAATACAGCTTGTTCTTTCGGCTGTAGGTGCCCAGGCGACGCAGAATAGCCGAGGCCGAAATCTTCCCGAGCTTGATGGATACCGCCACCCGCAACATGTCCGGCAGATGGGTCTCGATCATCTGCCAGTTGATGTCGTCACTGAACAGCCGGTCGATATGCGTGAATTTCTTGTTGCTGTCGGGACGGTGGAAGACCAGATCCTTGATGCCACGGATGCGCGGCATCAGCTTGATACCCAAGAGGTGGGAAAGCGCAAACACCGTGTAGCTCTGGGCCTGGGTATCGCCGTGGATGGTGTCTGGTCGGATATCCGAAGTGTTGGTCATCAGCCCATCAAGGATGTGGGTGCCCTCGTAGGTGCCGCAGGAAATGAAGTGGCTAAACAGCGCGATGAACTTGTCGGAGACATGGTAATAGCCGATGCCGCCATAACCACCATAGCGGATGTGATGTTCGGAAATCAGGTTCTGCTCGTAGAGGTTCCATTTTGTGCCGTCGGCCGAGGCATGCTTGCCTGATCCCCAGTAGCCGGGCAATTCAAACTTGTTGTAGGCATTGATGACCTTGACGATGGCTTTTTCCAGCACCTCTTCTGTCACGTACTTGATGTTGAGCCACGCGATCTGCTTGCGGCTCATGCCCCGAATCGATCGTGCTGTCTGGGTCGGCCCGAGATTGCAGCCATAACAGAACAAGGTGCTGATGACCCGCGGGCGCAATTCCTCGATTCGGCTTTCGGTGCCCATCAAGGGTCGGAAGAGCTTGTGCAATTGCAGCCAGCGCTCAGTATCGATCAGTACGTCGACGATACTGATGTTCTCCATGTGCTCGGTGATCAACTGGTCGATCGCCTTGATGCCGGGCGGCGGTTCGCTAGTGGGCGGTTTTTTCAGGATCAGCCGGCCATCGACAATTTCGGCATAAGCATTTTCAGGAAATTCGGCATCGACCGCCTCGGCCGTCTCCAGCAAAGCCGCTTTCAAGGTCTCGGTGAAGGCTCTGGAATCGGTTTCGACTCCAGTGACCTCGCCATACTGCGCCAATTCGCGATTCAGGGTGTCGTCGTCAACCAGTTGCTCCCGGTAATCGTCGTAACGCTCGCCATGCTGGATGAACAGGTCACCCGATTTGAGTTCATCGCGGATCGCATACAGGACCGCGAGTTCGAAGTAACGGCGGTTGATGGCAACGACCTGACCGTCGGCGCGCTCGGTGATGACCAGTTTCCGCCACGTTGTGGGCAGCCACAGAAAATCTTCGTCGGCATTCAGCCCAACCAAGGATAGCGGAACGATTTCATGCCGGGTGCCGCGTAGCACCTGAAGTGCTTTCATCATCCGCATTAAGGTGTCGTCTTCGCTACTGCTCTGCGGATTGACGATTTCGATGCAGTTCAACAACTGGGCGCGAACCATCTTGTAGGGTTGGATGAGGAATGGCAGGTGATTGCGTCCGGCGTAGGCCATGTGCTCATCGCAGATGGCTACCAGGTCGTCGACCTCGGCGATCAGGCTGCCACCGATGGCTTCCACCCGTTGATGATCCGTCCCGTCGATTTGGTAGGCCAGCAACATCTCTTTTAACTGGCCGATCAGTCGATCGGTTCGCTGCAGGTGTTCCTGCTGGTATTCGCCCAGTTTGTTGCGCGCCTGATTGTCCAGGTTTTGAAGCATGCGGACGAACAGGTCGGCCGCATCGTCGAGCGTCTGGGCAAATTGCGAGCGGATGTAGATGACGGCCAGCGCATAGCGCTTCTGGGGCTTCAGTTCCGCCATTTCTGTCGCATCCAGCGAACGGGCGATGTAGCGGTACTGCTTGAGCTTCGGAACGGGGATGTCGGGCGTTGGCAGTTGGTCAACCAGCAACTGAAGCCGGCGGATGTGCTGAAGGTAGGAACGGGTTTCCTTGTTGGTCGGTTTTTTCGGTTCCCGTTTGAGCAGGTTCCAGGTGCTGCTGCTCTCGCCTGACTTGACCTTAAACAGGCCGTCAACCAAAGCTTTCACCTTGGTATCAAGCTGGTCGGCAATGCTCGCAAAATGGACATCATGAATCTTTTCCCGGGCCTGGATGCCCAACCGATCGAGCGTGGAGAAACCGGGCAACTCGTAGCGATGATGGACCAGTTCTTCAAGCATCACGTTGATGATGTCGGCTACCACATGCCGGCTGTCTGCGGCGGTTTCTGCCACGTGCCGCAACCAGGCGCGTCCCTGATCGTCCAGCGGACGAACATTCAGGTAGCGTCGCAAGGCAGTAATCAAGGTGGTGCGCGCCGTCGTTCGGTCGAACTGCCGAAGCTCATCGCTCCTAGCCGGCCGATACCCCGTTTGGGCCACAATGTGCTGGCGTATCACCGACGGGACATCCCTGATGTGGACGAAGTACCCAAGACGCTGAAACAGCTTCAGGTAGATGAATGCTGCCGAGCGGGCAATGGGACGCTTGACGGTTTTGTCAATGAACGCGATTTCATCGGGGGTCAGGGTATAAATCTCGTCGAGATCCTGTGCCGATGGGTCTGCCTTCAGGCGTGGGTACGCGGTCTCGTGAAGTTGGGTCATGCGGGATCAATCCCAATGCCGACCGGTGGCCGGGTCGCGGCAGACCGCCTCCAGAAAACACTCACGGGCATCGGCAACGCGATGGAGTTCATCGAGCAAGGTGTAGAGATGATCGTCCAAAATATCGGTCGAGGGCGTCGGGACGGCAATCTGATATCGACGGCCCTCCTGGTCCAGGGGCTGTGCCTGAAACCGGGAAAGGCTGGTACTCGTCATGTCTCGCAGGGCATTGGCGACGGCACGGCGGCTGCCATTGAAGGCTGACAGATCGAGGGAAACCTCGATCGTGGTGAGTGAGACCTCGGGCAGGCTGGGCAATTGCGGCGTCGAGGCGGACGATGTTTCCGGTAGCGCCCGATCCAGACCTTGCTCGAAACGTGCTTTCTGGTCGGTGCTGACCCCATCCAGATAGCGCATGGCGGCCTTCACGTCGCGCCAGCCCACGTAATTCATCAACTCCCGAAGATCCCAACCACTCATCCCGGCCCACTGGGCAAAACCGCGGCGTAGCGAGTGGCTGCTGAAGGCTTCGGCATCGGTCACGCCCGCCTGGCTCAATAACTTCCGAAGCATGGGAATGATGCTGCTCGGCGTCAGTTCAGCCTCGGACAAATGCCCCCAGCGATCAATCTTGCGGAATAGCGGACCCGCCGTCAGTTTGGATAAAGCCAGCCAGTCTTCGACCGCCTCGACGGGGCACAGCCGGGACAAGGCTGGGCAGGAGAAGCTTCGCCCTTCGAGATCGCGATCCCCCTTGCTGCGCGGCAAGAAACAGGTCAGCCCTTCGCCGGGCTTGATTTCAATGAATTCGATGCGAAGATTGGCCAGTTCGTCGGAGCGAAACCCGCGCCAGAATCCGAGGAGAATCAGGGCGCGATCCCGGGTGTGCCGCAGGGCACTGGCCGAATCTCCCCGGCCGACTGCCGCTGCGGTGGCTGCTACCAGCCAGTCAGTGACGCTGTTCAATAGTTCCAGTTCCAGCGGCTTGGCCCGCTTTTCCCGGGCAGGATGGAGCGTTCGGATACCTTTGAGCAATTGCCGGATCTTCGGGGCCTTGGTCGGATCCGGAAAGCCATGATCCTGGTGCCAGCGCGACAGCGCCGCGAGGCGGTGTTTCAGGGTGTTCAGCGACAGGGATTCGGCGTAGGCGGCCAGGTAACGGGCAATCGAATCGATGGTTGCCGGCAACAAGCCTCCCCACTCAACCTCGAAGTGCTGGATGGCTGACGCATAGCTGCGTCGGGTGTTGGCCCGTTCGGCCGCATCAAGGTAGAGATCGACCTGGCTCATTGCATCCCTGGCTGGATTCAGGTTCGTGCACGCAGCGGCAGCGAGACTTGCGGCTCCAGTGCCTGCAGCACGGCGTGTGCCTTGAGAATGTCTTGGTGCAATTGGGCATGCTTCGGTGCGTGCACCGTGACCACTAGGGCATAGCGAATGGCGGGCGCTCCGGATGATGCGAGGCCACCGGCCTCGCGAGCGTTGTAATGCACGTCGAACACCGGTTCGAGCAGACTGCTGCCGTAGTAACTGTTTTCCGCATGCAGCACAGTCTCCCACTTGCCCAGATCGGTCCGCAGTTCGGCTTCGGTCCGGAACTCGGCCGCTGGGAAAAAGCTGACCGACGACGCATTGACGGCACCTGCCTTGCGCTTGCTGCTGTTGGGACGGAAGGTGATACCGAGACCGGCTTTGGTATAGGCGCCGGCATCCTGCGGATCGACCGGACTGGCATAGCAGAACGTCGCCCGCAAGCGAACCTTGCCTTCCAGTTGGAAAGGCGGCAAAGGAATGGGGGCCCGCAGGAACTTCCCCGGGCGAAGTTCACCCTGGTAAATGATCCGGGCTTCCCCGTCGCCGCAGGTGATCAACTGGTTCAGATCAGCCGGCACCCGGCCCCAGCCGACGTGATGGACATCATGCTCGTCCTTCGTTTCGCAGCCGTGGATCAGCAGCGATTTGATGGTCAGCGGATGAACCGCGTCGCCCAGAATGGCGCGGATGCCGACTGCCGAGCGTAAGGCGAGCGGAGCCGCGAAGCTGGTTCCCAAGGTCGCAGCGAGGTTGGGCCGCGTGCCGGGCGCTGCGACGTGAAAATATTCCTTCGGTGCGCCACCGAAAGCAACGACATCCGGTTTCCGGCGCCCCGGGCTGCGACCGGGGCCGGTGGCACTGTAGCTGGCCCGTTTCCAGTCGTTACCGGTCCGGTCGGTGGCGCCGACGGACAAGGCGTTGACGCTATCAGAAGGTACTTGGATGCGATTGAGGCTGAGTGCGGCATCACGTTCCCCGTTATTGCCCACAGCCACCGTCATCAAGGTTTCCCCATCGCTCAGGATGCTGTCGATGACGGCCGTCCAGGCATGGACATCCTGGTCTTCGATCGGCAGGTCAGGCCCGAGGCTGAGATTGATGAACTGATACTGGCGCGAGAGCAGTACGGTTTCCACATGGCCGAGCGTGCGATACAACTCGTAGGGATCTTCCCCGTCAATTTTTGCGTCCAGGACACGGTGATGATCGACCGGCGCATAGGGGCGCTCCGCCGTTGCTTCGGGCTCAATCGGCCCGAACAGCACCGCCGAGGTGACGCCCAGTCCGTGCTCAGTGAAATCGGGTACGTCGCTGGCCTCCTCGTCGGCCAGAAAATAACGGCGGACATAGCTTTCGAGAACGTGTTTTTCCGGTAGGCCACCATCGAGAATGGCGACCTTGGGCTCGCGGGAGAGCGGTTCTCCACTTGGCAAGGAGAACGACACTGCAAGCGGCATGCTGCGGGTAACCGGACGGGCTGCTCGCAAATGCGGCATCGGCCGGACGACGCGCGTCAGCGTGAACTGGGCGAGGTTTTCCAGGCCGGTCGCATCCCCTTCGACTGCCACGAAGAGCAGCCGACCGGCTTCAAACTCGAACTCGCCATTGACCCTGAAGCCGCAGTCCTTGGCGTAGTCGGCAAATAAGGCGCGAACATCCGAGGCATCGCCCTCGGGTGGCAGATGCAGACCGACCTCGAAAACATGGCCGACATTGGTGCCTTCCAGATGCAGGCGATCCGCTGGGGTCATGGCCGCAAAGGTCTCGATGCGGGCAAATTGCTCGGCAACTGGCATCTGTTCGTTCAGGCTGCGGGCGAAGGCCGGGAAATTACCCATTGCGGCCCGCGTGCCCGACACGAAGAGTTCCGTCGTCTCCATTTCCGGTGGTGCTTTCTTCTGGGTCTGGCGACGCGGCTGAATGCGACGGGTGCGCGATCCAACTGACGAGAGTCCCACCTGATCGAGCAGCAGCTTCGGGAAATACGACTTGGCCAGATAAGCCGGATGCAATACCAGACGAGCCACCGCCAGATCATCGGCACAAGCCTTCGCTGGGAGCTCCTGGAAAATGCGGTTGGCAGTCTCGATCTCCGGCACGATGATGCGCTTGGCCTCGGTGAGCGTATAGGGGTGCGCCTTGTCGCCAACCTTCTTCTTGGGCGCTTCGATCGGATAGGTCAGCAACTCGGCGCGGCCGATCAGGTATCGCGTGGTCATTTACTTGAGCCCTCTGCCTTTACGGGGGGAAGGCCCCGCGTGTTTGCGAATGGTGTCGCGAGCGACGCCCGTCATTTGGCTGATCTGCATATGCGTATGTCGCCCCGCCTTGGCCAGCGCAATCGCGAGGTTGAGGCGTTCTGCCTTGCTCAAGGCTTCCTGACGCTGACCCAGGGCTGATCCGATCAACTGTTCCAGCGGCGCCATCTGTAAGGCATGGCCGCGACGCAAAGCGTTGATGCTGCGCTCCACGTCTGAGAGAGACTGTCCCTGCAACCCAGCAGCCAGGACATCGATCCAGGACGCGAATAAGGTCAGATCGTCGCCGAGGAATCGCTGGATGGCCGTTGCAATCGCCGCAGCATCCGGTGCATCGAACTTGAGGACCAGATCGAAACGTCGCCACAAAGCTGGATCAACCAGTTCCGGGTGGTTGGTGGCAGCCAGCAGCAGGCCGGTATCGGGCCACTGATCGACTTCCTGGAGCATGACGGTAACCAGGCGCTTCAGTTCGCCAATATCCGACTCGTCGCTGCGCCGCTTGGCGATGGCATCGATCTCGTCGAGTAGCAGAACGGCAGCGTGTTGTTTGGCATGATCCAAGGCTGCCCGCAGGTTGTTGCCCGTCTTGCCGAGCAGGCTACTCATAACCGCCGTCAGGTCGAGTACCCACAGAGGTTTGCCTAAAGCGCTGGCAATCCAGCGGGCCGAGAGTGTCTTGCCGACACCGGGAGGGCCTACCAGGATGGCTGAACGGGTCGGGCTAATGCCACGGGCGGCCAACCGCTCACGTTCCTGTCGTTCGCGAATGATGGCACCGATGGCGTCATGAACACTGCCGGGAAGAATCGGTGGAGGCAATCCGACGCGGTCATCGAAGACCCGGATCAGCGCCAAACGGGAATCGCCGTCGACGGGTAGCGGTGCCTCGCCGGCGTCCGTTATCGGTGCGCCACGACGCAGGATGGCGTTACCTGCCGAGCGGGTCTGGGATGCTTTCAGGGACTGATCGAGAAGCGAAGCCAGTTCGGGGCGTTGTTGGCGGTATTTCCGGATGAGCCGCGCCAGCAGCAGACGGGTATCCTCTTGCGCATCTGAGGCGGCAAGGCGGGCTAAATTGGCGAAATCAATTTCAAGATCGTCAATCTCGCCTTTGTTTGTTTTTGTTCCCACAAAATTGCCTTATATGGTGCAGAATTTTATGGCGAATTTTATGGCGAAAATACATATTTGGTCAATAAATTGATTGCTCGCCACATGGTCAAGATTGCGTTGTTAACAACTTTTTCTGCCAGCGTGGCAAGTTGTGCCGTCCGTGTGTGTCAATGCCTGAACACAAGGATCGACGCTCTGCTGGCACCGATCTGGCTGGACCGCGAGGCTCGTAAGTACGTCACGTGCCGATGTGCTGAGCTTGCCGGTGGTCAGCACGTCACCGCGCCGCTCCGACATGCAGTCTTTCGCGCCGACGGTCCGCACCTTGACGCCAGCGCATCCAGCACAGAGCGCCGCGATGGCGAGCAACCACAAGTACCTGACGAGGCGCCCACGCCTGTCGAGCAGGCCCGCGCAGGTCCACGGAGGCCTTTCCAGGTACCTCATTGCGTCGTATCTTCTTCCCGCAATGGCGCATTGCCGATTGCCTTGTTGACGGTCACATAGCGCGTGTTCAAACGACCTTCGCTACTAACCAGATCGCGACGCGCTTGCAGATAGCTGCGCTGCGCGTCGAGCACAGCGGTGAAATCACTGATTCCGCCGTCGTAGCGCGCCTGGGCAAGCCGGTAGGCATCGCCGGCCGCGTCGCTGCGGGCTTTGAGTTCCTGAGCCTGCTGTTGTTCGGCGCGGTAGGCGGACAGCGCATCGTCGATCTCCTGCCAGGCTTTCAGCACGGTTTTCTGGTAATTCACCGCCGCTTCCTGTTGTTGCAGCTCGCGCAATTGCACGGTGGCTGTGCGCCGGCCATGATCGAAGATCGGCAGGTTGAGGCTGGGGCCGATCGACCAGGTGCGACTGCCCCAGTCGGAGAATTCGCCACTTAGGTAGGACTCGAACCCGAATTTGGCACCAAGCCGGATGCTGGGATACAGATTGGCCTTGGCAATGCCGATGTTGGCGGTGGCGCCGTGCAGGTGCGCTTCGGCGGTGCGGATGTCGGGGCGGCGCAGCGCCACTTCCGATGGCAGACCGAGGGCGAGGTCGGGCAGCGCAGTCCTGGCGCCGGCATCGCGTGGCACCAGTTCGGCTTGCAGCGCACCCGGGCGCTCGCCCAGCAGCAGGGCGATCTGGTTGGCGCTGGCGGCTTCCTGTGCCAGCAGCGGCGGCAACTGCGCCTTCAGCGCGGCCAGTTCGGCGCGCTGGCGTTGCAAGTCGGTGTGATCGAGAACGCCGCCCTCGACACGCGCCTGCAACAGCCCGGCGCGCTCTTCCAGCGCGGCGATATCCTCGCGCATCAAGCGAATCTGCCGCTGGGCGGTGCGCAGCTCAAAGTAGTTGCGCGCCACGTCGCTGGCCAGGCTGAGGCGGGCCTGGTCGAGCAGTGCAGCCTGCTGGCCGACATCGGCGTCGGCGGCTTCCACCGAGCGGCGTACGCGGCCCCACAAATCCAGCTCCCACGAAGCGTCGAAACCCGCCTGGTACAGCGTGAACGGCTCGGCCAGCAGCTCGGTGAGGCGGGGGTCGGCCCCCATGATGCCGAGCATGCGCGTGCTGGCACCGCTCTCGCTCTGGCGCTGGCGGGTGGCGCTGCCGCTGGCGTTGACTTCCGGCCCGCGCTGCGCGGCCACCGTGCTGCGCTGCGCGCGTGCCTGGGCGAAGTGCAGCGCGGCCGTCTGCAGGTCCGGGCTGGCAGCGAAAGCACGGCGCTGCAAGGCATTGAGGGTTGCGTCGTCGAAGGCCTGCCACCATATTGCTGGCAATGCCTGGGTAGCTTCGCCCGGGATGCGCAGCGAGGCATCGCCGCTGCGCCAGCTCGTCCAGTCATCCGGTGCTGCGGGCGTGGGCCTGACGAAATCCGGCCCGACGGCACAACCGGTCAAGGCCAGGGCCAGGGCGAGTGCGGAGGCCGCCAAGCCGAAGTGCCGTGGTTGAAGAGGGGAGTGTTGGAGGTCAAACATGCGGATACCTACGATCAGGAAAGCCGGTTGCGGAACAGCCAGGCCGCCAGCGGCAGCGTGGTGGCGGCCAGCACCAGCAGGGGGATGAATTGGCGCCAGATATCGATGAGGCCTGCGCCTTCGAGATAGACGCGGCGCACGATGTCCATGCCGAAGCGCAGCGGATTGGCGTAGGTGGCAAGCTGCAGCACCTCAGGCATGTTGCGCACCGGCGTGAACAGGCCGGAGAGCAGCATCAGCGGCATGATCAGCAGGAAGGTGTAGAGCATCGCCTGTTGCATGGTCAGCGACAGGGCGGATATCGACAGGCCCACGCCAACGGACGCGACGGTGAAGACGATCAGCCCGAAGTAGAGCAGCCCCACCGAGCCCTGCATCGGGATCTCGAACCAGAAACGGATGATCAGGAAGATGATGGTGGACTGCAGCAGTCCGATCAGGATGGAAGGCAGCGCCTTGCCGATCAGGATCTGCATCGGGGTGAGCGGCGTCACCAGCAACTGGTCGAAGGTGCCTTGCTCGCGTTCGCGCGCCACCGACAGCGCCGCCAGCAGCAGGGTCTGCAACATGCTCAGCGCGGCAATCAGTCCAGGCATCATGTTCCAGCGTGACTCCAGGTTGGGGTTGAACCAGGCGCGCCGTTCCACGCGAATGCCTGGGGCACCGGTGCCCAGCGAGGCATTGTAGGCGGCCACGATGGCGCCGACGTGGCTGGCGGCCGAACCCGCCGTCGAGGAGTTGCGCCCGTCCAGAATGAGCTGCAGGGGCGCGGGCTGGCCAGAACCCAGCCGTGCCGCGAAGTCCGGCGGAATACTGAGCACCAGCAAGGCCTTTTCTGCATCGACCATCTCGGCGATCTGCCGCGGCGAGGTGAGCGTGGCGGCGCGCACGAACACGCCGGTGCCATCGATCCGCGCCAGCAGCTCGGTCGACGCCGCACTGCGGCTTTGATCCAGCACGGCATAAGGCACGTGCGTGAGGTCGTAAGTGGCGCCATAGCCATATAGCAGGGCTTGCAGGAAGGCCGGGGCAATCAGCAGCGCACGGCTGGCCGGCTCCTTGATGAGTGCAAGGAGCTCTTTGCGCACCAAGGCGATGATCTGGGTGAATGTGACAATGAAGGAAGCCATGGCTGTCAGTCCAGTGACTTGCGCAGCGTGCGCTGTGTGGCGAACACCAGCACCACGGCGTAGAGGGAAAGGATGGCGACGCTGCGCAGGATGGTCGGCCCATGGTCGCCCGCCAGGAACAGCGTCTTGATCAGGCCCATGAAATGCGTGGCGGGCAGTAGTTGCGCTACGACCTGGATGACCAGCGGGACGTTGCGCAGGTCGAACACGAAGCCGGAGAGCATCATGGCCGGCATGAAGCTGACCAGCATGGCCAGCTGGCTGGCCTCGAACTGGTTGCGCGTCTTGCCGGAAATGAACAGCCCCAGCAGCAGCGAGACGAGCAGGTAAAGCATCGAGGCCAGGCACAGGATGGGCAGGGAGCCGCGCAGTGGCACCTCGAACAGGAAGCGCGCCGCCAGCAGGCACAGCACCAGGTCGATGGCACCGACCACCAGGTACGGCGCCAGCTTGGCGAAGATGAGTTCCAGCGGCCGCACGGGTGTGACGAACAGCGACTCCAGCGTGCCGCGCTCCCATTCGCGCGCGATCAGCAGCGACGTGAGGAAGGCGCCGATCAGCGTTAGCACCAGAACGATCAGTCCGGGCACCAGATACCAGCTGCTGTTGCCGGTTTCGTTGAACCACATGCGCTGCACCACCTCCACGCGCCCCAGCGCGGGTGGCTTGTTACCAGCACGGTCAACCTGCTTTTGCGCCCAAGTAGCGATGGCGCTGTTGACGTAGCCCTCCACGGTCTGCGCGGTGGTCGAGTTGACGCCGTTGAGCACCAGCTGGATGCGGGCATCGCCTGCTGCGAGCCGGCGCGAGAAGTCCTGCGGCACGCGCACGATGGCGTCCACCTCGCCTGCGCGCAGCAAGCGCTCGGCTTCGGTCATGTGTGTGACCCACACCGGTGAGAGGTAGATCGTTCCCTGGAAACCCGCGACCGCCGCGCGCGCATCGGGCGCGCTGTCTTCCAGCACCACCGCGACCGGCGCGTTCTTCACATCGAAAGACAGGCCGTAGCCGAACAGCAGAATCAGCGCAATCGGCAGCAGCAGTCCCACCGCCAGGTTGCTCTTGTCGCGCAGCATCTGGCGCACTTCCTTGCGCAGCAGGGCGATGAAACGCCGCATGAACTCCGGATGCCTCATGCGCGGCCTCCCGGGTTCCTGTCCCGGCCGTCGGCGCGACCCTGCTCGACGATGGAAATGAAGGCGCTGTTCATGTCGGTGCCGCCGTCACCGCCTGCCTGCTCGCGCACCGCCTGCGGCGTGCCAAGCGCCAGCACCTTGCCGGCATCCTGGATGGCGATGCGGTCGCAATACTCGGCCTCTTCCATGAAGTGCGTGGTGACGATGACCGTCACCCCCGCCTGGGCGAGCGCGGTGATGGTGCGCCAGAAGGCGCGCCGCGCCAGCGGGTCGATGCCGCTGGTGGGCTCATCGAGGAACAGGATGTCTGGCTCGTGCAGCAGGCCGGTGGCCATGGCCAGGCGCTGCTTGTAGCCACCTGGCAGCAGGCCGCTGATGGCGGTGGGCTCCAGGCCGAACTGGGCGAGCGTGGCCGCCACTCGCGTGCGCAGCGCCTGGCCGCGCAGCCCATAGGCACCGCCGAAAAATTCCAGGTTCTCGCGCACCGTCAGGTTGCCGTAGAGCGCGAACTTTTGCGACACGTAGCCGATGCGCGCCCGTGCCTGGGCGCGCGCCGTGCGCAGATTCATGCCGGCCACTTCCAAATGCCCGCTGCTGGCCGGCAGCAGACCGCAGAGCATGCGGAAGGTGGTTGTCTTGCCTGCTCCGTTGGGACCGAGCAGACCGAAGATCTCGCCCCGCGCCACATCGAAGGAGGTGCTGGCGACAGCGGTGAAGTCGCCAAACGTGCGTACCAGATCGCGCACCACGATCACCGGCCCGTTCCCATTGCCATTCGAGGACATCTGCGGGGACGACGTGGGCGCTCCGGGAGACGATGCCGATACCCGGGTCGTCGACTCCGCGCCCTCGGCATGTTGCTGGCGCAGCATCATCATGAAAGCGTCTTCGAGTTCTTCCGGGCGCGGCTGGTAGTCGATGTCGCCGAGCAGTCCGTCCAGCACGTGGGTTTCCACCTTGGGCTGGCGGATGAACCACACCGCGCCGCCTTTGGGCACCGCATCGACGATCAATCGATCGGCGTCGATCAATCGTGCCTGCAGGTCGCGGGCGGGCATACCGGACGGTGGCGTGGCCACATAGGTCACCCCTCGGGCGCGTTCGCGCAGCGCGCCCGGAGCACCTTCGGCGAGCAGCAGGCCTTTGTGCATCACGAACACCTGGGTGCAGCGCTCGGCCTCGTCCATGTAGGCGGTGCTGACGATCACGCTCAGCCTTTCGTCATCGACCAGCTGCTGCACGATCTGCCACAGATCGCGGCGCGACAGCGGATCGACGCCCACGCTGGGCTCGTCCAGCAGCAGCAAGTCCGGCGAGCGCACCAGCGTGCAGGCCAGACCCAGCTTCTGCTTCATGCCGCCCGAGAGCTTGCCGGCCGGACGTGCGGTAAAGCGCGCCATGTCGGTCATTTCCAGCATGCGCGCGAAGCGCTCGCGGCGCACTGCCTGCGGCACGCCGTGCAGATCGGCGTAGAGGTCCAGATTTTCCTGCACGCTCAGGTCTTCGTACAGGCCGAAGCGCTGCGGCATGTAGCTGATGCGGTCCTGCACCGTTTGCGGGTCGTGGGCGACGTCGATGCCCAGCACGCGCAATGTCCCCGCATCGGGCTTGAGCAGTCCGGCCATCATGCGCATCAAGGTGGTCTTGCCGGCACCGTCCGGGCCGACCAGGGCCGTCAACTCACCCGCCCGCACCGTCAGCGACAAGCCGCCCACCGCATGCAAGGGACCGCCGCCCGGCGCCTCGAAGGTCTTGCGCAGCCCATCGGCGACGACCGTCGCGCCGCCATCGCTCATTGCGCGGTGCCCGCTGTCAGGTGGACGGTGGCCGGCTGCCCCAGGCGCAGCACATCCTGCGGGTCATCGACCAGTACGCGCAGCTCGTAGAGAAGGCTGGTGCGCAACGCTTCAGTCTGTACCGACTTGGGCGTGAACTCGGCCACCGAGGAGATGTAGCCGATCTTGCCCGCGATGGACTGGCCGGGGGAGCCATCCGTGGTCACACGTGCCGGCATACCGGGTTTGACCCGACCCAGGTCAGGCTCGCCCACATAGACACGCACCCACTTGGGCTGGGTCAGCGCCAGGGCCAGCACAGGTTTCTGCGGTGTCGCCATGTCGCCGGGTTCGAGCAGGCGCGAACGCACCACGGCGTCTGCCGGCGCCTTGAGTTGGCCTTGAGCGATCTGGTGCTGCAGCAAGGCCAGTTGCGCCTGCGCCGCCTTGAGCTGCGCCTCGGCGCCGGCCACGTCCTCTGCGCGCGGTCCCAGTTCTGTCAGACGCAAGGCTTCTTGTTGATCCGTCAGCTTGGCCTGGACAACCTGCAGATGGCTTTTGGCGCGGTCCAGATCTTGCGCACTGACACCACGCCCCTGCGTGTTGGCGGCGATGCCTTGCAAACGTTGCAGATCCTGCTCGGCCTGTGCGGCATCGACCTGGGCTGCAGTCACACGGCTCCTGGCCTGGGCGATTTCCTGCGGCCGTGCACCATTGCGCAAACGTTGCAGGGTTTGCTGCTGAACACCAATCTGCGCTTGTGCCTGTTCGGCCTGCAAGGCCAGGGTGCGGGTATCCAGCACTCCCAGCACGACTCCTGCGTTCACGCGATCGCCTTCCTCGACGCGCAATTCAGCCACACGGCCACTGCCATCGAAGGCCAACGCAATCTGGCGGATGTCCACGTTGCCGTGCAGCACCAGCGCATCGTCGTGGCCCTGGTTTCGCTGGTGCATCCACGCCCAAGCACCCAAGGCCAACACAACCAGGAGAACAAGGGCAATGAGCGGTTTTTTCATGATGAATATCCAGAAAGGGACATGAGGGGAGGATGTATTGCGCACCAGATATTAAATTGATTTTAAAGTTAATCTATTCGACAATGCAAGCCTTATCTACTTTGGAAAACAAGGGATGATCAAACCCGCACGCGGACTTCGTTCGGATGGCGAAGCCACAAAAACACGAATACTGGAGGCTGCAGGTGAGCTGTTCGCCGAAACGGGCTACGCCGAAACGTCCAACAAGGACATCGCCGCCCGGGCGCAGGTGGATCTGGCTTCCATCAACTATCACTTCGGCAACCACAGCGGCCTGTACCAGGCCGTATTGGCAGCGGCCCATGGCCAGCTGCTGGGCATGGCCGACCTGCAGCAACTGGTTGGTAGCGAATCGCCACCAGAATCGAAATTGCGTGTGCTGATAGAGCAACTGGTCGCGCAGGCCATGCAAGAACCTCAAGCCTGGCAGCTGCGTGTCCTTGCCAGGGAGGTGTTGGCGCCAAGTTCACATCTGCAGGTGCTGTTCCAGGATGAAGCGCTGCCCAAGATGTTGCTCGTCAAACGACTACTCAGCGAGATTACCGGAATACCTGCAGAAGATCCGGCCGTGACCCGTTGCCTGATGAACGTGATTACCCCCTGCCTGATGCTGCTGGTCGGCGGGCGCACCTTCCCGGGGCCTTTGAAAGAGGTTTTTCAGATGCCTCCCCAGATGGTTGCCGACCACCTGTTCCACTTCGCCATGGGCGGGCTGGGTGCGATAGCCCGGGAGTACGCTGAACGGGCAAGAGCCTGAGGCAATCTTCAGTTATCTACGATTCGTACTGCTCCAAGGACAAAATTTCAAAAAATCAGCCATCACACTAAATAATCAACCATTATCACGTCTTAGATTTCGTATATTTAAAACATTGCGTTGCGTAATCATAGTATGTAATATCATATTACGTAATACGGTACGAAATTCGAGGATGCCATGGCCAGAGCCGGAATTTACAAATCAGAAGTCGTCAGAGCGCGTAACAATCTGTTGGCAATGGGGCGCTACCCATCAATCGATGCCATCCGAGGCGAACTAGGCAATACCGGCTCGAAAGGCACGATCCACCGCTACTTGAAGGAAATCGAGGAAGAGGAAGGCGGGAGTACCGGCGCTCAGGTTGCCGTCAGCGAAGCCATCCAGGATCTGGCTGGCAGACTCGCTGAGCGCCTGCATGAAGAAGCTGATCAGCGCTTGGCGGCTCTGACCGACAAGCACAAGGCAGAAATTGCAGCGCTGAACGACAGCATCACCGCATTACGTAACGAAGCGGAATCCTTCCGCAGTCAGTCTGAGCGTCAGGCCGTGGAATTGGCGGCAGAGAGAGCGGCGCATACCGAAACCCTGTCCACGCTTCAGGAAGAGAGAATCGTTCGGGCGCAAATGTCTCAGCGTATCCTGGATATGGAGGGGTTGCTGGCTAAGGAAGATGCGCACCGCGTATCGCTGGAAGAGAAGCACCGGCACGCCAGAGAGGCGCTGGAGCATTTCCGCACTGCGGCGAAGGAGCAACGGGAGCAAGATCAGCGTCAGTTCGAGCAGCAGATTCAGTTTTTGCAGGGCGAATTGCGGGCAGTCAAGGAAACAGTGAACGCGAAACAACAGGAACTCATCCGTAGCCACGAGGACAATGCCCGCTTGTCCAGCGAACAGGGCCATCTTCGTGCCGAATTGCACCGACTTGAAACCGAGATTCGGCCGCTACGTACAGCCCGAGAGCAATTGGCTGTTTCCGAGTTGAAGAATCAACAGTTAGAAGAGCGCCAGGCACAGGCTGCAACGCGAGTTGAAGAATTGCTCATCGAGGCCCAGGGCTATGCTCAAAAGCTTGAGGAGTCCACCCATGCCGGCGTTCGCCTAGAGGCTGAATTGACCGCAGCGAAAGCCGTGTTAGCGAGCCACGAACAGATCCTGCAAAAGCTCACCGTCAGTCAATCAGCGGCGCCGAAAGTAAGCGGTAAACCTAAGGGGGGCACCAAGAAGCAGGAGTCACTCTTTGACTCGGGCAAATAAATCTGGATTGTCAGTTCAGCGGTGGAATTTTTGAACCGGCCAAGTACCATTCTCAGCAACGAATACGACAGATCGAAAAACGGAGACAACTACATGGAGTCCAGTGAGTATATTCGACCACCGGGAACTTACTACGACATCATGGCCCATCCGGTCGACAGGAAACAGGCGATCGAGGTGGCAATCGTTCAGGATCATCGCTTCGCTTTCTTTTATTGGCTCAAGTGGCGTAACAAGCAGCACAATCGTCCCAATCCGCCAACCCTGATCTCCCTGGACTGGCATCAGGATCTCGCGCAACCTTGCGACCTCGAATGCGAATGGCTCGGTGCGCTTGATACGGCCGACTACAAGGCTGTCAGTTACTTTTGCTGGGACAGGCTACATGTCCTAAACGATGGACATATCCTGGCTGCCGCCTATCTCAACCTGATTGGCGATATCCACGTGGTACAGAAGCAGCGTGACGAATGCCCGGAGGATTTCGTTGATATCGAAGGGCGAAAGCACGTAGTTCGCTGTTATGAATCGGTGGAGCAACTGACCGAGGCAGTCTCAGGGCAGGAATACGATTCGGTTATCCTCGATATCGATCTCGATTACTTCACTGAAAGCCCGGACCCATGCGGGGGAGGCGACAAGCTTAAACTGGTCGAGCAAGCCGAGATCCAAGCCTGCCTGGATCAAAAAGGATTGCTCATGTCTTGGGTTTTGCCACGAATGGCAGGAATGACCATCGCGACTGAACCAGAGTTCTGTGGCGGGATAATGAATTCGAACTACTTGTTCAATGTCGTGTGCGGCACGTTGTTTGATCCGCCGCTGTTGAGTCACAAGGCTGGTTGGCGCCATCAATCGAAATAGCTGCCGCTGATTTTCCTGCGCTAAATCTGGCGGTTAGCTGTGGTTTTCGAGGATTTCACATGAATCCCGGCCGACCCTCTACTTGTGGGCGTTGGCCAGGAAACCGATCTTCGGGTTGTCGTGGAAGACCTTCTGCCAGCCGGCGGTGAGGGTGCAGATCAGCAGCCACACGGTGGGCGCGGCGGTGACCCACGCATAGCGCTGGCGCTTCATCTTGAACAGCACCACGGTGGCGAGGGTGAGCGCCACGCCGGCAAGCATCTGGTTGGCGATGCCGAACAGCGGCCACAGGGTGTTGATGCCGCCCAGCGGGTCGACCACGCCTTGATACAGGAAGTAGCCCCACGCAGCCACACACAGGGCGGTGGCGACGAGGCTGGCGAAGATCGAATCCATCTTGCGCATGGACGGCACGAAGGTGCCCATCAGATCCTGCAGCATGAAGCGCCCGGCGCGGGTGCCGGCATCCACGGCGGTGAGGATGAACAGCGCCTCGAAGAGGATCGCGAAGTGATACCAGAATGCCATCATCGCCTTGCCGCCGAGGGCGTTGGAGAGGATGTGGGCCATGCCGACGGCCAGCGTCGGGGCGCCACCGGCGCGGGAGATGATGGTCTTCTCGCCCACGTCCTGGGCGGTCTGGAGGAGCATCTCGGGCGTCACCACGAAGCCCCACTGGTTGATGACCTGGGCGGCGCTCTCGGCGGTCTTGCCGATCACGGCGGCTGGGCTGTTCATCGCGAAGTACACGCCCGGCTCGATGACCGAGGCGGCCACCAACGCCATGATCGCCACGAAGGACTCCATGAGCATTCCGCCGTAGCCGATGAAGCGGGCGTTCTTCTCGTTATCCAGCAACTTGGGGGTGGTGCCGGAGGAGATCAGCGCATGGAAGCCCGACACCGCGCCACAGGCGATGGTGATGAACAGGAAGGGGAACAGGCTGCCCGACCACACCGGACCGGTGCCGTCGATGAACTTGGTGAGGGCCGGCATCTGCAGGTTGGGAGCCACGACGGCGATGCCGATGGCGAGGCCGACGATGGTGCCGATCTTCAGGAAGGTGGACAGGTAATCCCGCGGCGCCAGCAGCAGCCACACCGGCAGCACCGAGGCGACGAAGCCGTAGCCGATCAGGAGCCAGGTTAGCTGCTTGCCATCAAACGTGAACAGCGGGCCCCAGGTGGGGCTGGCGGCGATGTCGCCGCCGTAGATGATCGAGGCCATCAGCAGCACGAAGCCGATGATCGACATCTCGCCGATGCGGCCCGGGCGGATGTAGCGGCTATACACGCCCATGAGCAGCGCGATGGGGATGGTGGCGGCCACGGTGAACATGCCCCACGGGGATTCGGCCAGGGCCTTCACGACGATCAGCGCCAGCACCGCGAGGATGATGACCATGATCATGAAGGTGCCGAACAGGGCGATCACGCCGGGCACGGCGCCGAGCTCGGATTTGACCAGATCGCCCAAAGAGCGGCCGTCGCGGCGGGTGGAGATGAACAGGATCATGAAATCCTGTACCGCGCCGGCAAACACCACGCCGGCGAGGATCCACAGCATGCCCGGCAGGTAACCCATCTGGGCGGCGAGCACCGGGCCCACCAGCGGGCCGGCGCCGGCGATGGCGGCAAAGTGGTGGCCGAACAGCACGTACTTGTTGGTCGGCACGTAGTCCAACCCGTCGTTGTGACGCAGGGCGGGGGTCATGCGCTTGGGGTCGAGCTCCATCACCTTCTCGGCGATGAACAGGCTGTAGTAGCGGTAGGCGATGAGATAGCTGCATACAGCGGCGATGACCAGCCACAGGGCGTTGATGGTCTCTCCGCGGTTGAGCGCGACGATGGCGGTGGCAGTGGCGCCCAGCAAGGCGACAGCACCCCAGCCCAGGTGACGCTGGATGGCGTTCATGGCTTTCCTCTTTTCTTGTTGGCAAGGGCGGGCGGGCCCGGCCGACGAGAAAGATGAAGCAACAGTTCGGGGCGACGCTGCGCGGGGAGCTGCAACTGGATCTCACACGGGGTCGGGACACAACCCGCTGCAGGCTTGAATCCGCGGCCCGACCGCAAACTCAACCTGGGCGGATTCTTCCATACGCATCCGTATGGTCAATCAGGGTTTTACACATCAATGGGGTGAGGTTGACCGAGATCAGACGATCGGGAATCACGCCGACTTCGCCCGGACGCAGGTCGCCGCCAACCTGTCGCAGACGAAAAAACGGCCGGGAGATCCCGGCCGTGTGGATGCGAGTAGGGGACGGATCACACGTCGGCTTCGACCGAGTCGCCTTTCTCTTCCATCCAGGCCCGGCGGCCGGAGGCTTCGCCCTTGCCCATCAGCAGGGTGAACATGCGCTGGGTCTCCTCGAAGGCGCCACCGCGCACATGCACCGGCAGCACCCGGCGGGTGGCCGGGTCCATGGTGGTCTCGCGGAGCTGTTCGGGGTTCATCTCGCCGAGGCCCTTGAATCGGCCCACCTCGATCTGATCCGGCTTGACGCCCTCGTGGCCAAGGCGATCGCGCAGGGACGCCAACTCCTGGTCGTCCAGGGCGTAGAGGCGGCGCGGCGGACGCTTCTTGCCGGAGGCGGGCACGTCGAGGCGATACAGCGGCGGCTGTGCCACGTAGATGTGGCCGCGCTCGATGAGCTTGGGGAAGTGGCGGAAGAACAGGGTGAGCAGCAGGGTCTGGATGTGGGAGCCGTCCACGTCGGCATCCGACATGATGATGACCTTGCCGTAGCGCAGCTCGGAGAGATCCGGCTCGGAATCCTGGGTGTGGGCATCGACGCCCAGGGCCACCGCGATGTCGTGGATTTCGGCGTTGGCGAAGAGCCGCTCGCGATCCACCTCCCAGGCGTTCTGGACCTTGCCGCGTAGCGGGAGGATGGCCTGGGTATCCTTGTCGCGGGCCATCTTGGCGCTGCCGCCGGCCGAATCACCCTCGACGAGGAAGAGCTCATTGCGCTCGATGTCCTCGGATTCGCAATCCGACAGCTTGCCGGGCAGCACGGCCACGCCGGACGACTTGCGCTTTTCCACCTTCTGCGCGGCGCGGGCGCGGGCCTGGGCGGCCTTGATGGCTAGCTCGGCGAGCTTCTTGCCGTAATCGACGTGCTCGTTGAGCCACAGCTCGAAGGGGTCGCGCACCATGCGCGATACCAGCTGCACAGCGTCGCGGCTGTTGAGGCGCTCCTTGGTCTGGCCCTGGAAGCTCGGGTCGAGCACCCGCGCCGAGAGCAGGAAGGAGGCGCGGCCGAAGGCGTCGTCGGCGGTGAGCTTGACGCCCTTGGGCAAGAGCGCGTGGTGGTCGATGAAGTTCTTGATGGCGGTGAAGATGCCGTCGCGCAGGCCGGCTTCGTGGGTGCCGCCGGCCGGGGTGGGAATCAGGTTGACATAGGATTCGCGCACCGGCGCGCCTTCGACGGTCCACGCCACGGCCCACGCGGCGCCTTCGCCGGCGGCGAACGTGTCGTCGCCCTTGGGGGCAAATTTTTCGCCGGCGAAGAGCGGAATCAGCGGTTCGTCGTTAAGGGCTTCGGAGAGGTAGCCGCGCATGCCGTGCTCGAAATGCCAGGTGCGCGTTTCGCCGCCTTCGACGGCGAGGCTGACTTCGAGGCCGGGCATCAGCACGGCCTTGGAACGGAGCAGGCGTTCGAGTTCGGCGCGGGGCAGGTCGGGGGCGTCGAAGTATTTGGCGTCGGGCCAGGCGCGCACGCTGGTGCCGCTGGCTTTTTTGGGGGCGTCGCCGATGCGGGTGAGGGGCTCGATCACGTCGCCGCCGGAAAACACCAGCTTGTGCCGGCTGCCGTCGCGCACGACTTCCACTTCGAGGCGGTGCGACAGGGCGTTGGTGACCGAGACGCCCACCCCGTGCAGGCCGCCGGAGAAGCGGTAGGCGGAGTCTTCATCGGTCTTGTTGAACTTGCCGCCGGCGTGGAGACGGGTGAATACCACCTCCACCGTCGAGACGCCTTCGACGGGGTGGATTTCCACCGGAATGCCGCGTCCGTCGTCGGTGACGCTGACCGAGCCGTCCAGGTGCAGGGTGACGCCGATCTTCTTGCAGAAGCCGGCCATCGCTTCGTCGGCGGCGTTGTCGATGACTTCCTGGATGACGTGAAGCGGGTGTTCGGTGCGGGTGTACATCCCCGGCCGCTGCTTGACCGGTTCGAGGCCTTTGAGGACGGTGATGGAGTCGGCGTTGTAGGTTTTTTGCGACATTGCTTGAAGCTGGAATCCGAGTGGGTTTTGAAGCGCTGCGGACTATACCGCTTGGGCCGGCTTGGGGCGAGAAGCTTGAGGCTCCGGAGGGCGGACTCAGTGGAGCAGGCTGCTGCGGCCGGCATTGTCGGCGGTGTGGCGGGCAATGCGTTCGAGGAGTTGGTCGGCGGCCCGGCTGCCGGGGCTGTCGCCCACCGGGCGGCGCCAGGCCAGATGCACGGTGGACGGCTCGCCGGGCAGTGTGAAGATGGCCATCGCCAGCGGGCATTGGGCGATGTTGAGCGGGTTTTCGCGGGCCAGCTGCCAGGCGATGCGGGCGCTGCAGAAGTGCAGCACTTCGGCTTCGGCGTAGATCGGCGCGGGCTGGTCGAGGGCCGGGCCGGTGCGGGCGAGCATGTCGCCGAAGCGGCTGGGTGGCGCAGGGATCAGGCCTTCGCCCTCGATGGCGTCCACCAGGGCTTCGCGGGCGTCGGCATAGCGGCCGGGGGCGATGGCGATCTGACGGATGTCGTCGGCCTGGGCCGGGGCAAGGTTCGCCAGGAGGGCGACGGCAAGGACGACACGGCGCAGCATCGGAAACTCCGGACAGGGGCTAGAGGTGCGGACGATAGCACCGGACGGCGGCGGGGATGCGGTGGACAAAAAATCGGCGCCCAAAAAACAAGGCGCCGGAAGGAGGGAGAAACACAGTGGAACGCGGTTGCCGCGACCGGTCGGGACCGGCCGCTGGAGGCGATCAGAAGAACAGGATCGCGCCGCCCGAGATGGTGCGGTTCTTCTGTTCGAGATCGGACATGGAAGCGGTGATCTTTTCCTGGTTGAATTCGCCGACGAGGGTCACGAACTTGTTGAGGCTGTGATAGACGCCGAGGGTGTAGGCCCTGTTCTTGCGGTCTTCGCCGATGCCGAGCACGCCGTCCTTGTCCTTGTTCTGACCGAAGTTGATGCCGAACTTGGTCTTGTTGTAGGTGTAGGTGCCCTGCATGAAGTAGCCGCTGGACGAGGTCTTGTTGCCGAGGCCGTCGCTGCCGCCGAAGAACTGGGCGCCCACCGTGGATAGGCCGAGACCCTTGGCGGTGAAGGCGTAGAGCACGCCGTCGAAGCCGTTGGCACCGGCCTTGGCGCCGATTTCATAGCCGTTGGCGGTGAAGGTCTTGTCCGGGTTGGCGCCGGTGCCGTCGCAGGTGGAGCCCTTCGAGCAGCTGGTGCTCTGGCTCACCAGGCCGCCCCAGACCTTGCCGGGGAGGGCGCCCTTCCAGTCGTAATCCACCTTGGCCTGGAAGCCGGGGGTCTTGGTCTGGTCGCCGGCGAAGGAGCTCGGCTGGAAGATGCCGGCCGCGGCCTGCAGGCCGTTGAAGTTCGGCGTGGTGTAGGTGATCTGGGCCTGGAAGCCGGTGTACATGTAGCCGTGGCCGATCATGCCGAAGGTGGTGTTGAAGGGGATGCCGGCGTTGCTGGTGCCGCCGACGCCCAGCAGCGTCATGTCGGAAAGGATGATGTTCTGGCCGAACAGGCCGATGTCGCGACCGAACTTGATGGTGCCCCAGTCGTTGTTGCCGAACTGGAAGTACACGTTGCGCACGTCGATCTGGCTGTAGGGGCTGGTGGCGCCCGGAACGGCGCCGGCGCCGGTGCCGACGGTGGAGGGCAGGCCGACCACCGAGGACGAATCGTTGATGCCGGGGGCGAAGCTGAAGTGGGCCTTGATGTCCTGGTCGGCCTGCTTGGTGGTGACGACGAAGTTGATCCAGCCCGGCAGGAGACCGTTGGTCAGTGCGCTGTTCTGGGTCTTGGTCGTGCTCTGTACGCCGCCGGTGGTGGTCTTGGTTTCCGATTCGCGGTTCACATAGAAACCGTTGATCGTGCCGTTGATGTCGAGGGTGACGTCGTTCTGGGTGAAGCTCACGGCTTCGGCGCCGCCGGTGGCAGCGGCGAGGCAGGCGAGGGCAACGGATTGGGCCAGCAGGGATTTCTTCATGATGATTGTCTCCGGTATTTTTTGATTGATGTCACCAGCGATGCGCGCGCACTCCGGCACGCTGCTTCGCTCCTCCCGTGGTCGCGTTCTTGCGCGTCGTTCTGCAGAGAACCGCTTCTTGAAACACGCCGTTACGGAGCAAACATCCTTCTGCGAGGGCTGTGCCAGGCCTGCCGGAACGGCTTCGAAGGCCCGTTCGGTCTAATTAAGTGGCTGTTTTGTATGGGTGTTATTCTTTTTGACGAATTTCGCGGGGCGTTTTCCGGAGCGATGGAACTGTCTACAAAATGGACAGGTGCTTCTGCCGCGACTCGTGGGCTGATGCAGTTCGTAGCAGGACGTGGAGCATGCTGCGACACAGCATGGCTTGGCCTCCGGGGCTGGTAAAATCCCGTTCCAGCATTTATTTCTTCGGGCCGACTGCGCCCTTCAAGCCATGGATTTCCGCTCCAAACTGGCTGCCGCCTGGCAGCGTCACGATTCTCTGCTGTGCGTCGGGCTGGACCCGGACGTCGCGCGTATTCCGGCCCATCTGAAGACCCGGCCCGATGCGGTACTAGCGTTCTGCAAGGGCATCGTCGATGCCACCGCCGATCTCGCCTGCGCCTTCAAGCCGCAGATTGCCTATTTCGCCGCGGCCCGCGCCGAAGACCAACTGCAGGATCTCATCGTCTATATTCATGAGAACTACCCGACGGTGCCGGTGGTGCTCGACGCGAAGCGCGGCGACATCGGCGCGACCGCCCAGCAGTACGCGCGCGAGGCCTTCGAGCGTTACGGGGCCGACGCGCTGACGGTGAATCCCTACATGGGTTTCGATTCGGTCGAGCCTTATCTGGAGTTTTCCGACCGGGGGCTGATCGTGCTGTGCCGCACTTCCAATCCCGGCGGCTCCGACCTTCAGAACCTCACCGTCGAAGGCGGTCGCAAGCTCTACCAGCATGTGGCCGAACTGGTTGCCGGGAAGTGGAACATCCACGGACAGAATGCCTTGGTGGTGGGAGCAACCTTCCCGCAGGAACTCGCCGACGTGCGGGCCATCGTCGGCGATCTGCCCTTGCTGGTGCCGGGGATCGGCGCCCAGGGCGGCGACGTGGAGGCTACGGTGAAGGCCGGCCGCACTGCTGCGGGCAGCGGTCTGATGATCTCGTCGTCCCGTGCCATTCTTTATGCCGGCAAGGGCGAAGACTTCGCTGCCAAGGCCCGCGAAGTGGCGTTGGCGACCCGGAACGAGGTCAATATTTACCGGGCTTGATTGTTGCTTCTAAAAATCCGCCTAACAGAAAACTGGCGGTGCTGCATTGCCGCATAGTACGATTGTAAAGGCGCTGCATGCCCGGTTCGATGTCAGCTTTCACGAAACGGTCATCCGTCGCCGGATGGCCCGCAATTCCATTTTCATTTCAAAGCAGTGCTTTCAGGGGCGTCCATGGTCAGGCTAAGGTTTTCCGTCGAATTGAATTATGACGTGGCGCCGCCGGGTTGCGACTTCATCTTCAACATCCACGCAGCCCACACCCGTCATCAACGGGTGGTGACCGAAATGATGGAACTGGGGCAGTTCCTCATGCCGCAGGTTCATACCGACGCAGCCACCGGCAACCGCTACATGCGTCTCAAGGCCGAGCCCGGCCGGCTGCGGCTGCGTTACAGCGCGACCGTCGAGTTGATGCACTATATTGGTGCTCCGGCGTTCATTCCCGAAGTGCCGGTGGCCCGTTTGCCGGCCGATGTCCTGACTTATCTCTACCCGAGCCGCTACTGTCAGTCCGACCGGCTCTACGACGTCGCCAACAAGGAATTCGGCCACCTGCCGCATGGCTACGGCCGCGTGCTGGCGGTCTGCGACTGGGTCGCGAATCATGTCCAGTTCAAGTCGGCAACGACCAACGCCAGTACGTCGGCGCTCGACACGCTCACCGAGAGAGTCGGTGTGTGCCGCGATTTCGCCCACCTGATGATCGCCCTTTGCCGGGCGCTGAACATTCCGGCGCGTTTTGTAACCGGCATCGACTATGGTGCCGATCCGGCCCTCGGACCGAGCGATTTCCATGCTTACGTCGAGGCATTCCTCGGCGACCGTTGGTATCTCTTCGATCCGTCGGCCACGGCGATTCCGATGGGATTGATGCGTTTCGGCGTGGGGCGGGACGCTGCCGACGTGTCTTTTGCGACGATTTTCGGCAGCGTGCGGGCCGAGCCGCCGAAGATCGTGATCGAAGCGGCAGCCGACGCTTTTTCGGGCGCCGAATTGCCGCGTCGCCGACCGGACGCTCTTTCCACCGACGACGGCTCGGCGGTGCTCATCGGTGCGCGCCTGGCGCCACTTGCCTGAACGCCACCATCCAGACTTTGAACCATTTCATCAGGAGATTCCCATGAGCACCATCGAGAATATTGCCGCCCGGCACGGCTTCAGCGCCGACGCTGGCCGCGCCGCTTACGCAGCCCTTCAAGCCGGCGGTTTCAGCCAGGCCCAGTTCAGCCACCCGGAACTGGGCGGCATGGGGCAGTGGATGAGCGGCGGCATGATGATGATCGGCGACATGTTCAACGAAGGGCTCAAGTGGCGGGTCGGTGCGCTGCTTACCGAGCTTTCCCAGCATCGTGAGCCGCAGCCGGCGTTTGCGCCGCAGGGCAACACCTGGGGCTTCAGCCAGTCGGCCAACTGGTGGCCGGACGAACTCGGCTCCCCGTCCAGTTCCGGCAGCCAGAACGACATGGCCTACGCCTGGTTTCCCAATGCCGGCAAGCTGCTGGTCAAGCTGTCCGGCGATGTCTTCTCGTTCGATACCGGCAACCTGTCGATCTACGGCGTGCAGCAGCAACAAGGCGGCGGAATCGGCTCGGTGGTGTTGAACACCTCCAACGGACCGATGAGTCTGCTGGGCCTCAACCGGGGCTGAGCGATGCGTCGGGCTGGCTATCTGTGCCAGCTGATGCAGCGGTTGTTGGCCGGCAGGGCGACGTCTTCGTCGAAGCGAAAGCCGATGGCGCGGGCGAGGGCGTCCACGGCTTCGAAATCGCGGATGCCGCGCTTCGGATCGTCGGCCTTGAGCTGGGCGTCGAAGGCCGCATTGCTGGGGCTGGTGAACTGTCCGGCGTAGTTGAACGGGCCGTAGATCGTCAGGCGGGCATCCTCCGTGAGGCTGCCCGGCAGCGCGGCAAAAAAGGCTTCCACCTCCGCCCAGCCCATGATGTGCAGCGTGTTGGCGGTGAATATCGCGTCGAAACGCGTTTCGGGCCAGGGGCCGGTCACGTCGAGTTGTAGCGGCGGTGGCGTGTTGCTGAGTGCGGCCTCGGCGAGCCACAGGTGGATGCCCGGCAGCCACTCGGGTCGGTCGCTGGTCTGCCAGACGAGGTGAGGCAGGGCCGCGGCAAAATGCACCGCGTGCTGGCCCGTGCCGGAACCTACTTCGAGCACCCGTCGGCGGTCGGCAAATTGCCGGCGCAATACTTCCAGGATCGGATTGCGGTTGCGCTCGCAGGCGGGCGACCAGGGCTTGTCGGGAACAAATTCCATTCTCATCTCTCAGGATTGCGGTGAATCGACGCCGAGCAGCCGCAGGAGGCTTTCGGCGAAGGCTTCTCGCGCGGGCTGACGGCTGCGGGCCCGATGCCAGACCATCAGCGTGGTGACCTTGGCGACTTCGGGCGGTAGCGGATGCACGCGCAGCGTGGGCTGGGCCATGCCCGTCCCGGCCCGCTCCGGGCCGAGGATGGCCCGCGGCACCAGGCTGACCCCCATTCCGGCCGCAACGCAGCCGAGGATACCTTCGAAGGTTCCGAAGGTGCTGCTGCGGGCTACCGGCACGCCTTCGCGCCACAGCCAGTCGAGGAGGCGCTGGCGGTAGCTGCAGCCTTCGCGGAAGGTGATCAGTTCGACCGGGCCGCGGCGGGCCAGATCGGTGCTGGTTTCGATCGGCGCCCAGTCGGCGGCGCTGATCAGCACCAGATCTTCGACGACCACCGGAAGCTGTTCCAGGTCGGGATGGACGACCGGGCCGGCGACGAGCGCGGCGTCGAGTTGATGGTTCAGCACGTCCTGCACGAGCCCCGCGGTATGCGAGGTGGTCAGGCGCAGTTCGACCCGGGGATGGCGGCGGCGGAAGTCGGCGATCGCCGACGGCAGACGCGTTGCGGCGGTGGTTTCCATCGAGCCCAGGCGCAGCACGCCTTGCGGTGCGTTGGTGTTGCGCACCGCGTCGCGGGCTTCGTCGGCGAGGCTCAGCAGGCGGTCGGCATAGCTGTCCAGCAGTGTGCCGGCCGGGGTGATGACGAGGCGCCGGTTGATGCGGTCGAACAGCGGCGTGCCGAGCTTCTCTTCCAGCAGGCGCAGGCGCGTGGTGACGTTGGATTGCACCGTGTTCAGGCGCTGAGCGGCGCGGGTGACACTGCCTTCTTCGACGATGGCGCGAAACAGACGCAGGTCGGACAGATCCATAATCGATCTTTTTTTGTGATGATCTGGATTCCATTAAATCATTTTTAATGGCGTGCTGTCCCGCGTAGGCTTCATGCTTCCAGTTCCCGATTCCCGGATGCCCGTCATGGACCACGTTTCCCGCGCCTCATTCCGCGCCGCTTCAAATCGCATTTTGCGCAGTCCGCCGGCCATCGCCGCCGCCGGGCTGCTGTCCTTGCTGCTGGCGATGGGAATCGGGCGTTTCGCTTTCACGGCGCTGCTGCCGCAGATGCGCGACGAAGGTCTGCTCGATATCGGCAGCGGCGGCTTGTTGGCGGCGATGAATTATCTCGGCTATCTCGCCGGCGCGTTGTGGGCGGCCTTCAGCCGGAATGCCGATGCCCGCCAACGTCTGCTTGGCGGTTTGCTGGCAAGCGTGGCGACTACTTTTGCGATGGGTTTCGAGCCGGGTTTTGCGGTGTGGTGCGTGCTGCGTTTCGTATCCGGCGTGGCAAACGCCGCGGTTTATGTCTACGCCACCGGCATCGTGCTGCGCAGCCTTGCGGAGCTCGGCGCTGCGGGTTGGAGCGCGTTGCATTACATGGGTGTGGGGTCGGGCATCGTGGTTTCGGCGCTGGTGGCCCAGGCGATGGCCGACGGCGGCGGGGCGCTTCCGGGCTGGCGGACTTTGGGATGGCTGGCCGGTGCCGCCGCATTGCTTGTCGCTTGGGTGCTGCTGCCGTTGGGGCGCCACGGGCCCGTGTCGAAGCCGGTGGCCGGTGCGCTGCCGGCTGCGCCTCCGCCTCTGGGCTGGCTGGCCGCGGCGTATGGACTGGCCGGTTTCGGTTACATCGTCAATGCAACTTTCCTGCCGCTGCTGCTGCGCGGCCAATCCGGCACGGCCGGGGCGGCGCTGACCGGCTGGCTGTTGGTGGGCCTGGCGGCCTTGCCGGCGACGGCTTTTTGGGTGCGCTTGTCTTTTCGGCAAGGCGTCTATCCGGTGCTGATTGCCGCGACCCTGGTGCAGGCCGCCGGTGTGGCGCTGCCGGTGCTGGTGGATGGCGTGCCTGCGGCGATGGCCGGCGCGGTGCTGCTCGGTGGCACTTTCATGGGCATCGCCGGCCTCTCCCAGTGGTTGGCGCGGGTGCCCGATCCGCAGGCCACCGCGCGGCGGATCGGTTTCATCACCGCCTGCTACGGCGTCGGGCAGATTGTCGGGCCGTTGCTGGTGGCGGTGCGCGGCCGGGATGCCGGCTTTGCGATGCCGGTGTTGAGCGCCGCCGTCGCCTTGCTCGCCAGCGCCGTGCTGCTGGAAATCTCGCGCCGCCGGGAGCGGCTCGGCTGAGTGCTTTCAACCCTCGATATCAATGGAGACAAGCATGCCTTACGTGAACATCCGGATTACCCGCGAGGGAGCAAGCGCCGCGCAAAAGGCGGACCTGATCGCTGGGGTGACGACACTGCTGCACGATGTGCTGGGCAAGAATCCCGCTACCACCTTCGTCATCATCGACGAGGTGGATACCGATAACTGGGGCATCGGCGGCGAGCCGGTCACGCGCTTGCGGGCGACCAAGGCCAGTGCTGGCGGCTGACATTAAAATGCGAACAATTCGCATTTACAATTTGGAGATGGCTGGTTAGACTCCGCAGCTTCGAATCCGCCGCTCGCGGCATTTTTCCGGAGTCCCGTTCATGAAGTTCAAGTTCACGCTGCTTGCGGCTGCCCTGACGAGCCTGGCAGCTGGCGCTCAGGCCCAAGAGAAGGTGCTCAACCTTTACTCCGCCCGCCATTACCAGACCGACGAAGCGCTTTACGCCAACTTCACCAAACAGACCGGCATCCGCATCAACCGCATCGAGGGCAAGGAAGACGAACTGCTCGAACGCATCCGCAACGAAGGCGCCAACAGCCCGGCGGACATTCTGCTCACGGTGGACGCGGCGCGGCTGGCCAAGGCCCACGAGTTGGGGTTGTTCATGCCGGTGAGCTCGAAAGTGCTGGAAACGCGCATTCCCGCCCATCTGCGCAGCGACGACTGGTTCTCGTTCTCGACCCGTGCGCGGGTCATCATTTACAACAAAGTTGCGGTGAAGCCGGATGAAGTGCGCAGTTACGACGATCTTGCCAAGCCGGCGCTGAAAGGCAGGCTGTGTTCCCGTTCGGGCTCGCATCCTTACAACTTGTCGCTGGGCGCGTCGGTCATCGCCCACGAAGGCGAGGCGAAGGCGGAAGAATGGGCGCGCGGCATGGTGGCCAACTTCGCTCGCGCACCCAAGGGCGGCGACACCGATCAGATCAAGGCGGTGGCAGTGGGCGAATGTCAGGTGGCGCTGTCGAACACCTATTACGTGGCGCGCATGATGCGGTCAACCAAACCCGAGGATCAGAAGCTGATGGACAAGGTCGGTGTGGTGTGGCCGAATCAGGCAAGCACTGGCACCCACATCAACGTGTCCGGCGCCGGCGTGCTGAAATACGCGCCGCACAAGGATGCGGCGGTGAAGTTTCTCGAATATCTGGCTTCCGACGAAGCCCAGCGCTATTTCGCCGACGGCAACAACGAATGGCCGGTGGTCGAAGGCTTGAAGCTGTCCAACCCGGCCCTCGACGCGCTCGGCAAGTTCAAGGCCGATACGCTGCCGGTCAAGAAGCTGGAGATGTATCAGGTGAAGGCCCAGATGATCTACGACCGGGCCGGCTACAAGTAAGCTGCGGATTCCGCCGCCGAGCATCGACGCCCCGCTTGCCGGGGCGTTGTCATTTTCGGGCCAGGGAAATCTGCCGCGACAGGGCGATCAGCGGCAGCAGGCCGACCGCGACGATGGCCAGCGCGGCCGTCGAGGCTTCGGCGAGGCGCTCGTCGGAGGCGAGGGTGTAGGCCTGGGTGGCGAGGGTGTCGAAGTTGAAGGGGCGCATCACCAGGGTGGCCGGGAGTTCCTTCATCACATCCACGAAAACCAGCAGCCCGGCGGTGAATAGGCTGCCGCGCAGGATTGGCAGGTGCACCCGGCGCAAGGTGCGCCCCTGACCGAGGCCTAGGCTGCGGGCGGCGTCGTCCATACTCGGCGTGATCTTCGACAGGCTGGTTTCGACGGTTTGCAGCGCAACGGAGAGAAAGCGCGCCAGATAGGCGTAGATCAATGCCGCGATGCCGCCGGTGAGGAGCAGGCCCGGATTGCTGCCGAAGGCGCTTTCCCACTGGCCGGCGAGCCAGTTGTCGAGGCGCGTGACAGGAATCAGCACGCCGACGGCGATCACGGTGCCGGGCACCGCGTAACCAAGCCCCACCAATCGGTTGAGTCCTTGGGCGAGGAGGGTTTTCGACAGCCGTGCGCTGTAGGCCAGCACCACCGCCAGCATCACCGCGACGAGGGCCGTGAGGCCGGCCAGCGTAAAACTGTTGCGGGCCAGAATCGCGAAACGTTCGCCGAATTGGGCGTCGCCTTCGCCGAGAGCCATGCGCAGAAGGAGCCCGGCAGGCAGAAGAAAGCCGAGGGCGAGCGGGGTGAGGCAGGCAAGGCTGGCCAGCAGTGCGGCACTGCCGCGCAGACGCCCGGCGGACGGGCGAGGCCGGTTGGAGGTGTTGTGGTAGCGGGCGCGACCGCGGGTGATGCGCTCGACGGCCACCAGCAGGAGCACGAAGCCGAGCAGGATCGCCGCCAGTTGTGCGGAGGCGATCCGGTCGCCCAGGGAAAACCAGGCCCGGTAGATGCCGGTCGTGAAGGTGTTGACCGCGAAGTAGGCCACTGTGCCGTAGTCGGCCAGAGTTTCCATCAGTGCCAACGCGACGCCGGTGGCAATGGCCGGGCGGGCCAGCGGCAGCGACACGGTGAAAAAAGCCCGCCAGGGCCCGATGCCGAGGGTGCGTGCGGCTTCGAGCACGCCGCCGGCCCGTTCGAGAAAAGCGGTGCGGGCGAGGAGGTAAACGTAAGGGTAGAGCACGAACACGAACATCAGCATCGCACCGGGCAGGGTGCGGATGTCGGGGAAGCGGTAGTCGCCGAACTCCCAGCCGAAGATTTCGCGCAGTGTGGTTTGGACCGGGCCGACAAATTGCAGAAAGTCGGTGTAAACATAGGCCATGACGTAGGCCGGTACCGCCAGCGGCAGGACCAGCGCCCACTCGAAAACCCGTCGTCCGGGGAAATCGTGCATCGCGGTGAGCCAGGCGGTGGCCACGCCGATCAGCGCCACGCCGCAGCCGACCCCTGCGCACAGGGCGAGGGAGTTGCCGATGTATTCGGGCAGGACGGTGGAAGCCAGGTGGTTCCAGGTGCCGCTGGTGCCGCCGAGAAACAGGTTGAAGCCCACGCTGGCCACCGGCAGACCCGCCAGCAGGGCAACCAGAAACGCAGCGACGATGAGGGGCGAAATGCGGCTATGGGGGCGCCGCGAGGCGGTGGCTGGTGGGAAAGTCATGGGTATCAAGGTGTGAATGAGAATTATAATCGATAACATGACCAAACTTGAACTCAAGGCCGTCGTGCAGCGCTATGGCCGTCAAACCATCGTCAATGGCGTCGATTTCCGTCTGGAGCAAGGGCGTATTGCCTGTCTGCTCGGCCCGTCCGGCTGCGGCAAGACGACCTTGCTACGCTGCATCGCGGGATTCGAGGATGTTTCCGGCGGTGAAATCCTGATCCACGATGCGGTGATGAGTCGCCCTGGCCTGCGGGTGCCGCCCGAGAATCGGCAGGTCGGCATGGTGTTCCAGGATTACGCGCTGTTTCCGCATCTCACGGTGGAGCGGAACGTCGGCTTCGGGCTGGGCGGAATGTCTGCAGCGGCGCGTTCCCAGCGGGTTGATCAATTGCTTGCCACGGTCGGCCTCGGCGGCCAGGGAAGCAAATTTCCCCACGAACTCTCTGGTGGCCAGCAGCAGCGGGTGGCGCTGGCCCGGGCGCTGGCGCCGCGGCCGGAACTGGTACTGCTCGACGAACCCTTTTCCAATCTCGATGTGGACCTGCGTGAACGCTTGTCGGTGGAGGTGCGCGAAATCCTCAAGAGCGAAGGCATGACGGCGGTGCTCGTCACCCACGACCAGCACGAGGCCTTTGCGATGGCGGACGAGATCGGAGTGATGTACGAGGGCCGAATCCAGCAATGGGACTCGCCCTATAACCTGTATCACCGGCCAGCCAACTGCTTTGTCGCCGATTTCGTCGGAAAAGGGGTGTTCGTGCCTGGAAGATTGCTGGCGGACGGCCAGGTCGAGATCGAACTGGGCGTGCTCAAGTCGGGTGTGCCGACCGGATGCGGGCAAGGCTGCCGGGTCGATGTGCTGCTGCGGCCGGACGACCTCATCCACGACGATGCCAGCACGACCCGCGCCGAAGTGCGTCTCAAGGCCTTTCGCGGTGCGGACATCCTCTACACCCTGCGTCTGGCGAGCGGCTCCGAGGTGTTGGCACTGGTGCCGTCCCACCATAACCACGCCATCGGCGAGCACATTGGCGTGCGTCTCGAGGCCGATCATGTGGTCGCGTTTCCGCGGGCCTGATAAGCCTGCGCCCGAGCGCCCGCTTGCGACGGGCCGATCTAGAAATCCGGCGGGCTTTCCAATCGCAGCTGTTTGCCGCTGATCGGATGCGGCAGGCTCAGTTCGGTGGCGTGTAGCAGCAGGCGAGCTGCCGCGTGGCGGCTTCCCGAGTCGGCGTAGAGATCGTCGCCCAGGATCGGGTGGCCGATGGCCTGCATATGAACCCGCAACTGATGGGAGCGGCCGGTCAAGGGATGCAGCTCCACCCGGCTGGTGTTGCTGACGGCATCGTGGGCGATGACCGCGTACGTGGTGAGCGAAGGTTTGCCGAGCTCGAAATCCACCTTTTGTCGCGGCCGGTTCGGCCAGTCGGCAATCAAGGGAAGCTTTATTTCTCCGCGTTCGGGTTCCGGCTTGCCGGCCACCACCGCGATGTAAGTCTTTTCCACCTGACGCTGTTGAAAGGCAATGCTGAGGCAGCGTTCCATCGCGGCCCCGCGGGCCATGACGATGAGGCCGGAAGTGGCCATGTCGAGGCGATGGACGATGCGCGCGTCGGGATGGTCGACTTGTACGCGGGAGGCCAGGCTGTCGGCGTGCGCCGGCCCACGACCGGGCACCGACAGCAGGCCGGATGGCTTGTCGAGGACGATCAGCGCATCGTCGATGAACACGATGCGCGGCGGGGCGGGCGGCGGCGCATAGATCGGCTGCGGCAGGGTGGACATGGCGGGCAAGGCGTCGGCGGGGTGCGCATTCTGGCACAGTCCGTTCTGTCGGACAGTGAGCACGAACTGCGGGTTGCAGGCACGGGTGGCGCTGCGCGATTTTTCGATCGCCGAAAATCATTCAGTTTGCGTTTTGGCAATACAAGACGATCGCGGCTTGACGTAGTGTCGCCGTAGCCTCACATTCCAATGGATATGTGCATGCAGCGGGAGCGCGCACCAAGATATGGCATTGCAGAATCTCTGGGTTGGCACCAATGCACCGGATTGGTGCAGTCCTGGCCGGAAGTGTTTGGTTTTTGCAGGCTTATTTGCTGGCACGGTTCTAGCTATCCCAAAAGTGGTATTTCCGCTTCACAACATGACAAGCGACAGCTGATGGCCATGAAAAAATTCTTCAATGAAATGACAGCGGACGATGGGAGCGTTCGCGCCCATTACGCGGCTTACGCCGCGTGGCTGAGTGAGACTCCCGAAACGCGTATCGCCCGCAAACGAGCAGAGGCCGACGCCCTTTTTCATCGATATGGCATTACCTTCGCGGTCTATGGCGAGGAGTCCGGAACCGAGCGGCTCATTCCCTTCGACATCATTCCGCGCATCATTCCGGCCACTGAATGGACGGGACTGGAGATTGGCCTGCGTCAGCGGGTGAAGGCGCTCAACGCCTTCATCCACGATATCTACCACGACCAGGAAATCCTCAAGGCCGGGTGCATTCCCGCCGACCAAGTGCTCAATAACGCCCAGTACCGGCCGGAGATGCAAGGCGTCGATGTGCCTTGCAACGTGTACGCCCACATCGCCGGTGTGGATGTGGTGCGCGCCGGCGCCGGTGAGTTTTATGTGCTCGAAGACAACCTGCGTGTGCCGTCCGGCGTGTCGTACATGCTGGAAGACCGGCGCATGATGATGCGGCTGTTCCCCGAACTCTTCGCCCGCTACCGCGTGGCGCCGGTTGAACACTATCCGGACATGCTGCTCAATACCTTGCGTAGCGTTGCGCCGGTGGGGGTCAGCGATCCGACGGTCGTGGTGATGACGCCGGGAGCCTACAACAGCGCCTATTTCGAGCATGCTTTCCTGGCTCAGCAGATGGGTGTGGAGCTGGTGGAAGGGCAGGATCTGTTCGTTCGCGAAGATCAGGTTTTCATGCGCACCACACAAGGTCCGCAGCGGGTCGACGTGATCTACCGCCGCGTGGACGACGACTTCCTCGATCCGAAGGTTTTCCGTAAGGATTCGATGATCGGTGTGCCGGGGCTGCTCGACGCTTATCGTGCCGGGCGCGTGACGCTATCGAACGCCATCGGGACCGGCGTGGCCGACGACAAGTCGATCTACCCCTACGTCCCGGAAATGATCCGCTTCTATCTGGGTGAGGAGCCGATCCTCAACAATGTGCCGACCTACATGTGCCGCAAGCCGGAAGACCTGGCCTACACCCTGGCCCATCTGTCTGAACTGGTGGTGAAGGAAGTGCACGGTGCTGGCGGTTACGGCATGCTGGTCGGTCCGGCTTCGACCAAGGAACAGATCGAGACCTTCCGGAAGTATCTCGAAGCCAACCCCGAAAAATACATCGCCCAGCCCACGCTGGCCCTTTCGAACTGTCCGACCTTCGTGGAATCCGGCGTTGCGCCGCGCCACCTGGATCTGCGTCCCTTCGTGCTTTCGGGCAAGGAAGTTCAGCTGGCGCCGGGCGGGCTCACCCGCGTTGCGTTGCGCGAAGGATCGCTGGTGGTGAATTCCTCGCAAGGCGGGGGCACCAAAGACACCTGGGTATTGGAGGCCTGACATGCTGAGCCGCACCGCAGACCATCTTTTCTGGATGGCACGCTACATGGAGCGTGCCGAAAACACCGCACGCATCCTTGACGTAACCTACCGTCTGACCCTTCTCCCCCAAAACGGGGAAGAGGTGGCGCACATGTGGGACGGAATGCTCAAGATCATGGAACTGCAGGATGCCTTCCATGCAAAGCATCCGCGCCTGACCACCGAAGCCGTTCTCGACTTCATGATCTTCGACCGGGAAAACCCCGGCAGTATCTTCCGCTGCCTGCGTGCCACCCGCGAGAACGCCCACGCCGTGCGCGGGACGCTGACCTCCGAGCTGTGGGAAACCTCGAACGGCACATGGCTCAAGATGCGTGATTTCACGCTGCCCAAGATGATGGAGAGCGGGCCCGAAGCCTTCTTCGAGTGGGTGAAATATCGTTCGCATCTCTCTCGCGGCGTCACGATCGGCACCATGCTGCAGGACGAGGCGCTGCGCTTCATTCGTCTCGGCACCTTCCTGGAGCGTGCCGACAACACCGCGCGCATCCTTGAAGTCAAGTATCTCAATCTGCTGCCCGGCGCCGAGGACGACGCCCACTCCGCGGATTACTACCAATGGAGCGCGTTGCTGCACTCGGTTTCCGCTTTCGAGGTCTATCGCAAGGTCTTCCGCGATCAGATCACGCCGCTCAGGGTTGCAGAGCTGCTGATTCTGCGTGCGGACATGCCGCGATCGCTGGCGCGTTGTCTGAAGGAGGTCTATTCCAATCTCACTCGCGTGGCCAACACTCGTTCGGCTGAAACGGAAAGGCTCGCCGGAGAGCTCGAATCGCACCTGCACTTCGGTCGCATTGAGCGGATCTTCGAAGGTGGCATGCGCAAGTTCCTGGAAGAGTTCCGCGACAGCATTTTCGACCTCGGCTGCCGCATCTCGGACGACTTTTTGATCCCGGCCAGTGCATAGCTTCGGAACCGGCAATGGTGCGTTCCTTGCAAACCGGTTGCGCGGGAAGCAAGGGCGCACAAGTTGGAATTCCGCGCTTTGTCGGGCTTTGATCTGGCAATTGGTACTTGGCAAAAGCCGAATCAATGTCTATAATGCGCAGCTTGTCGGGGCGTAGCGCAGCCTGGTAGCGCACTTGCATGGGGTGCAAGGGGTCGCGAGTTCGAATCCCGCCGCCCCGACCAAAGAATCAAGCAAAAAAGGTCAGTCTTCGGACTGGCCTTTTTGCTTTGTGCCGCCGATCTCCCCTCCTCCCGTCCAAACCTGCTTCAACGCCGCCGAACTTCGATTCGACCTCGCCGAAGTATCTTCGGCTCCGCCGGACGACGTTCGGCGCTGGCAAGCACACTTCGCCCCGCAGAGGACGTTGTTTGGTGACGCCAAACACACTTCGCCGCCGCCAAACTGCGTTCGTCGCGAGCGAGATTGAGTTTGGTGAAGAATATCGACGTTCGACAGCGCCAAACTGACTTCAGCGGCGAAAAAACAACCTTCCGCCGCGCAGAATCCTTGTTTTTACGGTGGATGAGCTGCATCTCGGCCGTTTTTTGTACCTCTCCCGTGCAGGCCACGCTTTGCCCGTGACCATCTGCCCGAAGCGCGTTACCCTTGCTCCTCGCTTCCCGCAGATCACCCCCAACCATGCCCCCACCGGCACCCCGCCGCCGCGCCATCGACATCGTCCGTGACGAACTGCGCCAGCTTGTCACCATCAAGCCCAGCGACCGGCCGTGGCAGATGCCCTTTGCCGCAGCGCTGGCCAACGGGCTGCCGCTCTTTGTGGGCGCGTTTTTCGGACATCTGGAGTACGGGCTGATCTCATCCCTGGGCGGGCTGGTGTTCCTGTACCTGCCGGAAACCCCCATGGCCCACCGCATGGTGTCGCTGATGGCCACTGCTTTCGGAATGATCGCCTGCTACGCCCTGGGGGTGATGAGCCACGTCTTGCCGGCGGTGATGACGCCGGTGCTCACCTTCATCGCCATATTGGTGACGATGGTGTGCCGCTTCTATCGGGTGGGCGTGCCGGGCAGCCTGTTCTTCATCATGGCCGCGGCGATCGGCGCCTATTCGCCGGGCGACATCCTGCAGATTCCCCAGAAGGTCGGACTGATCGCCATGGGCAGCCTTCTGGCCTGCCTGATCGCCTTCTTCTACAGCCTGTTCATCCTCAGCCGGCGCGCACCAAAGCCGGTCGAGCCGATCCCGCCCGCCACCTTCGATTTCGTGGTCTTCGATTCGCTGGTGATCGGCCTGGCGGTGGGCTTGTCCCTCGCCCTCGCCCAACTGCTGCAGATGGAAAACGCCTACTGGGTGCCGATCAGCTGTCTTGCGGTGATCCAGGGGATGTCGCTCCGGGCGGTGTGGGAGAAGCAGCTCCAACGCCTGCTGGGCACCGCCATCGGGCTGGTGCTGTCGTGGGCGCTGCTGTCGCTCCCGCTGGAGAAGTGGAGCATCGCGGTGACGATCACCCTGCTGGCCTTCATCATCGAGACCGCAGTGGTGCGCCACTACGGCTTTGCGGCGATCTTCATCACCCCGCTCACCCTGCTGCTGGCCGAAGCCGGCAACCTGGGCCAGCTCGATCCGGGCACGCTGGTGCAGGCACGCTTCCTCGATACGCTGCTGGGCTGTGCGGTCGGGCTCGCCGGGGGCGTGTGCCTGCACGACCCACGCGTCCGGAGCGCCATCGGCAGGCCCATCCGGCGCCTGCTGGGCGTCGGGCGCGAGCCGCAGTGAGGTCTCACGGGCCAATCCCCTTGGCCAGCGCGCACCGCTGAACCGGCCCGCAACGGCGCCCGGTCCAATCGGCGGACAAGTTCTGACGCTCCCGCAAGCTTGCCGAAAGGTTTTCTTCAAAGGCGTGTAAGGCGCACCCAGCAGAATCTCGTGTTGCAGTCTGATAAAGCAGGGCAACACCGCCACGAACGCCCATTCCCCACGAGAAACACCGAGTCATGACCCGGATCAACATACTGACGTATCACCGCGTCGGAGATTTTCCTCAGCGCATGCCCAGCCACCGCGGCCAGTATTGCCACGTGACGCGATTCGAATCGCAGATGCAAATGCTGAGCCGCGCCGGTTACGCGGTGATCAGCCTTGACGAAGCGGCCGCGAGCCTGCGCGGCGAGACCGTGCTGCCGCCGCGCCCGGTCGTGCTCACCTTCGACGATGGCTACGTGGATTTCCTCGAATACGCGGCCCCGATCCTCGACCGGCACGGCTACCCCGCCGTCGTCTATGCCGTTGCCGGGATGCTGGGCGAGACGTCGCAATGGGTCGCGCCCGAGGGTTTGACACCGGCCCCGCTGATGACGGCCGCGCAGCTCCGGGAGGCGCAATCCATGGGCTTCACCATTGGCTCCCACACCCTCAGCCACCCCAGGCTCGCCAGCCTCAAGACCCAGGCGGTCGTCGAGGAAGTGTCGATCAGCAAGCGGATGCTCGAGGACGTGCTGGGCACCCGCGTCGACCACTTCTGCTATCCCTACGGCAGCCACGACATCCGTGCCGTCGAAGCAGCCGCCGATGCGGGCTACGTCACGGGCACGACCTGCCTGCGGGCCATTGCCACGCCCGAGGACGACCTGCTCTCCCTGCCCCGCAAACCCGTGTCGCAAGGCAACACCGCGTTCGGCGTGCTGTGGAAGCTCCTCACCAAGAACACGCCCCGGTCGGCACCGATCCGGCGCGGCAAGCACCCGGAAACGACGCTTCAGGATCGCCGGATTGGCGAACACGGGATGGGGCCGTCAAGCGCTGGCGCCTAAGCCCGGCTGAGGCCGGGCGCAGCATCGCCCGCGCCCCAGCCAGCCCCCCTCCAGCGCTATCCTCCCCTGCATCCCGGCGACGTTTCCGCCCCGCCCATGCGACAATCGCGGCCGAAACCGACACCACCGGCCAGCGCCCGATCTTCACCCGCCGCCAGCCCCCATCAACCGGGCTTCCATGACGGTCGATCCGCGCAACACACCGTGCCCCCGCTGGCCCGGATGGTCGTCGAGAACAAGGGCTTTCCCAGGTACAGGCAGCACGGCCACCCGCGCATGCAGACGGCTCATGGCGTCATTTTCTGACCACGCCGCAGCCCACCGCACACCCCGCCAGGGCCGCCGCACCACCGACACAGTTTCGTAAGCAGGATCAACGGCTTGAGCAAGAAAACCGAGAAAATTCAGGGCCTCACGGACGACGAGATAAGCAGTCACACCCCGATGATGCAGCAGTACCTTCGCATTAAAAGGGACCACCCGGACACGCTGCTCTTCTACCGGATGGGTGACTTCTACGAGCTGTTCTTCGAGGACGCCGAGAAGGCCGCACGGCTGATGGACATCACCCTCACCACGCGGGGGGCGTCCGCCGGGCAGCCGATCAAGATGGCGGGGGTGCCGCACCACGCGGTCGAGCAATACCTCGCACGACTCGTCAAGCTGGGCGAATCCGTGGTGATCGCCGAGCAGGTGGGCGACCCGGGCGGCGCCACCAAGGGGCCGATGGAGCGCGCGGTGTCGCGCATCGTCACGCCAGGCACGCTCACCGATGCCGCGCTGCTCGACGACAAGGCCGACGCGCCGCTGCTGGCGGTCAATCTGCATCGCGGCGTGCTGGGCCTCGCGTGGCTCAACCTCGCCAACGGTGATTTCCGGGTGCTCGAATGCGATGCGCCCCAGCTCGCCGCCCAGTTCGAGCGCCTGCGCCCGGCCGAGGTGCTGATCCCCGACGGCCTGCGCCTGCCACTGCTGGATCAGCTCGCCCCCAGCCTGCGCCGGCTGGCCGACTGGCAGTTCGACGCCGAAACCGCCCGCCGCCTGCTCACCGCTCATTTTGGCACCCGCGATCTGGCCGGCTTTGGCGCCGACGAGATGCCGGTGGCCCTGGCCGCTGCGGCTGCGCTCTTCGACTACGCCCGCGCCACCCAGCGCCAGGCCCTGGCCCACATCACCGCGCTCACCGCCGAGCGCGATTCGGCCTACCTGCGCCTCGACGCCGCCACCCGGCGCAACCTGGAGCTCACCGAAACCCTGCGGGGCGAGGCCGCGCCCACCCTGCTGTCGCTCCTCGACACCTGCGCCACCAGCATGGGCTCGCGCTGGCTGCGCCACGCGCTGCACCACCCGCTGCGCGACCGCAGCATCGCCGCCCATCGCCATGCAGCAGTGGCCGAGCTGGGCGAAGGCCCGGCCGAGATCACCCGTCGCGTGCTGCGCGGCGTGTCGGACGTGGAGCGGATCACCGCCCGCGTGGCCCTGCGCAGCGCCCGTCCGCGGGATCTTTCGGCCCTGCGCGACAGCCTTGGTCGCCTCGCCGAACTCCGCGCCGCCCTCGGCACGCCCCAGGCGCCGCTGCTCCAGCGGATGATGGAAGAGCTCGCCACGCCAGAGACCGCGCTCGACCTGCTCGTCGCCGCCATCGCGCCCGAGCCGTCCACGGTGCTGCGCGACGGCGGCGTGATCGCCGAAGGCTTCGACGCCGACCTCGACGAACTGCGCGCGCTGAACGACAACTGCGGCGCCTTCCTCGTCGACCTCGAAGCACGCGAACGCGAGCGCACCGGCATCAGCAACCTCAAGGTCGAGTACAACCGCGTGCACGGGTTCTACATCGAGATCACCCACGCCAACGCCGCCAAGGTCCCCGACGATTACCGCCGGCGGCAGACGCTCAAGAATGCCGAACGCTACATCACGCCGGAACTCAAGACTTTTGAAGACAAGGCACTGTCGGCCCGCGAACGGGCACTGGCACTGGAAAAAGCCTTGTGGGAAACGCTGCTCGATACGCTGGCGCCGCATGTTCCGGCGCTGCAAAAACTGGCCCGGGCACTGGCCAGCCTGGATGTTCTGGCGACGCCGGCCGAACGCGCCGCGACCCTGGATTTTGTCTGCCCGGTCCTGACGCGCAGCGCCGAAATCCGCATCCAGTCCGGCCGCCATCCGGTGGTCGAGGCGCAGGTCGAGCGTTTTGTCGCCAACGACACCCAGCTGGCACCGGACCGCAAGCTGCTGCTGGTGACCGGCCCCAACATGGGCGGCAAATCCACTTACATGCGCCAGGTGGCCCAGATTGTCCTGCTGGCCTACATCGGCAGTTTCGTCCCGGCCAGCCAGGCACAGATCGGCCGGGTAGAGCGCATCTTTACCCGGATCGGCGCATCGGACGATCTGGCCGGCGGACGGTCGACGTTCATGGTTGAAATGACCGAAACTGCCAACATTTTGCACAACAGCAACGAGTGGAGTCTCGTGCTGATGGACGAGGTGGGCCGGGGAACCAGCACGTTTGACGGTCTGGCACTGGCCTGGGCGATTGCCCGTCGCCTGATTGAAAAGAACCGGGCCTATACTCTGTTTGCCACGCACTATTTCGAACTGACCCGGCTTGCCCACGAGTATCCGGAGCTGGCGAACGTGCATTTAGGAGATCGGAAGAGCGTCGTGTAGGGAAAGAGTGTCTTCGCCTGTGTAGATC
>ERZ650306.62-NODE-62-length-52126-cov-12.648902_pt1 | contig 52126 bp, 49 predicted proteins | sample MGYA00376242_ERZ650306 | MGnify/ENA primary metagenome ERZ650306 (study PRJEB26733, sample SAMN07839244) | wastewater metagenome | biome: urban; feature: wastewater treatment plant; material: waste water | place: USA: North Carolina | collected 2016-03-31 ... | reverse complement strand
GGGTTATCCTGCGGTTGCAACAGCCCTTCGGTGATTTGAATGCAACGATCCGGGCTGGCAATGCCAATCTGTTGCGCCTGCTGCAAGGTATCGGAGAGATCGGTTGGGTCCATCTCCAGAGCAGGCACGCTGAGTCCATTCAACAGAAAAACCAAAGGCAATAAAGTCATAAATTCATCGTTTCATCTGATTTCTGTTGGTTATCAACACCGAGAGTATGCGACATAAAACACAGGAACGTGATATTTACTGTCGAATCAAACGCATATTTGCCGGCGCAGTTTCCCAGTTACTGCGGAAAGGATTGATGTCTAACCCACCACGGCGGGTATAACGGGCATACACCGTCAGTTTTTCCGGTTGGCAATAACGTTGCAGATCCACAAAGATCCGTTCCACACATTGTTCGTGAAATTCATTGTGCTGGCGGAATGAGATCAGATAACGCAGCAGCTTTTCCCGCTCAATGCGCGGGCCTTGATAATGAATAACGACACTGCCCCAATCCGGCTGACCAGTCACCAGACAATTTGATTTCAGTAAATGGCTGTGCAGCGTTTCTTCGACGATATGATCGTGGTTGCCTGCTTGTTGCAGCCAATCGCTGGAAAAGTGGTATTCATCGATCACGATATCCAGATCATCAATACATTCACCGGGCACGCTGGCGATATGATGCGGCGCTTGGGTTAGCGGGAACAAGCTCACTTTGACGGCACCTTGTGCGCACTGACTCAGATCTTTTTCTAAGGTCTGGCGAACAGTGGCTAAATCTGCGATGGCAGTTTGGTTAAAACTGTTTAAATACAGTTTGAACGATTTAGATTCAATCAGATTTAGGCTGTTGGCATCAATGCGTACCTCACCAATGGCAACCATGGGTTTGCCTTTGCTGTTCAGCCAGGAGAGTTCATACAGCGTCCACAGATCTTCACCGTGGAAGGGGAGTTGTTCCACTAAGCTCAATGCATCCCGATTTAGCTGTCTGGGCACCGGTTGTAATAACTGCGGGCTATATTCAGCAATATATTCTGTTTTCTGACCCAGCGTCAGATTTGCCAGCAACGGGTTATTTTCGTAAGGGGATGCATGAGACATGAGAGGTTCGCTCAGTTAAAATCCAAGTATATTTAATTGTCGGGAAAAACCGTGGCTGATCAAGTTATTTGCGCATTATCTGATGTATTTGCACGTTGGTTCGCCTATCAGCAACAGCGTGGCATCGCCGTTTGTTGCCCTGAGGATGAAAATCGGCCTTCGCCATGTCGTTATGATCTGAAAAATCCGGCGTTATGGAAATGTTGGGAACGCCCACAACCCGTAGATTTACACAATATTGCATCGGCACTGGCGTGTGAATTTCACCCTGCGATCCATACTTATTACGGACATGGTTTTGCCGGACAGATCACGGCCTCGTTTAAAGGGTTAGCGGTGACGCTAGTGCAGCCGTGGAACGATGACGATTTTGAGCGTTTGCAGGCAAATATGGTGGCGCATGTGATGATGTTGCGGCGCCTGAAATTGCCGCTGACGTTATTTCTTGCCACTGTGCCGAACGAATTGCAGGTGATCAGTCTCGATAACGAGAGTGGTGCAGTGTTGCTGGAACAGCTGGGTCAGCCAAAACGCTGGATATTGGCTGACTCATTAGCTGAATTCTTGCAGCGGCTTTCGCCATTGCCGTTAAAGACAATTAGCCCAGCTGCTCAAGCAAACTTACCCGCTTAGATAACATGATCACTTGCTGCTGCAATTGTTCTACTTGACGTTGCAGCGTTTCCAGTTGATTTTCAGGTGTTGCTGGTTGTTTTTCAGCGCTCTGTTCATCGCTGTGCGAGCCCGGCAAGCCGAGTGCTTTATAGGCTTCCGGGTCTTGTTTCCAGCGTTGTATGGCGCTGATCAGCGTGGCCATCGGTACAGGTTGGCGCAGGCGTGATTTGACCAGTGCGGTGGTGGGTGTTTGACCGTTTGCGGCCAGCTGGTTAGCAATACGGAAAATATCATCCATCAGAAAATCCAAGCTCCTCGTTGAGTGAAAGTATTAGTGGCGTTGTCGCTTTTGTGGAAACGGGATCACGTTGTTGTGTTCTGGCGTTACTGGCGTTGTATCGTTGGTTTCGTGATTGGTCGGCATATTGATTACGATACCGGTACGCACTGGTTCAGCTTCCCGCTGGTTGCTCGGATCAACCCGAAAAACCGGTTGCTGCAGGCCGACCAGATAGAGTTCGCCTTCTTCTTTACCAACGCCATCCACACTGTATTCAAACACAAATGCATTCGCCTTTTGCGTCACGCGTGACAGGCACAGTGGGATGCCGAAGGACTGGCGCGCAATGCTCAGCAGTTGCAGATCTGTATTCTTGCAATAATGCTTGATTAACCGTTCCGCCAGCTCTGATTGTTGACGGCGCTGCCAGCATTCCGCCCCAATCAGGCAAATTAAAAATAACACTAATAGATCTGTCATCGCATCTCTACTCAGTAAAAAATGGCGGTAGTGATATATTAGCCGGAATTTAACCGTAACAGGAAATTGGTGTGTGTTATGTCGCGACAAGTTGTGTTTTTGCTAAAAGAGCTGGAATTCACATTACAGCGTCTGCAGTTATGGCAGGACGATGCACCTTCTGAAGCCGCATTGGCCAGCACCCAGCCGTTTGCGCTGGATACGCTGGAATTTCACCAATGGTTACAGTTTATTATGTTGGAACGTTTTCGTGTCATGTTAGCCGCTGGTGAACCGTTACCGACAGCCGTTGCTATCTACCCGATGGCGACAGAAGTGTATAAGGAACAGGCTGGCAAATATGCGCTGTTGCTGGATGTGCTGGCACGTTTAGATGAAGAACTTAGCGGTAAACCGGTTGATCGTCTGCAATGAGTCTGCAAATTCTTTATCGTGATGAACATCTGGTTGCCATCAATAAACCGGCCGGCCTATTAGTGCATCGCAGCTGGCTGGATAAAGGCGAAACGCAGTTTGCGATGCAGATGACGCGCGATCTGATTGGCCAGCATGTGTATACCGTGCACCGACTCGATCGGCCGACTTCTGGCATTCTGTTGTTTGCGTTAGACCCCGAAACGGCGCGTCATCTCACGGATGCCTTTGCGACACACCGGATGCAAAAAGAGTATCTGGCGCTGGTACGCGGCTGGGCGCCGTTACAACAATTTCTCGATTATCCGCTCAAGGAAGAGCTGGATCGGATCGCGGATAAATTTGCTGACCCGGATAAACCGGCGCAACCGGCCAAAACCCATATCCGCTGTATCGCGCGCATCGAATTGCCGTTTGCCGTATCACCGAAACACCCAAGTAGCCGTTATAGTTTAGTGAAACTGCTACCGCTGACCGGGCGTAAACATCAACTGCGTCGGCATCTGGCGCATTTGCGTCATCCGATTGTGGGCGATACCTCCCACGGTGATGGCAGGCATAACCGCTTTTTCCGCGAACAGTTTGAGTGTGCACGTTTGATGTTGCATCACCAGCGCTTAAGTTTCCGCCATCCTTACACTCACGATTTGATCGTTATTGATGCGCCGTTAGATGATAACTGGAACAGGCGATTGAATGAATTTGGCTGGTCGGCGTGAATTTTCGTATATAAAGCCAGAAACCTACATTTTGTCTGCCATTTTTGGGGCATAAATTGATGCTTTAATAGCCATAAAGTAAGTTTGGATATCTGGCCGCTGTTCTATAAAAAATGATATTGTGATCACAATCACGGAAGAATTGCGATCTTTATCAGCGATGACTAAATTTTCCAATCAGATCAGCCTGCGTACTGCCATCTTTGCCTTCTTTTTTTTGCTGATCTCTCTTTTGGGAGGCGCACAGATATACATCAGTTATGAGGGTAGTTTAGAGCGCTTACAAGAACTGTCTAAAACCCGGCTGGAATCGGTCGCGGAAAAAGTGGATAACCAGCTCACCTGGGATTATTTTCTTTCCGCCCGTTTGTTAGATGAACACGACATGCGCACAAGCAGTGTGTTGCCACTGTTTTTTGCACAGTTAGATATCAGTGACCGTTTTGGCTCACAAACCCAGATCATTTTGCTGGATCAGGATTTAAACCTGATGAGCAGTAATCATCCGCCACGCGAACTCACCCCCACTGCTTACCCATACGGTATAAACATCAGCCAATTTACACGCGGCGAACTATCACTGTTTGCGCGTTTGTTATTGCTGCGCCCGGAGATCATTCAAACCGGACGGGCTGATTGGCAAAATGCCCGTTGGCAGGTGCATTTGCATCGAATGGAGTTGGGTGGCAACAAGCATTACTGGATCGGGGTTGCTGAGCCTTTGTCAGAGCTGCTGGCAGATGTATATGCGCATATGAATTGGCAACTCAGTACCATGCTGTTTACGATCGTGCTGGCTTATACATTTGCCTGGTGGTTGGCCGGGCGCTTAGCTTGTTCATTGGTGACGCTGATGCAACAAAGCCAGTCGATGCGGCGATTTCAGTTTGATCGTTCGACATCGCGGGTGAGCAGTCGACTGCTTGAAGTCAACGAACTGGGGGGGTCGGTATATACCCTGCAATCAACCCTCGAGCATTTTATGTCGTTGATCCGTCAGTTGTGTAAGACCCGCGAACTGGCCGCATTAACCGGGGAATTGGCGGCGGTTATCCGAAAATTATATGGCGGAGATGGTGCCATTCTCTGGTTACCCGATGATGAAGATGCCACTTGCTATAAGAGCATGGTGCATCAGGGCAGCGGTAATGCGAAAGCACTGCGTTTGTCCTTATCATCTGGAGAAGAACCGACGGATAAAACCTTTGAAGATGCGGCATGGCGTTGGTTTGCCGAGCAAAATTTAAGTTATAAACATGCTGAATTGATCACGCTGAAAGATCGTTTTGGCGAGAATATGGGATGTTTGTGTGTGTATTTCAGTCAGGCGCCGCAGATTGATGCATCAGTCCGAGCGCTGGTGGAAAGTTATTTGCAGTTTGCGACCCTGGCGCTGGAAGGTCAGCACATGTTACAGCAGCGTAAAGCACTGTTTTCTTCATTAATCGAAATGGTTGCTTCAGCGATCGATGCCAAATCCAAATACACCGGCGGTCATTGCCAGCGGGTGCCTGAATTGACGCTGGCTTTGGCGCAGTCTGCTTGTGAGTGTAAAGAGGGTCATTTGGCCGACTTCGATTTATCCGATGATGAGTGGGAGGCATTACATATCGCGGCGTGGATGCATGATTGCGGTAAAGTTACTACACCGGAAGCGATCGTGGATAAAGCCACCAAACTGGAAACGGTACATAACCGTATTCATGAGATCCGCACTCGCTTTGAGGTGTTAAAGCGCGACAAACAAATCAGTGCACTACAACGCCAGTTAGCCGGTGAGGCGGAAGCAGATCTTCGCGTTTGGTTACTCCAGGAATGGCAGCGGCTGGATGACGAATTTGCATTTGTCGCAGAATGTAATCTGGGGCAACAGCGGATCGGCATCAAAGAAGCGGCACGTCTGGATATGATTGCCGGACAGCGCTGGTGGCGCACGCTGGATGATACGTTAGGTTTGTCGCACGAAGAGTTAGCGCGTAAATCACCAGCGCCATTACCGGCGCAGGAGCCCTTATTTGCGGATAAACCGGAACATCTGATCCCGCATTTTGGTGATTATTCTAAGAACAAGGATTTAGCCATTGGCGTGCAACGTGACATTCCAACCTATAAAGCCAATCGAGGCGAGTGTTATAACCTGAAAATCGCGCAAGGCACGTTAACCAACGAAGATCGCTTTAAAATTAACGATCATATCGTGCAAACCATCCAGATGCTGAATCAATTACCGTATCCTAAACATCTGAAATCAGTGCCGGATATCGCGGGAGCACATCATGAACGCTTGGATGGTAAGGGGTATCCGCGCCAGTTAGCGGCAGCGGATATTCCGCTGACTGCTCGTATTCTGACGATTGCCGATATTTTTGAAGCTTTAACCGCAGCCGATAGACCGTACAAAAAAGCCAAAACACTGGATGATGCCTTAACTATCATGCAGCAGATGGCGCAATCGGGGCATATTGATCCTGAATTGTTCGCGTTATTCCTGCGTACGGGCATCTATCTGGATTATGCGCAGGTTTATCTGCCGCCAGAACAACAGGATGACGTGGATGTTAGTCAAATGGTTGCGGCATTATAAGTACGCCGTAGCGGCTGTGCGTTACGGCGCCAGTTTTTCATCTGGTTTTAATTGGCAGCCAAAAACTACTTAGCGGCCAGAAACCCGATGTCTTTTTCGCGGTAAGGTTCTTCGTTATGGCTGAATTCCCGATCCGGGAAGGCAGCGAGTGATTCTATCTGATGCCACGGAATAAAGATGGCAGCATGGTAAATATCAGGTGGAATAGAGAAGAAATCCTGCGTCTGCCACTCTTTGTTGTCGACCCAGATCCCGGCGGTTTCAACACCCGCTAACCGAACGTAATAGTGCGAACAATCCGGATCGTTCGGTTGGATCAATGACTGCGCACTTGTTACATAACCCGGCATGAATTTAACCAAAACGATCTTTCCTACATATTCAATCATGAGATGACTCATCATTAACTCCTTGCTCTGTGAAGAATTTATTCAGTGCAACACGCCGTGTCTTTTTCATCACAGATGGCGGATGAAACAGCAAGAACAAACAGTGGCTTCTTCTTAAAGCATAGATTCAGATAAAACAGGAGGAGAAAAGATTTTTCTGCAACAGCAGCTGGGCGCTGATCATAAGAACCGTCCACGCCTTATGCGTGGACGGTTGGAAAGAAGATTATGCGCGTTGAGCGTGGTTGTTCGCTTCCGCCACTGCAACGGGACGTTGCACACGCGGAGTAGCATACCAGTAGCCTAAGCCCATGAATAACACACCCGAAACGGTGTTACCCAAGGTGACCCAAAGCAGGTTATAACCAATACCTGATAAGGTATATTCCGGGGTATGTGCACCAAACCAAGACAGTGCGAACAGGGTCATGTTGGCAATCGAGTGCTCGTAACCGGAAGCGATAAATGCCAGCAGACACCACCAGATGGCGATAAATTTAGCGGCACCTTCAACACGCTGGCACATCCAGATCGCCAAACACACCAGCCAGTTACACAACATGCCTTTGGCAAACAGCGCCAGTGCCGGTGCGGCGGTTTTCGCCAGTGCGACTTTGTGTACTAGACTGCCATCCACGGGTAGGATCTGACCACCGCCACCGAGATAAAATAGGTAAGCAACCACGATGGAACCCAGTAGGTTGCCGGTCCAGGACTGTGCCAGAATACCCACAGCCTGTGTACTGTTCAGTTTGCCGGTTTTCACGCCGAAGGTCAGGAACATGGTGTGACCAGTATACAATTCGGCACCAGCAATGATCACCAGCGTTAACGCGATACCAAAGGTAGCCCCCATCACTAACGGACGAATGGCCGGATCAACCAGATTACCCAAGGTGAAAATCAGGATGATGCCTAAACCGACATATGCGCCGGCCATCAGGCTGCCGATCCAGAAGCTCAGCGGGTTATTGGCAGAGGTGTTTTTGATCCGCGCAGCAACGGCTGCGCATTTTTCGATGGTTTCCTGATACATACTTACACGGGCTCCTTGAGTTCAATGCGTCCGTTGTTGACCCGTACCGCATAAGCGGCGACCGAGAATTCAGTGTTTTCCAGACACACGCCATCTTTCAGACGGAAATGCTGTTTTTTCAACGGGCTGGTGATGTACAACTCACCTTGTAAGTCCGCCAAAATGCCGCGCGATAACACGCTGGCCTGATAGAACGGATCAATGTTGTCGAGTGCAAACAGTTGTTCGTCAGCATAAGGGCGGAAGACCGCCACCTGACGTTGCCCCAGCAGCGCACACACACCGGTGCCGGGAATAATGTCAGTTACCGCGCAGATATCGGTCCAGCTCATACCGGTTCCTCCAGCGAAATGTTGTAAGTAGGTATACGTTCTTCCGGTTTCGCCGGACGATGCTGTTGGCGCTCACTAACAAATTGCACCAACGGATCAGGCTGTGCGCTGTTGATGAAGTGACGGAAACGCAGTTTCTGTTGTTCATCACCCAGTGTTTCCTGCCATTCGCAGTGATACTGACTGCGGATCGCGTCCATTTCCTGTTCCAGTTCCGCACCGATCCCCAGTTTGTCGTCGATGATGACTGACTTCAGGTAATCGAGACCGCCTTCGAGGTTGTCCAGCCAGCTGGCCGTACGTTGCAGCTTGTCAGCCGTGCGCACATAGAGCATCAGGAAACGATCGATATAACGGATCAGCGTCTCTTTATCTAAGTCTGCTGCCAGTAAATCGGCGTGGCGTGGTTTCATACCACCGTTACCGCAGACATACAGGTTCCAGCCTTTATCGGTCGCGATGATGCCAACGTCTTTACCCTGCGCTTCCGCACATTCACGGGTACAACCGGAAACACCGAATTTCATCTTGTGCGGGGAACGAATGCCTTTATAACGATGTTCCAACTCAACGCCTAAACCAACGCTGTCCTGCACACCGAAACGACACCAGGTGCTGCCGACACAGGTTTTCACCATACGCAGTGATTTGGCATACGCATGACCGGTTTCAAAACCGGCCTTTATCAGACGATCCCAGATGGTTGGCAGGTCGGCTTTATGCGCACCAAACAGACCGATACGCTGTGCGCCGGTGATCTTGGTGTAAAGCTGGTAATCACGCGCGACAGCCGCGACTTCCATCAGACCTTCCGGGGTTACTTCTCCGCCCGGCATACGCGGGATCACGGAATAAGTACCGTCTTTTTGCATGTTACCGAGGAAGGTATCGTTAGTATCTTGCAGCGGTGTATGGGCCGATTTCAGCACATATTCACCCCAGCAAGAGGCCAGAATAGAGCCGACAGTGGGTTTACAAACTTCACAGCCATAACCGTGACCGTGTTTGCTTAATACCTCGTCAAAGGTCTTCAGCTGACCAACTTTGACCAGATGGAACAGTTCCTGACGCGAGAAGGCGAAGTGTTCACACAGGTGATTTTTCACTTCAATGCCCTGACGGGACAATTCCGCGTTCAGCACCTGTGAAATTAATGGCACACAACCACCACAACCGGTACCGGCTTTGGTTTCCGCCTTGATTGCCGCAACGGTATGACAACCTGCAGCCACGGCTTGCGCGATGCGGCCTTTGGTGACGTCGAAACAAGAACAGATCTGTGCGCTGTCGGGCAGTGCATCGACACCTAATGTTGGCTTCGCACCGGCATGCGCAGGCAAGATCAAGGTATCCGGATGTGCCGGCAGTGGCATGTCGTTGAGTTTCAGCTGCAACAGATTGCCGTAATCGGTGGTATCACCCACCAGCACCGCGCCTAACAGTTTGGCGCCATCACTGCTGACCACAATTTTCTTATAAATGCCGGCGGCGTCATCCTGATAGACGTAGCTCAGGCTTTCCGGTGTACGGCCTTGCGCATCACCGATACTGCCCACTTCCACACCCAGCAGTTTCAGCTTGGCGCTCATATCGGCACCGGTGAACGCGTTGTCATTACCTAACAGGTGATCAACAGCCACTTGCGCCATCTTGTAACCCGGCGCGACCAGACCAAAGAAACGACCATGCCAGGCGGCACATTCACCGATCGCATATATGTGTTCATCGGCAGTCAGGCAGTAGTCATTGACTTCAACACCACCACGTTCCGCAATTGGCAGATCGGCGTAGCGCGCCAGCGTGTCTTGCGGGCGGATACCGGTCGAGAACACCACCAGATCGACATCCAGCGTGCTGTCATCGGCAAAACGCAGTTGGTGATGACCTTGTTTACCCTGATAGTGTGCGATTTCACGGGTGTTTTTGCTGGTGTGCACGGTGACACCGAGGCTTTCGATCTTACGGCGCAGCATTTCGCCACCCTGACGATCGAGCTGTTCGGCCATCAATACCGGTGCAAATTCAATGACGTGCGTTTCCAGCCCCAGCGCTTTCAGTGCACCAGCGGCTTCCAGACCCAGCAGACCACCACCGACCACGACACCGCTTTTGCCTTGTTTCGCTGCTTCGCGAATGGCTTTCAGATCTTCAATGGTGCGGTAAACAAAACATTCATGATGCGCACTACCGGCGATATTTGGCACCCAAGGGTAAGAGCCGGTCGCCAGCACTAACGTGTCATAAGGCAGGGTTTGCCCTTGATTGGTTTCAATGACTTTTTGCGCGCGATCGATACGCTTCACGGCTTCATTAAGGAATAACTTGATGCCATGTTTTTCGTAAAAGCCCGGTTTGACCAGACTCAGTTCCGCCGCGGTGTGGTGCGAAAAATAGGAAGACAAATGCACTCGGTCATACGCTTCACGAGGTTCTGCGCCAAAGACGGTCACTTCGTACTGGCTAAGATCGGCTTTATCCACCAACTCTTCCAGATAACGATGGCCGACCATGCCATTACCAACGACGATTATTCGATGTTTCTGCATAGATTAAAGCTCCAGTTCTAAATCTGAGCTGGCGCGACTGCTGCACGCCAGAATATAACCTTGCTGCTGGTCGTCCTCAGTCAGAGGACTTGGCTGTTCACTGATATTCTCGACGCTGCCGCTGACCACTTTGCATTTACAAGAACCACAAACGCCGGAACGACAAGCACCAATGATCGGTAATTGCAGCGATTCCAGTGCTTCCAATACGGTTTGTTGATTGGTGATGTCACTGCTGGCACCAAAGCTGGGTACTTCCAGACGGAATTGGCGGGAAAGGGTTTCATCCGCTGCGATTGGTGTGGCTGGAGTGAATGATTCTTTGTGGCTATTGTGCATCGGAAACTGGCGATCGCGCAAGCAGCTTTCCAATGAATCCATATAAGGTGTTGGGCCACACATAAAGGCATGGCAATCGCTCAGATCGGGTACTAGCTGATCAAACAACACCGGGTTCAGGAAGCCCTGATAACAAACAAAGGCATCGGTGGTGTTATCCAAAATCAGTGACAGTTTGAATTGCGGATATTTTGCCGCCAGTGCCATCAGCTCATCGCGGAAGATAATGTCTTCAGCATGACGGGCGCTATGCAGGAACAGGATCTCCGTTTCTCGTTGGTTATCCAGTAGCCAGTGCGCCATCGACATCATCGGCGTAATGCCGCTACCAGCACTGCACAGCAAAATTTTACCGGCACTATAATCGGCTGGCAGGAAAAACGCGCCAGTTGGTGCCAATGCACTCAGCGTATCGCCAGTGTGGAAATGATCAAGTAACCAGTTAGAGACCAGCCCGCCAGACACCCGTTTGACGGTGACGGCCAGATCAGCAGAGCGGGATGGTGAAGAAGAAAGTGAATAAGCGCGGCTATGTGACTGACCATCAATTTCAACAGTCAGCAGTAAAAATTGTCCCGGCTGATAACTGATAGCCAGTGCTTGTAACGGGCGAAAGACTAACGTTACAGCATCAGCAGTTTCCTGCCGGCGTTCAATACAACACAGGGTTTGAGCCCCTTGTTGCCATACTTGGGGGGATTGGGTCATGTACTGTTCCTGTCTGATTTTGCACTATACCCTTCGTACTTGAAGTTGCAGCATCGTTGACAGCATTCTCTCACCCCAATCGCATAGTCTATCTATGCTCATGGGGATTCGCTCTCTTGTCGCCTTGCTGCAACTCCAATTACTTTGGGTATAAATGACTGGCGCTTCACCATCAATATGGGTGTGAAGCGCCTTCGCGATTAGGCTGCGAGAATATCTTTCAGATCTTGTTCCACCGTGGTGATGGGTTTCAGATCAAACGTCTCATTCAGGAAATTCAACAGGTTTGGTGTCAGGAAGCCCGGTACAGATGGGCCAACACGAATACCTTTCACACCCAGTGACAACAATGTCAGCAGGATCACAATTGCTTTTTGTTCAAACCAAGACAGTACCAGAGACAGCGGCAGATCGTTCACGCCACATTCAAAGGCATCAGCCAGCGCCAGCGCTAACTGAATGGCAGAATAAGCATCGTTACACTGACCCACATCCAGCATACGAGGAATACCGTTGATATCACCGAATTCCAGATCGTTGAATTTGAATTTACCGCACGCCAGCGTCAGGATCAGGCTGTCTTGTGGCACGGCTTTCGCCATTTCAGTGTAATAACCGCGTTCTTGTTTATCGCCGTCACAACCGCCGATCAGGAAGAAGTGTTTGATGTTGCCAGCTTTAACTTGATCGATCACCGCAGGTGCGGCAGCCATCAGCGCATTACGGGCAAAACCAGTCATGGTGTAATGTGGAATTTCATCGTATGGGAAACCTTCCAGTGACTGCGCTTTTTCAATTACAGTGCTGAAATCATCACCTTCGATGTGAGTCACACCTGGCCAGCCGACGATACTACGAGTAAAGATACGGTCGGTGTATTTACCCACGTTTGGGTTGATGATGCAGTTAGAAGTCATCACCACCGCACCAGGGAAGGCGGCGAACTCTTTTTGCTGATTCTGCCAAGCGGAACCGTAGTTACCAACTAGATGCGGGTATTTTTTGAAAGCTGGGTAAGCATGCGCTGGCAGCATTTCGCCATGCGTGAATACGTTGATACCTTTGCCTTCAGTCTGTTGCAGGATTTTTTCCAAATCATGCAGATCGTGACCGGAAACCAAAATCGCTTTCCCTGCTACCGGCTTCATATTTACTTTAGTCGGTTCAGGGTGGCCGAAAGTTTCCGTTTCACCTTTATCCAGCATCGCCATGACTTTGAAATTCATCTGACCGATCTGCATAGCGCAATCAATCAATGGCTGCATTTCAGTTGGTTCAGTGCCCAGGAAGGTCATGATCTGATGATATTCCGCACCAACAGCATTATCCTGTTGACCCAAAACACGAGCATGTTCCATATAGGCTGCAGCCCCTTTCAGGCCATACAGACACAGCAGTCGCAGGCCCAGAATATCTTCACCAATTTCTTTATGGTCTCGATTTACTGCCGCATTCGGTGCCCAAGTCAGTAATTCTGCTTTGTCGGCAGTCAGGATCAACGCCGCCGGGCCAGTCGCCACTTCTGGTGTTTTACCCGCTAACAAGCAAGCTGCTTCGTAACGAGATTTCAGTGAATCACGGTTTTGCTGTGCTTCATTGATGAACTCGATGATACGAACGGCATCGAAATTCACATTGGTGAGTGTCGCGAACAGAGCCTGACAAACATAGGCATCAATCGCTTGGTCAACGATACCGACTGAGCGTGCTTTTAATGCGTAATCAGAAACGCCCTGCAGCAGGTAAATCAGCACGTCTTGCAGATCGGAGACTTCAGCAGTTTTACCGCACATGCCCATAGTGTAGCTGCAACCTTTAGCTACAGGGGTAGAGATGGTCTGTTCACATTGAATACAAAACATTAGGACGTTCCTTGATTCGATTACCAGATATTGAACTATCTATATCAAGGGTTGTGCCAATATTTATTGTATTGATTTATAAGGATTTAATTGTAAGTTGATAACTGTGCAGTTAAAAAGACCCAGAGCAAATGCCGGGTCTTTTTAACTTAATGAGTCTTTTTGACTAAGAATTATTTGCCAAGTAGTGACACTGGGTTGACGGGTTTTCCGGCCCGACGGATCTCAAAATAAAGTCCGGTCGCGCCCGTGTTGCCGCTGTGACCAACACTAGCGACAACGTCACCAGCTTTGACCCGCTGACCGACTTGTTTATTCAAGCTTTGATTATTGCCATATAAACTGAGATAACCGCGGCCATGATCGATAACTAATACGTTACCAAAGCCATCCAGCCAATCGGCATACACCACATCACCGCTACCTGCGGCTTTGACCGGAGCACCCTGACCGGCTTGGATCAATATCCCTTTCCATGCCACTTCACCAGAGCGGTTTTCACCATATTTACGGAGCACGGTTCCACGGATTGGCCAGCTCATGCGACCGGATTTACCCAGCCCTTTTAAATCAGTTTCAGCCAGTTTAGCCGCCGCTTTACGTTCTGCTGCCGCCTGTGATTTACCTTCTTTTTTCGCTTTGGCACGAGCCAATGCTAAGGCTTCTTTTTTCTTGCGGGCGCGTTCGGCTTCCAACTGTTTACGTTGTTCTTCGATCTTCTGTAACATGGCTTTTTCTGCCAGTTGCAGTTTATCCAGTTGTTGTTGATCCGACTGCAAGGAGCTGTTCAGCTCTTTGGCGGTCAGTTCGCGCTGTTGTTGTTTTTGTTGCAGTGTCAGTTGGTCTTGGCGCTGGTTATCAATTAAGCCACGCAGTTCCAGACTGCTTTCATTGGTTTCCTGCTTATTGCGCAACAACTCGGCTTTAGTCGCATCCAGGCGTTTTAAGACCTTTAGTCGCGCCTGATTCATATAACCGTAATAGGCGAGGGTGCGATCAACGGCTGCCGGATCTTGCTGATTCAACAACAACTTCAAATAATCGTGCTGCCCCATGCGATAGGCTTCATCAAACTGTTCGGTCAGCAGGCGTTCCTGTTGCCGCGATTGCGCTTCCAGCTTAGTCCGTTGCGCTTCTAAGCGTTGCAGTTTGCTACGCACTTTACCGAGCTGATTTTGCGAGGTTTGTAACTTCTGATTAGCCGCGGCAATCGCATCTTCATCGGCTTTAAGTTGTTGTTGCAGCGAAGCCAGATCTTTTTTCTGAACCTTAATAGCTTGCTGTTTTTGCTGGATTTGTTCTCGAACACTCGATAGCGACGAGTTGACGTTTTTTGACTCTTCCGCCTGTATGATGGCGCTAAAAAAAAACGCGCCGACCAACAGGCCGACGCGATTGTATTTCATAGGAAACAACTGCTCTGCCCACATGGGCGAGAATTATTTCAGAACCATCAGAGGCTTACCAGTCATTTCGGCTGGAACTTCCATACCCATCAGTGTCAGCATGGTTGGTGCCAGATCAGACAGTTTACCGCCTTCAACCGCAGTTGCTGCACGACCCATGTAGATCAATGGCACTGGCAGGCTGGTGTGAGCAGTGTGCGCCTGACCAGTTTCTTCGTTGGTCATCTGTTCAGCGTTACCGTGGTCGGCAGTGATCAGACATTCGCCACCCACTTCTTGCAAAGCGGCAACAACTTTACCGATAGAGTCATCAACAGCTTCACAGGCTTTAACCGCAGCTGCGAAATCGCCAGTGTGGCCTACCATGTCACCGTTCGGGTAGTTACAGACGATCACGTCATATTTACCGCTCTTGATGGCTGCAACCAGTTTGTCGGTCAGCTCGCCTGAGCTCATTTCTGGCTGCAGATCGTAAGTCGCTACTTTCGGGCTGGCAATCAGTTCACGATCTTCGCCTGGGAAGCATTTTTCTTCGCCACCGTTGAAGAAAAAAGTCACATGCGCATATTTTTCAGTTTCAGAAATACGCAGCTGAGTTTTGTCGTGTTTCGCCAACCATTCACCCAGCGTGTTGGTCAGTGCTGTTGGCGGATAGGCACAAGAGGTTTTGATGTCAGCCGCATATTCGGTCAGCATGACAAAATCAGCCAGTTTAGGCTGTTTGTTGCGCACGAAACCGTCGAAGCCTTCGCCAACAAAAGTACGGGTGATTTCACGCGCACGGTCAGCACGGAAGTTCATGAATACCAGCACGTCGCCGTCATTCAATGGTGCTGCTTCAGCGCCGATCACACTGGCTTTAACGAATTCGTCGTTTTCGCCACGCGCATAAGCCGCAGCCAGTGCTGCAGTTGCATCAGCGTAAGGCGCAAATTCAGATTTGCCTTCACACAGCAGATCGTAAGCTTCCTGAACGCGATCCCAACGGTTGTCGCGGTCCATGGCGTAGTAACGACCCACCATAGAAGCGATACGGCCTTTACCCAGTTTCTTGAATGCAGCATCGAATTTTTCGATAGATTCTTGCGCTGAACGTGGCGCTACGTCACGACCATCCAGGAATGCGTGGAAATACAGTTTGTCAGCACCGCGTTGAGCAGCCAGTTCCAGCATACCAATGATGTGGTCTTCATGGCTATGAACGCCACCTGGTGACATCAGACCCATTACGTGAACTGCTTTGCCAGTGCTAACGGCAGTATCAACTGCTTTACACAGTGCTTCGTTTTTGAAGAAATCGCCATCGCGGATTTCTTTAGTAACGCGAGTCAGTTCCTGATAAACCACACGGCCAGCACCGATGTTAACGTGACCCACTTCAGAGTTACCCATCTGACCGTCTGGCAGACCTACGTCCATACCTGAACCAGAGATCAGCGTATTGGCGTAGTTAGCGCACAGAGCATTCAGATTTGGTGTGTTAGCGGCGGCAACGGCGTTACCTTCTTTCTTCTCGCTGTAACCCCAACCATCCATGATGATCAGTGCCAGTGGCTTTTTAGCTGTAGACATTGTGTGTGGCCTCTTTATTTGGATTTTACGAAAACAAGTTCGACTGCTGTCAATTCTACAATATCTGCTGCATTAGTCACCTTTTCACCTCGTTTCGTTACACATTTCACGGAAGGAATTTTCAATGCAGGCCGAATACTGTAAATCTGCCGGTTCACATGTAATACTGTCCGGATTATTTTCAGAGTTGTTGGGAAAGCGGAATGCAGGAATATCAGGAATATATCGATTTTGCTATGCGCCATGAATTATTGGTACTGGCATGGATTGGTTTAGCAACAGCTGTCGTTGCTTCAGCAGTAAAAGCAAAGTTATCCCCAGTGAAGCAAGTGGAAAGTCAGACGGCAGTAGCGCTGATTAATAAACAAGATGCCGTTGTTGTGGATGTGCGTACACCGGATGAATTCGCCCGTGGTCACATCACCAATTCCCACCATATTCCACTGGCACAAATTGAGCAGGGTAACACCACTGAAATTGACAAGCATAAAGAGAAGCCGGTCATCGTGGTTTGTGAAACTGGTGCGCGTGCCGAAACAGCGGCAGGCAAACTGGTTAAAGCCGGCTTTAAGCAGGTTTACCTGCTGCGTGGCGGTTTAACTCAATGGCGTGCCGGTAATTTACCCGTCACCAAAAAGCGCTAATTAATTTTGCATTAACAGCCGTCAGGCAATACTAATAAAGGGCATTAAAATGACAGAAGCAGTAAATAACACCGCGGCACAACCAGAGTTCCAGATCCAACGCATTTATGTAAAAGATGTTTCTTTTGAAGCACCAAACACGCCAGTTGTTTTCCAGAAAGAATGGCAGCCAGAAGTGAAGCTGGATATGGATACACAGACTCAGGTTCTGGGTCAGGATGTGTACGAAGTTGCGCTGACTTTGACGGTGACTTGTAAGCTGGGTGAAGAAACCGCATTCCTGTGTGAAGTGAAACAAGCGGGTATTTTTACTGCATCTAATCTGGATGCTCAAAATCTGGCGCATTGTTTGGGCGCGTTCTGCCCGAACATTCTGTTCCCTTATGCACGTGAAACGATTGCCAGTCTGGTCAGCCGTGGTTCATTCCCACAACTGAATCTTGCACCAGTGAACTTTGATGCTCTGTTTGCTTCTCACATCGCTCAATTAGAAGCAGAACAAGCACCTGTTGGCGCAGTACAGTAATGGATTCATCAGTAGTACTAAGTGTTTTGGGGGCGGGGTCTTACGGCACCGCCCTTGCCATTTCTCTGGCCCGCAAAGGTCAGCCGGTGCTGTTGTGGGGGCATGATCCTCAGCAGGTTGCTCGTTTACAGGAAGATCGCTGTAATCAGGAATTTCTGCCGGATGTTCCGTTTCCTGATTCCTTGCAGCTGACCGATGATCTGGCGTATGCGGTTGCTGCCAGCCGCGATTTGCTGGTGGTAGTGCCCAGCCATGTCTTTGGTGACGTGCTGCAACAGATCAAACCATTCCTGCGCGAAGACACTCGGGTTGCCTGGGCGACTAAAGGTCTTGAACCGGAACATGGCCGTCTGTTGGGGGAAGTGGCGCAAGAGATTTTAGGTGAGAAAATTCCGCTGGCGGTATTATCGGGGCCAACTTTTGCCCGTGAATTGGCAGCAGGAATGCCGACCGCTATCGCCGTGGCGGGTACGAACGATCAGTTCACAGCCGACATGTCAGCGCTGATGCATTGTGGCAAATCATTCCGAGTGTATTCCAACCCCGATTTTATTGGTCTGCAAATCGGCGGCGCGGTGAAAAACGTGATCGCGATTGGTGCCGGTTTGTCCGATGGTTTAGGTTTTGGCGCGAATGCCAGAACCGCATTGATCACGCGCGGATTGGTTGAACTGCAACGTCTGGGCTTGTCGCTTGGCGCGGACGCCAAGACCTTTATGGGAATGGCGGGCTTAGGTGATCTGGTGCTGACCTGCACTGACAATCAGTCACGTAATCGTCGGTTTGGTCTGGCTTTAGGGCAGGGCAAAACGGTGGAACAAGCCATGACTGAGATTGGTCAGGTGGTGGAAGGTTACCGTAACACCAAAGAAGTACGCGCGCTGGCGGCCCGACAGGGTGTGGAAATGCCGATTTGTGAGCAGATTTATCAGATCTTGTATCAGGGTAAATCAGCGAAAGATGCGGCGTTAACACTACTGAGCCGGGATCAGAAAGGCGAATAACTGTTACAGCCAGATAAAAACAACGCCAGCTTCTGCTGGCGTTGTTTTATGTAAAACTTGATCTAGCAATCAATAGAAAGAGTGTTCGCCGCGGGCATGTTCTGTCGCATCTTTCGCGCCAGTCAATTCGCCAGGGAAGCGCTCCAGCAGCTGTTTTTCAATCCCTTCTTTCAATGTCACATCAACCATCGAGCAGCCATTACAGCCGCCGCCAAATTGTAAGATGGCAATACCGTCATCGGTAATTTCGGTCAGCGTTACTTTGCCGCCATGGGCTGCGAGAGACGGGTTTACTTCTGACTGCAAAACATATTCAACACGGTCCGCCAGTGGTGCATCATCAGGAACTTTACGCATTTTGGCGTTCGGTGCTTTCAAAGTCAGCTGAGAACCCATCTGGTCACTGATGAAATCGATGACCGCATCGACCAAAAATGGCGCGCTATTAGGATCAATGATGGCATCAAAGCCACTCAATGGTAAGCGAGTATCTTCGGGTTCCACTGCATCCGGAGGACAGTAAGAGACGCCACATTCCGCATTGGGGGTGCCCGGGTTCATAACAAATACACGGATATTAGTGTTTTCGGTCTGCTTTTCCAGCAGCTTACGAAAATGAGCCTGAGCGCTTTCGGTGATTGTGATCATCGCCATCCTCTAATCCTGACTAAATAACTAGGGTATTATCATACGCCGCAAAATGTATATGACACAATACTTATTCACCGCGTAATTGTGTCCGGCAAATAGCCCAGACATCGACACGCTGGCAGCCGCTTTCTTTCAAAAGCCGTACCAGAGTTGTCACGGTTACGCCAGTGGTCACAACGTCATCCAGCAATGCGACATGTTGATAGGTATGTGGTCTGATAATAAAGGCATTATTCAGATTTGTCTGTCGTAATTCGCGAGAAAGGCCTGCTTGTACTTTGGTAGCCCGTGTTCGCGTTAATAATTGATTATTGCAGGGAATTTGTAGCTGTTTAGTGATGGGGCGGGCGATCTCCTGCGCCTGATTGTAACCTCGCGACCATTGACGCCGCCAATGCAATGGAACCGGCAGGATCACTTCAGGTTTGGTTTCCTCTGCAGGATAAAGTTCCGCCAGCATTCTGCCAAATAAAGCCGCTGGTAATGGTTTATGTTGATATTTCAGCTGGTGGATAAGTCCGGTTAAGGGAAATTCAAAATCCGCCAGAATATGCAAAAAATCCCATTCAGGTGGTTGTAACAGGCAATGACCGCAGATGTCATTACCACCAGCGAGCGGTGTGCCACACAATCGGCAGTGATGGTCGAGCAAAGGCAGCTCTTCAGCACAATAACGACAAAGTAACGGCTGTGCCGTCGGTTGGCGACAAAACAGACAAATACCTGACCATGTAGAATGAAAACGAGATGGTACGAATTGTCGCAGCATTGCAAACATAAGGCTTCGAAACAGAAAGGAAGTAGGCAATAACTGTAATAAAAAGGGCGCCTTGAGGCGCCCTGACAGATTTGCAACCGGCTTAGTTATTGTAAGCTCGTTCGCCATGAGAAGTCAGATCCAGACCTTCGCGTTCTGCTTCCACAGGTACACGCAGACCAACCAGTTTGTCGATCAGGAAGTAACCCACGATAGAGACCAGGCCAGACCAAACGATAGTAGTGATAACACCAATCGCCTGAACTTTAACTTGTACTGCGATGGAGTAATCTGGTGTTACAGCGTTAGCAACGTAATCCCATACACCAGTACCGCCCAGATCTGGAGAGGCAAATACGCCAGTCAGGATCGCACCGAGGATACCGCCGATACCGTGCACACCGAATACGTCCAGAGAGTCATCGACGTTCAGCATGCGTTTCAGACCATGCACACCCCACAGACAAACGACACCAGCCAGACCACCGATCACGATGCCACCCATCACACCAACGAAACCACACGCTGGGGTAATAGCAACCAGACCTGCTACCGCACCAGATGCGGCACCTAACATAGATGGTTTACCTTTCAGAGCCCACTCAGCCAGAGTCCAGCTCAGAGTTGCTGCGGCTGTAGCTACCCAAGTGTTAACCAGAGCCAGCGCTGCAACACCATTGGCTTCCAAAGAAGAACCAGCGTTGAAACCGAACCAGCCAAACCACAGTAAGCTTGCACCGATCATCACCATAGTCAGGCTATGTGGTGCCATTGATTCGCGACCGAAACCAACACGTTTACCGATGAAATACGCACCTACCAGACCCGCAACCGCGGCGTTGATGTGAACAACGGTACCACCTGCGAAGTCCAGAGCACCGTGCTGGAACAACCAACCTGCGGTTGCACCTGCTTTCGCTGCTGCATCGGCATCAGTGTAAGCATCAGGACCAGCCCAGTACCACACCATGTGTGCCATTGGGATGTAAGACAGGGTGAACCAGAACACCATGAACAGCAGCACTGCAGAGAAACGAACGCGCTCAGCAAAAGCACCCAGAATCAGACAGCAAGTGATAGCAGCAAACGCGCCTTGGAAGACGACATAGATCAGTTCAGAAACACCGATGCCTTTATTGAAGGTGGCGGCGATAGAATCAGGCGTAATTCCTTTGAGGAATGCTTTACTGAGCGTACCAAAGAAAGCATTACCTTCAGTAAATGCCAGACTATAACCGTAGGCGACCCACAATATCGTGATCAGACTGAACACTACCAATACCTGGATCAGCACAGACAGCATGTTTTTGCTGCGTACCAGACCACCGTAGAACAATGCGATGCCAGGAATAGACATCAGAATTACAAATGCGGCAGAAACCATCAACCAGGCATTATCGCCTTTGTTAACAGTGACTACGGGTGCAGGAGCTGCTTCAGCGGGTGCAGCAACAGGTGCTGCTTCAGCTGCCGGAGCTGCTACGGTAGTGGATGTTGTTGGAGCAGGTGTTGCTTCTTCACTCCATGCTGGTGTTGCCAGCCCGAAAGCTCCCACCAGCGCCAAGATTGCAAACAATCGTTTCATTGTAGATATCTCCCTGATAATACCGTGTCCTGATCTCGACAAACGGAGGTCTGAGAACTCGTTGGCCGGACTAGTATGTCGCTAACCTGTATATTCCTTCGCAGGAATTATGCCAACCTGGATCACATATAAAATGGCTCAAAAATGAGGTTCCTGCCTCCTTTGTTTGCAAAATGGTGCATCCAGTGCACATTAATGAAGCATTCAGTAATTTATAAGTGCTTAAATGGTGCGCAAAAAACATACAGGCCAATTCAATGCACAGTGACGGTGGCTATTCTCTTCGCGTGGGTCTTGCACTGCGGTTATCATGTGTATGTCAGATGTATGTTAAAAGAGAAAAAAGATGCATATAGAGCGTATTGGGCAAGGGCCGGATCTGGTGCTGTTACACGGATGGGGCTTAAACAGTGCAGTATGGCAAGAAATTGTGCCACTACTGGCCCCGCATTATTCTTTACATCTGGTGGATTTACCGGGTTTTGGCTTTAGCCAACATGTGGTTGTAGAAAGTGCTGAGCTGTCATTGTGGAGTGAAGTAGTATTACCGCACTTACCGGCGCAATTTAACTTATTGGGCTGGTCGATGGGAGGGCTGATTGCATTACGCATGGCGCTGGATAATCCCTCGCGTGTTACACGTTTGGTGCTGACAAGTAGTTCGCCTTGTTTTCTACAGCAAGATAATTGGCCGGGGATCCGTGCTGATGTTTTATCGGGTTTTAACCGGGCGCTGCAACTCGATAGTCGTAAAACAATTGAACGCTTTCTGGCAATACAGGCAATGGGCAGTGAAACGGTCAAAGAAGATGTTAAGCGGCTGAAACACTGGCTACAACAGAGACCCGATGCTACACCGGCGGCACTGAAAGCAGGTTTGCAGTTGCTGGAAACCATCGATTTACGCACTGAACTTTCTCTGTTGCGTTGTCCGGTATTAAGTCTGTATGGCCGTTTAGATAGCTTGGTTCCTGTTGCTGCTGCCGCTGAAATTCAATCTTTGTTACCTGGTTGTCGTTCAGTTATTTTTCCGCAGGCGGCACATACCCCGTTTCTGTCGCATCCGCAGTTATTTATTGATGCATTACGACAATTTATTGATTGAAAATTGTGCAGTTAATGCTGTTATTCTCATCATTTGTCATCGATAATTATATTGAGTTGATCTGTACGTTCCGAGGGCATAATGAGTATGAATATTAACAGCGCGTTTTCGTCGGGCGTGCTTGGCTTGCAGAAAGCCACGTCGCAGCTGGACGTCAGTGCCAGCCAGATCGCACAGCAAACACTGCCATCGTTAGATCAGGACGCGGTCTCGCAGCCCGATGTTCTGCCGGATGCGTTGATCCAGCTAAAAATGGCAGAAATTCAGGGCAAAGCATCGGCAGAAGTGATCACTCGTTCTGATCAGATGATTGGCTCATTACTTGATATTCACGTCTGACGCTCATGAATATCGCCCCGAGTTATCCTAATCTGGTGCCATTGGCACAACAGCCCGCGACAGAAGCCGCGCGGCGGGATAATGTGCAACGGGAGCGAATTCCTCAACCTGCAGAAAGCGCTTCAGGTAAAACAGATAACCGCTTCGACAGTTCAGCCGATACGCCGCAGCGTTATATTAGTAATACGCAGTCATCTGCTGCTGATACCTACTCTGTAGCCTCTGTTAAGAATAACAGTGCTAAAAATAGTACGGAAACTACATTACCAACATCTGAAACGGTAACAGCAGCTTCTGAGCAATCCCGTCGTAACGGACAAACATCCTCCCAAGGTGACGATGCTTCTTCGGAAGAAGAGAAGAAAAAGGCACAGCAAGAAGAAAAAGTAGTTCAGGATCTGAAAAAACGAGATGCCGAAGTTCGCACTCATGAACAAGCGCATAAAACTGCGGGCGGACAATATGCAGGATCGCCGGCTTTTGAAATGACCAAAGGGCCGGATGGTCAAAGCTATGCCACAGGTGGTCATGTTAATATCGATGTTTCAGCCATTCCGGATGATCCGCAAGCCACGCTGAACAAGATGATGCAAATCAAATCTGCTGCGCTGGCACCGGCTGAACCATCAGCACAAGATCTGAAAGTCGCAGCCAAAGCCGATATGGTGGCTGCCGCAGCTCGCAGTGAGTTATCTCAGTCTGCTACCGATAGCAGTGAAACCACTAAGACAGCAGCTAACACAATGCAAAACTCAGCCACCAGCGATGAACCGTTTGTCAGTCAGCAAATGCGTCAGCGTGGCGTGATTATCTTAGCACGCTATCAATCATCAGGCCGTCCGCAAGCGCAGACGGCACTAACTGCGTATTCCTGATCTATTGTTAACGACGTTTAGCATTCGCAAATGCAGCAGCAAACGCGTTATCACCACCACTCTGCGGTTTTTCTGTTGTCGCTGAACGAGGAGCAGGTTTACGATTTGGCTGTTCCTGACGCTCTTTCGGCTGATGCTTACTGGCTGTCACTTCATCGTCTAAGCGCATGGTTAATGCAATGCGCTTGCGTGGCAGATCGACTTCCACCACTTTCACTTTGACGATATCTCCAGCTTTCACTACTTCACGTGGGTCACTCACGTAGCGGTTAGTCAGCGCAGAAATATGCACTAAACCATCCTGATGTACGCCGATATCGACGAAGGCACCGAAATTGGTCACATTGGTGACACAGCCTTCCAAAATCATCTCTGGGCGCAGATCCTTCATCTCTTCCACACCTTCACGGAAGGTAGCGGTTTTGAACTCAGGCCGCGGGTCGCGCCCCGGTTTATCCAGCTCTTGCAGAATATCGGTGACGGTCGGAATACCAAAATGCTCATCGGTGTAATCAGCTGGTTTCAGCGATTTCAGCAAGGCGCTGTTACCAATCAAACCGGAAACAGGTTTTTGCAACTGAGCGATAATTTTTTCCACCACCGGATAGGCTTCCGGATGAACAGAAGAAGCATCTAACGGATTTCTGCCATCTCGAATACGCAGAAAGCCCGCGCATTGTTCATAAGCTTTCGGGCCTAAACGTGCCACTTTCAGCAACTCTTTACGCTCTTTAAAGGCACCATTGCTATCACGGTGGGCTACGATATTTTGTGCCAGTGTTTTGCTCAGCCCGGAAACACGCGTCAACAGCGGAACCGAGGCGGTGTTAACATCCACACCGACGGCGTTTACGCAATCTTCCACAACGGTATCCAGATTTTTAGCGAGCTGATTTTGGCTGACATCATGCTGATATTGACCAACTCCAATTGCTTTCGGATCGATCTTAACCAGTTCTGCCAGAGGGTCTTGCAGACGACGGGCGATAGACACCGCACCGCGCAGCGATACATCCAGTTCAGGAAATTCTGCGGCGGCCAGTTCAGAAGCTGAATAAACCGATGCGCCAGCTTCACTGACGACCACTTTTTGCGCTTTGCAATCGGGGTAGCGTTGCAGCATGTCGGCCACCAGACGGTCTGTTTCCCGTGATGCCGTGCCGTTACCAATACTCACCAACCCGACATTATGCTGTTTGCACAATGCATGAATGATCTCAATGGCTTGATCATATTGGCGACGCGGTTCAAACGGATAAACAGTGTGTGTTGCCACCAATTTACCGGTCGCATCAACAACCGCCACTTTTACGCCGGTACGAATACCTGGGTCTAAGCCCATTGTCGCTTTCATACCTGCGGGAGCAGCCATCAACAGATCTTTTAAATTGCTGGCAAAGACGCGGATCGCTTCAGTTTCTGCTGCATCACGCAAACGACCAATCAACTCAGTTTCCATCTGCAATGAGAGTTTAATTTTCCATGTCCAGTTCACCACACTTTGCAGCCATTTATCGGCTGGGCGACCGCGAAAAGCCAATTCAAAATAACGGGTAATTAATGCCTCGCAAGGGTGAACATCACCGGTTTGTTCAACCTGTAAACTTAAGGCTAAAAAACCTTCATTACGGCCACGTAGCATGGCCAAGGTGCGATGTGACGGAACTTTAGCGATCGGCTCTTGATGATCAAAATAGTCGCTGAATTTAGCACCTTCTGCCTGTTTGCCTTCGATCACTTGCGCGCGTAATAAGGCTGACTGCCATAAATAGTTCCGCAGTTGTTCCAGTAAACCGGCTTCTTCGGCAAAGCGTTCCATCAGAATATAACGGGCACCGTCTAGCGCAGTTTTGTTGTCGTTGATCTGATGTTCTGCATTCAGATAGTTCTGCGCTTCTGTTTCCGGATCTAAGTCTGGATTGGTCAACAGGATATCGGCCAATGGTTGCAGACCGGCTTCTATCGCGATCTGCCCTTTAGTGCGGCGTTTTGGTTTATAGGGTAGATAAAGATCTTCCAGTCGTGTTTTAGTGTCAGCTGCCCAGATATCAGCACGTAATTCATCGGTCAGTTTGCCTTGCTCACTGATCGACGACAGGATGGTTTGACGGCGATCTTCCAGTTCGCGCAAATAACCCAGACGCTGTTCCAGATGACGTAATTGTGTGTCATCCAATCCGCCAGTGATCTCTTTACGATAACGTGCGATAAACGGAACGGTAGAGCCGTCATCCAGTAGTTTTACTGCGGCGGCCACCTGCTCATTGCGGGCATTTAATTCATCAGCAATGATTTGATTAATCGAAGGCATGTTTATCCTCGGTGTTGTGATGCCGTTATTCTGCGTTAAACGGCTGATATTGGATCTTATTGATGTACCACTCTTTCTCGCCCGATGGCGTTTGTACCCGCACTTCATCGTCGACTTGTTTACCGATCAAGGCGCGGGCCATCGGTGAATCAATGGTGATGTAATTGTTTTTGGTGTCGATTTCATCGGTGCCAACAATGCGATAACGAACGATATCACCTTGTTCATTTTCCAGTTCAACCCAGGCACCAAAATAGACTTTGCCTTCTTGCTGCGGCGCATATTCGACAATTTTCAATGCTTCTAAACGCTTGGTCAGAAAACGTAACCGGCGATCAATAGAACGTAATTCTCGTTTTCCTTCTTTATATTCAGCATTTTCACTGCGGTCGCCGAGCGCGGCAGCCTCAGAGACAGCCTGTGTCACCTCTGGTCGTTTTACTTTCCACAGATACTTCAGCTCATCTTCGAGTTTTTGCCAGCCGGCGCGGGTAATAAGGTTGGTTTTCATTGTCGTTACTTGGACAGACAGAATTCATGAGCCGCAGCATAAGGCGTTTGTTTAAAATCGCCAAATATCCTGCCAATTGGATGTTTAAAAGTGATGCACTTCGCAAACTGATTATTTTTTATTATCAGGCATTTTGCTGAAAAATCAGCCGCTTTAGTAGCAGATGAAAAAAATCCCTGTTTGTTAGTTCGAATCAAGCCCGACTGGCGCTTGCAAAGGGGCATAGGCATCCTTACACTTCTAGGTGGAAAAAAGTGGGATATTGTGGAGCTCTGTAGAATGAATTCCCAATATTCGCCGGCTGGCAGGAAATAACCAAACAGCAAGGTGCGGCATGCTACGTGGAGCACACGCCATCGCTCTGGATACCAAAGGGCGATTAGCAGTTCCAACTAAGTTTAGAGATTGGCTTCGCGAAGAGTGCGAGGGCCAGCTTGTCTGCACCATTGATATAGCGAATCCCTGTTTGCTGCTGTACCCACTTGGTGAATGGGAAGAAATAGAAAAGAAGCTGAAATCCCTGTCCAGCATGAATCCGGTAGAACGTCGTTTACAGCGTTTACTACTGGGTTATGCCTGTGAATGTGAGCTGGATGGTAATGGACGTTTGCTGTTGTCGGCGCCGTTACGTCAGCACGCTGGGCTGGACAAACAGATCATGCTGGTTGGTCAATTAAATAAATTTGAAATCTGGAGTGAGACTCGCTGGTTACAACAAGTGGATGAGGACATTCAGGCATTGCCGGATATGGACTGGACTACTTCGGATAAACTGCGTGATTTTTCACTTTAGCACTGGGGATAAAAGCTAATGGAACATATCACTGTACTGTTGCAGGAAGCGGTGGACGGGCTGGCTATTCGCCCGGACGGCGTGTATGTGGACGGTACATTCGGACGTGGTGGACATTCCCGTCTGATCCTGCAACACCTCGGCCCACAGGGGCGCTTGTATGCTATTGACCGTGACCCTCAGGCGGTGGCAGTAGCCAAAGAGTGGCAGGATCCCCGTTTTGAAATTATCTCCGGCCCATTTTCTTCACTGTATGACTATATGGCAGAGCGTGATCTGCTGGGTAAAGTTGACGGTTTGTTGTTGGATCTTGGCGTGTCATCGCCACAACTCGATGAAGCCGAACGTGGTTTCAGTTTCATGAACGATGGCCCACTCGATATGCGCATGGACCCTCTGCATGGTGAAAGCGCGGCAGATTGGCTGTTGCACGCTGACGTTGATGATATTGCCTGGGTGCTACGCACTTATGGCGAAGAGCGTTTTGCCAATCGTATCGCCCGCGCCATTGTAGCTGATCGTGTAACTACGCCTTACACCCGTACCCGCCAGCTGGCTGAGATGATTGCCCGAGTGGTACCAAACAAAGAAAAACATAAACACCCTGCCACACGTAGCTTTCAGGCGTTACGTATTCATGTAAACCAAGAGCTGAAAGAGATCGAAGAAACGCTGAAGGCGTCATTATCCGTGCTGGCTCCGGGTGGTCGTTTGGCGGTGATCAGTTTTCATTCACTGGAAGATCGCATCGTTAAGCAATTTATTCGTCAGCAGGAAAAAGGCATTCAGCCACCGAAAGGGCTACCAATTACTGAAGACCAAATTCGTAAAACCCAGACTTTGCATTCGGTTGGTAAAGCGATCAAGCCAGCAGATAGCGAAGTTTCCGACAATGTTCGTTCACGTAGTTCGGTACTGCGTGTCGCTGAACGTCTGGGGAACTAGTGATGGAACGCCGACTTAATCTCGCTTTTTTGATCTTGTTGGATCTGAAACGTCACTTGTTTCAGGTCATTCTGGGGCTGGCTATTTTAGGTTCAGCGCTCACCACCATAGTAGTAACGGATGATACCCGTTCTGTGACGGCGGAACTGAACAAGGTGCAGAGCAAAAGTGATGATCTCGAAGTCGAATGGCGACATTTAGTTTTAGAACAGAATGCCCAGGCTGAGCATTCGCGCGTTTCGGATATTGCCAAAGTGAAACTGGCAATGACACGGCCTAAACCTTTAGAAGAAAAGATGATTAGTCTGCCATGAGAGCTACTATTAAGAAAAATAATAAGAAACCTGATACTGGTCTCGCACGCTGGCGCTTCATGGTGCTAATGGGATTTATTTTTGCCGGCTTCACTGGTCTGGTTGCCCGTACCGCATGGATCCAAGTTATTCAACCTGATCGCTTGCGTCAGGAAGGCGACATGCGTTCACTGAGAACTACGGCTGATCCGTCGGATCGAGGCATGGTGACCGATCGTAATGGTGAACAGTTGGCGGTATCGGTACCAGTACAAGCCGTATGGGCTGACCCTAAAGAGATCCACGCAGCTGATGGTTTAAAAAATACAGAAGCGTGGATGGCTCTGGCAGATGTACTGGGTCTGGATATGCGTAAACTTACCGCTAGCATCGCCGATCCCAAACGTCGTTTTGTTTATCTGCAACGTCAAATCACGCCCGCGGTGGCAGAATACATCGCCAAATTAAAACTGCCGGGTGTGCATCTGCGCCGTGAAACACGCCGTTATTATCCAACTGGCGAGATCAGTGCGCATTTGGTTGGGAATACCAATATTGATGGTTCCGGCATCGAAGGTGTCGAGCGAGCTTTTAATGAATGGCTGAGTTCGACCCCATCTGAATATAAGATCCGAAAAGATCGTCAGGGGCGGGTGATCGAAAATATCGGCATGGTTAAAGAAGGCAAAAAAGCCGGTGATCTGGTGCTCAGCATCGATCAACGCCTGCAATCTGTGGCTTACCGTTCGCTGAAATATGCAACTGAAGTTAACAAAGCCACGTCAGGGTCATTGGTGCTGATGGATGTGGTGAGTGGTGAAGTGCTGGCCATGGTGAATACGCCATCTTATAACCCGAATAACCGTGAACAGTATGAAAGTTTCCGTGCTCGCAACCGGGCAGTAACAGATACCTATGAACCGGGTTCTACCGTGAAGCCAATTGTCGCCATGAGTGCATTGGAACACGGGGTAATGAATTGGAAAGAGATCATGGATACCCGTCCATTTTCTATTGGCGGGAAAGTGGTAACTGACAGCCATAAAATGGGCTCTGCCGGTTTATACGATATTTTGAAATACTCCTCCAACATTGGTATGGCGCATATTGCATTGCGTATGCAGCCACAATGGATCACCAGCAAACTTGAAGAGTTTGGGTTAGGGCAGGATTCTGGTACAGGCCTGACGGGCGAAAGCTCGGGCATGATCCCAATGCGTAGTCGTTGGTCGAATATTGAGTTGGCTACGTTGGGTTTTGGCTATGGTTTGCGTGTAACACCATTACAGTTAACGGCAGCTTATGCGGCATTGGCCAACAAAGGTGTTCGTAAGCCCGTTTCAATTCTGAAAGTCACTCAACCACCAAAGGGTGAAGCAGTCATCGCACCTGAAATCGCAGAACAAGTCATTCATGCACTGGAAAGTGTGGTGGAAGAAGGCGGTACCGGCGGTAAAGCCGCTGTCCCGGGATACCGAGTTGCTGGTAAAACGGGTACCGCCAAAGTGGCGACTGCTGGTGGTTATGGTAAAGACTATGTAGGTACCTTCGTTGGTTTTGCTCCGGTCAGTAATCCTCGTTTTGTTATGGCGGTTATTATTAATGAACCCAAAGGTGGGGCGTATTATGGTGGTTCGGTCGCTGGCCCCACTTTCGCAGAGGTTATGAGTAGTGCCTTGCAACTGTATAATGTGCCACCCGATGCCTTACCGGATCCTAAAGAAGAGCTGAATACTGCTCAACGCAGCGAGGTGAAGAAAAATGCCACTCGCTCTTGATCAATTACTGGCCGGTTTCAATATCGAAGCCCCTTCTGTTGCTCTCACTGACATGCAATTAGATACCCGGTTGTTACAACCAGGCTCATTGTTTTTGGCCTTACAAGGTCATGCTGTCGATGGGCGCCGGTTTATGCAACAGGCAGAACAAAGCGGTGCCGCAGCCATATTATTTGATAATGGTGACGGTTTTGTGCCGCCGAAATTGAATATTCCCTGCATTGCAGTTCCCGCGTTAGCGGAGAAAGTCAGTGAACTGGCAGGCCGGTTTTATGATGAGCCAGCCCAAAAACTGGCATTAGTCGGGGTTACGGGTACGAATGGAAAAAGCACCTGTACTCAGCTGATTGCCAACTGGACGGAATTACTGGGCCAACGTGGTGCCGTGCTGGGTACACTGGGGAATGGTTTATTTGGTCAATTACGGGCGACAGAAAATACCACAGGCAGTGCCATCTCTATTCAGCAGGAATTAGCGCATTTTGCCGCTGAAAAAGTAAATGTTGCCGCAATGGAAGTTTCTTCGCATGGATTGGTGCAACACCGGGTCTCTGCATTACCGTTTGCTGCAGCCGTGTTTACTAATCTCAGTCGCGATCACCTCGATTATCATCACACCATGCAGGCGTATGCCGATGCTAAGCGTCAGATCTTTCAACAAACTACACCAGAACATTGCATTCTGAATGCTGATGATGAAACGGCCTATAATTGGTTGCTGCAGATGCCGCAAGCTGTTGTTTACGGTATTGATCGGCAACTACCGGCACATCCGGGGCTGTTTGTTTATGCAACTGAGGTAAAATATCACCCGCAGGGTATCACTATCAGCATTCACTCTTCCTGGGGGGATGGTGTATTATCTGCGCCCCTTCTTGGGAAGTTTAATGTATCGAATTTGCTGGCAGCGTTAGCGGTAATGTTGGTTTTGCAGTACGACTTTGAAACGCTGTGTCAGACGGCAGCCTATCTACAGCCAGTCACCGGTCGAATGGAGTGTTTTGGTAATCAGCAGCAGCCATTAGTGGTCGTTGATTATGCACATACCCCTGATGGATTGGAAAAAGCATTACAAGCGGCAAGACAGCATTGCTATGGCCGTTTGTTTTGTATTTTCGGCTGTGGTGGTGACCGGGATCGTGGTAAACGGCCACAAATGGCAGCGATTGCTGAACAATGGGCGGATACTATCATTCTCACTGATGACAACCCTCGTACTGAAGATCCTACCATCATTATCGCGGATATGTGTGCTGGGCTGCAGAAACCTGCAACGGCACATATTGAACATTCGCGTCTGCGAGCCATTGAGCTGGCACTGTCGCAGGCAGTGGCCGGCGATATTATTTTAGTGGCGGGTAAAGGCCATGAAGATTACCAAATTATTGGTAAAGAAAAACGCCATTACAGTGATCGTGAAACAGTTATGCAGCTACTGGGAGTAACGTCGTGATACCTATGTCATTAGCACAAATAGCTTTGGTGACGGATGGTCAGTTGCTGAATTGTTCTGACCCGTCACTCACTATCTGTAACGTCAGTACCGATACACGAACAGTCACCAATGGTGCCTTGTTTCTGGCATTGCTTGGCGAACGCTTTGATGCGCATCAGTTTGTAGCGCAAGCTATCACCAATGGTGCTGTCGTGGCAGTTGTTTCTCGTCCGCTGGCTGATGTCGCTATTCCGCAAATTCTGGTGGCGGATACCCGGGTTGCTCTGGGTCAGATCAGTGCATGGGTGCGTAAACAACTGGATCTGCAGATCGTTGCAATCACCGGTAGTTGTGGCAAAACCACATTAAAAGAGATGTGCGCGGCTATTTTACAGCAGGTGGCGCCGGTATTGGCGACACAAGGCAATCTGAATAATGAAATCGGGGTTCCGCAAACCTTACTGCGGTTAACGCCGGCAGAGCGTTATGCCGTGGTAGAGCTGGGCGCGAATCATCCCGGCGAAATTGCCTGGACAACTTCATTGGTTAAACCTGATGTTGCGGTCATTAATAACGTTGCGGCTGCCCATCTAGCCGGATTTGGTTCATTACGCGGTGTCGCTGTTGCTAAAACAGAGATTTTTGGCGGTTTATCTGCCTCGGGTACCGCCGTTATCAACGCAGACAGCGAGTTCTATGACTGGTGGCGAGAAATCCTATCGGTACGCACGGTTAGTTTTGGGTTACAAAATTCGAAAGCCGATTTTCGTGCCGAAAACGTGAAACAGGATGAACAAGGCATTGCTAGTTTTACTCTGTGTACACCTGACGGACAGATCGATATTCAATTGCCGATCCCTGGTCTGCACAATGTGAGTAATGCACTGGCTGCTGCGGCAGTGACGACATCACTGGGTTTATCTCTGGTCCAGGTGAAATCAGGTCTGGCAAATATGCAGCCAGTCAAAGGCCGTTTTTGCGTACAAAAACTGTCTGATGATTTAACCGTTATTGATGACACCTACAATGCCAGCGTGCAGTCGGTCATGGCTGCCATCGACACATTGTCAGTCATGCCGGGTTATCGTGTTTTTGCTTTTGGTGATATGGGAGAGATGGGCGCTGATGCGGTCAATTTACATCGCCAGATTGGTGAGCATGCCCGCTTACGAAAATTGGATGCTGTGCTGACGGTTGGTGACTTATCCCGACACGCCGCAGACGCTGCCAGCGGACAACATTTCACTGATAAAGAAAGTCTTTGTCAGGCTCTGAAAACGTTAATGCAACAACAACGACCTATGACTATTTTGGCCAAAGGCGCACGTAGTGCTCGCATGGAAGAAGTAGTCGCTTTTGTCAAATCTTGTGAGGAACAAGCATGTTAGTTTGGCTGGCGGAGTGGTTAACGCCCCATTTATCCTTTTTTCATGTGGTCTCATATCTGACCTTCCGTGCCATTATGTCTATTTTGACCGGGCTTGGTTTTGCACTTTGGATGGGGCCACGTCTGATCCGTCGTTTGCAATTATTGCAGATTGGTCAAGTCGTGCGTAACGATGGTCCTGAGTCGCATTTTAGTAAAGCTGGCACACCGACTATGGGCGGGATCATGATCCTGCTGTCGATATTTCTGTCGGTGATCCTATGGGCCCGTCTCAGCAATCCCTATGTATGGGTGGTGTTGTTTGTACTGGTGAGTTTTGGCACCATCGGTTTTATTGATGATTATCGCAAAGTTATCCGAAAAAATCCGGATGGGCTTATTGCTCGCTGGAAATATTTCTGGCAATCCGCATCCGCGCTCGCTGTGGCTGTCTTCCTGTATGCCACCGCAACAACTGATGCGCAAACGATGCTGGTTGTTCCTTTCTTTAAAGAAATCATGCCACAACTCGGCCTGTTGTTTATTCTGATGACCTACTTTGTGATTGTTGGTTCATCGAATGCAGTCAATTTAACTGATGGCTTGGATGGTCTGGCCATTATGCCAACCGTAATGGTTGCTGCCGGTTTTGCCTTAATTGCCTGGGCGACAGGTAACGTTAATTTTGCCAATTATTTACATATCCCTTATGTCGCCAATGCGTCGGAACTGATGGTGATATGTACTGCGATCATTGGTGCCGGTCTTGGCTTCCTTTGGTTCAATACTTATCCGGCTCAAGTCTTTATGGGTGATGTTGGTTCATTAGCGCTGGGTGCGATATTGGGCATCATTGCGGTATTAGTTCGTCAGGAATTCCTGCTTTTTATCATGGGCGGTGTATTCGTGATGGAAACATTGTCGGTGATCCTGCAGGTAGGTTCTTACAAATTACGTGGCCAACGCATTTTCCGCATGGCACCGATACATCATCATTATGAGTTAAAAGGCTGGCCGGAACCTCGGGTGATAGTCCGTTTCTGGATCATTACACTGGTATTAGTGTTATTGGGTTTAGTTACTCTGAAACTGAGGTAGTCACGGATGAAACAGGTTGTCATCATCGGGTTGGGTAAAACAGGTTTGTCCTGTGTGACTTATTTCCGTCAGCGCGGTATTACTCCGCTGATCATGGATACCCGTGAAAATCCGCCGGGGAAAGAGTCATTACCTGCTGATTGCCGCCTGATTGCAGGTCCGTTAGACACAGACGTTTTATGCTCAGCTTCACTGATTGTGGCAAGTCCTGGTGTTGCGCTGGCAAGCCCCGCCCTGCAAGCGGCGAAAGCGGCAGGTGTCGAAATTATTGGTGATATTGAGTTGTTTGCTCGTGAAGCTAAAGCCCCGATTGTGGCGATCACGGGTTCGAATGGTAAAAGTACTGTCACGTCACTGGTCGGTTTGATGGCGGAGCAAGCCGGTTTCAAAGTTGGCGTTGGTGGCAATATTGGTACACCGGCACTGGATTTGCTGCTGGCACCGGCTGACTTATATGTACTGGAGTTATCCAGCTTTCAGTTGGAAACAACCTCATCTCTGCAGCCAACTGCCGCGGTTATTTTGAATTTAAGCGAAGATCATTTAGATCGTTACGATGGTATGGCTGGTTATCTGGCGGCCAAACAGCGGATCTTTGCTCACGCCAAACATATTGTGATTAACCGTGATGATGTTGCCACATTGCCACCTGAGCAGCCCTATTGGCAAAGTTTTGGTTTAAACAATGAAGCTTATGGGCGCATTTCTCAGCCAGATGGTTTATGGCTGAGCGTTGCGGGTAAACCCGTTTTACCTGTGGCCGAACTTAATATTGTTGGTGCGCATAATCAGATGAATGCACTGGCGGCTATGGCTTTGGCTGATGCTGTTGGAATACCACAAGTAGCTCAATTGGCTGTATTGCGTTCCTTTACGGGCTTAGCACATCGTTGCCAGTTTGTGCGTGAAGTGAATGGCGTGCGCTGGATCAATGATTCTAAAGCAACCAATGTTGGCTCTACACTGGCGGCCGTTGCCGGTGTTAGTGAAAGTGTGCAGGGACGTCTGTGGCTATTGGCTGGCGGACAAGGTAAAGGACAAGATTTCTCTCCGTTACAACCATTACTGGCCGGGCCGATTTATCAGATGATCTGTTTTGGTCAGGATGCCGATATTCTGATGAAGCTGTCAGATAATACCCAGCGCGTTGCTGACCTCGATGAAGCCGTTGTCAGTGTTGCCGCTCAGGTTAAAGCGGGTGATTGGGTCTTGCTGGCACCCGCCTGTGCCAGTCTCGATCAGTTCCGTAGCTTCGAGCAACGCGGCCAGCGTTTTGCTGATCTGGTGAATGCACTATGAAGCAATTGCTGGATACGATGACTCAGGCGATCTGGCGCTGGTTTGTACCGGAACGCTCTTCTTTTTATGATCGAGGCCTGTTGGCCTTGATGTTTTCCCTGATGGGCATCGGTTTGATGATGGTTGCTTCCGCCTCCATTAAAGAAGGGCCGGGCGGCGATATGTTTTATTTCACCAAACGCCATTTGATATTTCTGATTATCTGCCTTGGTTTTGGTATAGCAACCTTATATCTACCGCTGGAACGCTGGAAAGACTGGAGTGGCCGCCTATTAGTCGGTGCATTAGGCTTGCTGTTCGCGGTACTGGCCGTTGGACGTACGGTCAACGGCGCAAAACGCTGGATTGGGTTTGGTTTCTTTAATATCCAACCGGCGGAATTGGCAAAATTGGCACTGATTACTTTTATTGCCAGTTATTTGGTGCGCCGCAGTGATGAGGTTCGCGGCAATTTCATTGGCTTTGTAAAACCGCTGGCGGTGGTTTTCCTGCTGGCATTTATGCTATTGCTGCAGCCCGATCTGGGCTCTGTGATCGTACTGTTTGTTTGTACGTTTGGTCTGCTGTTTATCGGTGGTGCGAAGGTTTACCAATTCATTGGTTTGATCGTGGTTGGTCTGGCAGCATTAGTTGGGCTGATTATTTTTGAACCTTATCGTATGCGCCGAGTGACTTCATTTCTCGACCCTTGGGCCGATCCCTTTGGCAGTGGATATCAGTTAACCCAATCTTTAATGGCGTTTGGCCGGGGTGGCTTGTTTGGTCAGGGGCTAGGTAACTCGGTACAAAAATTATCCTATTTACCCGAAGCGCATACCGACTTCGTATTTGCTATTTTGGGTGAAGAATTAGGCTATACCGGTGTACTCGCCGTGCTGTTTCTGCAGCTATTACTGGCGATGAAAGCATTGCAAATTGGCCGCACTGCGCTACTCAGAAGTAAGCTCTATGAAGGCTATATGGCCTGCGGGATTGGTATTTGGTTTAGTTTCCAGACGGTGGTTAACGTCGGTGCAGCAGCGGGTATGCTGCCAACCAAAGGATTAACCTTGCCCTTGGTCAGCTATGGCGGCTCTAGCCTGATCGCCATTACGATGGCGGTGGCGATTTTGTTACGAATTGATTTTGAACGCCGACTGGATACCAGTCATGTGATCCAGCGGGAGGCGGCATGAGTCGTAAAATAGTCATTATGGCCGGTGGTACAGGCGGTCATGTATTTCCGGGGCTTGCTGTAGCGCATCGTCTGCAAGCCGACGACTGGCAAGTGCATTGGTTAGGCACGCCGGATCGTATGGAAGCAGAGTTAGTGCCAGCACATGGTTTTCCAATCGAATTCATTAATATTCGTGGTTTACGCAATCATGGTCTGGTTCGCAAGCTGCTAGCACCTTTTCAAATCATCAAAGCGATTTTACAAGCATTGGTGATCCTGCGTCGTATCAAACCCGATGTGGTGCTGGGAATGGGGGGCTATGCCGCCGGACCGGGTGGTGTGGCCGCTAAATTGTTAGGTATTCCTCTGGTGCTCCATGAACAAAATGCAGCAGCTGGTCTGACTAATCGCCTGCTGGCTAAAATTGCTAGCCGTATTCTGATGGGATTTGATGGTGCGTTTCCATTAACTGAGCGTTCGCGTGTAGTTGGTAATCCGGTCAGAGATGAATTTCTGCAATTAGCCCAGCAGCCTCTAAAACACTATCAAGCCGGGGCAGTGCTAAAAATTCTGATTGTGGGCGGCAGTTTAGGTGCCAGAGCATTAAATCAGGTGGTGCCCAACGCATTAGCAAAGCTGAATAAAGTCGAAATTCGTCATCAATCCGGTAAAGGTAATGCTTCGCAGGTTACTGACCTATATCACTCGCTGGGTGTTACCACGGTGACGGTCTCGGAGTTTATCAGTGATATGTCAGTGGCTTATGATTGGGCTGATTTACTGATTTGTCGTGCGGGTGCATTAACGGTGGCAGAAGTCGCTGCAGCGGGTATTCCGGCGGTTTTTGTCCCGTTACCGCATGCAGTCGACGATCATCAGACTCGGAATGCGGAAAGTTTGACCTCACGTGGCGCTGCGGTATTAATGCCACAGAAAGAGATGACAGCTGATAAACTGGCCGCGTTGATCGCGCAATGGCAATCCGATCCGCGTCAGCTACAAAAAATGGCCCAGCTATCCCGGGCAGCAGCAATTCTCAATGCAACCGATCGTGTTGTGAGTGAATGCAAAGCACTAATTTAATTAAGAGAACAGAACGCAGATGACAAAGGTTGAGTTAGCCAAATTAAGAACCATGATCCCGGAGATGCGCCGAGTACGTCGTATCCATTTTATTGGTATTGGTGGCGCCGGGATGGGTGGTATTGCTGAAGTTCTGGCTAACGAAGGCTACCAGATCAGTGGTTCTGATATTGCCAATAATCGGGTGACCGAACATCTGGCATCATTAGGTGCAGAAATTCAGATTGGTCATAAAACCGAAAACGTACAAGGTGCGAGCGTCGTTGTCGTATCTACTGCCATTCATGGTGATAATCCGGAAGTGATCGCTGCGCGTGAACAACGAATTCCCGTTGTGCGTCGAGCAGAAATGTTGGCAGAGCTGATGCGTTACCGTCATGGCATTGCGATTGCTGGCACGCATGGCAAAACCACCACCACCAGCCTGATCGCCAGTGTATATGCACAGGCGGGCGCGGATCCGACTTTCGTGATCGGTGGTCTGCTAAATAGTGCGGGCACTAACGCGCGCTTAGGAACTAGCCGTTACCTGATTGCTGAAGCCGATGAAAGTGATGCCTCTTTCCTGCATCTGCAACCGATGGTAGCCGTCGTGACGAATATAGAAGCTGACCATATGGATACTTATGGCGGTGATTTCTCTAAGTTACGCGCTACGTTTCTCGAATTTTTACATAATCTGCCGTTCTATGGTCTGGCGGTTGTTTGTATTGATGATCCGGTTATTCGCGGTTTATTGCCGGAAATTGGCCGTGCAACGATCACCTACGGCTATAGCGACGATGCAGATGTGCAAGTACAAGAGTTTGTACAAGAAGGCAGTCAAACCCGATTCCAGTTGCGGTTGCAGAATGGTTCAATTCTGCCACTCAATCTGAATTTACCCGGTCGTCATAATGCATTGAATGCGGCGGCTACCGTTGCTGTTGCGCTCGAAGATCACATTCCGACAGATGCTATTGTTGCAGCATTGGCACAATTTGCGGGTGTAGGACGTCGCTTCCAGCAATATGGCGAGTTTGAAACCGGTGCAGGTACTGCATTACTGGTTGATGATTATGGTCATCATCCGACCGAAGTCCGCGCTACACTAGCGTCTGCCCGGGCAGCCTGGCCAGAACGCCGTTTAGTCTTGATCTTCCAGCCACATCGTTACACGCGTACCCGCGATTTATACGATGATTTTGCCGAAGTGCTGGCGAAAGTTGATGTGCTGATCATGCTCGATGTTTATGCAGCAGGAGAAGAACCAATTCCCGGTGCTGATGGGCGTAGTTTATGTCGTTCGATTCGTCAGCGCGGTGCATTAGATCCTATTTTCGTCGCTACTCCGGGCGAAGTTCCGGCGGTGTTGGCTGAAGTATTAAAAGAGGGTGATGTCGTTCTCACGCAAGGCGCCGGTAACGTAGCGCAACTATCGCGTAAGCTGGCTGAGCTGAAACTGAACATCAACGCGATGAAAACAGCAATTTAATCGTAGCAATTAATGAAAATGGGGCTGAATAAGTCCCAAACAGTTTTGACCGATCTTAGCGTCCCGCTATAATGTCGCGTCAACCTGAATGTGAATATGGTTAAGGTGAAAATGTGCGACAGGCGCGATTAGCTTCCAATGAGCAGGATCCAGCGCCGGTTGATGGCCGCAGGCAAACGGCGGAAACAGCAAATCGTACCCGAGGAGAGTTCATATTCGGGTTAGTATTTTTTGTTTCAGTGGTTGCCGGGCTATGGTCAACTGCAACAGACATTCGCCGCTGGTTGTTTGATGAAGATAAAATTCCGGTCAGCGGATTAGTAGTACAAGGTGATCTAGAGTATGTCAGTATGGACGAAGTCCGTAAGGTACTGGCAGCGAATCCCCAGACGAGCAACTTTTTTAAGCTGGATGTCAATCAGCTGCAAAAAGAGGTTGAGGCATTACCGTGGGTTTACCAGTCTTCTGTTCGTAAACGCTGGCCCGCACTACTGTATGTCTATGTGGTTGAACAGACCCCTTGTGCATTATGGGGGAATGACCGGTTGCTTAGTATTCGTGGCACGATATTTCAGGCGCCGCGAGACCGACTGAAAAAAACTTTGGTACAGCTTTCTGGTCCTGACGACATGGCCGGGAAGATTTGGGATCAATACCAGCAGTTTGAACGATTGCTGGCATTAAATGGATACCACGTAACATCGGTTCATATGACCAATCGTCATTCGTGGGAACTCCAACTGGCCGCAGGACCAAAATTGATCCTGGGTCGGAACGAAATGCTAGTGAAATTACAACAGTTTATTGATGTCTACCCTAAGCTGGAAAATAGAGAACTGATTGATTATCTCGATCTTCGCTATGACACAGGGGTTGCCGTCAGTTGGAAACAACAAGAAGGGAGTGGTGATGACCAAAACCCCAGACAGAAATCTGATAGTCGGACTTGATATAGGTACAACCAAAATTGCGGTTTTGGTTGGTGAAGTGCTGCCCGATGGAGAGGTCAATATTGTTGGTCTGGGAACCCATGCTGCTAAAGGTATGGATAAAGGTGGTGTAAACGATCTGGAATCAGTCGTTAAATCTTTACAGCGTGCAGTAGAGGAAGCTGAAATGATGGCGCAGTGCCATATTTCTTCCGTCTTCCTGGGGATTTCTGGAAAGCATATTGAATGCCGTAACGAAAAAGGTATTGTGCCGATCTCTGATGAAGAGGTAACACAGGACGATGTGGATAACGTTATTCACACCGCCAAATCTGTTCGTTTACCAGAAGAGCACCGGGTGTTGCATGTCATCCCGCAAGAGTATTCCATTGATTATCAGGAAGGGATCAAAAACCCAATTGGTCTGTCTGGTGTACGGATGGGCGCGAAAGTTCATCTGATCACCTGCCATAATGATATGGCACGTAACATTGAAAAATGTGTTGAACGAGTCGGGTTGAAAGTTGATCAAATCATCTTCTCTGCATTGGCATCCAGCTATGCGGTGCTAACTGATGATGAGAAAGAATTAGGTGTCTGTGTTGTCGATATTGGTGGTGGTACCATGGATATCGCTATCTTCACTGGCGGCGCATTACGTTACAGCAAAGTGATACCGTACGCAGGTCAGGCAGTGACGAGCGATATTGCTTATGCGTTTGGTACACCACCAGTTGATGCAGAAGCTATTAAAATGCGTTATGGCTGTGCACTAGGTCGTCTGGTGAGCAAAGAAGACACCATTGAAGTACCTAGTGTTGGTGGTCGTCCGGCGCGTAGTTTGCAGCGACAAACACTGGCGGAAGTCATTGAACCTCGTTACAGCGAATTGCTGGGTATGGTTCATGATGAAATTATGCGCGTCCAGTCTGAGCTTCGGTCACAGGGCGTGAAACATCAGCTGGCAGCCGGTGTAGTTTTGACTGGCGGTGCAGCTGAAATCGAAGGAATTGTCGAGTGTGCCGAACAGGTATTCCAATGCCAGGTGCGGATCGGCCATCCAACCAATATTAGAGGCCTCACTGATTATGTAGAAGCACCAGCTTATGCAACCGCAGTGGGGTTATTGCAATACGGTAAATTGCATCAAGGACAAACCGTGGTGGATGTACGTGAAAAAGCCAGTGTGACTGGCTGGTTCAAACGTGTCACTAATTGGTTAAAAGGCGAATTCTAGTTTTTGCGAAGGCAAAACCAAGGCGGAGAGATAATCATGTTTACATTTGAACCGGTTGGCAGTCAGGGTGATGATGCACTTATTAAAGTGATCGGCATCGGTGGTGGTGGCGGTAATGCAGTAGAACATATGCTGCGTGAAAACATCGAAGGTGTGCACTTTGTAGCTGTAAATACAGACGCACAGGCATTACGTAATTCTGGTGCTGAAACCACGATTCAGATTGGTGCGAATATCACCAAAGGGTTGGGGGCCGGTGCAAATCCAGATGTAGGTCGTGAAGCTGCACTGGAAAATCGTGATGAAATCCGTCAAATGTTGACAGGTTCTGACATGGTCTTTATCGCTGCTGGTATGGGCGGTGGTACTGGTACTGGTGCTGCACCAGTTATTGCCGAAGTGGCGAAGGAACTGGGTATACTGACTGTTGCCGTTGTAACCAAGCCTTTCAATTTTGAAGGCAAAAAGCGCATGAGTTATGCGTTGCAAGGTATCGATGAATTGTCAAAACACGTTGATTCATTGATCACCATCCCTAACGACAAATTGTTGAAAGTGCTGGGCCGCGGTGTCAGCTTGCTGGATGCATTCAAAGCCGCTAATAACGTATTGCTGGGTGCTGTACAAGGTATTGCCGAGCTGATCACCCGTCCTGGCTTGATCAACGTTGACTTCGCTGACGTGCGTACCGTTATGCGTGAAATGGGTACAGCGATGATGGGCACCGGCTCTGCGCGTGGTGATGATCGTGCAGAAGAAGCCGCTGAAAAAGCGATTTCCAGTCCATTGCTGGAAGATATCGATTTGGCTGGTGCGAAAGGTATTCTGGTTAACATCACGGCTGGTCTTGATGTCACCATGGAAGAGTTTGAAACTGTGGGTAACGCAGTTAAAGCATTCGCTTCTGAAAATGCAACTGTGGTGGTTGGTGCGGTTATCGATCCATCGCTGGAAGATGAATTACGCGTAACTGTCGTTGCAACAGGTATCGGTAATGAACGTAAACCAGATATTACACTGGTTAAAAATTCACAGAAAGCAGTTGAGCGTCCAATGCGTCCAATGATGCATGAAACTCATGCCCCTCGTTACGATGAACGTGTTATGCAGCAGACTGTGAATGCGGAACCACAACCGCGCAGTGAGCCAGATTATCTGGATATCCCTGCGTTCTTGCGTAAGCAGGCTGATTAATTAGGTAATATAAAGCTGAATAAATTGTGCATGCTATAAGCGTATAGCTGCACAAAAATTAGCATCAATATTGCAGCTATGTTACAGTTGACGGACGAGCTATAGCTCAAAAAAGTCTGTGGTGGGGATATTTATGATTAGACAACGTACGCTCAAGCAACTAGTTCACGCTACCGGGGTTGGTTTACACTCTGGTCGTAAGGTGTCGCTGACGTTTCGTCCTGCGCCAGTTAATACTGGTATCATCTATGTCAGAACCGATCTGCAACCTGAAGTTGAATTGAAGGCAGATGCGCAGTTTGTGCGTGACACCGTGCTGTGCACAGCACTGGTTAACGAGCAAGGTGTGCGTATCTCCACTGTTGAACACTTATCTGCAGCACTGGCTGCATTAGGTATCGACAACCTGTATGTCGAAGTTGATGCACCTGAAGTGCCGGTAATGGATGGCAGCGCACATCCGTTTATTTATCTGCTGCAATCTGGTGGTATCGAAGAGCAATCTTTACCAAAACAATTTATTCGGATTAAAAAGAAAATTCGGGTAGAAGATGGTGATAAATGGGCTGAGTTTGCACCTTATCATCGTGGTTTCCGTATGGATTTGCAGATTGACTTCCGTCATCCTGTATTTGATAAACAAAACCAACATCTGGTCTTGGATTTTTCTGGCAGCAAATTTGCTAAAGAGATCAGCCGGGCAAGAACGTTTGGTTTCATGAAAGATATTGAGTATTTGCATTCACAAAATCTGGCTCTCGGTGGCAGTTTAGACAACGCAGTTGTGTTAGACGATTATCGCGTACTGAATGAAGAAGGCCTGCGTTACGAAGATGAATTTGTGAAACACAAAATGCTGGATGCGATCGGTGATTTGTATATGTGTAATCACAGCATCCTCGGTCAATTCAAAGCTTATAAAACCGGCCATGCGGTAAACAATAAATTGCTGCGTGCAATGTTAGCCGATGCTGAGGCTTGGGAAATGGTGACCTTTGAAGAAGAGGCGGCTAAATCTCCAATCGCTTACTTCGGTACAAAACTCGTTTTAGCTTAAGTTCGTTATATTAAATACACAAAGCACCGGCCTTTCTCCGGTGCTTTGTCGTTTCTGCAGCTGACAATAGCAGACTGGAAAGTCTGCTTATGGTAATCTTTCTGCATCGCAAACATGGCATTCCCGACATTCTTTCCTTGAATACTAGGTTTTGTGTCCCCATATATCGCGTAATGGTATTAGAAATTCCGAATCGCTGCCCGTAAGGGTGGAAAATAATCAATAGCCTGAGAGTTGGGTAATAATGATCACCAAACTATTTACCAAAATCATTGGTAGTCGTAATGACCGCACAGTAAAAGCATTAAAAAAAATAGTTAAACAAATCAATGAACTGGAGCCACAGTTCGCTTCTCTGGCTGATGTTGATTTACAAGCTAAAACAGCTGAGTTTCGTCAACGCTTGCAACAAGGCGAAGAGCTGGAGTCTTTACTACCTGAAGCCTTTGCTACCGTGCGTGAAGCATCTAAACGTGTTTTCAATATGCGTCATTTTGATGTCCAGTTGATGGGCGGCATGGTGTTGAATAACAATCAAATTGCTGAAATGAAAACCGGTGAAGGTAAAACCCTGACCGCAACGTTACCCGCATATTTGAATGCACTAACCGGTCGTGGTGTGCATATCGTGACGGTCAACGATTATCTGGCTCGTCGTGATGCGGAATGGAGTCGTCCACTATTTGCATTCTTAGGTTTAACGGTTGGTTGTAACCTGCCAGGTATGAGCCATGAAGAAAAACAAGCGGGTTATGCTTGCGATATTACTTACGGTACCAATAATGAATTTGGTTTCGATTATCTGCGCGACAACATGGCCTTTGCGGCAGAACAACGCGTACAGCGTCCACTGTTTTATGCGTTAGTGGATGAAGTCGACTCGGTATTGATCGACGAAGCTCGTACTCCGTTAATTATCTCCGGCGCAGCTGAAGACAGTTCTGAGCTTTATATTAAAATCAATACACTGGTTCCGTTGTTACAGAAACAAGATAAAGAAGACTCTGAAGAATACCAGGGTAATGGTCATTACACGGTTGATGAAAAAGCACGTCAAGCCTACCTGACTGAAAATGGTCAGATTTTTGTTGAGGAATGGCTAAAACAGCAAGGGCTGATGACAGCCGAAGACTCTTTGTTCTCTGTGGCCAACATTACCTTGTTACATCATGTTAATGCGGCACTGCGTGCGAATACCTTGTTTGAACGTGATGTTGACTACATTGTTAAAGATGATGAAGTCGTCATTGTTGACGAGCATACCGGTCGTACAATGGCCGGACGTCGCTGGTCTGAAGGTTTGCATCAGGCGATTGAAGCTAAAGAAGGTGTAAAAATTCGCAATGAAAATCAGACCCTAGCTTCGATTACTTTCCAGAATTACTTCCGCTTATATGAAAAATTGGCAGGTATGACCGGTACTGCTGATACTGAAGCGTATGAATTCCAACAAATTTATGGTCTGGATACTGTCGTATTGCCAACTAACCGCCCGATGATCCGAGATGATATGGGCGATCTGGTTTATCTCACTGAGCAGGAAAAATACGCAGCGATCATTGAAGATATCAAGATCCGTGTTGCGGAACAGCGTCCGGCTTTGGTGGGCACTATTTCCATTGAACATTCTGAACTATTATCGAATATCCTGACGAAAGAAGGGATAGATCATAAAGTACTGAATGCTAAATTCCACGCACAAGAAGCTCAAATCATTGCACAGGCTGGTCGTCCGGGGGCAGTCACTATTGCCACCAACATGGCTGGTCGTGGTACCGATATCGTGCTGGGAGGTAGCTGGCAGGCGGAAATTGATGCGTTGGAAAGCCCCACTGCAGAACAAATTGCTGCCATTAAAAATGCATGGCAAGTGCGTCATGATGCAGTAATTGCTGCCGGTGGTTTGCACATTATTGGTACTGAACGCCACGAGTCTCGCCGTATTGATAACCAACTCCGTGGCCGTTCTGGCCGTCAGGGGGATCCGGGTTCTTCACGTTTTTATCTGTCGATGGAAGACAGTTTGATGCGCATTTTTGCCTCTGACCGTGTCAGCGGTATGATGAAGAAGCTGGGTATGGAGCATGGTGAAGCGATTGAACATCCATGGGTCAGCAAAGCAATTGAAAATGCACAGCGGAAGGTCGAAGGTCGTAACTTTGACATCCGTAAAAACCTGCTTGAATTTGATGATGTTGCCAATGATCAGCGTAAAGTGGTTTATGAACAGCGTAATGAACTATTAGAAAGTGCTGATATTTCAGCAACCATTAAAATGATCAAAGCTGATGTCATTAACCGCATTATTGATCAGTATATTGCGCCGCATTCTCTGGATGAGAGCTGGGATATTGCTGGTTTGGAACAACGTCTGCGCGCTGATTTTGCCATTGAATTACCGATTGCCCAATGGATTAAAGAAGACGATAAGTTATACGAAGAAAAAATTCGTGAACGTATCATCAGCGAAATTGAAGCCAGTTATGCGCGGAAAGAAGAATTGGCTGGCCATGAAGTGCTACGTCAATTTGAAAAATCTGTCATGTTACAGACATTGGATAATTTGTGGAAAGAGCATTTGGCTGCGATGGATCATCTGCGTCAGGGTATTCATCTGCGTGGTTATGCACAGAAAAATCCAAAGCAGGAATACAAACGCGAAGCCTTTGAACTGTTTACTCAGATGCTGGAAAGCTTGAAACAACAGGTTGTGAGTATTGTCTGTCGTGTACAGGTACAGGAACCGGATGTCGATACCATTGAAGAGCAACGCCGTCAGTCTGAGGCGACTCAGGTTCGGACTTACAGCCATGAAGAAACCAACGCACTTGCTGAGGATACCGCCGTATCTGAACATGGTCAGGCGGTTGAACCCTTTGTGCGTGATGGCAATAAAGTGGGCCGTAATGATCCTTGTCCTTGTGGTTCTGGCAAGAAATACAAGCATTGCCATGGCAAGCTGGATTGATCTTTTGGTAAGCAATTAATACAAGGCGACTTCGGTCGCCTTTTTGTTAACAGGAAAATATATGAAGCAAGTATGGGTCGCAGTGGGTGTTATTTATGATCCCAAGCAAGGGTATTTTATTTGCCGCAGAGCAACACATCAGCATCAAGGTGGAAAATGGGAGTTTCCTGGTGGTAAGGTTGAGCAGACGGAAACTGTTCAGCAGGCCTTAGCAAGAGAATTACAAGAAGAAATTGGTATTAATGTAAAAGCGGCCCAACCATTACTGGTTATTGAGCATAGTTATAGCGATAAAGCTGTAAAACTGGATGTCTGGCTCGTCACCGAATTTACGGGTACAGCCCAAAGTTTAGAAGGGCTGGAAAATCGATGGGTTCAGTTTGATGAACTAGAGCAACTCGATTTTCCAGAGGCAAACAGACCGATTATTGATGTTTTACGTCAAGGTACAGATTCGATCATTTAATCTTGATCGAGCAATTCAAGATCTGCTGCGGATAGTTGTAGTGTTGCTAGTTTTGTTTCTGATGTTGATTCATCTTCATCGGTGATCCGACGTTCTTCACTGAACCATTCACCCAGATCAATCAGACGACAGCGCTCACTGCAGAAAGGCCGAAAGAGATTCTCTGGGATCCAGCTAAGCATATCACCACAGGTTGGGCATTTAACTTCCAAGATCATAACCTCTACAAGCGTATTTCAGATATCACAAAGCAGGCATAATTGTATCATAGCTGAACAACAGTTAATGCTGCGATGCTAATAATAGGTAAGTTTGGTGTAATGAAATGACACGATTTTGACGTTGCTCTGGTGTTACATCATCAGTGTTTAGGATGACATCATCAGCTAGTATCAGTCGTTGTTGACGCGAACACTGTGTGGCGATGATGGCCTTGACTTGCTCTTCAGTTGTCTTATCGCGCTGCATTGTGCGCCGAATTTGTGTTGCTTCATCGACATCAATCACCAGTGTTCGCTGCACGAGCGATTGTAGATTATTCTCAAATAATAACGGCACCATCAGTATGCAATAAGGGCCGTTAGCTTGCTGACATTGTTGCAGCATACGCTGACGGATCAGTGGGTGCAGCAGTTTATTGAGCCATGCTCTGGCTGCTGGGTTTGCAAATATTCTGTCGCGTAGCTGACGGCGGTCTAACGAACCGTCAGCCAGTAATATCCCAGAGCCAAAATGCTCTGAGATAGCAGCTAAAGCGGGTTCACCACACATCACAACATCACGAGCGACGATATCGGCATCAATACATGTTATGCCTAACTCAATAAAATGCTGTGCGACAGTCGATTTGCCGCTACCGATCCCACCAGTGAGGCCAACAATGAACATTAGCTGATCAACCCAAGATACCAGTTAGTTATCTGATTACCCCAAAGTAATGCAATCCAGCCTGCGATCGCCAGATAGGGGCCAAAGGGCATCGGTTTACCTTGTTGTTGACGTTTCATGGTGATTAAAGCAATGCCTAATACCGCGCCCACGCAGGAAGATAGTATCAAAATTAAAGGAAGCGATTGCCAGCCCAGCCATGCTCCTAAAGCGGCCAGTAATTTGAAATCGCCATAACCCATGCCTTCTTTACCGGTGAGCAGTTTGAAAGCCCAGTAAAGTGACCAGAGCACCATGTAACCAGCAATTGCACCAACTACAGCATCATCCAGCGATACAAATTGCCGTGATAAATTCAGTAATAATCCCAGCCAAAGTAAAGGTAGTGTTAATTGGTCGGGCAGTAGCATTTTATCTAGATCGATAAAAGTTAATGCCAGTAAAATCCAGGTGAGCAATAGAGCACCAGCTAGTGCCCAACTAGGTGGGTAATACCAAGCAACAGCAATAGAGGCTAATGCACACAACAATTCAACCATCGGATAACGGGCACTGATAGGCTGATGGCATGAACTGCAACGCCCTTTGAGAAACAACCAGCTAAATAGCGGAATATTTTCTGCTGCTGTTATCTGATGACCACAATGCGGGCATGCTGAACGAGGCAGGAACAGGTTGTAGGGTTTTATTGTTGTAGTTGTAGGACTATTACTACCGTCATTAGTAAAATAGTCCTGATACTCCTGCTGCCAACTGCGTTCCAGCATGATGGGCAACCGGTGAATAAGAACGTTCAAAAAACTACCAACCAGCAGGGTAAATAAGCCTAACAGGAAAAAATATAGCCAGTGATACTGGCTATAAAGCATAAAAATCAGATCCATGAAAACCAACTAAATTATTTAATAACACTGCCGAGTTTGAATATAGGCAAGTACATGGCTATGACTAATCCACCCACTAAAATACCTAAAACAATCATTAATAATGGTTCGATGAGGCTTGATAGTGCATCAACAGCATCATCGACTTGTTGTTCATAAATACCGGCCACTTTTGATAGCATATCATCCAGTGAACCTGATTCTTCCCCAATCATGATCATTTGAATCACCATTTCAGGAAAAACTTCGGTGGTACGCATGGCTATATGCATTTGCATACCGGCCATCACTTCATTTCGTACACCCAGAATAGCTTTACGATAAACGGCGTTCCCGGATGAGCCCGAAGCGGCGATTAGACCATCGATGAGAGGTAAACCAGCTGCAAATGTTGTTGACAGCGTGCGGGCATAGCGAGCTAATGCTGCTTTTTGTAATATGATGCCAATAATTGGGATGCGAAGAATGAATTTATCGGTGCCATCACGTACTGATTCCATGCGGCGATATGAATAGATATAAACAATAATCAAAACAATAAGAGTGCCAGCTAGATAATACCAATAACTTTGCACGATATTAGATATATTAATTACCATGCGCGTGAATGCGGGTAATTCGGCACCAAAATTTTTAAATATTTTATCAAATTCAGGTACAACAAATAACAATAATATCATGGTAACAGCTAATGCCACAATTAGAACCGTTGTTGGGTAAAACATCGCTTTTTTAATTTTGGATTTCAGTGCTTCTGCTTTTTCTCTGTAGATCGCGATACGGTCAAAGATGGCATCTAACGCACCGGATTGTTCGCCTGAGGCAACCAAATCACAATACAGATCATCAAAATAACGTGGGTATTGGCGAAGCGCTTTGGAAGGTTGTATGCCGGCTTCAATTTCGGTGCAGATATTCGCTAGCATTTCACGCATCGGCTTTTTCTCATGACTGCCAGCCAATAATTGCAGTGTTTGCACCAGTGGCACACCCGCTGTCAGCATGGTCGCGATCTGACGGGTTAACACAGCTATATCCATCGGCTTGATCGTTTGACCATATTGCGCCAGCAATGATTCAGTTTTACGACGAATCTTTTTGATTACAATGCCTTGGCGGATCAACTCCGCTTTGCCCTGAGACAGGGTTTCTGTTTTTATTTCTCCGGAAATACTTTGTCCGCGACGGTTAACACCACTCCAGACGAATACCTGCGTTACTTTCGTTTTTTGCTTATTCGCCGTATTGGCGGCGCTGCGTTGTTGGGCCACGGCCATAATGATTCTTCCTTAAATTATACGCAGGTTACCCGGTTGACTTCAGCCAGACTGGTGACACCGATACGTGCTTTTTCCAGACCTGAACGATAAAGAGTCATCATGCCTTCTTTAATAGCCATTTGGGCTATTTGTAACGAATTACCGCCTTCCATGATGAGATTGGCTATGTTTTCTGACATGGGCATCATTTCATAAATACCCACACGGCCTTTATAGCCATTCGAACATTCACTGCATCCTATTGGTTTGTATAAGGTAATACCAGATGTAACTTCATCATGAGTATAGCCCATCTCAAGTAATTCATTGTCCGGAATATGATGGGGTTGTTTGCAGTGCGGGCAGAGACGACGAGCCAAGCGTTGCGCCATAATTAGAGTTACGGAAGAAGCAACGTTAAACGCGGGGACGCCCATATTCAGCAAGCGGGTGAGTGTTTCTGCTGATGAATTGGTATGTAGTGTCGATAACACTAAGTGACCCGTCTGAGCCGCTTTAATCGCAATTTCAGCGGTTTCAAGGTCACGGATTTCACCAACCATCACCACATCAGGATCTTGACGCAGGAATGAGCGCAACGCCCCGGCAAATGTTAAACCGGCTTTCGGATTGATCTGCACCTGATTGATGCCGGGCAGATTGATTTCTACCGGATCTTCGGCGGTGGAAATATTGCATTCATTGGTGTTCAGAATATTCAGGCCGGTATAGAGCGACACCGTTTTACCTGAACCAGTTGGGCCGGTGACCAAAATCATGCCTTGTGGTTTGGCGAGTGTATCGAGATAGAGTTTTTTCTGCTTATCATCAAAGCCGAGCATTTCAATGTTTAAGCTGGCTGCTGATGAATCAAGAATACGTAATACGACCTTTTCGCCCCACATGGTGGGTAGCGTGCTAACACGCAAGTCAATAGAACGATTTTTAGCCAGTTTTAATTTAATGCGGCCATCTTGCGGCAAGCGACGTTCAGCAATATCTAAGCGGGCCATTACTTTTAGCCGAGCCGAGAATCTGCTAGATAAATTAACTGGAGGCGTAGCGATTTCATATAAAATGCCGTCGATGCGAAAGCGAATACGGTATTTTTTTTCATAGGGCTCAAAATGTAAGTCTGAAGCACCTTTACGCACGGCATCGAGTAATACTTTGTTTATATATTTAACGATAGGGGCATCATCATCGCTATTACTTTCTGCCGTTTCTTGCAAACGAGCATCATCAACATCACTGGCATCTATTTCACCGATGCTGTCATCAGAGATTGATTTAGCGAAATCATCACCTGTTGGGTCAGCAAGGCGTTGAATGGCATATTGCAGTTTGCGCTCATCAACTAACAAGGCTTCGGTGTGTAGGCTGAAGGTAAAACCAAAATCTTCCAGCGCGGTTATGTTGGTAGGGTCAGAAACAGCAATAAACAGCGTATTCCCTTGCGTATAAATTGGTAAAGCATGATGTTTTTCAATCAGTTTGGTATTGAGATATTTAGGTGGGATCTCGGTTAATTCAAAGGCATCGAGATCTAACAGCGGAATGCCATATTCTTGTTCGCAGAGGTCGGCTAACTGGCTGCTGCTGATAATATCATTATCAATCAGATAAGTGACGAGTTTTTTCTTTTCGTTACGGGCGTGTTCCAGTAATAAACCGGATTGGCCATCCTGAATGATACCAGCGCGAATAAGACTGACTAACAAACCATTGGCGGGAGCATTCATGAGGTAATCCTAAAAAAGAAGCAGCAAAGTAAGATACTTGTAACCGTTCACCAGCCCCGGCTTGACTAAGCCGAGGCTAGGTTGAATACGTCAG
>ERZ650306.61-NODE-61-length-52224-cov-10.404186_pt1 | contig 52224 bp, 35 predicted proteins | sample MGYA00376242_ERZ650306 | MGnify/ENA primary metagenome ERZ650306 (study PRJEB26733, sample SAMN07839244) | wastewater metagenome | biome: urban; feature: wastewater treatment plant; material: waste water | place: USA: North Carolina | collected 2016-03-31 ... | reverse complement strand
GCGTTCCTTGTCGCCCGGGTTGATCCGCTCGGGGGAGTAGCCGACGTTGAAGTCCTGCTTCCACTTCATGCCCGAGAACTTCTCGAGGATGGGAATGCACACTTCTTCGGTGGCGCCGGGGTACACGGTGGATTCGTACACCACGATGGCACCCTTCTTCATGTACTTGCCGACGCTCTCGGACGATTTGACCAGCGGCGTGAAATCCGGCTGGTGGGCTTCGTCGACCGGCGTGGGCACCGCCACGATGATGAAATCGGCTTCGGAGATGATCTTCGGATCGGTGCTGCAGGTGAGGTGTACGGCGGCCTTGAGGTCTTCGGAGTTCACCTCGCCGGTCGGGTCCACATGGCGGGCGTAGGCGTCGACCTTCTCCTGGTGAAGGTCGAAACCGACGGTCTTCATCTTTTTGCCGAATTCGACGGCGAGGGGCAGGCCTACGTAGCCGAGGCCGATTACTGCGATGGTGGTCATTTGCTCGTTCCTAATTTCGACTCTAAAAAATAGCGCTGTCAGAGCGTCGCACGGAGCTTGTCGATCTCGACGCGAAGCGGCGCCTTCTCTGGCGCACCTTGCTGCGCCTCATCCAGTTCCTTACGGGCGCCAGCCTTGTCGCCGCTCTTGATAAGGGCACGCGCCAGACTCAGATGCAACTGCGGCACCTTCGGTCCGAGGCTGACGGCCTTCTTGAGATATTCAAGCGCCTTTGTGACATCGCCGTTGTCGAGATACAACATGCCCAACGTATCGAGCACGACCGGACTGTTCGGCGCCAATGCAACCGCCTGCTCCGCGATACCGATGGCGCTCTTGTCGTTGACCTTGCCGAGCGCCCAGGCGAGGTTGTTGAGCACCATCGGATTCTTCGGTGCAAGCTCAGCCATCTGCCGATACTGCTGCACTGCAAGGTCATACTTCTGCTCGGCAAGGCTGCGTTCAGCGAGGTAGGAACGAACAGCCAGATCCTTCGGGTTCGCCTTGACCCATTCGGTGGCCAGCTTGGACGCTTCCGGAGCCTGACCGGCCGCCAGCCGTGCCGCATGCAGCCGGATAAGCGACTGCGCACTCTTGTCGCGCTTAAACGCCTCGCCGTAGGCTTCGACAGCTTCGGACTTCTTGCCCGTGGCCGCCAGTATCTCGCCCTCGAGGATGAAACCGACAGCCGCATCCTTGCGCTGCTTTTGAATATCCTTGGCAATGCTGATTGCCGCATCGCCACGCTTGTCGTTCACCAACAGCGCGATCAAACGTTGCTGGGCCTCGACGGCATCCGCCTTGACGCCCAGAGCCTTGCGCAAGCTCTGCTCGGCCGCGGTGAAATCTTTGCCGGCCATTTGCAGATCGGCCATCGCAATCAAGGGCGCGGGCGAATTGGGAACCCGTGACGCCAGCTTGCCGTAGGTGCTGAGCGCCTGCTGATTTTCGCCCGCGGCAACCTGCGCCCGACCCAACAGATCAAGCGCAACCGGATCGTCCGGTGCCGCAACCGACGCCTCCTGGGCCAGCGTCAGCGCACGCTTCGTGTCGCCGCTCTGCACCAGAAGGCGGACAAGCGCGCTTCTGATTGGCATTGCCGTCGGAACGGCCGCCAACCCCTTTTCAAGCATGGCCTGAATATCCTTGGCCTTTCCTCCCGTCACAGCGAGAAGCTCCGCAGCCTGCAGGTAGGCGAGACTCGATTTGGGGTTCTTGGCGATGAAGTCGTCGTAACGCTTGCGAGCCACTTCGATCTTCTTGTCTGCAATGTCAAGGCGGGCCAGATTGCTCAAAGCCGGCAGGAAGTCCGGCTTGATCTCCAGAGCCTTCTCGAAAGCCTTGCGCGCACCGGCCATATCCTTGCTGGCAAGGAGAACACCACCCTTCATGTTGTGGGTGATGGGGTCGTTCGGTTTCTTCTTTTCGAGAGTGCCGACCGCCGTAACCGCCTTGGCGATTTCGTTTCGGCGCAGGTGTGCCACGATCAGCGTGATGTCCGCCTGGATGTTGTCGGCATCGAGTGCGGACGCGGCCTCGAGATCATGGAATGCCTGGTCAGCCTCTCCACCGACCAGCCTCGACACACCGAGACGGGTACGGTATTGCGCGTTCTTGGGATCGGCGGCACTCGCACGCCCGAAATACTCCTCGGAACGGGCAAAGTCGCCGTTCATCGCATAGACTTGGCCGGCCAGATTCAACAAAGCGACATCGTCAATCTTGTTTTTAAGCAGCGGCTGCAGGCTCTCGAGTGCGCGGCCCGGTTCGCGCATCCCGATATACGAAGCAACCAGCAGACGATGCGCCAACTGCATGTTGGGTGCCCGCGCAATCACCTTCTGGAGATTCTCCTGCGCCTGGACATAATCCTGACGCTGCAGTTGCAGAGATGCGGCAAGCAACTGCGCCGGCATGTAATCCGGCGCACTGCGCAGCACCTGCTGAATCTGATCGTAGGCCTCTGTGGCCTTGCCGTTGCGCGCATTGAGGTAAGCCTGCAGGTACACCGCCAACGGATGTGCCCCGAGAGCCTTGCGCATTTCGCTGATCTTGTTCTGCGCAACATCCAGTTTGTTCTGCTGGAGCAATAGCGAGACAAGCGCCTGATGAGCCCCGACATCCGTGGGCCTTTCGACGACCACGGCCTCATAAGCCAAAATAGCCTCATCGAGCCGGTTCGAGGCGGCCAGCAGATCGGCACGCAGTGAGAGCGCCTCCGCAAGCTTGGGCGCATCCTTGAGAATTCCGTCAAGATCGGCCAACGCGCCGGCAAAATCGCGGTCAATCGCCCGCAGACGGGCCAAACCGACCTTTGCGAGGGGATAGCCGGGAGACTCTTTCAAAGCGGAGTTCAAGAGCGCTACGGCATCGTCACGCTTGCCCTGCCCCAACTGGTAGAGACCCTGGGTGGCCAGCAGCGCAGCCTTGGCCTCCGGCTGACTGAGTTGGCGGTTCGCCAAGTCGGTCGCGATCTTTTCACCCTGGCCGGACTGAAGCATCACCTTGGCCAGCAAGGGAACAACCTCATCGGCGGAATACCCCGCATCGAGCGCGCGAGTCAGTTCCTTCTGCGCACCGAGATAATCGCCCTGGGCGGAATAGAGTTTGCCCAGCAGAAAACGGGCTTCGGCGTTATCCGGCTTTTTCTGCAGTGCATTCTTGAGCTGGATGGTCGCCGCATTGCTGTCGTTCTTGGCGATGTATTGCTTGGCGGATGCGACCATCGACTCAGGGCTTTCGCCGCATGCGGCAAGAAGCAAAGCGCAAAGTGCGCTGACTGCAACATTCCGGACTTTGCTACGTTTGGTCTGAGCACACATCTGCATGATTTTCTGGGTCACGTTGAAGTCTCTTTCTTGATTCCGAAACGATTCATCAGGTCGTAAAGCGTCGGCCGGCTGATACCGAGCACCTCGGCCGCGCGGGCGACGTTGCCATTTACCCTTGCAATGACGCGCACCACGGCACGCCGCTCGGCCTCTTCGCGCACGACACGCAAATTCAATGCCTCGAGTTCTTCGTCGGGATTGACGTCAAGGCCGATATCGTCTGCCGAAATGCAATTGCCGTCGGCCATGATGACCGCTCGCTTGATGGCGTTTTCCAACTCACGGATATTGCCTGGCCAGCGATGCAACTCGATGCTTTGCACCGCGTCGTCGGTCAGGCTCATGGAGCCCCGACCGTGATCGCCTGCAAAACGCTGAACGAAAGCATGAGCAAGAAGCACCGCATCGCCATCGCGATAACGCAGCGCAGGAATGTCGACGACGATCTCGGCGAGGCGATAATAAAGGTCTTCCCGGAAACGTCCCGCCTGGATCAAACCCTTTACGTCCTGGTGGGTGGCGCAAACGATCCGCACATCGACGGGAATCTCTTCGCGTCCGCCGATCCGCTCGATGACCCGCTCCTGCAGAAAACGCAGCAGCTTGGCCTGCAGCGGCATCGGCAGATCGCCGATTTCATCGAGAAAGAGCGTGCCCTTGTGGGCCACCTCGATCTTGCCGAGGGTCTGCTTGACCGCACCGGTAAACGCGCCCTTTTCATAGCCGAAGAGTTCGCTTTCGAGGAGATTCTCAGGAATTGCAGCACAGTTGATGGCCACAAAGCGCTCGTTGCGACGCGGCGAAAGCTCGTGCAAACCACGTGCCAGCACCTCTTTGCCGGTGCCGCTTTCACCAAGAAGCATGACAGTCACGTTGGCCGACGCGACCTTTTCGATGAGGCGGCACACCTTCAACATCCCGGCATCGCGGGTAATGACGCCGGACAAGGCACTGCCCTGCTGCACTTTCAGACGTCGGTTGTCCTGTTGAAGATCGTAGAGACGCAAAGCGCGATCAAGCGTCAAGGCCAGCAACTCGGGCTCAAAAGGCTTGGCGAAGAAGTCGTAGGCGCCCATTCCCACCGCCCGCACGGCGTTTTCGCGATCGTGCTGACCGGTCAGCACGACGACCTTGGTATCCGGCGCAAGGGCCAGAATCTCCCCCAGCAGCCGGAAACCTTCTGTGACGTCGTCGGGAGCCGGCGGCAAGCCCAGATCCATCGTCACGATAGCCGGCTCATGCCGACGCAGCTGTGCGATGGCTTCTTCCCGATTATTGGCCACTACCGTTTCAAACTGATCGAAAGCCCAGCGCATCTGCTTCTGCAGTGCCGGATCATCCTCGACAATCAGCAAAGTCCTGCGTTTATCAGTCATATACCTAGTCTGCTACCGCTTTGTTACCCGCATTCTGTGCATCCGCGGCAAGAGGCAGGCGGATCTCGAAGCGGCTGCCGACACCCACTTCGCTTTGCACCTCCATGCTGCCCCCCAACTCGCTGACATACTGGTGAGCCTCATAGGCGCCAATCCCCATCCCAGTCGCCTTGGTGGTCTGAAAGGGTTTGAAAAGCTGATCCCGCATGAATGCAGTCGACATCCCCGATCCGGTGTCGCGAATCACGATGCATGCCTGATTACGCTCCTGGGATAGCTCCACCGACACACTACCATGCTCGGAAGTAGCGTCCAGGGCATTTTGCACGATATGCCCGAGGATGCGCTCAAGCCTTTCGGAATGGGCGATCACCGACAACTCGGGAGCCCCTTCGATCAGTTTTGGGCGAGGATTGAACATTCTCTTGGACTGAACGATATGTTCCAGCAAAGCTTTCAGCTGGACGGGTTTGCGCTGATTGATGGGGGTTTTTTCCATCAACTGAGTCATCAGGCTGCGCATCCGCGCCTCGACGTGCCGAACGGTATCGAGCATGTCCGCCTGGAATTCCGGGTTGTCTTTGTGACGCTCGGCATTGCGCAGCATCAACGACATCTGGGCGACAAGATTCTTCAGATCGTGCACCACGAACGCCGACATGCGGTTGAAGGCATCGAACTTGCGCGCCTCCAGCAAGGCTTCAGCCGCCTGCATCTGGGCGAAGTAACTCGCCGCCTGCCGCCCAGCCATCTTGAGCAGATCGAGCACCTCCCAGTTCACGTCGACCGGCGTGCGTGGGGTGAGGAGAACGACGAAGCCCACCAGAACACCGGATGAAATCAAGGGCACGACCAGCCACATATCCGACAACTCGGAAACCCAATCGGGCAAATGCATCTGGTTGCCGGACGAAACACCGCTGCGCAGTTCCTGCATGTTCACGATCCATTCACGTTCCAGCATGAAACGGGTGAAATCGGATCCCTCGTACTCCTGGAAGCCATAGTGCGGCATGTTGAGACGCGCCTGCTGGTTATAGCAACCACTCGAATCGCGCAGCCATACGCCACCGCCCGGGCTTTCAACCAGATCGGCCAAAGCCTTCACAACGGACTCGCCGAGGCTGAGACCATCGCCGGCGACGGACAACGCCTGAGTGACGCCCAACCACTCCGCACGATAGTCGTAACGATAGGCGAAGAAATGTTTCGCCAGAAAAACCTTGAGGCGCGCCCGCGAGGCTCCCGACACAACGATCGTGCCAAGAAACAGGACGCCCCCAAAAAGCAGCGCCAGCTGCAAGGCCTCGCCCCACTCGCCACCGAAATAGCGCATGTAGTAGCCGGCAGCCGAAATGATCAGCAGGTATATGCCGGACCCGGCCAGCGCCGTGGAGTGGAATACCACGTGACGGGATAGCGACACGCGGAAGGTCCATTCCGGATTGCGGGAAGCCGACACCGCCACCAACGGCAAGGCGAGCGTATGGGCAAATCCGCGGACGCCCCAGATCACCGGATGGATACGGCTGAACAGGAGCATCTCGGAGTACAGATAGACGTCAAACGCAAACAGACCACCAAGCGCCAGGACAAGCGGCTTGATACCCCATCGAGAGCGCTCGGTAACCGAACGATAGAATAGCTCGAGCAGCACGAGCCCAAAAACGGAGGTCAGCAACGACGTCGCGGCCCACGTCCGCAAGGGCGTTCCGTACAGCGGCAGACCCAGGGTCAGACACACCACGCCGAGCGCTGCCAGCGAGATAACGGCCAGCATCCCCGGCCGGGGCCAGCCCGGCAGCCCGTTGTCTGCAAGGCCGGAGGTCGGCTGAGTGAGCATCGCCACCAGAAACCCGAACCAAGCCGCCATTCGCAGCACGTCGAGCAGATTGCCTAGATGGAAAACCCACACCCAACCCGTAGCGGCAAAAGCCCAACTCGCACCCGCCCAGAGCGCACTGCTCGCGATCGCGGCAATGAGAAAGACACCTTGCCGGCCCTTGTGCCAAGCCACGCCAAGGTAAAGCCCGAATAGCCCGTGGAGAACCGTGGCGAAGGCGTAGCACCACGCCGAAAACTGGGAAAGGATGGACTCCATCGAACCTCAACGGAAAAACAAACGCCCCCTAACTAGGGAGCGTCCGGACGGCAACCCTTCAGGAAGGGAGCATCTGCAAAACCTAATGTGCGCCCTCACCGGTAAGCACAACCCTCACCGTTTCGAAGAGGACGACCGTATCCAGGAAAAGCGTATGGTTCTTGACGTAATACAAATCGTACTGGAGTTTGTTGATCGCGTCGTCAACCGACGAGCCGTACTGATAACGAACCTGAGCCCAGCCCGTGACACCCGGCTTGACGCAGTGGCGTACCGCATAGAAGGGAATGTCGCGGGTCAGTTGATCGACGAAGAAAGGGCGCTCGGGACGCGGTCCGACCAGACTCATGTCACCCTTGAGGACGTTGAATAGTTGCGGCAACTCATCGATCCGCACCTTTCGAATGAAACGTCCGACCCGAGTCACGCGATCGTCGTTGGCGCTGGCCCAGCGCGGCTTGCCATCGCGCTCCGCATCCCGGCGCATGCTCCGGAACTTGATGACCTTGAACAAACGTCCGCCCAGACCCACGCGCTCCTGACGGTAAAAAACCGGCGCGCCATCTTCCACTACGATCATCAGCGCAGCCAGCAGCATCACAGGCGTTGCAAGCGCAAGAAGAAAGAGCGAGACGACGATGTCGAAGGCGCGCTTGACCAAAGTCCGCCCCCAACCTTGGCGGAAGCCTTCTCCATAGATCAACCAACTCGCCCGCAGTGAATCGATACGGACTTGGCCGCGAACCCGCTCGAAGAAACTCGACAGATCGAGCACCTTGATGCCGGCCATCTTGCAATCGAGCAGTTCGCGCAGCGGAATAGCGCCACCGCGCCGCTCCTTGAGCGCGACGATGATTTCATTCACGCGAAGGTGATGTGCCGCAGCAAGCAGGCTCCCGTCGAAATGGATGATCTTCTTCGGATCAATCCGAACTTCGTCGCCCGAAACCGCTGGATAAAACCCGACGACCTGAAGACTGGAACTTGCCGGATGGGTCAGCGCATGCTCGACAGCGGCAGCGTCCGGCCCCGTCCCGATTACCATGATACGTTTCACAAAAACCCCTGCACCCGTACGCCGGGCAGTGAAACCGCGGACTGCGACCACAAAGCCAAGGAGGGCGATTACATTCAGTTCGAGTGCATCGTGAGCAAAATGGCCCCACGGCAAAACCTGGAATATACCGTAAGCCACCGGAACGCTCAGTACGATGGACATGCCGATGCGCAGCAATGTCTGGCGGAAATCGGCGCCGAAGCCCGGACGATAAAGCCCGAGCGCGCCATTGAGGATCATCATCGCGACGGCGAAGACGAAGGCTGAAGGAATCACCGCGGCCACAAGCGCCCCGTCAACCCGGGCCTGCAACACAAATACAACGACGACCGCAACAAACAGCAACATTGCATCGAAAACCAGTTGCAGAATCGTGTTTGACGGTACGTAATGATTGAAAAGTTTGAGCATTCCGAGCTTCGGTCGATCTTTCGAAACGACCGCCCATGCAAATGAGATCCGCCAACGAAGCGCAGAACCACGCGTGCGCCCCACAAAAATCCGCGCGCCATCCTCAGCCGAGTCTGACTGCCGGCAACCGCCGATTATGCACCGCCAATTTGCAAAATGCGTGAAGAAGCGTGTGGGCGAACAATAACGCCAATGGCTCCCGGTGCCCGTGATACCCGTCACAAGGAAAATGACATCTCCCCCACCGGACAAGCCGGTGGACGGCGTAAGGGAGCCGTCTTCGACACGCCTTGAACAAAACCCAGGCGACATGAAGGGTGCAAACTGAGCCGCCACATGGGCCGAGCACTTCCCGCGGCGGGCGAGACGCCTGCAAGACAGTAGGCATCGGATATTATATCGTCCTAAGCCGCAAAATAATTCCAGCAGCGTCTGCCACAAAGTTTGATAGTTCGACCGGAAGGCTAATGGCCGGAAAGCCTGACAAACCGGCCGTCTCCCGAAATGCAGAGTGCCTGCTCAAAGCATTCGAACAAACAACTATTTCCCACCTCATCATCATCGATACCCCATCGGACCGACAGATCGCTGGCAACCGCCACACCGCGCCAGCACTGCAAAGTCGTCTGAATCGTCCTTGAAACCATAGCAAGAAAATCACCGCGCGGCGCTACGACGGCGCCCGGTAGTTCCCGACGCAAACGCCCATAGGGACGGGGAAGGAATACTACCGCACCGCAGCAAAAATGAGCGACCGAAGATGACAATCCGCTCATGAAGACGAGCACGCCAATCAAATCGCCATAAGCGCCCGTCGCATAGCGATACAATTGGCCGAATTTTGCAAAAAACCGGTTCCCGGCTCCTTCCCTGCCCGCGATGCACCCTGACCTCCGCATCCGTACTCTCCTTGGAATCACCGTCGCCTACGCCGTTTGTGGCCTGGTCGCCCTGCACATCGCGATCCCACCCGGTTACGTCGCCCCGCTCTTTCCGGCCGCGGGAATCGCCCTTGCGGGCGTGCTGATCTACGGTCCCCGCATCTGGCCGGCAATATTGATCGGCTCGCTGATCACCAACGCCGAAGCCGTCATGCGCAGCGGCCTCGGTGGATGGGATTGGATCATTCCAGGATGCGTTTCGGTCGGCGCTGTGCTGCAGGCCTTGACCGGCCGCGCCCTGGCGCTCCGCTGGGTCGGTTTTCCCAATGCATTCGATAGCGGAGGCGCCATCCTGCGCCTTCTCTTCGTGGTCGCCCCGATGAGCGGGCTGATCGGCTCCAGCATCGGCGTCGGCGCCTTGGCGCTGTCCGGCTTCCTTCCGCCCGGCGAAGTCAGTTTCAGTTGGTGGAACTGGTGGGCTGGAGACGCCATGGGCGTCCTCATCGCTACGCCGCTCACATTCGCCTTCATCGGCATTCCCCGCAATGACTGGGAGCCGCGCCGCTGGGCGATCGCCTTGCCGATGTCGATCGCCCTGATCCTTCTGATCGGACTGGAAGTTCAGGTCGGCAAATGGGAGCGGCAACGCCTCCAGTCGCGCTTCGAACGGGACGCCAGCCACCTTGCGAGCCTCGTGCGGACGCGGCTGTCCGACTACCTCGGCGTGCTCCAGTCCGCAGAACGGGTCATGGTCGCCGCTCCCGCGCTCGATCACGACCACTTCGAGGACTTCGCCGCCACCTGGCTGTCGCGATTCGGGGGGCTGCAGGCGATCGGCTGGATACAGCGCACGCCCCATGACCGGCTTGCCGAACTGGAGCAGAATGCCCGCGCCACTCCGGCAACCCGCGACTTCCGGGTCGTCGACCGCGATGCGAACAACCAGTTGGTCCCGCTCTCCCGTCGAGCCGAGTACTACGCGATCCGTCACATCGCGCCCCTCGAACACAACCGCCGCGCTCTCGGCATCAATGTTTTGTCCGTTCCGGATTCCGCCGAGGCCATTGCAAGAACCATCGCAGATGGCCGGGCTGCCGCAACCCGAGCCTTTGAACTCACCCAGGAAACCGGACACAAGCTTGGGGTCGTGATCTATCAGCGCACCCTATCCCCTGGAAAAGGCACCTCCGCCGCCCCCGACGGACTGGTTTTCGTAGCCTTGCGCATCGATGACGCGGTCAATGGCCTCCTCGAAGCGAACGGCATGCCCGGCATCGACTACTGCCTGGCCGACATCACGCCCAGCAGCACCGACACCAAACAGCTCGCGGGCCACGCCAGCTGCGATTCAGCCGGCGGGCCGGGCCCGGCCGGCGTCGTCCCCTGGCAGGAGAGCTTCGATTTTGCCGGGCGCACCTGGCAGTTGAACTTCGTGCCCAATCCCACTTTCGCCACCCTCAACCGCGGCTGGGAATCCTGGACGCTGATCCTCATCGGTTTTCTGTCGACCGGCATGCTCGGCGCCTTTCTGCTGGCCACCACAGGACGCGCCCGACGCATCGAAGAACTGGTCGCGCTTCGGACCGGCGAACTGGCAGAGGCCGGCCGGCGCCTGAGCGACCAACAGGCCATCCTGACCCACGCCGAACGAATCGCACGGCTCGGCAGCTGGGAAGCCAAACCGAACTCCGGCGAAGGCCACTGGTCAGCCGAGCTGTATCGCATCATGGGGATTGCGCCGACCCATGAAGGCAATCTGACCGAACTGCTGGCGGCCGTTCACCCGGACGACCGCGCACACCTGCAGCGTGCCCTGTCGGATGTCGAAAACGGCCAGAACGGCGTGAGCCTCGACGTCCGCCTGCCCGCAACCGGCGATGCCTGCCGGATCCTGCATTTCACCATCGAAGCCAGCCCCAGCGCCGACGGCCCGATCCTGCGCGGAACGGTGCAGGACGTCACCGCCAGCCGTGCCACCGAAGCGCATATCCACTACCTGGCCCATTACGACACCCTGACCGGCCTTCCCAACCGCAGCCTGTGGCTCAATCGCGCCGAGCAGGCGCTCGCCGCCGCACGACGCAATCAATTGCGGTTGGGCGTGCTCTTTCTCGATCTGGACAACTTCAAGACCATCAACGACACCCTCGGCCACCCGACCGGCGACCGTCTCCTGGCGAGCGTCGCCAAACGTCTCGCAGGCTGTCTACGCGACGAAGACGTGCTGGCCCGCCTGGGCGGCGACGAATTCGTCGTACTCCTGCCCCGGCTCACCCGCCCCCACGATGCCGCCATCGTCGCCGACAAGCTCATTACCAGCCTGACCGCACCGTTCCAGATCGACACCCACGAGCTGATCATCACCACCAGCGTCGGCATCGCCCTCTACCCCGGCAACGGCGCCGACATCGATCTGCTGCTCAAACACGCCGATACCGCCATGTACGACGCAAAGAACGCGGGCCGCAACGACTTCCGCTTCTTCACGCCGGACATGAACAGCCGCGCCTACGCCCGCCTCAAACTCGAAAACGCCCTGCGACGCGCCATCGAGCGCAACGAACTGACGCTCGAATACCAAGCCCAGTGGGAGATGCCGGCTCAACGCCTGGTCGGCGTCGAAGCACTGGTCCGCTGGCATCATCCGGAGCGCGGCAGCATCTCGCCGGCCGAGTTCATTCCGGTTGCCGAAGAGAGCGGCACCATCCATGCCATCGGCGACTGGGTGCTGCGCGAAGCCTGCCGCCAGCAGGCCGCTTGGCGAGCCGCGGGGCATCCACCGCTGCGCCTCGCAATCAACATCTCGGCCCTGCAGTTCCGCAAGCAGGGCTTCCTTGAACGGGTACGCGAGATCATCGCCGAAAGCAGTGCGAGCCCCGAGTACCTGGAACTGGAACTAACCGAGAGTGCGCTGATGCAACCGAGCCCCGAAACGGAGACACAGCTGGTCAGCCTGCGCAACATGGGCGTCGGCCTCGCCCTCGACGACTTCGGCACCGGCTACTCCAGCCTTTCATACCTGAAGCGTCTGCCCCTCACGCACCTTAAAATCGACCGCTCGTTCGTCCGCGACCTGCCCGGCGACACCGAGGACGCCGCGATTGCCGCCGCAACCTTGTCCATCGCCCGCGACCTCGGCCTCGCGGTGGTTGCCGAAGGCGTGGAAAACGAAGCCCAGCGGGATTTCCTGCTCGAACGTCAATGCCGGATCATGCAAGGCTTCCTGTTTGCACGACCGATGCCGGCGGATGAAATCGGCGCACTGCTCGAAGACGAAGCCCGCCGCCAGGCCGAAGTCGCCGGGTCATATCCGGCGGCAATCCCCCTCAATCCCGCGTCGGCTCCTTGATCCCCAGGCGCTCCAAGCGGTAGCGCAGGGAGCGGAAAGTCACCCCCAGCGCACGCGCCGCCGCGGTGCGGTTGCCGCCGGCTTTCTCAAGCGCGTCCGCGATCACGTGGCGCTCCACCTCGTCGAGATAGTCCTGCAGGTCGGCCTTGCCCGGCGTAGCGGGTGCCGACAGGTTGGCCTCGCCCATGTCGTCCGGGTTGAGGAGCAGATCCTCGGCCTCGATCGCATTACCGCTCGACAGTGCCAGCGCCCGCTCGAGAATGTTCTCAAGCTCGCGCACGTTGCCAGGAAACGCATAGGCCTTGAGCGCCTTCAACGCACTGGCGCTCAGATGCGCCGCCGGCAGACCGGACGATTCCGCCAGCCGCGCCAGCAGGATTTCGGCCAACTGGGGAATGTCCTCGCTGCGCTCCCGCAACGCCGGCATGCGCAATTCGATGACATTGAGACGGTAGAACAGATCCTGGCGAAAACGGGCTGCGTCGACCATCGCCTTCAGGTTCTGGTGGGTGGCGCTGAGGATGCGCACGTCCACCGCCGTTTCCACGGTGTCGCCAAGGCGGCGGAACTTCTTCTCCTGAATGACCCGCAGCAGCTTCACCTGCATCGGCAGCGGCAAATCGCCCACCTCGTCGAGAAACAGCGTACCGCCGTGGGCTGCCTGGAAAAAACCCTGCCGGTCGCAATCGGCGCCCGTAAACGCCCCTTTCTTTGCGCCGAAGAACTCGCTCTCCATCAGGTTTTCGGGAATCGCCCCGCAATTGACCGCAACGAAGGGCGCCGCGGCCCGAGGACCGAGATCGTGGATCATCCGCGCCGCCCGCTCCTTGCCACTGCCCGACTCGCCGGAAATGAACACGGGCGCCTGACTGCGGGCCAGTTTTGCGATCAGCAAACGAACTTGCTGCATGGCCGGGGATTCGCCGGTCAGGCTGGAGTTGTCCTTGCCGCCGCGGTCCTCGTCGTCCTTCGAATTCACCGAAAACACCGACTTCACCAATGCCCGCAGTTGTTCGATGGAAACCGGCTTGGAAAGGTAATCGAAGGCGCCGGCCTTGAGCGCGGTCACCGCGTTGTCCATGCTGCCAAAGGCCGTGATCACCGCGACGGGCAGATCGCGCACGTTTTCGGAGATGTAGCGCACCAGTTCCAAGCCGTCGCCGTCGGGCAGCCGCATGTCGGTCAGGCACAGACGGTAGCGTTTCTCGCCGAGCAACTGGCGGGCCTCCGCAAGGGTCGCCGCACCGTCGCTGGCCAGGCCCAGGCGCAGGAGCGTCAATTCGAGCAGTTCGCGGATATCGTCTTCGTCGTCGACGATGAGCACGTCCGGGCCGCTGGAGCGGGCCCGCCTTTCAATCTGGGTCATGGTTTGACGCGTCCGATGAGTCGGAAATGGGCTCCAGGCAAACCGGGCGACGCTGTCGCACACAGCTCGAGCACCGCACCGTTGGCCTCGGCCAACTCGCGGGAGATATAAAGCCCAAGACCGGTTCCTTTCGAGTGGGTGGTAAAGAAGGGTTCAAAAACCTGCGTCCGCAGACCCTCCGGAATTCCCGGCCCGTCATCGGACACATCCAGCGCCACCCGACCGTCATCGCGCAGTGCAGCATCGACTTTTACCGCACCCGGCCCGCCGCTGCAATGCCGACGGGCATTGCCGACCAGATTCCACAAAATCTGCCGCAGATGGGTGCGATCCATGGCCATCTCGAGGCCGGGCGGCACCCTGTTGACCACCACGCCCGGATTCCCCAATCCGTCGGTCAGCGCAAACTCGTCCAGAAACTCCCCGACGAAACTCTCCAGCGGCAGCGCTTCCGGCAGCGCCTCGTCGCGCCGCCCGAGGGCCAGCACATCGGCGACGAGACGGTCGATACGCTGGGCGTTGTTGCCGATGATGCGGATCAGGCGAGCCTGCATTTCGCTCCGTTTTTCGTCGAGCAGCAACTCGGCCGCCTGATAGACGGAGGCCAGCGGGTTGCGGATCTCGTGGGCGATACTCGCCGTCAGGCGGCCGAGCGCCGCCAGCTTGGCCTGTTGGATCTGGTTGTGGATGCGGTCGAAGTCTTCGAGATAAACCAGGGTTTCGTTGGCTTCGCCAGCGGGCAGGAAGCGCGCCAGCAGCATCTTGCCACTGGCGTCGGCGCGCATACTATGGGCCGAATCGCCCTGCTCGGTGCGACGCCGCAGCTCTCGTTCAAGTGCCGGAGCAAAATCGACCAGCCGTCCGCCCTCGCGCAGACCTGCGCCCAGCAACGCCACCGCCTGGGGATTGAAGCGCCGCACCACCCCGCCATCGCCGACCACCAGCACCCCGTCCTGCATGTCCTGGATGATTTGGCGATTCAGCCGCAGCTGGCTGGCCAGATCGGCCCCCCGCTGGCGCGCCAGATCCTCGTTGGCCAAGGCGCGCAGCGCCAGCAGGCGGGCCACCTGGGCGATGGCAAAAAAACCGATGCAGGTGATCCCGACAGTGAAAAAATCCACTGTCGCCCGCCCGGAAAGCAGCCGGAAGGCATTTTCGAGGAGCACGGCCAGGGTCGCGTAGGCCGCATAGAACAGCACCATCCGCCCCTGACCGACCAGGCCGGCGCCCGCCAGCGCGATCAGGATCAGGATCGGCATCCCGCTGCGATAGCCGCCGCTGGCCCACATGATGAGCGTCAGCAGGGTGACATCGACCAGCACCTGGAGCGTGATCAGCCGACTCCGGCCCAGCAGCCTTTCCGCATCGGGAAAACCGAGGATCAACACCGCGGCGAGGTAGGCGAAGGACGCACCGAAAAAAATCGTCGGAGAGTCGCCCCCCAGATTGAGCGCCGGCCCAGCCACCAGAAACAGGCCAGCCAGCACCAGACGGAAGAGATTGAGGTAGCGCAGCGGCTCCGCCCGGCCCTCCTCCGCGTCTGAGAATGCCGGGTCGGCAAGCGTCTGGCGCGTGGATGTCACCTGCGCACGCCGAGGCGGCGGTGCTCTTCGGAGCAGAAGAACTCACCCGCAGAGCGCACGCTCTCGCTTTCCGGCACATGCAGACCGCAATGGGCGCAGGCCACCATCTGCTCGATCTCCGGCGTCGACGCTTCACGCTCCCGCCGCCCGCCCGCCCCCTCGCCGGCCGACGGACGATCGTTGCCGCCCATCCGGCGCAGCGCACGCCGTGCATAGAAAAGGCCGATCAGGAACAGAACGAACAGAAGAAGATTGCGCACGAGCTTGGCTCCAGAAAGATCCGGACCAGTTTAGCAGAAGCGTTCGAGCCGCTCGAAGGCCGCCGCCAGCGTCTCGTCGCGTTTGGCAAAGCAGAAGCGGATGACCCGTTCGTCGCGTCCGTCGCCGAAAAAAGCCGACAGCGGAATCGCCGCCACGCCCACCACGCGGGTCAGCCATTCGACAAATTCGGTGTCCGGCAGATCCGAGATGGCTCCGTAACGGGCCGTCTGGAAATAGGTTCCGGTACAAGGCAAGAGCTCGAACCGCGTACTCGCCAGCCCGGCCCTGAACGCGTCGCGCTTGGCTTGATAAAACCCTGCCAGCCCCAGGTGACGCGAGGCATCGGCCATATAGTCGGCGATCGCCAGCTGCACCGGCGTATTCACGGTAAACACGTTGAACTGATGCACCTTGCGGAACTCGGCCATCAACTCCCGCGGCGCCAGCACATAGCCCACCTTCCAGCCGGTCACGTGGTAGGTCTTGCCGAAGCTCGAGACGATCACGCTGCGCGCCGCCAGATCGACGTAGCGGGCCACGCTCTCGTGACGCAGACCATCGAAGACGATGTGCTCATAGACCTCGTCCGCCACCACGACGATGCCGGTGCCGGCGGTGATCGCCGCAAGTTCGGCCAGATCGGCCGCCGTCCACACGGTGCCGCTCGGATTGTGGGGCGTGTTGATCATGATCATGCGCGTCTGCGGCGTCACCAAGGCCCGCACCGCCTGCCAGTCGGGCCGGTAATCCGGCGCCGCCAGCCGGGCGCGGCGCACACGACCGCCCTGCAACTCGATGGCCGGCACGTAGGAATCGTAGACCGGCTCGAAGACGATCACCTCGTCGCCCGGATGCACCAGCGCCGCCACCGCAGTGAACAGCGCCTGGGTTGCGCCAGCGGTGACGGTGATCTCGAACTCCGGATCGTATTCCGCGCCATACAGCGCCCGCACCTTGGCGGCGATGGCCTCCCGCAAGGCCGGCACGCCGGCCATCGGCGCATACTGGTTGTGGCCGGCGCGCATCCAGTGGGCGACCCGCTCGAAAAGCACGTCCTCGGCGCTGAAATCCGGAAATCCCTGCGACAGATTGATCGCCCCGCACTCCTGGGCCAGACGCGACATGGTCGTGAAGATGGTGGTGCCCACGGCAGGCAGGCGGGAAACGACAGGAGCGGGAAAACGGGGCATGGCGATCACTCGAAGGCAGGCCGCGCGATTCTGGCAGATGCCGTTCCCGGCGGCCAGCACGCAGCGACGGCCAGCCGGCCCCGATACAATCACGCCTCGACCCGCCCGAACCTGTGAGCAAACCGTGTCCGACCACTGCCCCACCCTGCGCCGCGATGGCGACCAAGTCGTCATCCTCGACCAGACCCGCCTGCCCTGGCAGGAAATCTTCGTCCGCCTCGACACCCTTGGCGACGCCGCCGACGCCATTCGCCACATGCAGGTGCGCGGCGCCCCCTTGATCGGCGCCACCGCGGCCTACGGCATTGCCCTGGCCCTGCGCGACGACTCCTCCGACCGCGCCCTCCAGAGCGCCGACGCCTGTCTGCGCGCCACCCGTCCCACCGCCGTCAACCTGCACTGGGCGCTGGACCGCATGCAGGCCGCGCTGCGTGCCCTCCCGCCGGCCGAGCGGTGCGCCGCCGCCTGGGCCGCCGCCGAGGCGATCCGGGCCGGCGATGCCGCCGCCAATGCCGCCATCGGCCAGCACGGTCTCGGCCTGCTCCAAGCCATGAGCGACCGCAAGCGCCGGCCGCTGCAACTGATGACCCACTGCAACGCCGGCTGGCTCGCCACCTGCGGCCACGGCACCGCGCTCGCCCCGATCTACGCCGCCCACGAAGCGGGCATCGCGCTGCACGTGTGGGTCAGCGAAACCCGTCCGCGCAACCAGGGTCTGCTCACCGCCTGGGAACTGGCCCGCGCCGGCGTCCCTCACACCCTCATCGCCGACAACGCGGCCGGCTGGCTGATGGCCGAAGGGCGCGTCGACGCCGCGATCGTCGGCGCCGACCGGATCGCGGCCAACGGCGACACCGCCAACAAGGTCGGCACCTACCTCAAGGCGCTCGCCGCCCACGCCCACGACATCCCCTTCTACGTCGCCGCACCCCGCTCCACCCTCGATTTCGGCTGCCCCGACGGTGCCGCCATCCCCATCGAAGAGCGCAGCGCCGACGAAGTCCGCCTGATCGCCGGCCTGGACGACGACGGCGCACCGGCCCGCGTCCGCATCGCCGGTCATGCCACCCATGCCTGCAACCCAGCCTTCGACGTCACGCCGGCGCGACTTCTCGCTGGCATAATTTGCGAGTTCGGCGTGTTTCCCGCCGATGCCCTCGCCACCGTGGCCGACCGCTGAAACGACTCAGGAGCTTCGACGATGAACGAGAACGTCCTGCGCGCTGGCCTGCTGGCCACCGCAAAAGCCATGGCCAACTGCGGCCTCAACACCGGCACCGCCGGCAATGCCAGCGTGCGCTGTTCGCGGGGCTTCCTGATCACCCCGAGCGGCATGGCCTACGAAGACTGCACCCCCGAAGACATGGCCCTGGTTGCGATGGACGGCAGTTGGCGGGGGCCCTACGCGCCCTCGTCCGAATGGCGCATCCACCGGGACATCCTCGCCGCCCATCCCGAAGCCGGCGCCATACTCCACAGCCACGCCCCTTTCGCCACGGCCCTCGCCTGCCACCGCCACCCCATTCCCGCCTTCCATTACATGGTGGCCCGCTTCGGCGGCGACGACATCCGCTGCGCGCCCTACGCCACCTTCGGAACCCAGGCGCTCTCCGACGGCGCCATCGAAGCCCTGGACGGCCGCAACGCCTGCCTTCTCGCCAACCACGGCATGATCGTTTTCGGCAGCGACCTGCGCCGCACCCTGGCCCTCGCCGTCGAATTCGAAGGCCTGTGCGAACAATACTGGCGCGCTTGCCAGATCGGCGAACCGACCCTCCTCAGCGCAGCCGAAATGAGCGAAGTGATGGCCCTCTTCAAAACCTACGGCCAGGCACGCCCCGCCGCCTCCGACAAAAGCTGAACCCGGCACGATGGCCACCGCAAGCCGCGCCGCCACACCGCCCCGGCTGGTCCGCAGCCTGCTGTGGCGGATGTCGGCGGCCTACCTTGCCGGACTGCTGGTGTTTGGCGGAGCGATCCAGTTCCTCATCGTCGTTCCGACCTCCCAAGCCCTCGCGCGGACCCGGCTCGATCTCGCCGTCACCCAGATCCGCTCCGAAGCCGAACGCAACTTCCAACGCATCGAAACGCAACTGCGCACGGCGCGCGCCTGGAGCGAAGCCCGGCAACTCAGCGTCGACGACGCAGCCGGCTTCACCGCACTGCTGGCCCCCTTGCTCGCCGGCGATGCACAGATCGCCGCCATCCACCTGGCCGACACCGACGGTCGAGGCCTGACCCTGGAGGCGGGCGGCGGCGACGCGCATCACGACGACCCCGTCAAAACCTCGGCCTCGCGCCCCTGGTTCACCGCCGCGCTGGACTCGGCGGCCGGCGACAACGTCGGATGGACGGCGCCCTACCGGCTGGCCGCCAGCGGCGAGGGCGTCGTCAGCGTATTCGCCCGCTGGCACGACGCCGGCCGCCCTGCGCGCATCCTTGCCTTCGACATCCGGCTTGCCGACCTCCCGCAGCTCACCGTCGACAGTGCGGTCGGCACCGCCGGTGGCAGCGTTCTCATCACCGACGACGGCGCCGTCGTCGGTTTGCCGCAGCTTGCGCAGTTCGCCGATCTCGACGCGCGGCGCAGCGCCCTGCTCAAACCGGCCGGACAGATCGACGTGGACTTCGTTGCCCACGGCTACGCCCGCTGGCTCGCGGCAGGCGACAGGAACGGCGGAATGCTGGCATTCGAGAATGCGGGCACCGCCTGGTTCGCCCAATTCGCCCCGCTGCAACTGGGCGGGCAACGGTGGTGGGTCGGCCGCTTCGCGCGCAGCGACGACCTGATCCCCACCCATCTCCGAGACCTCGCCCCGGTGCTCGTGCTGCTCATTGCCCTCAGCGCCGCCGCCACCGCAGGCCTCGCCCGACGGCTCGCCCAGCGCATCGAAGCCGCGCTGGCGGCCCTCGTCGAGCGCAGCGAGCGCATCGGACGCCTCGACCTCGCCCCCGCCGAACCGCTCAACGCCCCCTGGCGCGAGATCGCCGAACTGGCCGACTCCCAGGAGCGCATGCGCAAGCACCTGAGCGATGCCACCCATGCCCTGTCCTTCAACCAGGCCGAACTCGAAGAAAAAGTGAGCCAGCGCACACACCAGCTGGCCGACCAGGGCCGCGCCCTCGCCGACCAGTTGCTGTTCGTCCAGGAGCTCCTCGACGTGCTGCCCAATCCGGTTTTCTACAAAGGTCCGGACGCCCGCTACCTCGGCTGCAACCGGGCCTTCGAAGAAGCCTTCGGCACCCACCGGGATTTCCTCGTCGGCAAGACCGTGCTCGAGCTCCCCTTTGTGCCGGAAGCCCTGCGCCATGCCCACCACGCCGCCGATCTCCACACCATCGCCAGCAACGGCAGCCTGCACAAGGAAATCCGTCTGCCTTTCGCCGACGGCCGCGAACACGACACGCTCTACTGGGCCCGCAGCTTCCGCCGCACCGACGGCGAACCCGGCGGCATCCTCGGCGCCCTGGTGGACATCACGCCCCAGAAAGCGGCCGAGCGCGAAGCCCGCGCCGCCGAAGAATGGATTCGCCGCATCCTCGAATCGAGCCCCATCGCGGTCGTCATCAACCGGCCGGGCGGGCGGCCCCTGTTCGTCAACAGCCGCGCGCCCGAGCTGGTCGGCACCGATCTGGCGGACTTCCTGCAGCATCCGGTAACGAGTTGGTTCCGCAGCCATGAGGTGGTCGAATCGGTCGTCGCCGACACCCGCGCTGGCAAACCGATCCGCGACCAGGAAGTCGAGTTCCGCCACACCAACGGCAGCAGCCTGTGGGCGCTGGTCACCCTTGAAAAGATCGCGTTCCAGGGCAGCCCGGCACTGATCGGCTGGGGTTACGACATCACCCGCCGCAAGGTCGCCGAGCAGGAACTGCGCAAGCTCTCGCTGGCCGTCGAACAAAGTCCCTCGATGCTCGTCATCACCCTTCCCGACGGCACCATCCAATACGCCAACCCGCGCTTCTGCCAGGAAACCGGCCGCCGCCCCGAAGAACTTGCCGGCACCCGACCCGAACTCCTCGACGCCGCCGGTCGCCCCTGCGACTTCCACTCCAGCAAATGGCAGCCTCCCGGCACCGGCGACATCTGGCGGCGCGAATGCCAGCTCCGCCGCCGCGATGGCGAGCCCCTGTGGGTCGGCGTCTCGGTGAGCGGCCTGACCGACACCGGGAGCGAGAACGACAGCGGCATCACACACTGCGTGTGGGTGCTCGAAGACCTCTCCATGCACCGTCAGGCGCTGCAAACCCTGCGCGACGCAAAACGCGTCGCCGAAGACGCCGCCGAATCCGGCAGCCGTTTTCTGGCCAACATGAGCCACGAAATCCGCACCCCGCTCAACGCCATCATCGGCCTCGCCGAACTGTGCCGAAACAGCGGCCTCGACGCCCGCCAGCACGACTACGTCACCAAGATCCAGGCCGCCGGGGCAACTCTGCTCGGAGTCGTGAACAACATCCTCGACTTCTCCAAGATCGAAGCCGGCAAGCTTCACCCCGAAAAAACCCCCTTCGACCTCGACCGCGTGCTCGACAACGTCACCACCTTCGTCGCCCAGAAAGCCCGCGAAAAGGGCCTCGAACTGCACGTCGACATCAAACCGGACGTACCCCGGCGCCTTGTCGGCGACCCGCTCCGTCTCGGCCAGGTGCTCACCAATCTGCTCTCCAACGCGGTCAAATTCACCGAGCGGGGCGAAGTCCGGCTGCAGATCGACGCACCGGACGCGGCGGCCCCGGTCGACCAAGCCAACCTTCATTTCGAGGTCTGCGACACCGGCATCGGCATGGACGCCGCCCAGATGGACGCGCTGTTCGACGCCTTCGCCCAGGCCGACAACTCGACGACACGCCGCTATGGCGGCACCGGCCTCGGACTGTCCATCGCCCGCCACCTGGTCGAGCTGATGGGCGGCGGTCCCTTCCACGTGGACAGCGCCCCCGGTGCCGGCAGCCGCTTCGGCTTCAGCGTCTTCTTCGAACGGGCCACCAGCGCCCGGCCGGATGCCAGCCCGCCCGTCGTCGCCCCCATCGCAACGCCGGTTGCAGCCCTGGCCGCCGCCCAAGAACCCCCGCGCCGGGCCCCGGCGCCCCAAGTGCCATCGCCCCAGCTCACCGGGCTGCGCGTCCTCGTCGTCGAGGACAACGCCATCAACCGGCAGATCGCCTGTGGCCTCCTCGAACATCGAGGCGCCGTCGTGCACATGGCCGACAACGGCCGCGTCGCCGTGGACACCCTGCGACTGGCCGGACCGCACGCCTTCGACATCGTGCTGATGGACCTCCGGATGCCCGAGATGGACGGGTTCGAAGCCACCACCCTGATTCGCCAGGACAACCGTTTCGCCGACCTGCCCATTATCGCGATCACCGCCCACGCCCTTGCCGAAGAACGCCAGCGTTGCCTCGATACCGGCATGAACGACCACGTCGCCAAACCCATCGTCCCCGAAATCCTGTTCGAAACCATACTCCGCCACGTAAAGCACACGAATGGCATCGGCACGCTGCCTGAACTGCCCGGGCTCGATGTCGTCAATGCGCTGCGCCGCGCCAACAACAAACCGGATTTCTACCTCTCATTGCTGCGCCGCTTCGTCGCCTCCCAGGCCGACTGCGCCGCGCGCATCGATGCCGCGCTGACCGCCGGCCGATCCGCCGACGCGGAAAGATTCACCCATACCCTGCGCGGAACGGCTGCCAGCCTGGGCGCCAAACCCCTCAGCGAAACCGCCGCGGCGCTCGAATCGGCGCTCGCCGCCGGTGCCGCCCCCAGCGCCGCGCGCCGCCTGGTCGCGCCCCTCGCGGCCGAACTCGCGGCCCTCGTCGGCATGCTCGAAAACGCCCTTCCCGCCGCGCCCCCCGAAACGCAAGAGCCCGCCGCCATGCTCTCACCCGCCGAGTTCGACGCGGCCCTCGCCCGTCTGCTAGCCCTGGTCCGAAGTGCCGACGGAGCCGCCCCGAGCGCCTTCCGTCAGCTCCGCGCCACGCTCGCTACCCATATCGGATCAAAAATATGCACCCAAATCGGAGATGCCTTGCTACGCTACGATTATGATGACGCCCTAACTTGTCTGAACCGAGCACTTGACCCAGGGCGCACCGCGCGGCCCGGAGACCCCACCTGATGCATTCCATCGACAGCCACCGCCCGCTCATCCTCGTCGTCGATGACGCGCCGGAGTCCATCGAACCCATCGTCGACTGCCTGCACCATGCCGACTTCCGCACCCGCATCGCCACCAACGGCGAACGCGCCCTGCGGCTCGCCAGCAGCACGCCGGTGCCCGATCTGATCCTTCTCGACGTCACGATGCCCGACATCGACGGCTACGAAGTCTGCCGGCAGCTGATGAACAACCCGGTCACCGCCAGCATCCCGGTGATCTTCCTGACCAGCCGCAACGACGAGCTGGACGAGCAGCTCGGCTTCGATGCCGGCGCCGTCGACTACATCGCCAAGCCCATCAGCCCGCCCCTGGTGCTGACCCGCATCCGTAACCACCTCGCCCTCAAGGCGGCCAGCGATTTCCTGCGCGACCGCAACAGCTATCTCGAACAGGAAGTCCGGCGGCGCACCCGCGAACTCTCGCTGATCCAGGACGCCACCATCGTCGCCATGGCCTCCCTCGCCGAAACCCGCGACAACGAAACCGGCAATCACATCCGCCGCACCCAGATGTATCTGCGCGCCCTCGCCCGACATCTGCAGAACCACCCGCGCTTCGCCGCCCAGCTCAGCGACGAGAACATCGACCTGATGTACAAATCGGCCCCGCTCCACGACATCGGCAAGGTCGCCATCCCCGACCGCATCCTGCTCAAACCCGGCAAACTCAACCCCGCCGAGTGCGAGATCATGAAAACCCACACCACCCTCGGGCGCGACGCCATCAACCGGGCCGAAGCCCTCTTCGGCGGCGTCTCCAGTTTTCTGCGCTTCGCCAAGGAAATCGCCTATTCCCACCAGGAAAAATGGGATGGCACGGGCTATCCCCTCGGCCTGGCCGGCGAACGCATCCCGCTTTCCGCGCGCCTGATGGCGGTTGCCGACGTCTACGACGGCCTGATCAGCCGGCGCGTCTACAAACCCTCCCGCAGCCATTCCGAAGCCGTCGAAGTCCTGCGCGCCGCCAGCGGCACGCACTTCGACCCGGACATCCTCGACGCCTTCCTCGAACTCCAGGACGAATTCAACGCCATCTCCCGTCGCTTCACCGACTCCGAAGTCGACGCGGCAAGCGAAGCCGAACGCCTGCGGCAAGTCTTCGGCGACTGAGCGCGGCCCGGCCCCGGGCCTCAAGAATCGCCGGCGTCGTCCGTTAAATGTCGGCCAGACTCGGTCCGGCACGCCCAGACTTCCGCCCGACAGGAGAACCGATGACCCGTAGCCCGACACCTTCAGCGGTGATCGACGCCTTTCGCCGCTACGGGCTGGCCGCGTCTGTCTTCATCGTGGCTGCCGTAGTCACGCTCGGGAGCTACCACGAAGCGGTCGACGAGGAAATGGACGCCACCCGCAACCGTTTCCAGTCGCAGGCCGAAGAGCGGGTCGCCCACCTGCGCGACCGTGCCGACAGCATCGTCCTCCTTGCCGACATCCTGCGACGGCAGCTCGCCTTCTCCGCCGATGAGCGGCACGCCCTCTTCACCGACATCGTCGCCCCGATCCTCGCCCACCATCCTGAAATCCGGCATCTCGGCACGCTCCGCATCGCCGGAGACGCCGTGCAGCTCACCGCCAGTGCCGGCCGCAACGCCGGCCCGCCGGTGGAATCCCCGGAAGGCGCCGGCACCGCCGCCATCGACGTCGCCAAGGCGGGCCGCCGCACCGTCGCCACCGAGCCCTACATCCTGGCGGCCGACAGCGGGAGCCCGCGCAAGGCCATCCGGATTCTCGGCCCCATCGTCCGCAGCGACACCGCATCGGAGCCGGTCGGCGAACTGCTCTTCATCGAAGTGTCCGTCGAGGACCTGCTCAGCCAATCCCTAGCGGCGTCTCCCGAACGCAGCCCGCGCCCGCCCTTAGCACTCGAAATCCTCGACACGACCGACACCGCCCACCCCACCCAACCCGTCCACCGCGACTCGCCTTTCCACATCAGCGAGATGTCCTTTGCCGACGGCGTGGACATCGCCGACCGCCACTGGCTGGTCGTGGCCGCTGCCGACCCCCTCGCCTACCCGATGATGCCCAGCCAGGACGCGGGCGCCCAACTCTTTTCCGGCCTGTCGCTCGGCGCGCTGGCCGCCTTCGTCCTCTACGTGCTGCAAACCCGCGCCGACGCCATCCGCCGCCAGGTGAACGAAAAAACCCTTGCCCTCGGCGAGGCGAACGCCTCGTTGGAACAATACGTAAAAGCCCTCGGCGAAACCAACCGGCTCCTCGAAAGCGAAGTGGACGAACACGCCCGCGCCGAAAATCTGCTGCGCGAAACCACCACCCTGCAGCGCGCCATCCTCGACTGTGCCGAATACGCCATCGTCTACACCGACGCCAACGGCATCATCCGGGTGGTGAACCCGGCCGCCGAGCGCCTGTTCGGCTACCGCGCCGACGAACTCGTGGGCGACCAAACCCCGCTCCTGTTCCACACCGCCGACGACATCGCCCACTGGACCCTGTCCCACACTGCGAGCGGCTTTGCCGCCCTCGCCAGCGAAGCCGGCAGCGGCGTGCTCGAACCCCGCGAAATCAATCTACGCCGCCGCAACGGCGACATCTTCCCGGCCAACATCAGCCTCTCGGTCGTTCGCGACGGCAACCGGCAGATACGCGGCTATCTGGGCATCGTTGCCGACATCACCCAGCGCCGCGACGCCGAGCACCGCATCCGCCATCTCGCCCACTACGACAGCCTCACCTCGCTGCCCAACCGCACCCTGCTCAACACCCATCTGGCCGAAGTCATCGCCAAGGCCCGCCTCCGCCAGCGGGGCGTCGCCGTGCTCTTCACCGATCTCGACCGTTTCAAATACGTCAACGACACCCTCGGCCACCATGCCGGCGACGAACTCCTGCTCTCCGTCGCCAAACGCCTGCGAGCCTGCGTGCGCGACGGCGATCTCGTCGCCCGCACCGGCGGCGACGAATTCGTCGTGGTGCTGGACAACCTGGACGAAGACTCCATGCCCGAAGAGCTGGCCGAACGCATCCTCGCCAGCCTGAGCCGCCCGTTCGAGCTGCATGGCCGGCAATTCACCGTCACCCTCAGCATCGGCATCGCCCTCTACCCCCACGACGGCCTCGACGGCACGGCGCTCATCAAAAACGCCGACGCCGCCATGTACCTCGCCAAGGAACGCGGCCGCAACAACTTCCAGTTCTTCGATCACGGCCTCTCCGAGCGCTACAGCGAACGCCTCGAACTGGAAAACCGCCTGCGCCATGCCGTCGAAGAGAACCAGCTCGCGCTCTTCTATCAACCCCAGGTAGACACCCTGTCCGGCGAACTCATCGGCATGGAAGCCCTGATCCGCTGGCGCCAGCCCGACGGCAGCATGATTCCGCCCGACAAATTCATCCCCATCGCCGAAGAATGCGGCCTGATCGTGCCCATCGGCGCCTGGGTGCTCCACGAAGCCTGCCGCCAGAATCAGGTCTGGCAGCAGGAAGGCATCTGCCGCGTGCCCATCGGCGTCAACCTCTCGGCCCGTCAGTTCGACGATGCCGGCCTGCTCGACACCATCCAGTCGGCTCTCGCCCAAAGCGGTCTGGCGCCCGCCTATCTCGACCTGGAGCTCACCGAAAGCCTGGTGATGCGCAATCCGGAACACACCCGCAGCCTGCTCGCCGAGTGCAAGAAGCTGGGCCTCCAGCTCTCGGTGGACGATTTCGGAACGGGCTATTCCAGCCTCTCCAACCTCAAGCGCTTCCCGATCGACCGCCTCAAGATCGACCGCACCTTCATCAACGACATCGTCACCGAAGCCGACGATGCAACCATCGCCCAGACCATCGTCGCAATGGCCCACACCCTGCGCCTCGAGGTGATCGCCGAAGGCGTCGAAACCGAAGCCCAGCTGACCCTGCTGCGGCGCTGGCGCTGCGACGCCTACCAGGGCTATCTGTGCAGCCGCCCGATCGGCGCCAACGACATGACCCACATGCTGCGCACCCTGCGCGCCACCCGTCAGGTCTCGCTGGCGGCGATCTGAACCCTGCCGATCAGAACAGATTCTTGAACAGGTACAACGCCGCCATCCCGGCGCCGATGGTCGCCAGCACATTGCCGGTGCGCCACGCCACCAGCGCGGCCACCAGCGCAGCCCACGGCTTGGGCGCAGCAAGGGCCAGCACCACCTCCCCGCCGTGCACGAACAGCTCGCTTGCGGTCAGCGCCGCAAAACTGGCCGGCGCGATATGACGGCACAAGGCATGCAACCAAGCCGGCAGGCTGCGCTTGGCAAACAGCCCGATCATCGCGTAACGGTACAAAAAGGTGACGATGCCGATCGCCGCCAGCAGCGCCAGCATGGCCTCAAGACTCATCGCCCGCGCTCCCGCCCAAGCCGTGTCGCCCATACGCCGGCAAACAAGCCGAGCAGGATCGCCGCCACCAATCCGAGTTTGTAGGGCAGCGTTGCCAAGGCCAGCGCGGCAAGTGCCGCCACCAGCGCCGCCGCCTGCCCGGCCCGCTCGCGCATCAACAGAGTGAGCAGCGCGATGAAGGTCAGCGGCACCGCGAAATCGATGTCCCAGCCCGCCGGAACGCTTGCCCCAAACAACAGCCCGGCCGCCGTGGACAACTGCCAGGTCAGCCACAAAGTGAAACCGCAACCCAGAAAATACCAGTGGCGCAGATCCGGACTCCCGGCTCCCGCGCCCTCGGGCGGTGGCGTCGCCCGATAGCGCAGGATCGCCACGGCATAGGCTTCATCGGTCAACAGATAGGCCAGCAGCAAGCGCCAGCGCCGCGGCAGATGGCGCAGGTGCTCGGCCATCGACACGCTATAAAGCATGTGGCGCAAGTTGAGCAGGCCGGCGGTCAGGCCGATCGGCAGCGCCCCGGCCCCCGCCGCCAGCATCTGCACGATCACGAGCTGCGCCGCACCGGCAAAAACCACCGCCGATGCCAACTGGGCGATCCACGCCGGCAAGCCAGCCGCCAGGGCGCCGATCCCATAAAGCATGCCGAAGGGCATCACCCCGAGCTGAAGCGGCGCTTCATCCCGGCAGCCCGCCAGGAATTCAGCAAATTTTGGATTCACGGAAAGCGTTCGAAAAAATGGACGCGGCGTCCGGCCATACCGAACGCCGCAATTTGAATGGACCGATCAGAACTGCTCGGAAGGCGGCTTCCGGCCGGCCGGCTCACCCAGCCCCTTCAAGGCGCCGACGTCGCCGCTCCGGTCGAAATCGAAACCGCCCAGATTGCCGGTCACAAGCCGGCCCTTGAGGCGGTATTCCATCTTGTCGCGCCCCTTCGCCAGCTCCTTGAACTGGCGCAGAAAACTGCCGAGCCCGGTGGTTGCCGTGACCTCCACCATCGCTTCGCCCAGGCGCGGGATCACGACTGGCTGATTGCCCACCCCGCGGGCAAAGTGCCCGCCGTTGATGTCCAGGGTGAAGTTCAGGCCTTCGACCGGAATATCCACGTTGTTCGGATTGGTCACCCGCAAGCTCAGCAAAAAGCGCTGCTCCAGCAGATTGCCGTCGAGCAGACGGATATCGGCCAAGGACACCTCGGGCTTCTGCAAGCCGAAGTGAAAGCCGGCGCAGCCGCCAAGCACCGAGAGCCCCAGGGTGGCCGCGGCCAGCATGGCAAAGCGACGACGGCCTTCAGGTTTGATCACTGCATTTTCTCCACTGGCGCTTCAAGCACCTTGAGCAAGCTGGAAGTATCCATCCGCCCGCCGCCCAGGGCCATCAGCGCGTTGAGTTGCTGCCAGGTTTGCGCAGCCACCGGCAAAGGCGCCCCGAGCTGGCGCGCCTCGTCCATCAGCATCGCGAAATCCTTGTGGTGCAGACGCGCCTGGATACCGGCCACGAAATCCCGCCGGGCCATCCGCCCGCCCATCACGTCGAGCACCTTCGAGCCCGCCGAACCGCCCGCCAGCGCCTCGCGTACCCGCAGAAGATCGAGCCCGTGGGCGGCGGCCAGACGCATAGCCTCGGCGGCCGCCTGGATCGCATTCACCATCAACATCTGGTTGCACGCCTTGGCCACCTGCCCGGCCCCGGCCTCGCCGATGTGGACCACGGTTTTGCCAAGGCAGGCGAACAACGGCCGAACCGCCTCCAGCGTCGCCGCCGCGCCGCCGGCCATGATCGCCAGCGTGGCCTCCTGCGCGCCCTGCCCGCCGCCCGACACCGGCGCATCCAGCCAGCCGATGCCCCGTTCGGCGTAGCGCGCCGCAAGCCGGCGGGCCATGCCCGGCGCGATGGTACTCATGTCCACATGGATGCCGCCCGGCGCAAAACCTTCGACCAGCCCGCCCGGCCCGAAGGCCAGCTGCTCCACGTCGGCGCTGCCGGTGACGATCGAAATCACCACGTCGCTCCGCGCCGCCAACTGGGCCGGGCTTGCGCACAGCGTCGCGCCAGCGTCGACCAAGGGCGCGGCCGCTTCGGGCCGACGCGCCCAGACCGCCAGTTCGTGACCCGCGGCCAGCAGGTGGCCGGCCATCGGCAGGCCCATCACCCCCAACCCGACAAACCCGACCCGCACCGTCAGTCTCCCGACAGACGTTCGAACAGTTTGAGCGCGGCGACCGAATCCTCCTCGCCCATGCCGCTACCGACCATCGCATTGAAAAGCTGCGCCGTGGCCGCGCTGTTGGGCAGCATCAGCCCGAGCCGATGGGCTTCCTGCATCACGATGTTCATGTCCTTCTGATGCATCCAGGCCTTGAAACCCGGCTTGAAATTGCGGTCCAGCATGCGCTGGCCGTGGTTTTCGAGGATCTTGCTATAGGCAAAACCGCCCAGCAGCGCCTCGCGCACCTTACCCGCATCCACGCCGCTCTTGCGCGCGAAGTTGAAAGCCTCGGCAACCGCCACCACCGTCACGCCGGTCAGAATCTGATTGCACGCCTTGGTCACCTGCCCGGCACCGGAGCCACCGATCAGCGTCACCGACTTGCCCATCGAGGCCAGCATCGGCTTCACCTTTTCGAAGGCCGCCTCGTCGCCGCCGACCATGATCGTCAGCCCGCCGCTGATCGCCCCCACCTCGCCGCCCGACACCGGTGCGTCGAGCATGCTCACGCCCCGCTCCGCGAGCCGCGTGGCAATGCCCTGGGCCGCCGCCGGCGCGATGGTGCTCATATCCACGAAGATCAGCCCGGCCCGGGCGCCCTCGGCCACACCGCCCGCCCCCAGCGCGACCTGCTCCACGTCGGCCGCGTCGGACACCATCGAGAACACCACGTCGCAGGCCGCCGCCAGTTCAGCCGGCCCGCCGGCGCCCTTGGCGCCCGCCGCCAGCAGCGGCGCCATCGACTCGGCACGCCGCGCCCATACGGTGAGATCGAAACCGCCCTTGAGAAGATTGAGCGCCATCGGGCGCCCCATGATGCCCAGACCGACGAAACCGACTTTCATGTGAAGCCCCGCGAGCAAAAACGGAGAGGTTAGCGGGCGAACGCCGCCAGTGGCAACCACCAGAACGCCTCGCCGACGGGCCAGCCCTCGCGCCGCCCATCCCGGCTAAATGCGGCCCGCCGCCACCTCGGATGAAGCGGCATCCCCGCGTGCGGCAAAAAGGACGACGAGGCCGGAGTCGGCCCAACGCTCCCCTCCGTTCTGAAAACCGCGCCACAGCCCGCAGAACGCACCTGCCCCGAGAGGCACAAGACCTTCGCCACAGCGCGTCTTACCCGGCTCGGGCAAGATTTTCTTGCGGCCGCAGCTCATCCCCCGGCATCCGCTACACTCGCCCTGTTTTCCATTCCACCGTAACTGCCGCCATGTCCTACGCCCCCCTCATCAAGGAAATCGGCCGCGGGCCGAAAGGCTCCAAGCCCCTCACCGTCGAACAAGCCGAATCCCTCTTCGGCGACATGATGGACGGACGTGTGCCCGACCTGGAGTTGGGCGCCATTCTCCTGTCCATGCGCATCAAGGCCGAATCCCGCGAAGAACTCCTCGGCTTTCAGCGCGCCCTCGACGCCCGCACCCATCACATCGCGGTGCCGCCCGGCCCGCGTCTGGTGGTGCTGCCCACCTATAACGGCGCCCGCCGCCAAGCCAACCTGATGCCGCTCGTCGCCCTGCTGCTGGCGCGGGAAGGCGTACCGGTGCTGATCCAGGGGCGCCACGACTTCGAAAGCCGGGTGAGCCCCTTCGAACTCCTCGCCGCACTCGACATCGCCCCTGCCGCCAGCATCGCCGAAGCCGAAGCCCAGCTCGCCGCGCGCCACCTGGCCTGCCTGCCTCTCGACACCCTCGCCCCCGGCCTCGACCCCCTCCTCGCCCTGCGTCCGCGGCTCGGCCTGCGCAACAGCTCCCACACCCTCGCCAAGATTCTCGACCCGGCCCCCGGCCACAGCGTGCGGGTCGTCTCGGTCACCCACCCCGAATACCTCGAACGCCTCCACACCCACCTCGTCGCCGACGGCGGCGTGGCCATGCTGCTACGCGGCACCGAGGGCGAGGCCTTCGCCAACCCGCGCCGCCGGCCGCAGCTCCAGGTCTTCGCCAACGGCGCAGCGCGCGTCGCCTTCCCCGCCGAGGAAGGCGGCACACCGCCCGTCGAAGGCCAGACCGACAGCCCGGAAGTGAGCGCCAACGCCACGCGCATCCGTGCGATGCTGGCCAGCAGCGCAAACATCCCGCAGCCCATCCTCGACCAGGTCCAGGCCTTGCGCGAACTCAGCCTCACGCCGCGCAGCTGATCGCGGTCCGGGCGGCATTGCCGCCCGTCATTTCCCGTCGCTGGATCAACATTCCGTCGTCTTGCCGTTGACCTTTCATCGCCCTCTGCTTAACTGATCTCAGGACCGCAGCCATTGCAGGCTGTCGGCCTTTGGGCCCGGCCCACCGCATCCAGGAGGAGACCTGATCATGAGCAAGAAAGCGCTGTGCATCGGCATCAACGATTACCCCGGCACCCAGAACGACCTCTCCGGCTGCGTCAATGACGCCACCGACTGGGCCGCAGCCCTTGCCGCGCGCGGCTTCGCCGTCACCAAACTGATCGACGCCCAGGCCACCAAGGCCGCGATGGTCGCCGCCATGAGCAGCCTCATCTCAGGCGCCGCCAAGGGCGACACCGTGGTCGTCACCTATTCCGGCCACGGCACCTGGGCACCCGACAAGAACGGCGACGAGCCCGACGGTCGCGACGAAGCCCTGTGCCCGTGGGACATCGGCTCCGGCAAGGTGCTGCTCGACGACGAGATCGGCCTCATTTTCGCCAACCACGCTGCCGGCGTGCGGGTGCTGCTGATTTCCGACAGCTGCCACTCCGGCAGCGTCACCCGCGGCGACGACAGCGACCTCGACCCCGGCCTGCCGCGCGCCCGCTTCCTGCCGCCCAGCGTCTGGATGAAGGCCGAAGACGTTCCCGCCCCGAGGGCGTCCCGCCTACCGATCTTGAGCGGCCTCACGCGCAGCGGTGGCGACCTGCTCCTGGCCGGCTGCACCGACACCCAATTCAGCTGGGACACCAGCTTCAAAGGACGCCCCAACGGCGCCTTCACCTACTACGCCCTCAAGGCGCTTGCCGCCCTGCCGGCCGGCGCCAGCTACGCCGACTGGTTCAAGGCCATCACCCCGGTCTATCTGCCCACCAACCAGTTGCCGCAGAACCCGCAGATTTTCGGCAGCCGCACCGCCCGGTCCTGGAAAGTGTTCGCCTGACTCACGGCAACCGGCTTGGGCCACCCGGCCCGTTCCGGCGGACAGCCTTTATCGTCGCCCCGGCCCGTCGCCCGACCGGCCGGGGCATTCGCCCCCGTAGCGCCCCCGTTCCAGGACCGCCATCGTGACCGCCACCCCGCCCCCACTCCTCCGGCTCCCCGTCATCCGCGAATCCGCCACCACGTCAGACGGCCAGCCGGTGCGATTGCCGGCTGGACTGACCCGCCCCGGCAGCCGCGGCGCCGACGGTCAGGACTCGGCCCTCGTCACCAACGTGGTCGCCACCCGCACCTGGACCCTCAGCCCGGCAAGCCGCAGCGAAGACGCGCCGGACAAGATCGACCTCGCCCCCGACGCCGGCCTGCTGGCGCTCGAAGCCTCCGACGGCACGACGATCTTCATGCGCGCCGACGCCCTCGCCGAGCGCCTTGCCAGCCTCGCCCAATCCCGCCCCGAACTGCGTGGCGCCGACGCCACCCTAGACCTCGCCGCCCTGCGCCCGCGGGACGCCAACAACCGGGGCGTCGGCGAATGGATCTGGCGGCAGGTCACCGCGCTCACCCTGGTTCCGGACAAGATCACCGATCTGGCCGGCGAAAAGCTCGCCGAACTCACCGGCAAGGCCGTCGAGAACATGGCCGTCGCCGGCGCCTCCGCCCTCGGCGCCAAAGCCATCGTCTGGGCCATCGAACAGAAGCTGGCCGGCCAACCGGGCCTCTACCCCTGGCGCGGCGGCGCCCTTGACGCCCGTGCCCGCCTCGACGAAGGCGACCCCGCCCTCGCTGAACTCATCGACAAACCGGGCCTGATCTTCATCCACGGCACCGGCTCCCACACCCTCGGCGCCTTCGGCGACCTGCCCGGCAGTCGCAGTTGGGAAAAACTCTTCGACCAGTTCGAAGGTCGGCTCTTCGGTTTCGAGCACCCCACCTTCTCCGAAAGCCCCATCGACAACGCCCTCGCCCTCGTCCGGCTGCTGCCCAAGGGCGCACGGATTTCCCTCGTCACCCACTCCCGCGGCGGCCTCGTCGGCGATCTGCTCTGCCTCGACGCCAGCCCCGACGAGGACGCCCGGCTGGCGCTGCTGGTGGGCAACTACCGCCCCCGCCCGCGGGAGCGCCTCAAGGACAAGCTCAATCCCATCGCCCAGGCCGAGCTGGAAAATTTCGCCAGCCAGGAACAGGCCAAGCTCACCGAACTCATCCAGCAATTGCGGCAAAAGGCGCTCCGCATCGAACGTTACGTGCGCGTCGCCAGCCCGGCGCGGGGCACATCGCTGCTTAGCGACAACTTCGATCTCTTCCTGTCCGGCCTGCTCACCCTCGTCCGCCGCTTCGGCGGCTGGACGGCCGGCGCCGCGGCGGGCATCGCCTCCGGCCCCGGCGCGGCCCTTGCTGCCAAGGCTGCGGCCGACAAGAGCCTCGCCTTCCTGACCCGGGTGGTGCTCGAAATCGCCGACCGTCGCCTTGAGCCCCATCTGCTGCCCGGCATCGAAGCCATGCTGCCGGACGCCCCGATGGGCATGCTGCTCGCCTCGGCACCCAGCCGGCCGGGTCTCGTCATGGGCATCGTCGCCGGCGACATCGAAGGCGGCGGGATGATCAAGCGCCTCGGCGCCATGTTCACCGACTGGATGTTCTTCGACCGCGCCAACAACGATCTGGTGGTGGACACCGCCTCGATGTACGGCGGGCTGGCCGGTCAGGCTCGCGCCCAGGCGATCTTCGTGCGCGGCGAAAACATCAATCATTTCCGCTATTTCCGCGACGACAGCGCCACCGCCGACGGCCGCCCGCTGCCCGCTGCCCTGCACCGCTGGCTGAGCGACGACAGCCCCGCCGACCTCGCCGAATGGACCACTCCGGCGCTGCCCGAACTCGAACCGCCCCCCGCCGCCGCCACCCGCGGCGACGCCAAGCCGCCCGAAGCCGTGCTCGTCTTCCTCCCCGGCATCATGGGCAGCCACCTTGCCGCCAACGGCGACAAGATCTGGCTCGACCCGGTCAAGCTTGCCATCGGCCGGCTGACCCGCATCGCCATGAACACCGACGCCCAGGTCAGCGAGGCCGGCTTTGTCAACTTGGCCTATGGCCGGCTCGCCGACCACCTGAGCGCCACCCACACGCTGATCCGTTTCGCCTACGACTGGCGCCAGCCCATCGCCGATCTCGGCAAAAAGCTCGCCACCACCCTGCGCAGCGCCCTCGCCGACAACCCGGACAAACCGGTGCGCATCCTCGCCCACAGCATGGGCGGGCTGGTCGTGCGCGCCGCCTTCGCCCACGACAAGACCCTCTGGGACGCCATCGTCGCCCGCGACGGCGGCCGCCTCGTCATGCTCGGCACCCCCAACCACGGCGCCCACCTGTTCGTCGACACCCTGCTTGGGCAGTCCGACACCATCCGCACCCTGGCCCGGGTCGACCTGCGCCACGACATGCAGGACATCCTCGACATCGTCGCCGGCTTTCCCGGCGCAGTGCACCTGCTGCCCGCCCCCGACTTCATCGACACCGGCAACACCGCGACGCGCAACTATCACGACCCGCAAACCTGGAACACCCTGGCCGCCCTCAACGACGACTTCTGGTTCGGCCGTCGCCTGGGCGGCAAACCCACTGCCGAGCTGCTCCGGCAAGCCCGCGACTTCTGGTTCGCGGTGGCCGACACCGCCTGGGTACGCAAGGCGCCGGAGCGCATCGCCTATGTGTTCGGGCAAAGCGACAACACCCCCTGCGGGCTACGCGAACAAACCGATGCCAACCGCAAGCCGACCGGCTTCCTGCTCTGCGGCACGCCTCAAGGCGACGGCTCCGTCACCTGGGCTTCCGGTCATCTGCCGGATCTGCCCGCCGACCGCAAATGGCTGATGCCGGTCGACCACTCGGGCCTGACCAGCACCGAAAAATACTTCGACGAAATCCTGGCCCTGCTCAGCCGCGGCAGCCCACGCAAACTCGGCACGCTGCCGGTGAGCCGCGGCGACGACGCCGACGCCGCCGCCGTGCGCACCTACCGAGCCGGCCCGCCGGAAGGCTATCCGGGCGCCGCCGAAGCCACCGTCCGGCTCCTCGGCGGACGCGTCCGGCGCACCGCGCCGCAAGGCAGAAACCGCGTCCTGCACGTGTCGGTCACCGCCATGGATCTACGCTTCGTGCAGATTCCCGTGCTCTGCGGCCACTATCGGGGCGATCCGATCGCCGCCGCCGAAAGCGTCATCGACCGCTATCTCGTGGACGGCGCCCTCAGCCAACGCCAGCGCCTCGGCATCCACTCCGGCGAACTCGGCAACGCCACCGTCGTGCTGATGCCGCGGACCCCCGAAGAGCGCCAGCGCCTCACCGGACGCGGCGCGGTGGTGGTCGGTCTGGGCGAAATGGGCAAGCTGTCTGCCGACGGTGTCACCGAAGCCGTGCGCGGCGGCGTGCTGCGCTATCTCCTCCACGCCTCCGACCGTTACGGCGAAGAGCAGCCCGACCGCCCGCAGGACGACGCCGATCCGACCTTGCGCCTCCGGCTCGCCAGCCTGCTGATCGGCTCCAACTCCGCGCTCCAGCTCGACGTGGGCGAAGCGGTCAAAGCCGTGGCGCTCGGGGTTCTGCTCGCCAACCGGGATTTCGACAACGGCGCCGATCGGCCCGATGCCCGCCGCGCCTTCGTCGCCGAACTTCAGATCGTCGAAGTCTTCCGCGACACCGCCATCTCCGCCGCCTACGCCGTCAGCCGGCTCGGCACCACGCTCAAGAACGAACTGCAAACCCTCAAGCAGCAACTCGACACCGCCGACGAACTGCGCTTCGGCGAGGGCATGCGCCAGCGCCTCGGCGTGTCGCCCTTCACCGACTACTGGCCGCGGCTCGTCATCTGCGACGCCGACCGGGAAGAAACCGGCTGCAGCGCCGAGTGCTACACCCCGCGCTTCCAGCTCCCGCTGCCGCCTGAAAACCTGCGCCAGATCCTGCGCCTCTACGGTTGCGGCGACAAAGTGGCCGACGGCCACCTGCCCATCCCCACCGGCCTCGACGAAGCGCCGTCGCCGCGCTACGCCGGGCGCCTCAAATTCATCTACATGAGCGACAAGGCCCGTGCCGAGAGCATCGTCCAACTGCGCCAGCCGGGCCTCGTCGAAAAGCTCTGCGAAAGCAGTTTCAATAGCGGCACCCCGACGCTCTACGCCCCCGACGCGGGCTTCGGCAACACCATGTTCCAACTGCTCGTGCCCCTCGAATTCAAAGCCGCCGCCCGCCAGATGGACAATCTGATCCTGATGGTGGACGACAGCAGCGCCAACCTGCCCTGGGAAATGCTCGAAGTGGACGGCCGGCCGTTGGTGCTGCGAAGCCGCGTCGTGCGCCAGTTCGTCACCCCGCGCTTTCGCCGGCAGATCGTCCGCACCGACCAACTCTCGGCCTGCGTCATCGCCAACCCGGACACCCACGGCTTCCATGCCCAATTCGGCGGGCCGGGCTGGAAACCGGCCCTGGGCCCGGACGGCCAACCCAAGGAAGACCGCCTCGCCGATTTGCCGGGCGCCACCAGGGAAGGCGACACGGTGAGCCGGACCCTCACCGATGCCGGTTACAACGTCACCCCGGTGCCGTCGGATTCCGTCGCCGGCGACGTCTTCACCCGCCTCTTCGCGCGCCCCTACCGCATCCTGATGATCTCGGCCCACGGCATCCACGCCAAGCGCGCCGCCGACGGCAGCTACCGCAGCGGCGTGGTGCTCTCCGACGGCTTGCTGCTGTCGGCCACCGAAATCGGTCTGATGGAAAACGTCCCCGACCTCGTCTTCCTGAGCTGCTGCCACCTGGGCAAGATCGGCCCCGAAGCCGGCGCCGGCAGCAACCGGCTGGCCTACAGCCTGTCCCGCGAACTGATCGACATGGGCGTGCGCTGCGTGGTCGCCGCCGGCTGGGAGGTGGACGACAGCGCCGCCCAGACCTTCACCGAAACCTTCTTCACCGAAATGGCCGGGCACAACGCCAGCTTCGGCGATGCCATCAAAACCGCCCGCCGGGCCGCTTTCGACGCCCATCCCGGCTGCAACACCTGGGGCGCCTACCAAGCCTACGGCGACCCCTCCTTCCAGCTCAAAGTGCAACGCGGCGCGGCGCCGGACAACCAGGAAATGCACGCCCCGGACGAACTGATCGACTGGCTGGAACAGCGCCGCCTCGACAGCCGTCTCGCCACGGCCGGACAAAACCGCAAGGCCGCCGAACTCAAAACCGTCGGTTTCAAGGCCGTCGCCCAGCGCGTGAAGACCCGCCTGAAAAACGTGCCCGAAACCTGGATCGACCTCCCCGAAGTCCAACAAGCCATCGGACGCCTCTACGGCGCATACGGCCGGGAGGGCTTCCAGCCGGCCCGCGAAGCGCTGCTCAAGGCCATCGGCCAAGACTCGACGCGGGGCCTGGTTTCCATCGCCACCATCGAGCAACTCGCCAACATCGAGGCCCGTCAGGCCGAGCAGATCAGCGAAGCCGGCCCGGACCAGGATCTGAACGTCGCGGCCAGCCTCGCCCGCGACGCCATCGCCCGCCTGGAATCGCTCATCGCCCTGTCCGCCATCCAACCCCACGCACGACTGGAAGCGAACCGCGGGGCTTCACGCACCCCTGAGCGACAGGCGATCCTCGGCAGCGCCCACAAGCGTCGCGCCATCGTCCTCGCCCGCTCGGGCAAGCCCTGGAAAGAGGTCGCCGCGGCGCTCACCGTTGCCCGGGACGCCTACGCATGCGGCGAAGGCAGCCCCGAATCGACAAGCGAATGGAATCCCTACTGCAGCCTCAACCGCCTGCAGATAGACATTCTGCTCGGCCCGACGGACGACCTCCAGGCCCAGCTCGCACGCTGCGAAGCCGCCGCCCGCGCCCGCTTCGAGCGCAACTACAGCTTCTTCGATGCGGTGATGCCGGCCGACACCGAACTCACCCGCTGGCTCTGCGACAAGGCCGCCGACACCGACGAGGCGGCATGCCAACGGCTCGCCGTGTGCTATTGCAGCGCCGTGAGGAGCCTCACCTGCACCCGCCGCGAACTCGACTCGGTTACCGCTCAATTGACGATCTTCGCCGATCTTCTCGACTGCCGCGCCGCCGACCGGGATACCGAGCGGGCGAGCCTGCTCCGGCAGTTGGCCGCCGCCCTCGGCAAGCCGGAAGCCCCGCACACGCAGGCGGATCGCGCGAAAGGTAGCGAAAAGGACAGCGCCAAGCCCTAAGCGCAACGCCCCTGTTTGGTGCGCACCTCCACCCAAAACCGGGGCGATGCACTGGATTAGACCCACCACGCCCCAAGCTGGTGAAATGGAGCGTGGCCGCCGACTCCGCAAGCCTTGCAGCACAAGGCTTCGCAAACGCCCAAACCCAGTCGGCGCGTGCTCCCCACGCCTCACCCACTCAACATGGCACGTCCTTTGCTTGATTCCTCGAATCAAAGGAGCACCCATGGCCGAAACGAAATCCACCTGTTGTTACTGCGGCGTCGGCTGCGGCGTCATCATCGAACACGAAGCCGGTCGCGTCGTCGGCGTAAAGGGCGATCCCGATCACCCGGCCAACTTCGGCCGGCTTTGCACCAAAGGAGCCACGCTCCATTTTTCCGCTGCACCCGAAACCCTTGCCGTCCGTGCCCTTTACCCCGAACTGCGCGCAAACCGCAATGAAGCCCGCCAGCGGGTCAGCTGGGACTCGGCCCTCGACACCGCGGTAGAAAAATTCGCCGCCATCATCCAGGAACATGGCCCCGACGCTGTCGCCGTCTATGGCGCCGGCCAGTTGCTCACCGAGGACTACTACGTCTTCAACAAGCTGATGAAAGGCCTCATCGGCAGCAACAACCTCGACACCAATTCGCGTCTGTGCATGTCCAGCGCCGTGGCCGGCTACAAGCTCAGCCTGGGCGCCGACGCCCCGCCTTGCAGCTACGCCGACATTGCCGACACCCAGGCGCTGTTCATCACCGGCAGCAACACCGCCTTCGCCCATCCGATCACCTTCCGCCGCGTCGAGGACGCCCGCAAGGCCAATCCGGAGATGAAGCTGGTCGTCATCGACCCCCGCCGCACCGACACCGCCGAAGCCGCCGACCTCCACCTCGCGCTGATGCCCGGCACCGACATCGCCCTCTACAACGCGATGCTCCACGTGATGCTGTGGGAAGGCTGGATCGACCGCGACTACATCGAAGCCCACACCGAAGGCTTCGATGCACTGAAGAAGGTCGTCCGCGAATACTCCCCCGCCATGGCCGCCTCGATCTGCGGACTCGACAAAAAAGCCATCGAGCAGGCAGCCCAGATCTTCGCCACCTCCAAGGCGACGATGTCGATGTACTGCCAGGGGCTCAACCAGTTCTCTTTCGGCACCCACAACAACTCGGCACTGATCAACCTGCACCTGGCCACGGGCCAGATCGGCAAGCCCGGCGCCGGACCGTTCTCCCTTACCGGACAGCCCAACGCCATGGGCGGTCGCGAGGTCGGCGGTCTCGCGAATCTGTTGTCGGCCCACCGGGACATGGCCAACCCGGCCCATCGCGCCGAAGTCGCCGCCCTATGGGGCATCGACAGCGTGCCCGACAAGCCCGGCAAGAGCGCCGTCGAACTGTTTCAAGCGCTCAAGTCCGGCGAAGTCAAGGCGGTATGGATCGCCTGCACCAACCCGGCCCAGTCGATGCCGGACCAGACCCTCATCGACGAAGCCCTCAAGTCCGCCGAATTCGTCATCGTGCAGGAAGCCTTCGGCCACACCGAAACCTGCGCATACGCCGACCTCCTGCTGCCCGCCACCACCTGGGGCGAGAAGGACGGCACCGTCACTAACTCGGAGCGCGCCATCACCCGCGTCCGAGGTGCCGTGCCCGCGCCGGGCGAAGCACGCCACGATTGGGCGATCGTGGTGGATTTCGCCCGGCGTCTGGGCGCCCGTCTGGGCAAGGGCGACCTTGCCGCACGGATGTTCCCCTACACCACCCAGGAAGAAGTCTGGAACGAGCATCGGGAATCCACCCGCGGCCGCGACCTGGACATCACCGGCCTCAGCTACGCCCTGCTCGAAAGCGCCGGCCCGCAGCAATGGCCCTTCCCGGAAGGCGCAACCAAGGGCAAGGTCCGGCTCTACGAAGACGGCGTCTTCCCCACACCTTCTGGCCGCGCCCGCTTCGTCGCCACCGAACACCGGATCACGGCCGAATCCCCCAGCCCCCGCTACCCGCTGCACCTCAACACCGGCCGCCTGCGCGACCAGTGGCACGGCATGAGCCGAACCGGCCTCGTCGCCCGCCTGTACAGCCACGAAGCCGAGCCGACGCTGCACATGCACAAGGACGACATGGAGCGGCGCAGTCTCGCCGACGGCGACCTCGTCAAGGTAAAGAGCAAACGCGGCGACGTGGTGCTGAAGGTCCAGAATTCCGCCACCCTGCGTCCGGGCCAATGCTTCCTGCCCATGCACTGGGGCGGCAACACCATGGGCGGCCTGGGCGTGAATGTGCTGCTACCCGCCGTTTTCGATCCGCAGTCGAAACAGCCGGAACTCAAGCACGCCGCCGTGCAGGTGGAAAAATACGCTGCCGGCAAAGCGCTGGTCGCCATGCGTCGCAGCGATGTCGACAGCGACGGAAATCTGCAGCCCAACCCGCTGGAAGTGATGGCCAAGTTGCGCCAATGGCTGCCCCATTTCCCCTATGCCAGTCTGACCCTGGCTGGGCGCGGCGCACCGGTGGTCGTGCTGAAAGCCCGCGGCGAAGAACTCCCGCCGGAGGTTCTCGCGGCCCTCGACCGCGACTTGGCCCTCGACGATCCGACGCAGGTGCTGTCCTATCAGGACAGCCGCAAGGATGTCGCCAAACGAGCGTTGGTCAGCGGCGATTCGCTCACTGCGGTGCGGCTCGCCGGAGAAACCAAAGCCGCCGACTGGCTCGCCGACATGATGGTCCAAGGCCACTCCGCCGCAGCCGTGCGGCCCTGGCTACTGGCACCGCTGCTCCAGCCGCCGGCTGGCCAAGCGGCCCGCGGCAAGGTGATCTGCAACTGCTTCGACGTGGCCGAAGAAGACATTCTCACGGCCTTCAGAGCCGGCGACTCCCTTGAAGTCCTTCAGGCCCGCACCAAGTGCGGCACAAACTGCGGCTCCTGCGTGCCGGAACTCAAGCGTCTGCAGCAAAGCGTGAAAAACTGAGGACTGAACCCAAGTCCAGAAAAGAAAACGCCGGGTCGCAATGACCCGGCGCTATGGAAGATCCGCATGGAAGAGCCGCAACAGCGGCTATCTTCCTTGCCCCGCGAGCAGTAAAAACCGCTCCGCCGGGGCTTCAGGCCAGCACGTCAGGCCAATTTTCCATTCACGAATTCGACCAGCGAACCCACGGATGCGAAGGTGGAGCCATCGATCTCGTCATCCTCGATGAAGAAACCAAAGCGCTCTTCAAGAATATTGATCAAACCCACAACTGCCATCGAGTCCAGATCCGGCAGGGCTCCCAGCAAAGGCGTGTCAAGCTCAAACTGCGCGGCGGCACCGCCCAGATTCAGAACCTCGTCGAGAATCGACAGCACTTCCTTCTTCGTATCCAAAACTCACTCCAATCGGAAAAACCAAAAGCGAAACCATGGAAGCGATAGCACTTTCCGGCCTTCGCGACCATGCAACGGCAGGTCGCCACCATTATAAGCGACAAGGACGCATTCGGGCTCTAAGTTGCACCCGCGGATGTGACGATCTTGCATCGGGCTGTTGTTTTTCATTGTTTTGCAAGCTCATCCGCAAAAGCACTCCGCCCCACCGATTTCAGTCCCTTTCCCGCGCGTCCGCTGTGCGTATTTTTGCCTGACGCAACGCAGACCTGCGATAGACTCGTGCGTTGACCAAAACGCATAATGGATTCGCTGCATTCGCGTCAAATCCATCTGCTTCACAACCGATTCAACGAACAGAGTCGACATCGATGTCAAAAACATCCCTTCTCCACGAGCTCATCACCGCGTCGGCAGAACGCGCACCGGCCTCGCCTGCGCTGACTTCGGGTCGCGACACCCTCAGTTATCGCGAACTCGACGACCAGGTCGGCGGCCTCGCCAGCGGCTTGATGGCCCTCGGTCTGGATCGCGGCGAGCGCGTCGGCATTTTTCTCGACAAACGCACGGAAACCGTCGTGGCCAGTTTTGCCGCCGCGCGGGCCGGCGGAGCCTTCGTTCCGGTCAACCCCATTCTGAAGTCCGAGCAAATCGGCCACATCCTGCGCGACTGCAACGCCCGGGTGCTGGTCACCTCGCCGGAACGCCTGCCGCTGATCGCCCCGGCACTCGAAGCCTGCCACGATCTGCGCCATGTCATCCTCACCGGGCCGCTCGCCAAACCCGTCAATCTGCCCGCGATTTCCATCGTCCTGTGGGCCGATCTGCTCGCCACGCCGTCCCGCGACGGCCACCGGATCATCGATTCCGACCTGCTGTCCATCCTCTACACTTCGGGCAGCACCGGCCGCCCGAAAGGCGTAGTGCTATCCCACCGCAACATGGTTGCGGGCGCCAAGAGCGTGGCCAGCTATCTCGGCAACAATCCCGACGACACCCTCCTCGCCGCCCTACCCCTGTCCTTCGACGCCGGGTTCTCCCAGCTCACCACCGCCTTCCACAGCGGCGCGAGGGTCGTGCTGCTCAACTATCTGCTGCCGCAGGACGTACTCAAGGCCGTGGTGCGCGAAAAAGTCACCGGCCTCACCGCCGTGCCGCCGCTCTACATCCAGCTCGCCCAGCTCAACTGGCCCGAAACCGTCACCGAGCACCTGCGCTATTTCGCCAATACCGGCGGACGCATGCCGCTCGAAACCCTCAAGACGCTGCGCGGCCACCTGCCGAGAACCCAGCCTTTCCTGATGTACGGCCTTACCGAAGCCTTTCGCGCCACCTACCTGCCTCCCGAACAGGCCGACATCCGCCCCGACTCCATCGGCAAGGCCATCCCCGACGCCGAAGTGCTGGTGCTGCGCGAAGACGGCACCGAATGCGGCCCCAACGAACCGGGCGAGCTCGTTCAGCGCGGCGCCCACGTCGCGATGGGCTACTGGAACGACGTGGAAAAAACCGCCGAGCGTTTCAAGCCCCTGCCCGCCGGCGCCCCCGGTCGTCAGACCGGACTCGTGCTGCCCGAAATCGCGGTGTTCTCCGGCGACACCGTTCGCCGAGACGAGGAAGGCTATCTCTACTTCATCGGTCGTCGCGACGAAATGATGAAAACCTCGGGCTACCGGGTCAGCCCGACCGAAGTCGAGGAAATCCTCTACGCCACCGGCATCGTCGGGGAATGCATCGCCTTTGGCGTGCCCAACCCGACCCTGGGTCAGGCAATCTGCGTCATCGCCACCGGCAAGGACGGGCATCCCCTCGATGCCGCCGCGCTCTTGAACGAATGCCGCCAGCGCATGCCCGCCTACATGGTGCCTTCGGTCGTCGACGTGCGCGACGGCCCGCTGCCCCGCAATCCCAACGGCAAGATCGACCGCAAAACCCTCTCCACCGAATTCGAAGCCGCTAACAAGGCAAATCCATGAGCGACCTAACCCGCGAAAAACCGGCTCACGCGCCGATGGACCAGTTCCGCGCCGAAAACGGCGAACTGCTCGTCGGCGGCATTCCCCTCCGACGCCTCGCCGCCCAGGTTGGCCAAACCCCGTTTTACGCCTACGACCGCGCCCTGCTGGATCGCCGCGTGGCCGAACTGCGGGCGGCCCTGCCCGCTGAAATCAAAATCCACTACGCGATGAAGGCCAATCCGATGCCGGCCGTCGTCGACCACATGGCAAAACTCGTCGATGGCATCGACGTCGCCTCGGCCAACGAACTCAAGGTTGCCCTCGACAGCGGCGCCAACCCGCACGACATCAGCTTTGCCGGCCCCGGCAAGCGAACCGAAGAGCTGCAGCGCGCGGTTGCCGCCGGCATTCTGATCAACATCGAATCCTTCCGCGAAGTTTCCGAACTGGCCGCAATCCAGCAGGCCACCGGCTGGCCGGCCCGCGTCGCGGTGCGCGTCAACCCCGACTTCGAGCTCAAAAGCTCGGGCATGAAAATGAGCGGCGGCCCCAAGCAATTTGGCGTGGACGCCGAAGCGGTTCCCGCCCTTCTCGCCAAAATCGGCGAAGCCGGCCTCGCCTTCGAAGGCTTCCACCTCTTCGCGGGCTCCCAGAACCTGCGCCCCGAAGCCATCGTGGAAGCCCAGCGCAAGTGTTTCGAACTTGCAGTGAAGCTGGCCGAAGCCGCACCGTCGCCGGTCAAATTTCTCAATCTCGGCGGCGGATTCGGCATCCCCTATTTTCCCGGCGAACGCCGAATCGATCTCACCCCCATTGCGGCCAATCTCGCCGACATCGTCGAAGAGGCGCGGCAGAAGTTTCCGCAAGCCGAGATCGTCATTGAACTCGGCCGCTATCTGGTCGGCGAAGCGGGTATTTATGTATGCAAGGTCGTCGATAAAAAGATCTCGCGCGGCCACACCTTCCTGGTCACCGACGGCGGCCTGCACCATCACCTGTCGGCCTCCGGCAACTTCGGCCAGGTCATCCGCAAGAATTATCCGGTGACGGTCGGCGACCGCGCCGACGCGCCTTCGGGCGAAGCCGTTTCCGTCGTGGGCCCGCTGTGCACCCCGCTGGACATCCTGGCCGACAAAATGGCGCTTCCCGACGCCGGGCCGGGCAACCTGATCGTGGTATTCCAGTCCGGAGCCTACGGAGCGACCGCAAGCCCGAGGGGATTTCTGAGCCACCCGGATCTGATCGAAGTCCTGGTCTGAGCCCTTGACGGCGCCTTGCCCGGCGCCATCGACAGCCACCGCCGCACGGCCGACGGCCGCCCGCCAGAAAAGACTGGTCGCAACGTCGCCGGCCCATTACAATTCGTGCCCCGTGCGGACGTGGCGAAATTGGTAGACGCACCAGATTTAGGTTCTGGCGCCGCAAGGTGTGGGGGTTCGAGTCCCTTCGTCCGCACCAGCAAGCAAAACAGGCACTTGGCGCTTTTTTGGCTAAGTGCCTTTTTTCGTCGACCGCCTCCGTTCCGCCGTTCAAAAGAGCGCCGAGATGCGCCGCGTGTTTCGCGTCCTCGCGACGGGAAGACACGCCGCCGCCCGGAGCGACTGGCGCTTGGCGACGGGTAGCCGGCCGCCTTGACTTGCCGACGGATGCTGGGCTCTACTTCAAAGCTCTTGACCACCGAGGAGATCGAACATGGGCAATATGGTGAGCTTCAACCGTCCGGACGGACAACGCGTGCAGGGCTATCTGGCCGAACCCGCGCAGGCGGCCGGAGCGCCGGCTATCGTGGTGATTCAGGAATGGTGGGGTCTGAACGGCCAGATCCGGGACGTTGCCGACCGCCTGGCCCTAGCCGGTTATGTGGCGCTCGTGCCCGATCTGTATCGCGGCAAATTGACGGTCGAGGCGGAGGAAGCCCATCACCTGATGAGCGGCCTGGACTTCGGCGACGCCGCCGGCCAGGACATCCGCGGCGCGGTGCAATATTTGAAAACCCGTTCGACCAAGGTCGGCGTAACCGGCTTTTGCATGGGCGGCGCCCTGACGCTGCTGGCGCTCTCCAATGTGCCGGAACTCGACGCCGGGGTGGTCTGGTATGGCTGCCCTCCGCTGGAATACATCGACGCCAGCAAGATCAAAGTACCGGTGCAGGGCCATTTCGGCACCCAGGACCAGTTCTTCGCAATCGCCACCATCGATGAACTGGAAACCAAGCTGAAGGCCGCCGGTGTGGCCACCGATTTTCATCGCTATCTGGCGCACCACGCTTTTGCCAACGAAACGGCGGTCGGCCCCGGTCGCATTCCCGCCACCCAGTACGATCCGGTCTGGGCGCAGCAGGCCTGGGACAGAGCCCTGCGCTTTTTCGGCCGAACCCTGGGTTGAAACCTGCGCCGCCCCTCTCCGAGCGGCGGACTCCCGCCGCGACCGACGGCTATCGACTTTGGCATGACCGAGCCCACCGCAGTCGATCGGTCGTATCGGGCCTTCGGGCGCTCGCGGCATATCTTTGGCTGACCGCGTCGCTCGTGGCAAATGTGCCCGCCGGGGCCGGCGACGGGACGCCCGCAGTTCCCGACGACGCGGTCCGCGTCGAGCGAGCCGGTCCGAGCTTCTCGGTCGACCTCGTAATGCATGCACCGGTGGCTCCGTCCCTCGCCTGGGCTGTGCTCACCGATTTTGCCCACATGGCCGATTTCGTTCCCAATCTGACGCGCAGCGAAATCCTCGAAAGTCGCGACAATCTGATCAAGGTCGGCCAAAAAGGCACGGTCCGCTACGGATTTTTTTCGACCGATTTCGAATCCGTCCGGGATATCCGGCTCGCTCCTCCGAACGAAATCCGCGCTCATGGCATCGGTGGCAACATCAAGCGCCTGGAAAGTGTGATGCAGCTTGAAGCCGAACCGGGCGGAACCCGGCTGCACTACCACGCCGAGGTGGTTCCCGGCTTCTGGTTCCCGCCCATGATCGGCCCCGCCCTCGTCAGGCACGAAACCGCCGAACAGTTTTCGGCAATCATCCGGGAAATGATGCGGCGCCAAGCCCGCAGCACACCCTGACGCGGCCGACAGGCATCGTTACAAACCAACATGGCTTTACATCTTGTCGGACAACGCCCGGCAGCACGTCGCGTTATTTGCTGCAAGGTCAGGCAATCGTGCCAACCGATTCCGAACACCCTGTCTTCAAGGAGAAAGCACATGCTGAACAAGATCATCGCCCTCGCCATTGCCGCCGGTTTCGCCTCTGCCTCCTTTGCCGAGGCTCCCGCCGCGGCCGTCCCGGCCGTCAAGCCGGCCGCCGCGCTTGAGAAGAAAGTCGAAGCGCCCAAGGCCGACGCCGCCAAGGCCGGTGAAGCGGTGAAAACCGAAGCTGGCAAGCCTTCCGAGGCAGCCAAGACTGAGGCCGCGCACGTCAAGAAACATGCCGCCAAGCACACCGTCAAAGCGGAGACGAAGCACGAAGCCCGCCCCGTCGAGGAACCCGCCGGCACCAAATAAGCCGCGGCATCCGACGTGAATCGAGGCCTTCCCGACCCGTCGGCGAAGGCCTCGCCGCATTCGATCGACCGGAACGACAGCTCGCGGCAAACGAAACTCGCGCCCTGCCAGGCCGGTCAAATCGAGGTCTTCAACCCACGGAAACACGAGGAATCAAGCATGCAACAAGGCACTCGCCAGCCTGTACGCAAAATCATGGCCGTGCTGCTCGCCACCGCGATGGCCGGCCTTCCCCTCGCCAGCGAAGCCAGGCTCGGTGGCGGAAACAGCGGCCACTCGATGGCCATGACCCGATCGGCCTCCGCCCCGATGCTCGGCGGAGCGTCCACGCGCCTCGGAAGCGGCGGCAGCGCAGGCATGACCCGACCCGATGTCATGGACCGGGCGCGCAGCAATGCGCCCAATGCACCGGCTTATGGCAGCCCTTCCGCCGGATACTACCCGGGCGGCGCGCCGGCTCCTGCCCCGCGCAGCGGCCCCGGCTGGGGCACGGTCGCGGGCGCCGCGGCCGTGGGCGCAGCCGCCGGCTACATGCTCGGCGACCATAATTCACCGCAGGCAGGCGTTCAGCCCGGCAATCCGCAGACGGCCGGCGGGCAGCCCGTCTCCCGCGATCTCCAGGGTTCGGGGAGCGACCTCGGCGCAGCGCTGCCCCAGCCACACAACGCGGGCGGTCTGGGCACCGTGTTGGGCTTGCTGCTGCTGACCGGCGCCGGCTTCTGGGCCTTCCAGAGGTATCAGGCGGCGCAGAAAGGCGGCGCTGCCCAACTCGGATCGCACGCTGCCTCGTTCAAGACGAACAATGCACCGGCTTCGGGCTCAAACCCACCGACAGGCGATGCCGACATTGAACGGATCGCGCTCAAGGCCTTCAACGAACTGCAGGACGCCAATAACCGCGGCGATTTGCCCTTCCTGAAAAGCCGCATGGACGATCTGCTCTTCCAGCAGACCGAGGCCGACATCCGCCAACGCGGCGGCCAGAGCCACACACAGATCGTCTCGATGAAGGCCGAACCCGTCGATATCACCGATCAGGGCAACCGCCGGCTGGTGTCGATCCGTTACACCGGCCTGATCGTCGAGAATCCGGACTCCGCGCCCGAACGACTCGACGAAGTCTGGCATTTCGTCGATGAAAACCGCGGAGTCTGGCGACTCGCCGGAATCGAGCAGGTATAAGAAAGCGACCGCTGAATAAACGCTCCGAACGGAGCGTTTATTCAAGGCAGCAGGCGCAGATCGCAAGACGCTCCCGTTGCCACAAGTCCATGCATGGAGGAGCGGACGACTCCGGTCCGAAACTTCGCAAGCTTCACCCGTCGCCGGCAGCCGTCACCGCAGGACCGGACGCGGCGCCCTTGGCCTCTGCCACCAACCAGGCTCTGAAATCCTGTATCAGCGGACGCTCGGCCAGCGCCTCCGGTATCACAAGGCTATAGACGTACCGCGACGGCAGCGCCGTGGGGAAGGGCACGACCAAACGCCCCGACGCCACATCGGCTTCGACTTGCGGCCAGAGCGCCAGGGCAAGCCCCTGCCCGCCCAAAGCCGCCTCCAGCACCAACACCGCGCTCGAGAAGCGCGGCCCGCGACTGACATCCACGTCCGGGACGCCCGCCAAGCGGAACCACTCCGCCCAACTTGGCCGCACCGACTCGTCCGGGATCGACTCGTCGTGAATCAGGGTTTGATCGCGCAGATCGGCTGGCGTCTTCAGCGGTCCGATCCGCGTCAGCAAGTCGGGGCTGCAAACCAGCACATATTCGGGTGCCAGCAATACATCCCGGCGAAAGCCCGGATAGTCGTTTAGGCCGAAGCGCACGGCCACCGCATCGCCGGCATCGCGCAGATCGACAAACAGACTCTCCGGCCCCCGCCCCACTCCATCGATGTTGCCCACGTCGCTGGCCAGCCGCAACTTCACGTCCGGATGCAGCGCACCGAATCGCGACAAGCGCGGCACCAGCCACCGTAGCGCAAAGGACGGCGGCGCATGCACGGTCAGCAACGCATCCGGACGAACCCGCGCAACCTCCACCGCCGCCACCAGACAATCGAGCCCTTCCCGCACCTTGGGCAACATCGCCAAGCCCTGCTCGGACAGTTCCAAAGCTCGCGGCAGGCGACGAAACAATGGCACACCGAGATAAGTTTCCAGTGTCTTGATCTGCTGACTTACCGCCGCCGGCGTCACGAACAACTCCGCTGCGGCTTTCTTGAAACTTGCATGGCGTGCCACCGCCTCGAAGGCGCGCAGCGCAGATAGCGGCGGCAGACGGTAGCTCATGAAAGGCCATTCAGTTAAGTAAAACTTAATCGTAGCATCAAAAAGGGTAGCTTGTTGCAGTGCAACATAGACCCTATATTTGCATCAGGCGCAAAGCAAGGTCCGGCGCCGGGCACCCCCTCCCCTCCGCCCCGTGCCGGACCGCGCCATCCCAGCAACAAGCGCAAGGAGCACAAAATGAACCTCGATCAACTCCGCAGACTCTTCACCAAGCCACTGGACGAACGCGTGGCCGACGAACGTAAAACGCTTGCCAGCCTGAGTACCGACCCGCTGGACTGCGAATCCTATTTTAAGGAAGTCTTCGCCGGCCAGATCCTCTGACCGCCGACCGGCAAATTGCCAAACGGAAAACCAGCCTAGGACGGCTGGTTTTCCTTTGGTTGTAGCAGGAAGCGCCGAAGATGCATCCTGAACCGCCCCGCATTTGGTGGAGGCCCAATACTCTGAGAGGATTGAGCCATGACCAAATCAAACAAGTTTTCCCCCGAAGTCCGCGAGCGTGCGGTGCGCATGGTGCAAGAGCACCGGGGCGAGTACCCCTCACAGTGGGCGGCCATCGAATCGATCGCTCCCAAGATTGGCTGCGTGCCCCAGACGCTCCATGAGTGGGTCAAGCGCCATGAGATCGATTCGGGGACGAAGGACGGCATCACCACGTCCGAGTTGCAGCGCCTGAAGGAACTCGAACGCGAGAACAGGGAGTTGCGCAAGGCCAACGAGATTCTAAAGCTGGCGAGCGCGTTTTTCGCCCAGGCGGAGCTCGACCGCCGTTTGAAGTCCTGAGGGATTTCATCAACAGGCATCGTGGCACCTTCGGGGTCGAGCCGATCTGCAAGGTGTTGCAGATCGCCCCGTCGGGGTATCGAAGACACGCGGCGCTGCTGCGCGAGCCGCACAAACGCTGCGCCAGAGCGCGCCGCGATGATGTCCTCGTGCCGGAGATACAGCGCGTCTGGCAGGCCAACTTTCAAGTCTATGGTGCCGGCAATTGCAGCGAGAAAGCATTCAGGTGGCGCGCTGTACCGTCGAACGCCTGATGCGCCGTCTCGGTCTGCGTGGGGTAAGGCGTGGCAAGGTGGTGCGAACCACCTTCTGTGACACTGGGGCGCCGTGCCCGCTGGATCGGGCCAATCGGCACTTCAAGGCGGGGATCGGCCGAATCAGTTGTGGGTTTCGGATTTCGCCTACGTTTCTACTTGGGCAGGCTTCGTCTACGTCTCCTTCGTTATCGACGTTTTTGCCCGCCGCATCGTCGGTTGGCGCGTCAGTCGTTCGATGCGTACCGACTTCGTACTGGATGCCCTGGAGCAGGCGCTCTACGCCCGCCAACCCGAGCGGGACGCCAGTTTGATCCATCACCCGGATCGCGGGTCGCAATACGTTTCCATCCGCTACACCGAGCGACTGGCCGAGGCCGGCATTGAGCCTTTCGTCGGCAGCAAGGGGATAGCTACGACAATGCCCTGGCAGAAACCATCAACGGCCTTTACAAGGCAGAGCTGATCCATCGCCGGGCACCGTGGAAAACGGTGGAGTCACTCGAACTCGCCACGCTCGAATGGGTGACCTGGTTCAACCATCAGCGACTCCTTGAGTCCATCGGCTACATCCCACCCGCTGAGGCTAAGGATCGGTATTATCTGCAACTTGCCGCGCAGGTTGAACACGCCTGTACTTAAACCACGGAGCCTCTACGACACCCAGGGCGGTTCAGTGCCCTTGATGAACGGATGGCGCAGAACTTGGTTATGCGGGCACTCTTTCGGGCGGTGCAACAGAGGCGGCCGGCCCCAGGATTGATTCACCACTCCGATCGGGGCAGCCAGTACTGTGCTTTGGCTTACCGACAGCTCCTTGAGCAGTTTGGCATGCAGGCATCGATGTCCCGCAAGGGCAATTGCTATGACAACGCGCCCATGGAGAGCTTCTGGGGCTTATTGAAGAATGAGTTGGTCCATCGCAAAAGCTACAGATCACAGGCAGAAGCAATTACAGATGTGACAGAGTATATTGAGGTTTTTTATAATCGACAAAGACGCCAGGCAGCACTTGGCTATCTCTCACCGGCGGCGTTTGTCAGAAGCGGGATGATGAAACCAAAGCTGCCGATTGCCGCTTAACATGGCGTTCGAATTTGACGACCTACCTCACTGATGCTTCTGGGCAAGTTAGGCGGGTCGCCCGTAAGTTTGGACTCATTGCTAG